>Ga0115550_1000072_pt1 | contig 110228 bp, 93 predicted proteins | sample COGITO_mtgs_1005_FD_87177 | JGI IMG/M metagenome (GOLD analysis project Ga0115550, IMG submission 87177) | Pelagic marine microbial communities from North Sea - COGITO_mtgs_100511 | ecosystem: Environmental > Aquatic > Marine > Epipelagic | place: Germany:Helgoland, sampling site Kabeltonne...
GCCGATGGCGCTTTGCTTATCGGCCCTACGGTTGGTTTTACGGCGCTAATCTGGGAACTGACGTAGGTTCGATAAGCAAAGCGCCATCGAACATTGATGCCAGCAAGGCAAATTTAGCGAGGTTTGTGGCCGATGGCGCTTTGCTTATCGGCCCTACGGTTGGTTATACGGCGCAAATCCGGGAACTGACGTAGGTTCGATAAGCAAAGCGCCATCGAACATTGATGCCAGCAAGATAAATTTAACGGGGTTGTGGCCGATGGCGCTTTGCTTATCGGCCCTACTTGTGGCGGTAGCTTTACCCTCAGTACTGATAATACTCAGCTTTTTTCAGCAATGACTCAGTGTTCAACTTGCCAGTGACACACTGATTAATATCAGATTTTTTAAACACCCAATAAATATCCTGGCTGTTGCGGCCGTGCGAGTTTGACAGCTGTAACGATACAAACTCGTTGTCTTTCAGCTCGCGTAAACTGGCGCCGTAATCACACAGGGTATTGGCAAAATTGACGCTGATGGTCGCGATCAGCTCTTTTTGTTTTGCGGCGGCAATTTTCGCCTGCTCAACCCGTTTTTTCTGATATTCCTGCTCCATCACCGCGTATTTTTGCTGCATGGCATCCAGCTGTTTTTTCAGTTCAGCACTTTTACTGTTGATTTTGGTCAGCTCTTTTTGCTGATCTGCATCCAGTTTGCCGACTTTACTTTTAAAGTCGAGATCGCGTTTTTCGCGCTCTAAATCACGGAACTCACGTTCTATATCGCGTTTTTGGTCGCGCACATCCCGCATCATGTCCTGCTGTTGTTCTTGCTGATCCATAATCTGCTCGACTTCCGCTTCGGCCTGTTCGGCAATCGCGTCGATGGCATCTTCATCAATGTGGCCACCGGCCATCGCGGCATTGGCAACCGCAGAAGCGCGGGCGGAAATAGCGGCAATTTGTTCTTTATCGATGGAGATAGCCACCGGTACTGACATGCCGCCCGGTGGCATCGGTGCCATTGGCGCTACTGGCGCCATCGCAAAATAGCGGCCAAAACTACCTTGGGTGCTGGTTTGAAACAGCACGCCTTGCCCTGCCAAATAACTGTGGCTGATGCGGCCAACGCCTGAGTCACGGCCTTGTTCCAACGAGGTTTGCAGAATGTTCTGCATAATTTCCAGGTTTTGTTTCAGCTTCGGGCTGACCTGAGTCGCTGCCTGGCTGCCGGTACTCAGCAATAATGTCGCCAGTGCGGCTAAATATGGGGTTAATTTCATCATTAGTTACTCCGTTTTGAGTCAATTTGCGTGCGGTTTGGCAGATAGCTGCTGCCGTAATCTTGTCTGGCTTGGGTTGGCTGAACATTGTCCTGCCAGTATTGCCAGTCAGCCTGTCGTTGTTGATTTAAGTATTCCACCAGTTCGATCATGTCGCCCCGGCGGGCTTTTTGTTCGTTTTCAGTCATATAGTCTTTCAGTAACACCAACTGTGTTGCTTGTTGTTGTTGCTGATTTTGTAACTGTTGCTGCAAATATTGCTGTTGCTCTTGCTGGAAACTGGCCAGCATGCTGGTCATTTGCTGCTGTTGCTCGAGGCTATTATTTTCCTTCCAGCGCAGCGCCAAAGCACCATCCTGTAATTGCAACTGTAACGGCGAGATGCTGATAATCAGCGCCATTGCTGACATGCCAACACTTAATCTGGGCCACCAGGCGGTTTTTGCCGGCCGGCCGCCCCATTGCTGGCGGAACATCTGGCTGGTGTCGATATCGGGTACTGGCGCATAAGCCGGCACTTTGGCGTGCCGTTGCAATTGCTGTGCGGTTAAAAACCGGCCATACCATTCGCTGTCTGACTGAAGTTGTTGTTCACACTCAGCAGTGGTCAGTTTGCCGGCGAGCCAGGCTTCAAAAATTTGCTGATTGTTCAACATGGGCTACCTCCAACTGCGTGCGCAGTTTATCTAATGCCGCGTAAAATCTTGATTTAACGGTGTTACTGGAAATCGCCAACTGATCGGCAATTTCGTCAAACGTAAATTGCTGGTAAAACCGTAACTCGACCACCAACCTTTGGTCAGCGGGTAAATGCTTTAACTGTTGCTGGACGATTTTCTGCGTTTGCTGGCCATAGAGCCTTGCCTCGGCAGTGGGTTCGTCGTCATTAAACAAATCCGGGCTATCGTCGATGTCCTGCGTCGGCTTGCGCTTACGCAGCATATCCATGGCGCGATAGTTGGCGATGCCAAACAGCCAGGTTTTAAAACTGCTGTCGCCGCGAAATTGCGCCAGATTGCGACAGAGCACCATCAACACGTCCTGCAGCAAATCGCGGGCATCATCCGGATTACCCATCAGCCGCAGGCCATAATGGTACAGCATGGTTTGGTAACGGCTGACCAGCTGCTGCCAGGCGCGTTCATCCCCATCCAATGCTTTATTAATTAAGCTTTCATCACTGCGTTTAAACACTTGAGTCTGGTTCTTTAGTTTTGATGTGCATTGGTCGGCCCTGCTTTAAAAAAAGTTTTGTTTTTTGGCAGAAAAAATAAATTTAGTAGAAATTTTTAGTAGCTCCCTGAATTTATTATGCATTTTTTTAACGTTAGCGGCGATGGCTGGCCGGAAATCTGCTTTGCTCAGCGCTTTATTGACCATTCTTCTGGCAAAAAGGATCCGGCGTGGCGCTCGGGCCGTAGCATCAGGCAGTCACTGCAGAGCCTTTCTGCACTTTTAAGCGAAGGAATCCCCATGATCCGCAAAGCAATTCTGGCCAGTCTGGTCTCATTAGTCGGCTGCAGTCAGTCGGTGCAAGATTATCAGGCGTTGTCGCCGCAGCTGCAACTGACCGAATTTTTTCAAGGCAGCAGTGAAGCCATCGGCGTGATGCACGACTGGCGTGGCAAACAATCGTTGCGCTTTGTGGCCGAACTTTGCGGACAGTGGCAGGGCGATCGCGGTGATTTATATGAAATTTTCAGTTTCAGCGATGGCCGCATCGACAAAAGGCACTGGCAGTTAGCCCAACAAGCCGATGGTTCGGTGAAGGGAACTGCCGAAGATGTGGTCGGGGAGGCCAGCGGTCAGCTGGCGGGCAATACCTTGTACTGGGAATACACCCTGCGCATCCAGCAAGGTGATGATTATATTGATGTAAAAGTGAAAGATTGGCTGTATCTGATAAGCCCTGGCCAGGTCATCAACCGCTCGACTTTGCATAAGTTTGGGCTGACCGTCGGTGAGCTGACTTTAGCTATCCGGCAACTGCAGCCACAAGCCGACTGCGCCGAATTTATCAAAAAGTATCAGACGACTACGCGCACTGTGCCGTTGGCGCCTTATTCCATCTGATCCGGAAACGCATCCCGGATCGCCAAAAACGCATCGACCTGACTGAGCAGAATATCCACCAGCAGCGGGTCGAATTGTTTACCTTTTTCATCCGCCAGATATTGCAGCACTTTGGGCATCGGCCAGGCCGGTTTGTAGCAGCGTTCGCTGGCAAGCGCATCAAACACATCGGCAAGTGCGGTGATGCGGCCAGCTATATGAATATCTTCACCTTTTAAACCTCGAGGATAACCGTTGCCATCCCAGCGTTCATGGTGTTCGTAAGCGATAATGGCGCCTTGTTGCAGAATTTCATTTTGTGACTTTTGTAAAATCTGATAACCAATTTCGGCATGCTGACGCATGATGTCCCATTCTTCCGGATCATGTTTGCCGGGTTTATTCAGGATGTGATCGGGTATCGCGATTTTGCCAACATCGTGTAGCGGCGACGCCAGTTTGATTTTTTCCGCATCATAAGCCGACAAGCCGTATTGTTGCGCCAGCAAAAAGCTGAAATTGGCGACCCGTTTCACATGGCTGCCGGTTTCTTTGGAGCGTTTTTCGACCGCCTCACCAAGAATGTACGACAGCTCACGCTGACTTTCTTTAATCAGTTCACGCAGCCGGATATTTTCATAAGCGACCGCAATATTGCTGGCAAAATAGCTGAGTAAATGATGGTCGACTTGATCAAACTTGCTGTCTTTACTGACATACAGCAAATTCTCCAGACCGCGGCTGGTGGTAAAAAAACCAACAAAATAATCTTCGCCCTGATACGACTGTTTCAGCTGATGGACTTTGGTCAGCTTTTCCACCACGTCCGTGGGTAACACATTCTCCAAATCGGTGTTGTGGCCCGTCGCGGCAATAATGTCCAGCGACAGTTGGTGTTGTTTTGGGTCACCGGTCGCCGCACAACAGTAGATTTGCTGATGCTCCAAGCCTAATAAATGCGCGGCTTGCGCCAGAATATTCGAAGCAAATTCAGTCAGGCTTTCGCATTCGAGAAAGCTGACTGTCGAGGCGATGATTTTTTCCAGACCTTTTTTATTACTGTCGATAATGCAGATATCGCGGTAAGAGCGTAGCGCCGAGTACAGCAGCGTTTTGAGTTTAATGGCGGTAACTTCAGTTTTATTTTTGTAGTCGTTAATATCGTAATCACGAATGACACTTTCTTCCGGCGCTTCGCCCGGCTGACCGGTGCGTAAAATTAACCGGATCTGATGTTGCTTTAAATCGGCGCGGATGGCTTTAACTAAATCAAGGCCCGCGTGATTGGTTTCCATCACCACGTCAACAATGGCTACTGCAATATCGGTTTGTTGTTGCAGCATTGCATAAGCTTCGCGGCCGCTGAAGGCATGGATCAATTCAATGGGTCTGTTTTCAAAATTGAAACCACGCAATACCAGCGTGGTGATTTGGTGGATACTTTCATCATCGTCAATCACCAGCACTTTCCAGGGTTGCTGGAAAGTGGTTATCGGCTCGGGTTCAACCGGTAGCGTCGCAGTGCTGTCGTGACTAAATAAAAAATCTGGATGACTCATAGAGAAAGCTCACTACCCTGGTTAGCTTTAACTATGGCTGAGAATTGTTATTTTGCACTATACCCGTCATCCTTGAAGATGCGGGGGTGTTGCTTTCGCTCGCTCGCTGAAGCGTCAGTCCGACTGGAACGCCAGCGCGGCCAGTCACATAGGACAACTATGCTCCGGGCCGGGCTGGCGCTCCAGTCTCACAATCTCGGCGCGGTTCCACCGTGACCATTCCGCATCTTCAATGATTTAGGGTATGTCAGCGATTTTCCAACGACTCCAGCTCGATATTGATGGCGTTGCAGGAAATTTGAATTTCAAATAACGACATCACCAACGACAGCAGTAAACTAACCAGACTGGCGCCGAAAAAAACCTGACCGGCCAGCTCCCAGCTTAAAAACAGCGCAAACATCGACAAAGTACAAAGCAGAAAACTAATCACGCCCCAACGCTGCATCGAGCGAATCAGCACAATGCGCTGGCGCAAATTAACGATTTGCCGTTTCGCCAAATCCCGCACCTGTTCCCCTTCGCGATTATTCAGTTGCCTGATCAGCTGCGCCAGCACCAAAAAGCGATTGGTATAGGCCAGCAATAACAAGGAAATGGCTGGAAATAATAAAGCGGGCGTGGTCATGGTCATCATAAAAACCTCAGTCATATGTGCTGTTTCTTGCATGCTAAAGTCACCGCAACAATCTGATTCGCTTGAATTCTAATCTCATATTACACTGAGTTCAGACAAAGTAATGCCAGTTGGAGATCTTTATGGCGGTTGATTTGTGGAGCGCGTTGTTCACCTTGTTTCTGATCATGGATCCGCTGGGGAATTTACCGATTGTAGTGGCCATTTTAAAAGACTTAACACCAGAACGGCGCCGGATAGTACTCGTCCGCGAATTGATCCTGTCGTTGGTGATTTTGCTGCTGTTTTTATATGGTGGCCAAAGTTTCCTAAACTTGCTGGGGGTGAAAGAAGAAGCCGTCAGCATTGCCGGTGGCATCATTTTATTTTTAATTGCCATTCGGATGATTTTTCCACCGCCAGGCGGTATGGTAGTGTTAAAAGAAGGTGAAGAACCATTCTTGTTTCCATTAGCGGTGCCCATGATTGCCGGTCCGTCGATTCTGGCGGCGTTGATCTTGCTGGCCAATCAGCAACCTGGCCAGATGGTCGACTGGACACTGGCTTTGGTGGGTGCCTGGTTACTCAGTTCCGCCATTTTGCTGTTTGCCCCCTTGTTACATCGGGTACTTGGCGAACGTGGTCTGACCGCAATGGAACGATTAATGGGTATGATTCTGGTGATTATCGCCGTTCAAATGTTGTTAAATGGCATCAGCCATTATTTTAAGTGGGATTAACAAATGAAAGTGGTGCCTTCAACGTCAGAGCAGGCTGAACAGACTCTGATCCAAACTGCCCAACAACAGCTGGAGACCACGCTGGTGGATTTCTCCGGCCAGTTATTGGCGCAGCAACAACAATTATTAGAACAACTTGGTGCCGCAGTCCGTACGCAGCTTGAACAACAGTGGCAACAAAAACTGGCTTCCCAGCAACAACAGCTGAGTAGTCAACTAAGTGCCGCTGATGGTGTCAATGCGCTGCAGCAACAGCTGGAACAACACAATCAGCAACTGCAACAACAACTTGGATCGCAGGAACAACAACATCAAAATCATACCCAGCAATTAGAAAAACAGCTGCAGCAGTTAGCAAAACAACGGCAAATGATCGCCGAAGAAAAAGAAGAAGCGTTAGCGGCAATGCAGCGTTTAGCGGTGCAGCTCAAACAAAGTCAGGACGATTTTAAAGCTGAAAAATATCGGGTGATTGAGCTTGAGCAACAAGTTTCAGGTTCCGCGACCGAGCAACAACAGCAATTCCAGACGGCGTTGTCCGAAGTTGCACAACAACGTGATGAACTCAAGCAGGCGTTGGCGCAGGCGAAAGCTGAAGTGACCGCACAGCAGCAATTATTTAATGCCAGCCAGCAACAACTGCAGCAACAAAACGCCGGTTCCACTGAACTGACCCAGCAAATCCATCATCTGCAGCAACGTCAGCAACAACTAAGTTCTGAACTATCTGAAGCGCAACAAGCCAAAGAGCAGGCTGTGGCCGCTGAACAACAAAGCCAGCAACGGGCGCAGCAACTGCAAGCGCAATTGGCTTCACAACAGCAACAATTGCAGCTACAGCAACAGGAACAAAGCAATTCTTCCCAGGCAACAGAACGGGCGCAGGCGGAGATCAGCCTGCTGCAACAGCAGCTGGCAGAGCAACAAATTGCCAATCAACAATGGGTGACGACACAGCAGCAGCAAGCCGAACAACAATTGCAACAAGCCTTAAAAACCCAACAAGCGCATCACGAGCAACAACAAGCCGAACTGCAACAGCAATTAACCCACTATCAGCAGCAGATCACCTCGATGGCGGTGCAGCTGAATCAGATGTCAGTGATAGATCAGCAGTTGCAACAAGATTTAACCGCGAAGTTGCAGCAGTTTAAGCAGCTTGAGCTTGAACACCAGCAACTGACAGCAGCTGTGGCTGAGCAGCAACAACAGCACCATGTCCAAAGTGCTGAGTTCAGTGCGTTACAGCAGCAAATGCAAAACATGCAGCAAAGTGATGCCGGTCAGCAGCAGCAATTAGAACTGTTGCTGCAAAAAGAACAAGAATGGCAGGCGTTGCAGCACAAACTGGAAAGCCAGTTATTCCGCGCGCAAACTCGGCAACAGGCACTGGAAGAGCGTTATCAGACGGATAACGACCAGTCGCGCGAAACCATTCGGGTGTTGCGTCAGCAATTGCAGGCGCTGGAAACTGAATCTCAGGCACAGCAGCAGTTATTAGAGCAGCAGCTCACCGAATACCGGCTGAAGTTTGAGTATGCACAGCGGCAGCTAACGGCTAACAGTTAACGGCTTACGGCTATCTCCCGATGCTTGCTGGCTCTGTTCAACAGCCTTGTGTATCATACCGGCCTTATCTGCCACCTTCGCGGTGGCCTTTGCTTTGACGAGAAAACCATGAATTCAAAAGCGAATAATTTCCAGCGGATGCGCGACTTAGGCTTTTACCAACAAGCTGCCATCGCCGCAACGTTGCTGGAACGGATGATCCCAAGTTATCAGTTGTTTGCTGAAGTCAGCAATTTTGGTGACGCTGCGTTACCAAGACATGTGCTGGATATGGTGTGGGAATGGTTGCAGGTTAAAAGGGCGAAAATCAATTTCGACAAGTTGCAGGAAGAACTGGAACTGGTGACGCCTGAAACCACCCATTTTGATATGTTCGGCGTGTATCCGGCGGTGGACGCGATGATTGCGCTTGATTCAATGCTCAATGGCATCACCGCGCAAGACAGCAGCGAATTTATTAACGTAGCGAAAATTTCTCAGGCATCGGTCGCCCGGTTGATTGAACATGAATCGGCAGATTTAGACATCACCACCGAAGCTGAACTGCGTAAAGTGGTGCGTGACCACGAATTGATGGAATACGAAATGGATTGTCTGGTCGAGTTGATGGACACCGTTGAACCCTTACAACACTTCGGACGGCCGGAAGTGCAGTTACTCAAAGCCTGGGTGAAAGAGCAGGGGGTCACTAACCTTGGTATGGAACTGACTGCTGATCCCACCGAAGCCACGCCGGCGGAATAGTGGTTGTCGCGGTGGATGCTGCTTTGCTTATCCACCCTTGTTTTTTCTACTTTTTTTCTACTTAAAACAAAATATTACTTCAAGCGTAGGTGCGATAAGCGTAGCGCCATCGCACCTGTTTCATTTGCATAATTGGCGTATTGCCGCTAGCGCGGTGAGTACGCCCTACGCAAGTTTCTGATTTTATTTGAGAAGTAGGTCGGATAAACGCGAAGCGTGCCATCCGACAGACGTCCGATTTGTATGGTGGTCGTATCCTACACCGCTGGCGGAACCCGTTGATATAAACGATACGCCAGCTGACCGGCGATACTTTCTTTTAATAGCCGCCAATGTGCGGGCAGACTGGCGACATTCAGTTCCTTCTCACACTCCAGATAAATCAGTGCTTCCGGCGCTAACCAGCCATGTTGTTCCAGCTGTGCCGCACATGGTAGCGCTAAATTCTGGCGAAACGGCGGGTCGATAAATACTAAATCATAGGGGCGATGCGCCGGTTGTTGTAAATACTGCAAGCAGTTGGTGGCAACCACTTCGGCGTTGTCACATTTTAGCGTCAGCAGATGTTGTTGTAATTGCTTAACCGCACTTTTATCCAGTTCCAGCATCGTGGCAAAAGCGGCCTGACGCGACAAGGCTTCCAGCGCCAAACTACCGCTGCCACTAAAACAATCCAGCACCGTACTGCCGGCGGTATCCGTCATGAGCCAGTTAAATAAGGTTTCTTTCACCCGATCGGTGGTCGGGCGTAAACCTTCTGCATTCAGCACCGGTAATTTCCGGCCGCGCCATTGGCCGCTGATGATCCTGACAAAACCGGTGCCGCCGTGGGCTGGCGGTGGCTGTGGGGTACGACGTGATTTCATCGGGAGTTTATGCCTGAATAATAAAGGTGGTAGTATAAAGGGCGATTTTACCTGAGTTTCGATTTTCTGACAGCGGACCCTATGACAAAACCTAATAAACTATTCTCCTGGCTTGGCTTTGGTAAAAAGCCGGAAGCCGAACCAATGCCAACCCCGGTTGCCACGCCAGAGCCAGCAGCCGACACTATCACAACAGAGGTTGCCACCCCAGAAGTTGCCAGCATCGAAATTTCGGTCGCAGTACCGGACGCCGTTCCGGTAACAGCTCCGGAAACCGTGAGCCCGGTAATGACTGTAGAAATAGAGATCCCGGCACCAACGATCGTAGATCCTATCGCCGAGCTTGCTCAGCAAATTATTCCAGAACCAACGCCGGAACCAATTCCAGAGCCAATTCCAGAACCAATCCCAGAACCGGTTCCTGCAGCCATTATCGAACCAACGCCAACCCAGCCAGCCGAAGTTGCCGCCGACAAAAAGCCCGGCTTTTTCGCCCGGTTAAAACAAGGCCTGAGTAAAACCAGCCAGAACCTGGGTAATGGTCTGGCGAGTTTATTCCTCGGCAAAAAAATCGACGATGACTTATATGAAGAGCTGGAAACCCAGCTGTTGATGGCCGACGTTGGCGTCGATACCAGCCAAAAGCTGATTAAACAACTGGTGCAACATGCCGACCGCCGTCAACTGAAAGATGCCGACAGCCTGTACGAAAAATTACAGCAAGAAATGGCCAGCTTACTGGATGATGTGGAAAAACCGCTGGATATCAGTAACAGCGATGGGCCCTTTGTCATTCTGATGGTCGGCGTCAATGGCGTGGGCAAAACCACCACTATTGGCAAAATGGCACAGCAATTTAAGCTGCAGGGCAAATCGGTGATGCTGGCGGCAGGCGATACTTTCCGCGCAGCTGCCGTCGAGCAGTTACAAGTATGGGGCGATCGCAACCAAATTCCGGTGATTGCCCAGCACAGTGGCGCCGACAGCGCTTCGGTGATTTTTGATGCTTATCAGGCGGCGAAAGCGCGCAAAATTGATGTATTGATTGCCGACACCGCCGGTCGTCTGCAAAACAAAGCCCATCTGATGGAAGAACTGAAAAAAATCGTCCGGGTGATGAAAAAAATTGATGGTGCTGCGCCGCATGAAGTAATGCTGACTTTAGACGCTGGGACTGGTCAAAACGCCATCAGTCAGGCAAAGTTGTTTCATGAAGCGGTTGAACTGACAGGCATTTCATTAACCAAGCTCGACGGTACGGCCAAAGGCGGGGTGATTTTTGCCATCGCCGATCAGTTTAAATTACCTATTCGCTATATTGGCGTGGGTGAAAGCATTGATGACTTGCGGGTTTTTAACAGCAAAGACTTTATTCGGGCATTATTTAATAAGGAATTCTGAGCATGCTGCGTTTTGAGCAGGTCAGCAAAGGTTACTCCGGTGGTTTTGTGGCGTTAGACCGGGTCAGTTTTGAACTGGCCAAAGGTGAAATGGCGTTTTTAACCGGCCATTCCGGCGCCGGTAAAAGTACTCTGCTCAAACTGATCAGTCTGATTGAACGACCATCCGCTGGCCGGGTGTTTATTAATGGTGTGGATTTAACCGGCATAAAACCTCGGCAAATTCCATATGTGCGCCGTGATGTCGGAATGATTTTTCAGGATCACCGCTTGTTGATGAATCACAGCGTGTTTGATAACGTGGCGCTGCCGTTGGTGATTGAAGGTTTTACCGGCCGCGAGATGGCCAAACGGGTGCATGCCGCGTTGGATCAAGTGGGCTTGTTGGACAAAGCCCGTTGTTTGCCTGCCACTTTATCCGGTGGTGAAGCGCAACGTGTAGGCATCGCCCGTGCTGTAGTGAACAAGCCGCCGCTGTTATTGGCCGATGAACCGACCGGTAACCTGGATCCGGATTTATCCAAAGACATTATGCGGGTGTTTGAAGCTTTTAATCAGGCCGGTGTATCAGTGTTGGTCGCCAGTCACGATTTAGGGCTGATTGCCAGAATGCGCTATCGCACCATGACGCTCAAAGGCGGCAAAATGATTAACGATGGCTTGTTGCATCAGGAGGATTCGGAATGAGTATTTTATTCTCCGGTCGTGCTGTGGGTGCGACGGCAACACAACCTAATATGCTGCAAAAATTGCTCCGCGGCATTTTTACCCATCTACGGCAGGCCATTACCAGCCTGGGTGAATTATGGCGCAGCCCGCTGTGGACTTTGATCACCGTTGCAGTGCTTGGGGTCAGTATGACCTTGCCGACCACTTTGCATCTGTTGGTCAAAAACATCCAGCAGGTCAGCCGCAGTTACGATCAGTCGTTTGAAATCAGTTTGTTTTTACAAAATGAAACCACACCAACCGAAATCGCCACCTTAGTCACCTTGCTGCAAGGCGATCCGCAAGTTGCAAAAGTACGGCTGATTGATAAAGCGGCGGCGATGACCGAGTTTAAGCAGCAATCCGGTTTTGGTGAAGCCTTAGCATTTTTGGATCAAAACCCATTACCGGATGTGTTGCTGGTGACGCCGAAAGTGAATCAGCCGGCAGCCGCTGAAGCTTTGATGCAAAAGCTACAAAAAGAGCGGTATGTTGAATTGGCGAAACTGGATATCAGCTGGCTGGAGCGGCTGGCGGCACTGATGAATCTGCTGCAACAAGCGGTTTATACCATCGCGATTTTATTACTCAGTGCGGCGCTGTTGGTGATTGGCAACACGATTCGGTTATCCATTATGGATAAAAAAGCTGAAATCGAAGTGATGAAACTGGTCGGCGCCACCGATGCTTTTATTCAACGGCCGTTTTTATACACCGGCATTTGGTTGGGGATTTTTGGTGGTTTTCTGGCTTTTCTAGTGGTGGAAGTGATGTTGTGGTGGTTGCGCTCGGCTATCGCCACCGTGACGCAGCTCTATCAAAGTGATTTTGTACTGAATTCTTTAAGCATGCAGGAATTTGGCTGGCTGATGCTAATTGCGGTGTCGCTTGGCCTGGTTGGTTCTTATATTGCGGTGCGTAGTCATATTAAGGCGATTGAACCTTAAGCCGGGATGGAGCAGTGTTCAGCACTGCTCCATCTAGTGGTCTATGCATAGGCGTTAATTGCTTTTGGCCGTCAACAATAATCCATGCGCCCAATCGACCGCCTGAAGATAATGCGGGCTTAAATCAATCGATTTACCAAATAACTTCTGACTTAACTGCTGCTGTAATTCCCAATCGGCCAGTTCAAAGGCTTTCGCCAACTCCAGATATTGCCCAAGCTTACCCTGATGGGCAACCAGCGCCTCTTTAATTTCTGGCAATATTGGCAAGTCTTCCAGCAAATTTGCCAACGGTTGCTCCAACAACGCATCAACCAGTGAAAATAAACCGGTTAAAAAAGCCGAAGGCGGATTTTCCGGATCATGATTCATTTGTGCCATCAAATCGCAGAATCTGGCACGCACCATCGACATATTCAGCAGCTCACTGCCGTTGTCTTCACTGAGGTTCGCCAGCGCCAATAATGCAATAAACTTCTTCAGCTCGGCCTCGCCCATATACACCATGGCATGTTTTAACGAACCGATGGGTTTTTCACGGGCAAAGCTGGAGCTATTCACAAACCGCAGCAGCTTATAAGACAGGCCTAAATCGCGTTCAACAATCGCGGACAGCTGGTCAAAATCCAGTTCCACTTTGCTCGATTCGGCAATCAGCAGTAGTAGGTTGAGCTTGCTGCTGGCGATTTTTTTATGTTTTAACATTTCCGGCCGGGCAAAAAAGTAACCCTGAAACAAGGTAAAACCAAGCTGCTTCAGTTTTTGATATTCGGCAGCGGTCTCCACTTTTTCAGCGAGCAAAGTCACCGGGTGATGTTTGATGCGGGAAATGTATTTGCTGATCTGCAGCATATTAAATTGCTGGACATCGACCTTAATAATGCTGACATACGGCAGGAAGATATCCCACTTGGCTTCAAAATCATGATCATCCAGTGCCAGCTGATAACCCATCCGGTGCAAATCGCGACAGGCAGTTAACAACTCACGGCTGATTGGCACTGTTTCCAGAATTTCAATCACCATACTTTTTGGGTCAATCGAGGTCGGAAAATGGTGGATGAGGGTATCTGCTGAGAAATTAATAAACGCCTTGCGGCTACCGGTAATTTTTTCTACACCCATTAATAAATGGTGTTCGGTGATGAGCTTTGACGTCGCTTCGTCGGCGTTAATGTTCGGAAAGCAGTTAGCTACACCGTCCCGAAACAATAGTTCGTAGCCATAAAGGTTTTTTTCGGCATCAAGGATCGGTTGCCTAGCCATGTAACAATACATATGACTACTCCTGGTACAGATCGGAAAAGGCTGGAACACAGCGAGATAGCGGCTTTGGGGACAATGACCACATTGCAGCAGTTGTTATTCTTCATTGAGCATATCGTAAAAAAGCGCTTCCACTATATGCTTTGATATTCTCAAAAATATCTTGTTTATAAGATTAGGGTCTTAAAAGCAGCGGAACTTCGGTTAGCACTCTCAATCAAAGAGTGCTAAGATGAGTCCACTTGATGAAAGCAGGAGCTATGTAAATGACTAAAGCATCCCTTATGACCATGTCTGTCGCCGCTAGCGGAAGCCTTGAGGCTTATACCCACGCGGTGAGTACCATTCAGATGTTGTCTGCTGACGAAGAACGCGCTTTAGCCGAGCGGTTACAACAACATGGTGACCTGGAAGCCGCCCGTCAATTAATCATGTCGCATTTACGGTTTGTGGTGCATATCGCCCGCAGTTATTCCGGTTACGGTTTACCGATTGGCGATTTAGTGCAGGAAGGCAATATTGGCCTGATGAAAGCAGTGAAACGTTTTGACCCGACTGTCGGTGTGCGTTTAGTGTCTTTTGCCGTGCACTGGATCAAAGCTGAAATTCATGAGTTTGTGCTGAAAAACTGGCGTATCGTGAAAGTCGCGACTACCAAAGCACAACGTAAGTTGTTCTTTAACCTGCGTAAAGCCAAGAAAAACTTAGGCTGGTTTAGCCAGGAAGAAGTGAAAAACGTGGCTGAATCTTTAGGGGTTCCAGAATACGAAGTGCGGGAAATGGAATCGCGGATGAGCAATCACGATATGCCATTTGACGCACAGGATGACGACGACGAAGGTGCTATTCATGCACCGGTGTTTTATCTGCAGGATAAATCGTCAGATCTTGCCAGCAATTTTGAAGAAGACCAATCTGAAGGTGCTGCGGTAGACCGCTTACAAGCTGCAGTGCGGACTTTGGACGAGCGCAGTCAGGATATTATCCGTGCCCGTTGGTTAGATCATCAGAAACTGACGTTACAGGAACTGGCCGATCGTTATGCAGTGTCTGCAGAGCGGGTTCGTCAGCTGGAAAAAAACGCCATGAAAAAGCTGCATGCAGCGATGGTTGATGCTTAATAGTTAAGTGATAAATAGTTAAGTGATAAATAGTTAAGTGATAAATAGTTAAGTGATAAATAGTTAAGTGATAAATAGTTAAGTGATTAATTCAAAGAGAAAAAGGCAGCGTAAGCTGCCTTTTTTGTCACTAATTTTTCTCAAGGTTATCTAGCGCAATAACAATAACGGTGTTGCAGCAGCGGGCATTGTCTGTGTGCTAACAGCCCGCTGATCTTCAAACCAAAGTTGCCAGTCGGCTGCCATTGTCACGGTGGGGATGACAAAACCTGGTAAATCCGCTTTATAGGGGGGATGCCATTGCAGAGGTTCCACCACGTTAATATGTTCAGGCTCGGCAATAACTGTTGTTGCAGGATGCGCTGACTTCGGGTGCACCAGACTAACCGAACCAGAGCCAGCGTCACCCACGGTCGACGTTTTTTCCGGCTGCGGTGACAATTTCAGTACCTTTTTACCGTCGCTGCGGGCTTTGACTGTCCAGTCGGTTTCATTGGCGGCGCGGCTTTTTGTGCGATGATCGAACGGTGTATCAACGACAGTCGTTTGAGCAACTAACGCCATTGGTACGACATCCAATAACTGCGAAGCTGGTACCAGTTCGATACCCGCCGCAGCTAATCTTGATAGATTGCGTTTTAAATAGCGGTAGGTTTCCGGATAAGGATGGCCGATGGCAATGGCGCTGCCTTGCTGTTTTGCGAGCTTCATTAGTTGGTTAAATTGTTTATCCAGCGCGGCGTTTGATTTGTCGTTATCGAGGAAAATATCGCGGCTGCGGCTTTTAATCTGATGGGCACTGGTGGCGCGAGCGACGGCGCTGCGCGCAGTGGTTTTGCTGTCAATAAAGTACAAACCCCGTTCCGCCATCACCTGCATGGTCCAGTTCATCTGTTCGGGCAGGCTGGTGTACAAACTGCCCATATGATTATTCACGCCAATGGCTTGTGGTACTTGCGCCAGCGCCAGATGCAATGCTTGTTGCACCTGGGTTTTTGACATAGTGCGGCGCAAAGCGCCTTTGCCAAGCAGATGATTTTGCGCCACCGCTTCCATTGGCATATGCAACATCACTTCTTTATTTTTCCGGCTAGCCAGTTCAGCCATTTGTTGGCTTTGTGGCGCAAACGGCATCACGGCAAACGTCAGCGCATAAGGTAGCTGAATGAGTAACGGATCGGCTTTTTGATAGCCGATATCATCGATAATAATCGCCACTTTTGCGGGCAGGGTTTGCGCTTCAACTACTGCGGTAAAGCCAGCAACTAACATCAAAAATCTGAGAATATACAAGGTATTTACTTCGCTGCCTGATTGCTGCACTAAGCCGGAACAAGCCAGAACATGGCTCGGGGAATGGTTGATATTATGCCTGACTATGATGCCGGGCTGTTAGGTCTGGTTATCATGTTTGGCGGTTATTTCTGGCGGCAATGGCTGATCAAGGTCGGCGCAACCAGCGCAACGGGTTCACTGCTGAGCCTTTTTGGCGGATTTCAAAATAAAGCCCTGGTTGACCCTGACCGCCACTTTGCCCAACTAAAGCGACTGGATCACCGGCACGGACTGTTTCGCCCGGCGTTTTTAATAAGGTTTGATTGTGGCCATACAGACTCATCAGGCCATTGCCGTGATCAATGACTGTCACCCAGCCATAACCTTTTAGCCAATCGGCGTAAATCACCTGACCATTGGCCACGGCTTTGACCGCGGTACCAGCGCTGGCTTCGATAATCAGGCCGCTCGCAGTCATACCGCCACCATGCCTGGCACCAAACTGCTGTGAAATATTGCCCTGCACGGGCCAGGGCAAATTGCCTGCTTTACCGGTGGTACTCACCAGCCGGCGATTTGCTGCGGCAGCTTTTAGTTTGGCCAGGGTGTTCTGCAGGCTTTTTTCGTTGGTTCTTAAATATTCAAGCTGCTGCTGATGATTTCCGAGTAACGTCTGCAGCTCTTTAACCGATTGCTGCTGACTTTGCCGCGCCTGTGCCAGTTCTTGCTGTTGTGAAGTCAGTTGCGCCAGCCGTTGTTCTTGCTCCAGCTGATTGGCGGTGGTTTGCTGCTGCAGCGCATCCAGCTCGGCCACTGTGGCTTTAAGTGCCAACAGTTGTTGCATCCGGGCATTATTAAAGTACTGATAATAGGTCAGGGTCCGTTCTAACTTAACCGCATCCTGTTGATTCAGAAGAAGTTGCGTATAGTCGTGGCCGCCGACCTGATAAGCGGCTTTGACTTGCGCCGCCAACAATACTTGTTGTTGCCGGCGTTGTTGCTCCAACACCTGCGCTTCAGCATCCAGTTTTTGTTGTTGACCCTGTAATTCCGTGATTTTTGCTTGTTGTGCCACAACAGCATCTGCTGCTTTTGCCAGATCAGCGTCAGCCAGTTTTAATTGTGCATCGGCCCTTTTCAGTTGTTGCCGCTGATCACGACGTTGTCGTTCGGTCTGCTTAATTTCCTGCTGCAATGATTCCAGCTCTTTACGGGCGCTGGCGGTGCTTTGTTGCGCCTGCACCACAGTGGTCAGACAGCCGAGCAACAGCCCAAGCTGCAACCCGAAGAGGAGCAGTCCTTTGATGGTGCGGCGCGCTACACTCACTGGAGTTTAAACAACAATTTGCCGGTCATTTCGGCCGGAACCGGCATGCCCATCAGCTGCAGCATGGTCGGTGCGATGTCGCTTAAAATGCCACCATCCACCGCGGCAGCCAGGCGTCCGACATAAATCAGCGGCACTGGATCGCTGGTATGTGCGGTATGCGCCTGGCCCGATGCGTGGTCGACCATTTGTTCGGCATTGCCGTGGTCGGCAGTAATAATACATTCACCACCTACTGCAGCGAGCGCTTCAACCACCCGGCCAATACAGGTATCCACAGCTTCTACCGCTTTAATCGCCGCTGATAAAATACCGGTATGACCAACCATATCGCCGTTTGGATAGTTGCAGATAATCACGTCAAACTTGTTGCTGTGAATGGCTTCGACCAGCTTATCGGTGAGTAATGTTGAATTCATTTCCGGTTGCAAATCGTAAGTTGCAACCGAAGGGGAAGGGATCAAAATACGCTCTTCACCAGCAAACACATCTTCACGGCCACCGCTAAAAAAGAATGTCACATGGGCATATTTTTCTGTTTCGGAAATCCGCAACTGCGTTTTGTCATGCTTTGCCAGCCACTCACCCAGCACGTTATCCAACGCTGTCGGTGGATAAGCCACCGGCGCTTGAATATCGGCTGCATATTCAGTCAGTTGCACGAACGAACTTAGCTTGGGCTGACGCATCCGGACAAAACCACTGAAATCGCGGTCAGTAAAAGTACGGCTGAACTGACGGGCGCGGTCGGCACGGAAATTCATAAAAATCAGTGCATCGCCATCGGCAATTTTAATCGTCTCGCCAGTGGCGTTGGTAATGGCGGTGGCTTTGACAAACTCGTCGTTTTCGTCACGTTGGTAAGCTGCATGCAGCGCTTCGACGGCATTGTGGTGTTGAAATAAGCCTTTACCTTCGACAATAAGCTCATAAGCTTGTTGCACCCGATCCCAGCGTTTATCGCGGTCCATGGCAAAATAACGCCCGATGATGCTAGCGATTTGGCCGGTGCCGATGGCGCTGAACTTGTCCTGCACCAGTTTTAATGAGGCTTCGGCGCTACGGGGTGGGGTGTCGCGACCGTCTAAAAATGCGTGCAGGTAAATCTGGCGGGCGCCTTCACGATACGCCAGTTCAATCATCGCGACTAAATGTTCTTCATGACTGTGGACGCCACCAGGCGATAACAAACCCATTAAATGCACGGCTTTGCCCTGGGCAACTGCGCTTCTGACGGCGTTGACTAACGCTTGGTTCTGGAAAAAGTCACCATCTTTAATGGCTTTGGTGATGCGGGTAAATTCCTGATAAACCACCCGGCCTGAGCCTAAATTGACATGACCAACTTCGGAATTGCCCATCTGACCATCAGGTAAACCAACGTCCATGCCAGAGCCGGAAATTAAACTGTGTGGGTACTGTTGCCACAGACGATCCATCACTGGCGTATTGGCTTGCAGAATTGCATTGTCAGCCGGATCTTCACGATAACCCCAACCGTCTAATATCAGAAGAACTAAAGGTTTGACCGACTTTGTCATCACTGCTCCGCATCTTGTTGCTTGATCATCATTCGAAGGTTCATCTTACCCAAATTTGCAGGCGACTCCAATCAACCTTGCTCAGTAAATGTGCAACCAGTACGGGATCATAACGAAAAGTCCGCGAAATTCCGGAACCACCGAAAAAGGCAGGGCTGTTTTTGCCCCTGAAAGCCGTTATACTCGGCGCCAATCGAATTTTGACGGAAGTAAAAGTTATGGAGCAATACATCGAGTTTGCCAGTAATCATCATTTACTGAGCCTGGCCTGGGTTGGCATTCTGCTGGCGTTAGTCATCAGTTGGGTGCAGTCGCTGCTGTCGAAAATCCAAATGCTGACGCCGACCGAACTGACAATTAAAGTCAATCGTGAAGATGCGGTGCTACTGGATATCCGCTCAGCCGATGATTTCAAAAAGGGTCACATCACCTCGGCCCGCAATATCCCGCTGGCGCAGCTCAGCAAAGAACTGTCAAAGCTTGAAAATGATAAAAACAAACCCATTATTGTGGTCTGTCAGGCTGGAATGTCAGCACAAGGTGCGGCAAAACAGTTGATCAGTGCCGGTTTCGGTCAGGTTGCAGTGCTGCGTGGTGGCATGAGCAAGTGGCTGGAAGCAAGTTTACCAGTGGTAAAAAAATAACGGGAACCGCCTTGATGAGTGCTGTCAGCGTCACTATTTACACTAAAGCCTATTGCCCGTATTGTGTTCGCGCAAAAGCCTTATTAACGGCAAAAGGGGTGCAGTTTCTGGAGGTCAGTATTGAACAACAGCCGGAATTGCGTCCTGAAATGATCGAAAAATCCGGTGGCCGTACGACGGTGCCGCAGATTTTCATTAATGATCAACATATTGGTGGCTGTGACGATCTTCATGCGCTTGAAGCGCAGGGAAAACTGGACACTCTGCTTCGCTAATTACATTCAAATTATCAGCTAGGACTAATCATGGCCGACGAACAAATCAATGCAGTTGCCGACGAGCAACAAGTGCAATTCGCTATTCAACGCATTTACGTAAAAGACATTTCTTTTGAAGCGCCAAATTCACCGGCAATTTTCCGTAAAGACTGGCAACCAGAAGTAAAACTGGACCTGGATACTCGCAGCGAAAAGCTGGATGACAGCACTTTTGAAGTGGTGTTATCACTGACCGTTACTGCCACCATCGGTGAAGAAACGGCGTTTTTATGTGAAGTACAACAAGGCGGTATCTTCTCAGTACCCGTAATGAGCGATGCCCAAATGGCACATATGTTAGCGGCTTTCTGCCCGAACATCCTGTTCCCATACGCTCGTGAAGCGGTATCAAGCCTGGTCAACCGTGGTACTTTCCCACAGTTAAATCTGGCTCCGGTAAACTTCGACGCTCTGTTTGCACAATACGTGCAGCAGCGTCAGGCTGAAGCGCAAGCTCAGCTGCCAAACTAAGTCTGCGACTTGTAATGGCTGCGGCAATCACAGTTTTAGGTGCCGGCTCGTACGGCACCGCGCTGGCAATTTGCCTGGCGCGAAACGGTCATCACACCCTATTGTGGGGTCGCAGTCTGCAAGACGTGACGGCGATGCAAACCGACAGGATCAATCACAAATATCTGCCGGAAATTCGTCTGCCAGACACGCTGGAAGTCACCGCCGATTTAGTCGAAGCGGTAACCGCCAGCCAAAATATTCTGGTGGTGGTGCCAAGCCATGCTTTCGCCGACACCTTAAAACAAATTAAACCCTATTTGTTGCCACATGCCCGGGTGGCGTGGGCGACCAAAGGTCTGGAGCCGGATACCGGTCGGTTATTGCAAGATGTCGCGCGCGATATTCTGGGCGACGACGTCTCGCTGGCCGTCTTGTCAGGTCCAACTTTTGCCAAAGAACTGGCATTAGGTTTACCTACCGCCATTTCTTTGTCTTCAACTGACAACGAATTTATCACTGTTTTATCTGACTTGCTGCATTGTGGCCGGACTTTCCGTGTCTACACCAACCCTGATTTTATTGGCGTGCAACTAGGCGGCGCCGTGAAAAACGTCATCGCAATTGGTGCTGGTATGGCCGATGGTATCGGTTTTGGTGCCAATGCCCGCACAGCGCTGATCACCCGTGGTCTGGCGGAAATGTGCCGGTTAGGTTGCGCGCTTGGTGCGCAAAAAGAAACCTTTATGGGGATGGCGGGCTTAGGCGATTTAGTCCTGACCTGTACTGATAATCAGTCGCGTAACCGACGCTTTGGTTTATTGCTGGGGCAAGGCACCGGCGTCGAAGCTGCAATGGCCAGTATTGGTCAGGTAGTGGAAGGTTACCGTAATGCCAAAGAGGTGTTTAATCTGGCGGCGCGGGTTGGTGTGGAAATGCCAATCACCGAACAGATTTATCAAGTGTTGTATCAGGGAAAAGACGCTCGGTTAGCGGCGATTGATTTGCTCGGCCGCGAAAAACGTGACGAATAACGGCGGCTTTGCAGCACGAGCGACAAAGCTGCAGGCTAACCGGCCTGGCTGATTGGTTGCGGCAGCAGGATAAAATCCGCACTGATCTGCACGGCCGTTTTTGGCTGATCAAACAACGAACCTTGTCCAGACAAACATCCCATCACATGCAATAAATAACCTTGCATTTCATTGTCGATACCTTGTGCCGTCAGCGTGAGTTGATGGTAGTTCGCCAGCCTAATCAAGCTGGCGCAAATATTACGCTGGTTGTCCTGAAACTCCAGATCCTCGATTAACGAATCAGCCAGCATTACTTCTGACCAAAAATTTTCTGCCAGTAACGCCAGTGCTGTATGACCTTTGCCAAAATCCTGCCAAATCAAACTAAAACCAGCGTGTTTCAGCGACTGTAACTGCGTAATAGCCATACCGGGTTGTTGCAGCCAGTATTGCTCGTTGATCAATAATTGGATGGTTTCAGGTCGCAGTTGCCATTCCTGCAGGTGATGCAATAAATAAGGTAATAAATCGGGTTGTTGCAGATGTAAAGTGGACAATTCCAGCCGGAATTTGGGCAATTGATAACCTTGTTGCCGCCACTGCCAAATTTGCTGACAAAGCTGCGAAAATCGCCAGCGCTCCAGCCCCAGCAGCAAATGACTTTGTTCGGCGGCACCTTTAAATTGCGGCAGCCACATTAAACCCCGGCTCGGCGAATGCCAGGCCAATTGCACATCCAGCGCCAGCAACTCTTTATCCTGTAGTGCATAGCAGCCCTGAAAATACACTTCAAATTGATATTGTTTCAGACCGTACTGTAGTTCTTCGGCTAAAGTTGCATCGGCCATATTTGCTTGCCCTGACTGTTGCCAGAGACAAATGGCTTGTTGTTGTTGCAAACTTTGTTGCAGCGCCCAGTCGGCGTGTTGTAGCAGCGTTTCGACATCCTCGCCACCTTGCGGAAACAGCGCGACGCCAATGGCACATTGGCCAATCAAATCAAAATCATCCAGTGGACAAGGACCATGCACAGCCAATTGCAACTGCCTGGCAATTTGCAGGCTGGCGGCTTCCGGCATTTGCTGGCAATGCTGCGCTGTTAACAGCACTGCAAAACGGCGATCGGAAAATTGCCCCAGACTGGCGCCTGCCGGTAGATGGTGTTGCAGTTGCTGTGCAATCCATTGTTCAAATTGGCGTGCTTTGCTCATGCCGAACTGCTGGCGAATTTGCTCCAGTTCGGTCAGTTCCAGCAGTAAAATAGCAAAATGTTGCTGTGCATTACGGCATTGCAGCAAGACCGGTTGCAGCTGTGCCAGCCACAAAGTGCGGTTCGAAACGCCGGTCAGCGCATCGTGGGTACTCAGTTGTTGTAGCTCAGATTGTTGCTGTTGTTGTTGGCTGATGTCCTGCTGGACTATCAGGTAATAACCCGGCTGATGTCGGGTCAGCGGCGTAATATTTAATTGCAATGTGCGTGGTGTGGTTGTGGTTGGCAACCAGACCACACCTTGCCAGGATTCATTGTGCTGAAGTTCCGCCTGAATATCCGGCCAGGCACTGTGCAGGCAATTGCGACTGCTGAAAAGTTGCGGCCGCAATCCGGTTGGTCACTGAAAAGCCGCCATGGCCTGATTGCTTTGCCGTAATTGGAAATGCTCGTCGGCAAACCAGGCCGGACAAGCCAGACGCTGAAAAAAAACATCCAGGCTCAGCGTATGCGGTGTTGGTTGCAGCTGTCGCCGCCGATACCACCAAACCACAGCTAACAATGGTAACAGCCATAAATCATAACTTGTTGCCTGAAGCCAGAGCCAGCCGCCGAATGATTCCATCTGAATTCCTGCATTCCGTTGCCAATTGGTTGTCCCTAAATTATAGGCGGATCAATAAAAATCGCCAGTTTGTGCAGAAAGTCGGATGCAGAAAAAACCTGTGCCACTGCGCCCATCAGCACTTTTTCGATATACTGCGCTATTCCCGAGACTATTTTGAAATGAGCTTATGTTTCACATTGCCTTGTTCGAACCCAAGATCGCGCCAAATTGTGGCAATATTATCCGCCTTGCAGCGAACAATGGCTGTAGCCTGCATTTGATTGAACCCTTGGGATTTGATTTTGAAGAGAAAAAGCTGCGCCGGGCCGGGCTTGATTATCATGATTTAGCCAATGTCACCCGCCATGCTAATTACGCCGCATTTGAGCTGGCGATGGCGGGAAAGCGGATTATCGCTTGTACCACCAAAGGCAGTCGGCCCCATACCCAAGTGCAATATCAACCTGATGATGTGTTGTTATTTGGCTCGGAAACCCATGGTTTACCCGATGCGGTGCGCGACGCGATTGCCAGTGAACTAAAAATCCGTATTCCGATGATGCCGGAAGCTCGCAGTTTAAATCTGGCCAATGCGGTGGCGATTATCAGTTATGAAGCCTGGCGTCAGCAAGGGTTTACCGGCGCCGTTTAAAAGGAAGCACCATGCCACAACAACAGCTGCCAGCCACCGATATCGCCCAGGCGGACTATGCCAAATGGGTGCGGCGCTCTGGTTTTCTGACACTGGGTGTTGCGGTGTTGATTGTGCTGCTGAAGCTGACGGCTGCGGTCATGACCAACGCCGCCGCTGCGCTGGCGTCTTTTATGGATGCGCTGCTCGATGTATTGGTGTCGCTGCTAAATTTTGCAGCTTTACGCTATGCGTTAAAGCCGGCCGATGCTGATCACCGCTTTGGTCACGGCAAAATGGAAGCGGTGATGGCACTGTTTCAGGCGGCGTTTTTAACCGGCGCTGCGGTGTTGCTTTTCTATCAGGGCGTGAGTCGTTATCACAGCCCAGAGCCCATCGCTGCGTTATATAGTGGCATTTGGCTGACTTTGCTTTGCACGCTGTTAACTATTTCCCTGGTGCTGGTGCAAAGATTTGTGATTAACCGCACCGGTTCGTTAGCGGTGAAAGCCGATTCCGCACATTATCGCGGTGACATTCTGATGAATGCGGCAGTGATTTTAGCGCTGTTTTTAGTGGCCAATAGCCTGTTGTGGGCTGATGCGGTGATGGCCGCGCTGATTGCGTTGTACTTATTCTGGAATGCACTGCAGCTGGCGCGGGAAAGTCTGAAACATCTGTTAGATGAGGAATTAACCAGTGAGCAGCGGCAGTCCATTGTGCATGCATTGCAGTCGTTGCCACAAGTGCTGGCGGTGGATCAGTTGCGCACCCGTCAGGCCGGCCCAAAAGTATTTGTGCAATTGCGGTTAGTGCTGCCGGACGAGTTATCACTGGTGCTGGCGCATGATATTGTCGATGAAGCCGAGCGTCGGATAGCCGCTTTGTTTAGCGATGCCGAGGTGATTATTCATGCCGATCCGGCAACTGCTGTTACGCAGGCGGAATATCCGCTGGCGGCGACGGGGGAAGTAAACCGCCAGAAACAGGCACATGCTGCAAAAACTGATTGATCTGCATCAGCGCTAGTTTGCGAATGTCATCGGTTTCAAACAGTAATTCATGCCGTGCATCGGGTAACAGATGCGTTGCTGATACTGCTTTCCACTCTGGACTTTGACAAAAACGCTGCCACAACTTCGCTTGCGCGGCATTATCCACCACCTGATCCGCACCCGCTTGCAACAATAAACAAGGTAATTGTGGGGCAGGGCCATGCTGCATCTGCTGACAAGCGGTTAGTGCTTGCGTCAGCCAGCGCCAACTAATGCCCCCAAGCTGATACGCTGGATACTGCTGGTACAACGTTCGAAACCACTGATACCGCTCGAAACACTGGCTTAAATCGTTGTTGGTAAAGGGCCGGTTTTGATAAGGGCCCTGGCCTGGCACATACCAGCTTTGCTGGCTGCACAGCTGATTGAGCTGACTGAATACCGAGCACAGTGGCCAGGCTATCTGCTTTGGTATAGGCGCCGTTGGAATACCCCACATCGGTGAGCAGAAAACAGCTGCCGCTAAACCGGGGCCGGGTTGTTGTTGCATTTCTTGTTGTAAATAGCGACACAAGATACCACCGCCCATCGAATGGGCTAAAGCCAATAATGGCAGGGCGGTTTTCGGCTTGATGATTTGATGGATAAAGTTTTTCAGATCAGCGACATAATCATTAAAATCCCGCACATCGCCTATCTGGCTTTGCGGATCTAGCCGCTCGGAAGCCCCTTGTCCCTGATGATCCAGTACATAGACCTGATAACCAGCCTGCAGTGCTTCGTTGATGAATTCCAAATATTTATGGCCGGCTTCAATTCGTCCCGGGATCAGCACTAAAGCTGCGGTAGCGCCTTCGGGCTGCCAATAGCTGTAATGTAGTTGCAGCTGGTTTGCGGCTACGTGGTGGTGATGAAGTTTGCTGACACTATCAAATGTGCCATGAATGGCCTGTTGCCAAACTTCCGCCAAAGCCACTGTAGCGCGGCCGCTGGTAAAATCTGTACTTGCAAATAACGTTTTAAATTCAGGCCATGGCATCATGTAACAGCAGTCCGGTGCGGCAAGGTGAGGGTGATACAAAGCCCACCTGCCACTGGTAGACTCGCGGCAATCTGGCCACCATGTTGCCGCACCACCTGCGCTGCAATAGCGAGGCCCAAACCAGTACCACCGGTTTGACTATTGCGACTATCCGACACCCGGTAAAAGGGCGCAAAGATTTGCTCCAGACTATCGGCCGGAATGCCAGGTCCCTGATCGCTAATCGCCAATTGCGTGGTCGTGGCGGTTTGCGCCAGTTCAAAGCGGATCGTCGCTAGGTCGGGGCTGTATTTAATCGCGTTTCGCAGCACGTTTTCAATGGCGCGCGCCAGCAATTTGGGTTCGATCCAAAGGGAGCAAGGATTTGGGCCCTGTAAGGTGACCGTTAAATGTTTTTGTTCGGCATCCAGTTGATTGACATCGATAATTTCTTCTATCAATTCATATAAATCAACATCTTGCCGTTGCAATTGGTATTGACCAGCATCTAAACGACTGAAGGTTAACAACTCGCCAAGCAGCTGATCGACCCGTTCCAACTCTTGCTGCAAGCGTGGCAATTGTGCACCGCCGCCCTGACGTTGCTCCAGTGCAATCGCCAGTTGGGCGCGGGTTAGTGGTGAGCGTAATTCATGTGACACATCCCGCAGCAGCCGTTGTTGGTTTTGCAGTAAATCGCCGATTTTCGCCGCCATAACGTTAAAACCCCGGCTTAGTTCGCCGATTTCATCATTCCGTCTGGCTGGCGCATCGGCTCTTGCCGTTAAATCACCAGCGGCAAAATCGAGGTTTTTTTGCTGCAACAACCGCAACGGTTTGGTGATGGTTAAAGCGAGTATAAAACTGGCGAGCGCTGACACCAACACCAGCAAAGCTGGTAGCAGGTAATCGGGTAATGACATTAAATCGAGCCCGGGCGATTGCGGCCGTGGGCGAAGCTGATACAACGCCAGTTGCTGGCCTTTAAAATGGACTAAAAAAGGCCCGGCCAACACGGTTTTGCGATGAATAAGTAACCGTGGCCGATTGAGTTGCGACAGCTCGGTCAGCCATTGTTGGTTAAAGTTTCTCGGCAAAATGTCGCTATTGAGCACCTGATTTTGTTCCGGCTCCACAATCAACCAGCGATTACGATCGCGCCGGTTAATGCGCGCAGCCAGCTCTTCAATTGAATCTGATTTATGCAGCGATTTCAGCAATGGCTCCAATTGCTCGGCAATACCATGGGGCAGCCGGCGAATTTCGGTGTCGTCACTCAAGCCACGTGCTAACAACCAGGCGCCACCAAGCGTTAGCAATAATACCAGCCAGAACCAGGCAAAAATCCGAAAGGCCAACAAACGAAACGGGTTCAGACCGCTAAACTTCATGCCTGCTCCAAAAATAAATAACCGCTACCACGTAAGGTTTGGATTTTTTCAGTGGCATCACAACTGGCCAGTTTTTTACGGATATTGCTGATATGCATATCCAGACTGCGGTCATACTGTTGTAATGCGCGGCCAAGCACCGCTTTGCTGAGATCTTCTTTGGTAATCACCTGACCGGCATGGCTCATCAGGTAATCCAGAATTTGAAATTCGGTGGCGGTCAGCACCACTTGCTGACCCAGGCACCAGACCTGGCGGTTTTGCCGGTTCAGCTGCACCTGATTTAATTCCATTAGCGGTGCTGCAACCGGATTGGCGCTTTGCTGCTGCGCCAGTTCAACCCGGCGTAAAATCGCCCGTACCCTTGCGCTTAACTCCCGCGGATTAAAAGGTTTCGCCAGATAATCATCAGCGCCAAGTTCCAGCCCGACAATCCGGTCGATGTCATCGCCACGGGCGGTTAGCATCAACACCGGGCAATAACTCGATTGCCTTAATTGCCGCAGCAATGACAACCCATCGAGGCCGGGTAACATCACGTCCAGTAAAATCAACTGATATAAACCACTTTGCGCCCGTTGTAAGCCGCTCACACCATCGGCGGCGACATCCAGACTAAAGCCGTCCAGCGTCAGATAGTCGCTGACCAACTGGCTTAACTCGTTGTCATCATCGATTAATAGGATCCTTTGACTACTCAACTCTGATCTCCGGTAGCTGGTATGGTGCCCGTGTGTGAATTGCTGCCAGTGTAAATCGGCGACACATTGCGACAAGGCTCTTTACACAACCTTTACCCGCGCTTGGCGTTGCTTTGCATTACGCAGAGTATGCTTGTTTCATCGCTGTTTCGTCCAGCCGGGCAAACAGTTTGTGTTTCATAACCTGAGGTGACAATGATGAAAAAATTCAACGTGATGGCTGCCATTTTAAGTTCAGTGTTAATGGTCAGTGCGGCGATGCCTGCTTTTGCAGGTGACAGGGAAGGGCATAAACATGGCATGCATCATATGCATGGCATGAAAATGTTTAAAGGCCTGGATTTAACCGACGCGCAAAAAGCACAAATTGAACAGTTAACGGCTGCGCATCGCCAGACCATGCCGGATAAGGCAGTGCTGGCAGAAAGTCGTGAAGAGTTAAGAACTTTACTGCAGGCGCCTACTTTTGACGAAGCCGGGGTGCGGGTGTTACTGGAAAAACAACAAGCCAAACGCCTGGAAATGGAAGTCGCCCAGCTGAAATTTCACCACCAGTTGCGTGCGGTATTAACGCCAGAGCAGCAAGCAAAACTGGATGAACGTAAAGCAAAAATGCGCCATAAAATGCGCGAAAAAGCGGCGGATTCTGAATAGTTCGGTTTGCTGTTGTGAGACTAAGCTAGTACAACTGAGCGATATGCACCAATAAAAAAGCGCTGCCATCTGATAGGTGGTCAGCGTTTTTTTATTTTCGCCAGTAGCAGCTATTCCATATCCAGTTCTTTTAGCTTGCGGGTCAGCGTATTGCGTCCCCAACCTAGGCGTTTGGCCGCATCCTGTTTATGACCATGGGTAAATTGCAGTGCTTGTTTAAGCACAATACGTTCAAATTCCGGGCCTGCTTCGGACAAAATATCTTCTTCGCCAGCGGTCAGTTTTTGTTGCACCCAGGCGGCCAGCAAATCTTGCCAGCTATGATGCTGCTCGCTACCCAAGGGGCTGAACACTTTTGGTGCAGCGGTGAGTTCAGGCGGTAAATCTGATAGCAGCACTTGTTTGCCGCTCGCCATCACCGTGAGCCAACGACAGGTATTTTCCAGCTGCCGTACGTTGCCGGGCCAATCCAGTTGCGCCAGATATTTTTCGGTATCGCCGGCTAAACTTTTTGCTTCGACATTCAGCTCTTTCGCCGCTTGTTGCAGAAAATGCTGTGCCAGTTTTGGAATATCCTGTTTGCGGTCTTTGAGTGCCGGAATATGAATGCGAATCACGTTTAAGCGATGGAATAAGTCTTCGCGGAATTTGCCTTCGGCCACCAATTGCTCGAGGTTTTGATGTGTCGCCGCAATGATCCGCACATCAACATTCACGCCCTGATGACCACCGACCCGGTAAAACTGGCCGTCGGCAAGCACCCGCAATAACCGGGTTTGTACATCAAGCGGCATATCACCAATTTCATCGAGGAATAATGTACCGCCATCGGCTTGCTCAAATCGGCCTTTACGCAAATTGGCGGCGCCGGTAAAAGCACCTTTTTCGTGGCCAAACAGTTCAGATTCAATCAAGTCTTTTGGAATTGCCGCCATATTCAGCGCGATAAACGGCTGTTCTGAACGCGGGCTATGTTTATGCAGTGCCTGCGCCACCAGTTCTTTACCGGTACCGCTTTGGCCGTTAATCAGCACACTGATACTGGAGCGCGATAAACGACCAATGGCGCGAAACACTTCCTGCATCGCCGGGGCTTCACCAATAATTTCAGTCAGTTGTGATGTTGGTGCCGGCTGCGCCTTGGGCTTTTTCGCCATGGCGTGCTCGAGCGCGCGGCTAATCAGACCCACCGCTTCATTGATATCAAAAGGCTTCGGCAAATACTCAAAGGCACCGCGTTTGAAGGCGTTAACCGCGCTGTCTAAGTCCGAGTGCGCGGTCATGATAATCACCGGCAGCTCCGGCGCCAGTTCCTGTAATTTCGATAACAACGCCATGCCATCAGTGCCGGGCATCCGGATATCGGACACCACGACGGCCGGTTGATCGTATTCCAGCCGCTGCAGCATCAGATCGGCAGAGGCGTAACTTTCACAGACAATACCAGCGCGTGACAGCGCTTTTTCTAACACCCAACGGATGGAGTTGTCATCATCAATAATCCAGACATCCTGATGCATGCTTAAGCCCCTTGCGAGTTGATGGGTAAATACAGAGTAAATTCGGTACGGCCGGGCCAACTTTCACAGTCGATCCAGCCGTCATGTTGATGAATAAGCGTTTGGGCAATCGATAAACCCAGGCCAGTGCCACCAGGTTTGCCACTGACCATCGGGTAAAATAAGGTGTCTTTGATATCAGCCGGAATACCGGGGCCGTTATCAATCACTTTGATGGTGGCAACTAATCGGTGCCGTCTACCATGAATGGTGTGTTGGTGCAAGATCCGGCTTTGCAGCACAATCTGGCCGCCGTTTGGCAACACTTGCTGGGCGTTGCGGACGATGTTCAATAGCGACTGTTCGATGAGTTCAGGGTCGAGTAAAAAGTCCGGAATGCTCGGGTCATAATCCCGTACAAACTGCACGCCGGATGGGTTGTCCATTTTCGCCAGCTGACTGACCCGTTCGATAATCTGGTGCAGATTGGAAATCAGCCGTTGTGGTGGTTTGTAAGGACCGAGCAAACGGTCGACCAGATTTCGTAGCCGGTCGGCCTGGGCAATAATCAGCTGGGTATATTCTTTTTGTTCTTCATTCAGCGTTTCTTCCAGCAATTGCGCGGCACCACGCAAGCCGCCCAAAGGGTTTTTAATTTCATGCGCCAAACCGCGAATAAGTTCGCGCGCTGCCAAATGCTGATGTTGCTGCAGGCTTTCCATACTGATTTTACGTTGCTGATCAACTTGGCGCAGCTCAATCAATAACGCCGGTAATTCTGTTTCCAGGGCGCTCGCGGTAATGTCGATCAGAATATGGCGACCATCCGGCAGCACACAGTTGACATCGCTGACGCCAAAACCTTGTTTGGTGGTTAAGGTGCTGACGAGATGGCTGGCATGTAAGTCGCTAAATTGGAACAGAGCTGGAAAGTAATGATTTTGCAGGCGTTTTTCGCCGATGCTTAATAAGGCACAACAGGCGGTATTAAAATGCTGCACCTGTAGTTGTGCATCCAACACCATAATCGCCGTGGTCAGGTGGTTGGCGTAGTCAATGCCGGTTAAATCCAGCGACTTGAGATTCTGCGTCACAGTGTTGATTCCTCTGCACCAGTTTAGTGCATCCTAATCTCCAGTGTAACTGGTGATGGCTGAGAATTCAGCCGCGATGCACTATTTTGGTGAAATAGCCGAAGCTCTATGCAAATAGAAGGTCGTTACCGGACTGGTTGCAATAATCTTGCCGCTTTGGTCAAGCAGTTCGAGGGTCAGTTGATGTTCGCCGCGATCGACGTTATGGAGGATAAAATTGGCGTTACCGGTTGGGCCGGCGACTTGTTTGCCATCCAGATACAGCTTCACCCGTAGGCCTTGGGCAAACATAGGTTTAATCTGGCCAGACACATACACAGTACCGCTGTTTTCGCGGACAGTGCCTTGTTGTTCAGGTTTGGAGATAGCAACTTCGAATTTGGTACTTTCCTGCACCACCGAGGTAGAAACACCTGGCGTCGTTGGAACCATTTGCGTCGCAGTATCTTTCACCGTGACTTGGGTAGCACCAGGGCTTGGGCTGTCAGAAAACACCAGATTGTTGTTTTTGTCGACGGTGACAAAAACTTTTTTATCGTCTGCTGCCGTTGCAGCAAGGCATGTGAGTAACAACAACCACAGTGCTTTTTTCATTGGATACCTATTTTCACAACAATAGCTGTTTGGTAATTATTTGTTTACTCTATCGCGCTTTGTTTGATTTGACCAGAACAAAAAGCCCGCAGTTGCGGGCTTTTTCACTAAAAAGTTATATGTTTGAAAATCAAACGATTAACGCCGGTTTGAGCAGCTTAATCGATGCAAACGCGGCGGTTTATACGCTGTAGTACAGATCGTATTCCAGCGGGTGAACGGCCATAGAAACTTTTTTCGTTTCAGCACGTTTCAGAGCGATATAAGCATCGATCATTTCGTCTGACATCACGCCGCCTTTGGTGAAGATTGCGCGTGATTTGTCCAGGTTGTCCAGTGCTTCGTCTAATGAACCACAGACCTGAGGGATCAGTGCTTCTTCTTCTGGTGGCAGATCATACAAGTCTTTATCCATCGCATCACCTGGGTGGATCTTGTTCTGGATACCATCCAGACCAGCCATCAGTTGCGCCACGAAACACAGGTACGGGTTCGCCGCTGGATCCGGGAAGCGTACTTCAATACGACGTGCTTTTGCACTTGGTACCAGTGGAATACGCACAGAAGCAGAACGGTTACGGGCTGAATAAGCCAGCATCACCGGCGCTTCATAATGTGGCACCAGACGCTTGTATGAGTTGGTCGACGGGTTAGAGAAAGCGTTGATGGCTTTCGCATGTTTGATGATACCGCCGATGTAATACAAAGCCATTTCTGACAGGCCAGCGTACTTGTCGCCAGCGAACAGGTTAACGCCGCCTTTGGCTAAAGACTGGTGACAGTGCATACCTGAACCGTTGTCACCAACGATTGGTTTTGGCATGAAAGTCGCAGTTTTGCCGTACATATGCGCCACGTTGTGGACTACATATTTCAGGATCTGCGTTTCATCAGCTTTTAAGGTTAAAGTGTTGAAACGGGTAGCGATTTCGTTCTGACCTGCAGTCGCAACTTCATGGTGATGCGCTTCAACGGTTTGACCCATTTCTTCCAGCACCATACACATAGCGCTACGGATATCGTGGTGTTGATCAACCGGTGGTACCGGGAAATAACCACCTTTTACGCCTGGACGGTGGCCTTTGTTGCCGCCTTCATACACAGCGTCTGAGTTCCAGGCCGCTTCTTCTGAGTTTAATTTGTAGAACGAACCTGACATGTCAGTTTTGAAACGGACTTCATCAAACATAAACCATTCTGGTTCTGGTCCGAATAACACGGTGTCAGCGATACCGGTTGATTTTAAGTATTCTTCCGCACGTTTGGCGATAGAACGTGGGCAACGGTCATAACCTTGCATCGTGCTTGGTTCGATCACATCACAAGTGATGTTTAAGGTGGTTTCTTCGAAGAATGGGTCCAGTTTCATCGACGCTGGTTCAGGCATTAATATCATGTCTGAATCGTTGATGCCTTTCCAGCCAGCGATGGAAGAACCGTCAAACATTTTACCGTTTTCAAAGAAATCTTCATCGATTTGGTTGGCAGGGATAGTCACATGTTGCTCTTTACCCTTGGTATCAGTAAAACGTAAATCAACAAACTTCACGTCGTTTTCTTTCATAAAACTCAGAACGTTCGATGCAGACATGCAATCCTCCGGATTATTCCTGTTAATACTCAATCTGTACTTGAAGATATCGGTTCAACCGACAAGTTGCGCTTACTAAGCCAGTAATGTGCCAATTGTATAAGTTGTTGATTTTAATAAGCCAATGCCTCAGCTTTTCTATGCGACTGCGGCAATGCGCACCAAAATGGGGCGCTGTTGCATTAATGCGGTGCATTGCGGCCCGTTGTTGCACCAAATTGAATGCAGCGCTAACCATAGCAAGTTTTTACCGCTTTAGATGAGCTGTAAAAAAATTTTCTGCAGAAGTTGCGGTGGCCTGGCTTTGATATGGATTGTCTGGCCGGTTTGGGTAAGTTATGGTGGTCTGGGTACGTTTGGTGGTTTGGTGGTTTGGTGGTTTGGTGGGAAGTGGCCGTAATATGCAGATGAAATACAGAAGATGAAGCGCTTGTTGACTGGGGTGTATCTATTAGTCTCGATGGCCATATTGATATGGGCGGACCAAGTCACTGCGCTGCAACAACCTTCTCTGCTTGATTATAACCGTGAAGTATGGACCACCAGTGATGGCTTGCCGCATAACACCATCAACAATATCAACCAGGATCAAGACGGTTATCTCTATTTCGCCAGTTGGGAAGGCGCGGCGCGGTTTGATGGCCGCCACTTTGAACTGTACCGGCAGGATCAGCTCGCCGGTATGGCTGATTCCGGCATCCTTATTATAGAAAAACTCGCGTCTGGCGAGATGTTGTTGGGAGGTTCCAGAGGCGGGTTGGTGAAGATTGGTTCTGATCAAGCCCGTTTATTGCCCAAAGTCAGTGCGGCTATCAATGATTTACTGGAAGACCCTGATGGTCATCTGTGGATCAGTACCGAAGGTAACGGTTTATTCCGGATCAGTCCGCAAGGTCAAGTACAGCATTTCCGGCATGAACTAAACGTTTCCGCATTTACCACCCACAACTTATATCAGTCATCAGCGGATCGGATTTGGCTGGGTTCGGCCGAAGGCTTATTGTGGTTTAATCCGCAATTGCCGAATCCGCGATTTCACCGGGTGGAGGTATTTGCCGGGGTGAATGTCGCTGCGATTACCGAGAATAAACAAGGACAATTGCTGATTGGTACAGAGCGTGGTGTTTATATTTTTGAGAATCAGCAGTTTAATTTACTTGATCCGGCATTGGCTAAAGTTCGGATCAACAAACTATTGGTCGATAAAGATGACACGGTCTGGATCGGTTCATTTTCGGATGGTGTGTTTAGGCATAGTGCTCTCGGTTTAGAGAATCTAAATGTCAGCAAAGGTTTACCCAATAATAAAGTCTATTCTTTGTTTCAAGATCGAGAAAACAGCATTTGGATTGGCACCAATGCCGGGTTGACCCGCCTGCGGGTTTCGCCCTTTCGGAATCTGACCACGCAAAAAGGTTTGGTCGACAACTATGTCAGAACTTTGATGGTCCATAGTGATGGCAGTGAGTGGATAGGTACCACCGCCGGTCTGAATCATATAGTCGCGGGTAAAATCAGCACTGTTGAATTTTCACCGACCTTGCGCGTGGCTTCGTTTCGCAGTCTGGCGGAAGGACCGGACGGTGACGTCTGGGTTGGTACTTATGCTGACGGGGTCATTCGCTTGCGACAAGGTAAAGAAATTGCCCGTTACGATCGTAGCCATGGCTTAGGTACAAATACAGTGATGGCCATGTTGCCACTTGCCGATGGTTCAGTTTGGTTGGGTACGACCGGCGGTTTGTCATTAGTCACTGACGGCACTGTCCGGACGCTGCATATGGTGGATGGCCTGCCGGGGGAGTTCATTAATAGTCTGAAACTGGCGCCCGATGGCAAGATCTGGGTCGGTACTGGGTTCGGTCCGGCTATTTATAGTCAGGAAAAACTGACAGCAGTAGATATTGCTACTGAGCAGGGACCCCGGCAGATTTTTGATTTCTTCTTTGAAAGCGGTACGTCTTATGTCTGGATGGCAACGGACCAGGGGGTGGTCCGTTATGATCAGCAACAGCAGAGTGTCGGGGTCGTTGGTCACCGTCATGGGCTTCCCGTCGAGAAGTTTTTTTCGATCCAGCATGAAACAGGACCGCAGTCAGACTATTTCTGGCTCAGCAGCAACAAAGGTGTTATCCGCTTACTTAAATCCGATTTGGAAGCGGTAATGAATGACACCCAGCAAAAACTGCATCGGATTGAACACTTTGGTGAGCTGGAAGGGATGTTAAATGCGCAGTGCAATGGCGGCTCGATGCCGTCTGCATTACGCCACCCGGATGGTAGTTTTTGGTTTGCCACTGCGATGGGTGTGGCACAACTTGCCCCCGCAGAACTCAGTAGATTTCAACCGGCACCGCCGCCGGTGGTGATCCAAAAAGTGCTGGCTGACGGCGTGCCGAGTACGGATAAAGCCTCAGCGCTGGCAGTGGGAACAAAGCGGGTTGAGTTTCGGTATGCCGGCATGAGTTTTCTGATGCCCAACCGGTTGATTTTCCGCACCCGGCTTGTTGGATTCGAGTCGGATTGGGTTGAACGTGGCAATCAATATCGCGCTGAATATACCAATCTGGCGCCAGGCAATTACGAATTTCAAGTGATGGCGACCTATCCGGATACCGACTGGCCTAAGCAATTTAGTACCCTCAGCTTTTCGGTGCGTGCCAGCTGGTGGCAATATCGAACTTTGTGGTTTGGCCTTATTGGGCTGCTGGCACTAGCTATTTTCTTGATCTATCGCTGGCGGACCAGGCAGTTGCTGCGAAAGGCGCTGCATCTGCAGCAACAGGTGCAATTGCAAACGCGTGAACTGCAGTTACAGGCTGATCAACTGCATTCGATGGTTGAAGAAAAATCGGAACTCGTCGCGCAGTTACAGCAACAAACCGAGATGTTAGAACAGCAGGTGCGGCTGGATGCATTAACCGGCATCGCCAATCGCCGGGCTTTTGATGAAAGTCTGCAATATGAATGTTTGCGCAGTACCCGGTTGCAGCTACCGTTAAGCCTGGTGTTGATAGATCTGGACCATTTTAAGCGAGTCAACGATCTCTATTCTCATCTGGCAGGCGACTTGGTGCTTAAACGAGTCAGCGCCTTGCTACAGCAACAAGTCCGAGACATCGATACGTTGGCGCGTTGGGGAGGTGAGGAGTTTGCATTGTTGTTGCCGAATACCTCGCTTGGCGCTTCGCTGGAAATTTGCGAACGGATCCGCCAACACATTTCGCAGATTGATTGCCAGGATATCGATCCTTCGTTGCGGTTGACGGCCAGTTTTGGGGTCGCCAATTGCGCCGGACAAGGGCAGCCGCGGCAGCTCATCACTCAGGCGGATGCCATGTTATATCTGGCTAAGGCGCGTGGCAGGGATCAAGTGTGCGGCTAATCCAACAGCTGACAGCCGCTGAAAATCCAGCGAAAAAGCGCTGAACATGAGTAAAAAATCGCAATTTGAATGGCTGTCGAAAAATGCCGCAAACAGATAAATTTCCCTCCGACCCACAAAGCAGGTAAAATGCGCGCACGAATTTTTCGGGTACTTGCTGTGATTTGATACAGGCGGGTACACATTAACACTTCACTAAGCGAGCACCACATAAATGTCTTATGATCTCAGCAAGTTGCGCAATATAGCCATCATCGCGCACGTTGACCACGGTAAAACTACACTTGTTGACAAATTACTGCAACAATCCGGCACTTTCGATGCCCGCGCTAAGTTACAAGAACGGATGATGGATTCAAATGCTCAGGAGTCTGAGCGCGGAATTACCATCCTGGCCAAAAACACTTCAGTTCGCTGGAACGGTTACCACATCAACATCCTGGACACACCAGGCCACGCCGACTTCGGCGGTGAAGTTGAGCGTGTTCTGTCAATGGCAGACTCAGTATTACTGTTAGTAGACGCTGTTGAAGGCCCAATGCCACAAACACGTTTCGTCACGCAAAAAGCGTTCGCGCACGGTTTAAAACCAATCGTTGTTGTCAACAAAATCGACCGTCCAGGCGCACGTCCGGATTGGGTTATTGACCAGGTATTCGACCTGTTTGACAACTTAGGCGCAACTGACGAGCAGTTAGATTTCCCAATCGTTTACGCATCAGCCATCAATGGCTGGGCAACACTTGATTATAACGAGCCAAAAACTGACATCAACGACCTGTTCGCTGCAATTGTTGAGCACGTTGCGCCACCAAAAGTTGAACTGAATGGCGACACTCAAATTCAGGTTTCTCAGTTAGATTATTCCAGCTACCTTGGCATTATCGGTATCGGCCGCATCAAACGTGGTTCGTTAAAAGTGAACCAGCAAGTCACTGTATTAGGTGCTGATGGTTCAAAACGTAACGGTAAAGTCGGTCAGGTATTCAGCTACTTAGGTCTGGAGCGGATTGAAACTCAAGAAGCGAACGCCGGTGACATCATTGCATTCACTGGTTTAGGCGAACTGAAAATCTCTGACACTATTTGCGCGACGACTAACCTTGAAGCGTTACCACCATTACAAGTAGATGAGCCAACCGTGACCATGACCTTCCAGGTCAACACGTCGCCATTTGCTGGTAAAGAAGGTAAGTACGTGACTTCACGTCAGATTTTAGAGCGTTTAACCAACGAGCTGAAACACAACGTGGCCCTGCGTGTTGAAGAGACTGAAGACGGTGATAAATTCAAAGTTTCTGGCCGTGGTGAATTGCACTTAGGCGTACTGATCGAAAACATGCGCCGTGAAGGTTTTGAACTGGCCGTTTCTCGTCCGGAAGTGATCATGAAAGTGGTTGACGGCGCGAAAATGGAACCAATTGAGAACGTGACCATTGACGTGGAAGAGCAGCACCAGGGCTCAATCATGGAAAAAATGGGCGAGCGTAAAGCTGAAATGACCAACATGCAGCCAGACGGTAAAGGCCGCATCCGGATGGATTTCCAGATGCCAAGCCGTGGTCTGATCGGTTTCCGGACTGAGTTTATGACGCTCACTTCAGGCACCGGCCTGATGTACAACAGCTTCGACCATTACGGCCCGTACAAAGGCGGTTCTATCGGCCTGCGCATGAACGGCGTGCTGATTTCTAACGCCATGGGTAAAGCCGCTGGTTACGCGATTTTCTCTCTGCAGGAACGTGGTCGTATGTTCATCGGTCATGCCGATGAAGTGTATGAAGGTCAGGTGATCGGTATTCACAGCCGTAGCAACGACTTAACTGTAAACTGCTTAAAAGGCAAACAGTTAACCAACGTCCGTGCTTCTGGTACTGATGAAGCGATTAACTTAGTGCCGCCAATCCGCTACACGCTGGAACAGGCACTGGAGTTTATCGATGACGACGAACTGGTTGAAGTAACACCACTGTCTATCCGTATTCGGAAACGTCACCTGACAGAAAACGACCGTAAACGCGCTAGCCGTAGCTAATAGCGAAGCTAAACGATTTCGGAAGTTTGATCATAAAGCCAGCATTTGCTGGCTTTATGCTTTTGTGGGCAACAGTCGTTGGCGGTTCAATCCGCAAAATTGTAAAAAGGGTCGCCAGCAGCAGCGGAGCTGTGTATTGTTCCGCAGTCAGAAATAACGGGAAGAAGTGCAGTGCAGGAGCAGGCATGACATCGCGACGTGCATTCTATAAAACTAAAACCGTGTTAGTGGTCGATGACTCCGATCAAATCCGCAGCTATCTGAAAAGTATGTTGCTGTTGATTGGTTTTGATGACGCTATCCTGGCTCGGGATGCCGAAATGGCGCTCGGGCATTGTCGGCGGATGCCGTTTGATTTTGTATTGTGCGATTTTCATTTAGGCCAGGGCCGTGATGGTTATCAGTTGTTTGAAGTGCTGCGCAATGAACAACTATTAAAGCCCGATTGTTGTTTTCTGGTGATTAGCGCAGAGCGCCAGCGTCAGGCGGTGCATGGCATGGTTGAATTCCAGCCGGCCGATTATTTATTAAAACCCTTCAGTTACGCCGAACTGGAACGGCGGATTTCCCGTGCTTACCATATCCGTCAGGCGTTGCAGCTGGCCTATCAGGCCATCAATCGCAAAAATTACGATGAAGCCGTGCAGGCCTGTGATCACATCGTTGACCACAAAAGTCAGTACGCGATGCATGCAACTCGCTTAAAAGCCGAGCTTTTGATTAAACTCGACCGCTTTGATGAAGCCGAACATTTATACACTTGGGCGCTCACCGTCCGTGAGTTCGGCTGGGCCAGGCTGGGCTTGGCTGTGACTTACGGTTATCAGGGAAGGCAGGATGAAGCAGAGGCGTTGTTGCAGGAGCTATCTGGTGTTGCCGAAACCAAAACCGAGGCGCTCGACTGGCTGACGCGGCTTTATATCAGTCAGAACCGACCAACCGAAGCATTGACGGCCGTGGAACAAGTGGCACGACACTCGCCAAAAAATTACTTGCGCCAACATGTGTTAGCCACCTTATCCACCATCGATAATCAAAAACTGCAGGCGGTACAGGTGCACCAGCGTTTGCTGACTGCATCGCGTTATTCGATGTACGATACCGCCGATAATATGCTCAATTACGCCAGAGCCATGGTCGAACTGGCCAAAGATCAACAAGAAAAAGATCGTAACGACACCTTCAACCGCATTGATGCATTTATTACCACTATCAAAAAACGTTTCCATCCGGCGAGCTTTGAACACGATCGGATGGTGCTGGATGCGCGGATCCTGATGCTGCAGGGTAAAACCGGTAAAGCGCTGGAATTGCTGGAAAATAGCGAAGAGCTGACCCTGGAGAAACCATTGTCACCATCCGGCATGCTGGACCGTGCCCGCGCTTATTATGAAGCGGGCAATTTACCGATGTGTGATCATTACATGGCGGCGCTCAGTACTGTGGCGCAGGACGACGATTTGTACTGTAGTGCGCTGAATCTGATGATGCAGCACGAACAGCAAAAACATCAGCAATTGCGACAACAGCTGATGCAACAAAACGCAGCAGGTATGGATGCGTTTGGTAGTGGTCAGTATTCAATTGCCATCGAATATTTTCGCAAAGCGCTGGAAACAATGCCCGCCAACGTCAATATTGCGCTGAATTTGTTGCAGGCCATTAGCATGCGCGAACGGCTGACGGCTGATTTACGGGCGTTGGCACAGCATTGTGTTGCAGTGATAGCAGAAGGACGTTTACCACTGGATCAGGAAAAACGTTATCAGGTGATCCTCGGACATCTTGATTTGTAACTGGATCTTTGGTTAAACAAGCATTTTGTGAATCATTCATTTCGTAAATTATTCTTATTTCAATCACATGGGCTCTTTACTGGCATTTGTAGCGAGCCTTTTGTAAACTGCCGCTGGGTTAACTTGCGGGGATGTTCAAGATGTGGGCTGTTTCAATACGAGCTGGCGCTTTACTCTGTTGTTGTGTTATCGGTCATGGCTGTACGCCGGCCGATCCATTAAAGAAATTCAGCGGCCCGGCGCAAGGCGCTACTTACAATATCAGCTATTGGAGCGAGCAACCTGTTGATCAAACTGCTTTGCAGCAACAAATTACTGCCGAGCTGGAACGCATTGATCTGGCAATGTCGAACTACCGCCCCGATTCCACGATAGAAAAATTTAACCAATTAAAGACCATTGAGCCAGTTGAAGTGGGCACTGAATTGGTGCAACTGGTGGCGCAAGCGCGATTTGTATCGTCGCAGAGTCAGGGTTGTTATGATCTGACCGTCAAACCCCTGTTCGATTTATGGGGTTTTAAAGCCGACCAATTCCATCACCCGACGCTTGCGCAACTACAACAAACCATGCAATCAATTGGTATGGCAAAAATTCACGATGCCGGAGCCAGCATGTTAGCTAAGCAGCTGCCTGAGCTGCGGCTGGACGTGTCGTCAATAGCGCAAGGCTGGACCGTTGGTCAACTGGCGAAAATTGTCGAGCAGGCGGGGATCAACAACTATCTGGTTGAAGTCGGTGGCGAATTATTGGTTCGTGGGAAAAAACCGGAACAACAAGACTGGCGGGTGGCGATTGAAAAACCATTGCCTGGCGCGCAAACATTACAAAAAATTATCACCGTGAAGCAAAACGAACCGTTGGCAGTGATGACTTCAGGCACTTACCGGCACTATTTTGATGCCGATGGTGTGCGCTACAGCCATGTACTGGATGCACGTTCAGGTGCGCCGGTGAAGCATCAAACCGTGTCGACGACGGTACTGATTGAGGATCCAACGTTGGGCGATGCATGGTCAACGGCATTTTTATGTCTTGGCAGCAAAGATGGTAAAGAAGTTGCCGATCGCCTTGGGATGAAAGTGCTGTTTATCGATCAAATTGCCGACGAGCTGGTGGAAATCAGTAGTGATGCCTTGCAAAACAGTCAGGCAATTTCGTTGCAGTAAACGCGAAAACAGTGCCCGGCCTCGTCTCAACGGTGATGATGGCATGTGGTACGCTACACAGGTCGATTAGGTTCGCAGCTGACAAAATATCCGGATTAACGTCGATGACACAACCCGGCTGAAACAGCATAAATGGAACAGCTTTGATGGAACAAAATGGTGGCTAAAACACTCGAATCGCTAAAAATACTGCTGCAACACTGGGTCAATATTACCAGTTTGTATCTGCAGCGCTGCCAGCGTGATCAGGTTGGCATGATCAGTGGTTATCTGGCCTATATCTCGCTGCTCTCGTTGGTGCCGCTGGTGGCTGTGGCATTTTCAGTGCTCAATGCCTTTCCGATGTTTTCCAGCTTGCGCCAGGATATCGAAGCTTTTGTCTACGCCAATGTTGTGCCATCGCGCGGCGATGAGCTACAAACTTATATTAATGGTTTTGTGGAAAATATCGGCCAGATGACCACCGTCGGCGTGTTGTTTCTGTTGGTGGTGGCGTTGATGTTGATGCACAACATCGACAAAACGCTGAATAAAATCTGGCGGGTGCAAAAACGCCCCAGACTGATGATTTCGTTATCTATTTATTGGATGATCCTAACGCTTGGCCCCATTTTACTTGGTGCTTCAATTGCCATGACGTCATATTTATCGGCGTTAACGCATCTTGCCGATAGTTACACACCGTTGCTTTCCACGCTATTTCTGACCGTGGCGCCTTATGTGGTGAGCTTGCTGGCATTTTTTATTTTGTACCAGTTGGTGCCCAATACCCGGGTTCGATATCGTTATGCCTTTTGGGGCGCGTTATTCAGCTCGGTATTATTTGAAATGCTTAAAAAAGCTTTTGCACTTTATATTCACCATTTTCCAACTTATCAGGCAATTTACGGTGCGTTGGCGCTGGTGCCGATTTTGTTTGTCTGGGTGTATTTATGCTGGATGGTGGTGTTGCTTGGCGCTGAATTGACGGCTTTGCTGCAGGAACTTCATCAGCGTCAGCTTGAAGTTGAAGCGGAAACAGCAGCTCAAGCTGCTCAAGCGGAGGCACTGGATGTATCACACTGAACCGGTGGAATGTTATCAAACGTTGATGCTTACGCGCCCAAACCAACAACAGATTTATGTTGAGCAAAGTGGCAACCCGGCCGGCATTCCGGTGCTGATGTGCCATGGTGGCCCTGGCGGCGGTAGTTCGCCGTTCCAGCGCACGTTATTTGATGCCAAACGCTATCGGATTATTTTGTTTGATCAACGCGGTTGTGGTCATTCCACGCCTTTTGCCAGTCTTGAACATAACACCACCGCGCAGTTGCTATCCGATATGGAAGCTATTCGTGAGCAATTGCAGATTGAGCAATGGGTCGTGGCCGGAGGTTCCTGGGGCAGCACACTGGCGCTGGCTTATGCACAGATGTACCCAGAGCATTGTCTTGGGCTGATTTTGCGGGGGATTTTCCTGGCGCGGCCGGAAGATATTGATTGGTTGTATCGGCCTGGCGGTGGTGCCAGTCAGTTGTTTCCTGATTATTTTGCTGATTTTTTGGCGCCGATTGCTGCAATGGCGGGTTTAGATGTGTTGGTGGCCTATCAGCAGTTATTGCAGCATGATGATCTGCAGGTTCAAACAGCCGCCGCCCAAGCCTGGAGCCTATGGGAAGCGCGGGTTGCCAGCTTATTGCCTAATCCGGCGATGCGTCAGGGCGCGGTTGAGCCGGAATCAGCCTTGCCATTGGCGCGGATTGAAAATCACTATTTCCTGCATCATTGTTTTCTGAAACCCAATCAGCTGCTACAGGACCTGCCAAAAGTGCAGCATTTGCCCTGTTATATGGTGCATGGTCGTTATGACATTGTGTGTAAACTGGAAAATGCCTGGACACTGGCACAAAACTGGCCTGATGCCGTCTTAAAAATCGTCAATGATGCCGGCCATTCCGCCAGTGAAACCGGCATTAGCCGCAGTTTGTATGAAATGTCGGTGCTCTTGGCTGACAGGTTGCAGGCTGACCGGTTGCTGGCTGACAGGTTGCAAGCTGACTCGCTGGTGACCAAAGGCTCGCCGACATGATTGCGTTATTACAGCGGGTGCGGCGGGCAGAAGTGCAGGTCGCTGATCAAATTGTTGGTAAAATTGGTCCTGGAATTCTGGTGTTGCTTGGCGTCGAGGCCAATGATCAGCCGCCTGCATTGCAAAAACTCGCCGACAAAGTGCTGAACTATCGGCTGTTTAACGATGAAAACGGCAAAATGAATCTGAATGTACGGCAGGTTGGCGGCGAGTTGTTGGTGGTGTCGCAATTTACGCTGGCGGCCGATACCAATTCCGGCCTACGTCCGAGTTTTACTCCGGCCGCGTTACCGGCGGTGGCTGAGCCTATGTATCAGCAGTTCGTGCATTATTGCAAAACACAGGGCGTGGATGTCGCGACCGGTCAGTTTGGTGCCGATATGCAGGTTAGCCTGGTCAATGATGGGCCAGTGACGTTTTGGCTGCAGGTTTGAGGTTTTTGCTGATGTTTACCCGCCAAGCCATAACTGATTCAGATAACCAGGCACTGGACAACACTGCAATTTAACCGGCTTATCGTTCCAAAATGCCTGCCATAGCGCTGGCGGTTCGCCCGGCAGATTGATACAAAACCAACCCGTCTCAGCCCGCAGTTGCAGCAGCGCCAGCATCAACGCTTGCCACTGTTCTGGCCATGGATAAATATCAACAAAAATCACTTCAAATTGCTGCAGTTGGGGCAATGCGTCGCGGGCAAACGTTGTGGCGTCGCTACAGATTAACTGTTCATTCGGATACGGCTGTGGCCGGAAAAACTGCTGATAAGCTTCGATAATCAATGGCTCCTGTTCCACAGTCACCACCTGACGTTCAGGCCAGCGCGCCGCTACCACGCGATTAAATTCACCGCCGCCTAAACCCAGCTGCAAGCAGCGATGCCAGGGTTTGTCTGCCAACCATGCCAACAACAACAGTAAATGCGGGTAGCAGGGTTCGCTTGGTTGTTGCAAATTCATCTGGCTTTGCCGTTGGCCGTTTATGAGCAAATAGCGGTGGAAGTTGTCTTGTTCAACACGCAAGTCGATGGTTGGCGTGCGTTGCCAGCTGAGAATGGCTTGAGTTCTGTTGTCGCTTTGTTCCACAATGCCCTCACCAAAAATCGTAGCAAAGTAACCTTGTGTTACTGCTGTGCATCACCAGGGATCATTCATGAAGTGGCAGCTTATTACGCCCGTAACAGAAGCTCAATGGCAGGGCTATTATCAACTGCGTTATCAGGTCTTGCGAGCGCCGTGGCAACAACCGCCGGGTTCTGAGCGTGATGCACTGGAAGCGCAATCGCATCACCGGATGATTGTAAACGCCGCGGGCGACATCTTAGCGGTAGGCCGGTTACATCTGGTTGATGCTGAAACTGCACAAGTACGCTACATGGCTGTAGCGGAGCAAGCACGTGGCAGCGGGCTTGGGGCAAAGCTGTTACACGCTTTGGAGCAACAGGCTGTGGCCATTGGCGCCTTACGGGTGGTGTTAAATGCCCGTGAAAGCGCGGTGGTGTTTTACAAAAAGTCCGGTTATCAGCCAGGCGAAGCTCAGCCTGCTTTATATGGCATTCCACACTGGCAAATGAGCAAAGCTTTGTACCTGCCGGGTTCGTTCGAGCAGCGGCAAAGTTGGGTGCAGGAATTAACCCACACCTGGCAACAAACCATTCCACTTTCTGAATTTATGCAATTGAAGGTGCAGAGTTTTGACGGTCATCGGCTGCAATGCCAGGCGCCGTTAGCTCCGAACAAAAACCCGCATCACACCATGTTTGCCGGTAGCATTTATAGTATGGCGACTTTAACTGGCTGGGGCATGGTGTATTTGCAACTTAAAGCACTGGGGTTACCGGGTGATATCGTGCTGGCAGATGCGCAAATTCGTTATCTGGCGCCGGTGAAACAACAACCGGCAGCGAGCGTAAATTTATTGCAGATCAGCGGCGATTTAACACCGTTGGCACGTGGCCAAAAAGTACGGCAGCAGCTTAAAGTAGACATTCTGGATGGTGACAACAAAGTGGGCGAGTTTGAAGGTCGTTTTGTCGTATTGCCGGTGTTACCTGCTAACGGGCAGGCACAATAATGCAAAAAGTGGTCGTAGTTGGTTGTGGTTGGTTAGGGCAGCAGCTTGCAACAGCTTTGGCGAGTGCAGGTTTTGATGTGTTCGGTAGCCGGCAAAGTGCAGCGGGCCTGGCCGAACTGCCAGCAGGCATCCAGCCGTTATTACTGCAATTACCGCTGACTTTGCCTGATGCTTCGGTGACTGAAATCTTTAAAGACAGTTGGTTAATTTGTTTAATTCCACCGGCGGGTCGGCAGCAAAGCACGGCACAGTATCTTACACAGCTGCAAAATCTGTTGGACATTGCAATATCTGCGGGAGTGCGGGGGCTTATTCATTGCTCGAGTACCGGCGTCTATCAAGGCTTGTCTGGTGACGTGGATGAACTTAGTGTGGAGCAAAGTTCAGTGCCGGAAAATAGCCGAGCCTGGAGCCTACTTGCTGCAGAGCAAATTTTGCAGCAGTTCCCAAACTGCATCACGTTACGACTGGCCGGATTAATCGGCCCAGGTCGCAATCCAGCTTGGTTTGGCCAGGGGCGGACATTAACAGGGGCGGCACTGCCGGTGAATTTAGTACATGCGTTGGATATCAGCCGTTTTGTGCTGACGTTACTGACAGCCCCGTTGCCGGTATCACCGCGGTTATATAATTTGTGTTGCCCAGATCATCCGCAAAAAATCGACTTTTACCATGCAGCAGCCCTGCAGGCCGGGTTACCAGCGGTCACTTTTGTCGCTTCTGATGAACCGGCGCGGCGGGTGTTGTCCGTTCGCAGCGAGCAACTTGCTGGTTTTTGTTACCAGTTTAAGTCGCCGTTTCAGGCATTAACAAGCTGTTAAATAAGAAGATTGTGGTCCGATATTTATCAGATTTTTATCACAGCTCAATGAAGTATCGAAATCAGAAGCGGCAGATAATTCCCGGCAACTAGTTAAAGGGTTGCCGTATGTCAAACAAATGGATCCTGGGTTCGACCCTAAGTACGCTGGCAGGCATTTTAGCCGCAGCGGTTTATCTGGTGTTGCTCCAACCGATCACCGATGGCAGTGAAGTCCCGAATCATCATGCCGAATGGTTGTTGTGGTTTTTCCTCGCGATGGTGCTGGTCTCAATGCTGGTGAATTTGTCAGTACTGGTTGCACCACAAGCGAAATGGTTTCGTCTGGTCTCTGCTGTCCCGCAAGTAAACAGCAATTATAAATTTCAATTAAATCAATACGAACACCAAGTGCAGTTATTTTTGCAGTTACATCAGTTGCAGATGCAACGATTAACCAGTCAAGCCGATATTTACCTATGGACGACCCCGGCACAACCGGTGTTGCTGCAAGTTGCGGCCGCTGGCAAACAACCGGCCGGGATTGAGGAGATGCGGTTGTTGTTTCGCTGGATGCTGACGCACCAATGCCGGCACGGCTATTATCTATCACTGCAACCAGCCGATTTACAGGCGGAAATTTTTGCCAAAGAAGCCGGTATTGAAATTGTTGATTTGCCGACACTGCAAAAACTGTATTCTGCTGCTTTTGCTTAAAAATTGCCGCCAATCAATGACAATATCAAGTTTTCGTCAGGTTTTTCCTGTCTCTATTTTGGCAATATGCAATGGCTTTAGCTTAGAAGGGAACAACATAAATCCAAGGTTGGATACCAAACACTGCCTGCCTGGCTGGACTTAGTCCAGCCTTTTTCTTATACCCGTCATCCTTGAAGATTCGGGGTTGTTGCCTTCGCTCGCTCGCTGAAGCGTCAGTCCGACTGGAACGCCAGCGCGGCCAGTCACATAGGACAACTATGCTCCTGGCCGGGCTGACGTTCCAGTCTCACGATCTCGTCGCGGTTCCACCGTGGCCATACCGAATCATCAATGATTTTGGGTATGGACTGGTAACCTATCGAAAGCGGGCTAGCGAAAAATGTGGGGGATACTAAACCTTAAACATATGAATTGATTGCTGCAGTTGCTCGGCACTTTGTGCCACGGCATCGCTATGTTGTAGTGTCCGGCTTGCTTTGTCGCTGCTTTGCTCGGCCAACGTCACCATCGTGCTCATATTTTCGGTAATCGCCTGACCCAGACCCAACTGGTTCTGCGTGGCATCGGCGATGGCGGCGCTAATCTGCTGCATTTGGCTAATCGCCTGATTAATGTTGCCCAGCGACTGCACTAATTCGGCGGTGTTGCCAACACAGGTATCGGCATCGGCTTTGCCACGGGTGATAGCGGTGACAGCGGCGGTACTTTGCTGTTGCAGGTTTTGGATCATCTGGCGGATTTCATCGGTGGCACTTTGGCTACGTACCGCTAACGACCTGACTTCATCGGCGACCACCGCAAAACCACGGCCTTGCTCGCCAGCACGGGCTGCTTCGATTGCTGCGTTTAACGCCAGTAAATTGGTTTGTTCGGCAATACCACGAATGGTTGCCAGAATGCTGCCGATGTTGTTCGATTGGTCATTTACTTTCAGCATAATCTCAGCGGTGTTGCTGAGCTGACTGGCCAAACCGGTGATCAGCAGATTGTTTTCGTTTGATATGGTATCAATTTGTTCGCTTTGGGAGCGGGCATGGTTCATTTCGTTTACTGCCTGATGGGCTTGCCCGGCAATCAGATTGGTATTTTCGGCTAGTTGGACTGTGGTGTCGTTGACCGCCGCAATTTGTTGCTGCTGTTGCTCCAGTGCCCGGTTAATTTCGCCCACTTCGCCACGAGAAAACTCGGCGCTTTGCTGCAGTTCCGAGGCGTTTTCGGCAATTCCGCGGATTAATTGACTCAGCGCCTGGATTAAGCTGTTCACTTTGGCCGACAGCGCCCCAAATTCGTCGTCATTTTCAATCACCAGCTGCCGACTTAAATCACCGGCGGCGACTTGTCCCAGTACTTTATTGATACTGCCAAGGGGTCTGAGCATCGCATTAATCGTGATATAAGCAGCGCCACCGGCCAACGCAATCAGCACCAGCATCAGGACAAATGTGCGGACAGTACCGAAACTTAAGGTATCCGACATGTCGTTTTGCAGGCTGGAAAATTGCTGATCAGCACCACTGACCACTGCATCCAGCGCAGTGACGGCCTGTGACACCGCTTGTTCGGACGCTGTTAACTGCAACCTTGCTTGTTGCAGTGCGGTCAGTTGTTGTTGTTTTCTGGCAACTAAGCCATCGGTTGCCGCAACCTTGGCTTTTAGTGCTGCAAGTTGTGCATTAAAAGCATCCCATAAATCTTCGGCGCCAACTTCCGGCACCAGATTGCCGACGTAATCGAGGTTGCCTTGCATATCACTCAGTGCAAATTCGATATTTTGCTGACTTTCCGTTAGCTGACCGACATCGATAAAAGCGCCGGTTTCACGCACCGTCTGCATCATCGTCAATAACTGGCCATCCACCCGGCCGGCAGCACCCGCTATCAGTTCAAGCTGTTGTTGTTTGCCCGGTGTTTCCAGGTAAGAAATATCAACTAAGGTGGCGCCGGCATCATCGATCAATTGCACTAAGGCGGTCAGTTCGGTTGCGGCTGCGGCACCAGCGGTCACCGTCGTCAGTTTGGCTTCAAACATCGCTTTTACCGCAGCGACATAATCCTGATAATGCTTTGCAGCTTCTTTTAATGGTTTATTTAAGGTGGTGTCTGCGGCGAGTAGCGCTTGTAATTGCTGCATATTTTGCTGGTATAGTGTTTCGGCGCTGGCAAAATCTGTTTGATATTGCTGAATATCTTTGCTTTGTTCGGCAGTAAAACCTAAAGCGGATAATTTGGCCAGTTTCAGTAATTGAATTTGTGCTTTATTGCTTTGTTGCTGCGCCGGTACTGCAACTTCGTTCACTCTGTTACTGGAGCCGGAGACGACGGCAAAACTCCATAAAGATGACAGGCTGGCAATCAGCAGCAATATAGCGATAAAGCCAAAGCCGATGATCACTTTGTGAGCAACAGTTAATTTCATGTCTTACCCTATTGTCTGATTGTCTTGTCTGCAGAAGTCTTTGCCGCTGCTGTAGTTATTATTGACGTTCCTGTTCGAAGGTCAAACGGAAGGTCAAAGACATGCAAGAAGTTAACAGAGTTCAAATATCTGGTCTAGCCAGTTGTTGAGAAAAGATGAATTTACCAACGTTCAGCCGTTACGGCCGAACTTTGGTGACCGATCAGGATGAGATTTCAGTAGTTTGGCAGGAAAGAAAGCAGGGCAGCGCAGACGTGAGGCTGCCCTGGAAAAAACCGTTCTGTTAAGACTGGCTTGGCAACATTGCCGCTGGTAGCAATGCCATTAACTTGCCATCACGCAGCAGGTCGGCAGCGTCTTCGATATCCGGGGCAAAATAACGGTCTTCAGCATAAAACGGCACTTGCGCGCGCAAAATCGCTTTCGCTTGTTCAACTTTGGCGGAAGCTTTTAACGGTGCGCGGAAGTCCAGGCCTTGCACCGATGCCAGATATTCCACTGCCAATACACCTAAAGTGTTTTCGGCCATCTCAGCCAAACGACGGGCAGCAAAAGTGGCCATCGACACATGGTCTTCCTGGTTGGCAGAAGTTGGCAGGCTGTCGACCGAAGCCGGGTGCGCCAGTGATTTATTCTCAGATGCCAGTGCAGCTGCTGTGACTTGGGCAATCATAAAGCCGGAGTTAACACCGCCATTGTTGACTAAAAACGCTGGTAATTTTGACAGGTGTGAGTCAATTAATAACGCCATCCGCCGTTCTGACAACGAGCCGATTTCAGCAATCGCCAGTGCCAGATTGTCCGCCGCCATTGCCACAGGTTCAGCGTGAAAATTACCACCAGAGATAATGTCGTTTTCGGCGGCGAACACCAGTGGGTTGTCCGTGACGCCATTGGCTTCAATCAGTAACGTCACTGCTGAGTTACGAATTTGCGTTAAACAAGCGCCCATCACTTGTGGCTGGCAACGTAAGCTGTATGGGTCTTGTACTTTTTCACAGTTTTTATGCGATTCAGCGATTTCTGACGAATCCCCTAACAATGCGCGATAAATCACCGCAGCATCAATCTGACCTGGTTGACCACGCACCGCATGAATACGCGCATCAAACGGCGAGCGGCTGCCCATCGCAGCTTCAACGCTAATGGCGCCAATGACCGAAGCAGATGCATATAAATCTTCCGCGCGGAACAAGCCTTCCAGCGCCAGCGCGGTCGAAGCCTGAGTGCCGTTTAATAAGGCTAAACCTTCTTTGGCGGCCAGTACAATCGGTTGCAAACCGGCAATGGCCAGACCTTCTTTGGCGCTGTAAATTTGGCCGGCGATGGTGACTTCACCTTCGCCAATCAGTGGTAGCACCATATGCGATAACGGCGCTAAGTCGCCGGAAGCGCCGACTGAGCCTTTTTTCGGAATACATGGGTAAACTTCGGCATTGACCAGCGCAATCAGCGCGTTAATGACTAAAGGACGAATGCCCGAATAACCACGGGCTAAGCTATTGATTTTTAATACCATCATTAGGCGGACTGTGCTGTCGTCCATCAAATCGCCAAAACCGGCGGCGTGCGATAACACGATAGAGCGCTGCAATAACTCCAGCTGATCTTTATTAATTTTGGTGTTGGCCAACAAGCCAAAACCAGTGTTGATGCCATAGACGGTGCGGTCTTCAGCGATGATATTGGCAACGGTTTGCGCTGAGGCTTCGATACCTGGTAAAGCACAAGCATCTAACGTTAACTGGACTGCGCCTTGTTGCACTTTGCGCAGTTGGGGCAGGGTTAATTCGCCTGGCACGATATTTAATGAATAAGTCATGATTAAGCCTTGTTGAGTCTGATCAGCCACTGCTTGCCAGAGGCCAATTAAAAATGAAATGGCAGGCGGCAACACCGCCCACACTGGTTATTTTTTGCTGTTATTTTTTACCATTGGCGCCCGGCACCATCGGTAAATCCAGCCCTTGTGCCACAGCGCAATTTTTGGCGATGTCATAACCAGCATCGGCATGGCGCATCACGCCGGTGCCCGGGTCATTCCACAGCACCCGGCCCAAACGGGCAGCAGCGGCATCGGTGCCGTCAGCTAAAATCACCACGCCAGAGTGCTGGCTGTAACCCATGCCCACGCCACCACCATGGTGCAATGACACCCAGGTCGCGCCACCGGCGGTATTGAGTAAGGCGTTCAGCAGTGGCCAGTCAGATACAGCATCCGAGCCATCCAGCATCGCTTCGGTTTCGCGGTTTGGCGAAGCGACTGAGCCTGAATCTAAGTGGTCGCGGCCGATAATAATTGGCGCTGACAGTTCGCCATTTTTCACCATTTCGTTAAACGCTAAAGCGATACGGGCGCGATCTTTTAAGCCGATCCAGCAAATCCGCGCCGGTAAACCCTGGAATTTAATCCGTTCACGCGCCATATCCAGCCAATTATGCAGATGTGGATTGTCCGGGATCAGCTCTTTGACTTTAGCGTCAGTTTTATAGATATCTTCCGGGTCACCCGACAGCGCTACCCAGCGGAACGGGCCAATGCCTTCACAGAACAGCGGACGGATATAAGCCGGCACAAAACCAGGATAATCAAAGGCGTTTTCCACACCAACGTCTTTCGCCATCTGGCGGATGTTGTTGCCATAATCCACGGCGACGGCACCACGGGTTTGCATTTCCAGCGTTGCCAGAACTTGCACCGCCATGGCTTTTTTCGCTGCAGTCACCACATGGGCTTCGTCTTTTAAGCGTTCGGCTTTGGCTTGTTCCATGCTCCAGCCTTGTGGCAGATAGCCGTTGAGCGGGTCGTGAGCAGAAGTCTGGTCAGTCACCACATCCGGGATAATATTACGCGCGACCAGTTCGGCAAAAATGTCTGCGGCGTTGCCAAGCAGGCCAATTGAAGTCGGTTTACCGGCAGCTTTGGCAGCTTCAAGTTGCGCTAAGGCTTCGTCCAGTGAAAAGGCTTTTTGGTCGACATAACCGGTACGCAGACGAAAATCGATGCGCGATTCATCCACTTCACAGGCAATCATATGAAAACCGGCCATGGTGCCAGCGAGTGGCTGCGCGCCGCCCATGCCACCGAGACCGCCGGTTAAAATCCACTTGCCGGCCGGTTTACCATCAAAATGTTGTTTGGCGATAGCGACAAACGTCTCGTAAGTGCCTTGCACAATGCCTTGAGTACCGATGTAAATCCAGGAGCCGGCGGTCATCTGGCCGTACATGGCCAAACCTTGTTTATCAAGTTCGTTAAAGTGTTCCCAGGTCGCCCAATGTGGTACTAAATTCGAGTTTGCCAACAGTACCCGTGGTGCGTCCGGATGGGTCGGAAACACACCAACCGGTTTGCCGCTTTGAATAAGCAGCGTTTGGTTGTCTTCTAACCGGTCCAGCACTTCAACAATTTTATCGTAGCTCGCCCAATCGCGCGCTGCACGACCGATGCCGCCGTACACCACTAATGATGTTGGGTGTTCAGCCACGTCCGGATCTAAGTTGTTCATCAACATCCGTTTGGCGGCTTCGGTCTGCCAGCTTTTGGCGGTGATTTGGCTGCCGCGGGCGGCACGAATGACCCGGCTCGGGTCCAGTCTTGAATTAGTGTTACTCATAGGGTTCTCACTTTTTTCCAGAGGTGTTGATATTCAGATGTCCACCCAGCCGGTAACGGCTGCCAGCAGAGGTTAAATAAGCAAAACTAACGGCGCCCTCGCGGCTACAAGTACGGCGGGTTAACCGCAGGCAAGGTTCCGTTTTATGAATTCTCAAATATTTACAGGTAAATTCGTCCGGCAGAATAGCTTCCACCACGTGGTCGGCTTCGGTTAAAGGTGCTACGGCACTTAAATATTCGTGGGGGGTTTGCTGCACAAAATCCTGCTGTAAATACGCCGGAATTTGCTTTGGATTGACAAAACGCGCCTCTAACTGCAACGGCTGTTGATTGTCGTAATGCACTATTAATGAGAAAAATACCGGTTCATTGCGCTGTAAACCCAAGGCGCCAGCCACAACCGACGGGCAGGGCAGTTCGGTCAATTGCACTAATTCGGCCGAATGAAAATGGCCGCGCGCCTGAATTTCATCGGCGATATTGCGAATTTCCAACAGCGCCGATTGTGATTTGGCGCTCGCGACAAAACTGCCAACGCCTTGCGTGCGATACAACACGCCTTGCTCGGTCAGTTCCTGCAGCGCACGGCGGGCGGTCATCCGGCTAACGGCAAATTGCTCACACAATTCATTTTCTGACGGCACCCGGCTATGTTCGGGCCAGTTGCCAGATTCAATCTGGCTGAAAATAAATTCTTTAATGGCGGCAAATTTCGGTGTGCTGCTGGTCATGGGACAATCCAAAAGCGTTGATGGCGGAAAAATAGCTGAATCTGGTTGTATATACAAGTGGTTCAGGTAGAATTATTTACAGCGCCGACCAGTCGAAATAACGGCTAACTGGCAACAACACTGGCCAGTTGGCAGGTTTGGTGGTGCTAACATATTCAGCGCACTGTTGTTTTTGAAATAGTTGTTTTTGAAATAGTTGTTTTTGAAATAGTTGTTTTTAGTTTGATGGTTTTTGATTTCGTTGTTTTTCAGCTTTGGAGTTTTTTTATGTCTGCGATGCATCAATTTGACGCCATTTGGCACCATGTTCAGTTAGCGACCATGACCGACACTGGCCAGCCGTATGGCGCTATCCACGATGGAGCGCTGGCGGTGAAAGACGGCTTGATTGCCTGGTGTGGCCCCAAAGCTGAATTGCCGCCTTGTGATTTATTAGCAACACCCTTGTTTGACGGCCAGGGCCAATGGTTGATCCCAGGCCTCATCGACTGCCATACGCATCTGGTGTATGCCGGTAGCCGCGCCAATGAATTCGAAATGCGCTTAAACGGCGCCAGTTATCAGGACATCGCGGCGGCTGGCGGTGGTATTAAATCAACCGTGGCTGCCACCCGCACAGCGTCGCATGAAGAATTATTTGTGCTCGGCAAAGACCGGTTAAATGCGCTGCTCAGTCAGGGCGTGACCACAGTCGAGATTAAATCCGGTTATGGCCTGAACCTGGAAACCGAACAAAAAATTCTGGAAGTTGCAAAAATTCTCGATGAAAATCACCCCATTCATATCGAAAAAACCTTTTTAGGTGCCCATGCTTTACCGGCAGAATTTGCCAATGACAGCGAGGGTTATATCGATTTGGTGGTGGAGACCATGTTGCCGGTGTTGCATGCCCAAGGTTTAGTCGATGCCGTGGATGTATTTTGTGAAGGTATTGGTTTTTCGGTGGCGCAAAGCCGGCGCTTGTTCGAAAAAGCCCACGCGCTGGGGTTACCGGTCAAAGCCCATGCCGAGCAATTATCAGCGCTTGGTGGCGCTTCGCTGGTGGCCGAGTTTGACGGTTTGTCAGCCGATCATATTGAATATCTGACCGAAGCCGATGTGCAGGCGATGGCCGCAGCCGGCACCGTGGCGGTGTTATTACCGGGCGCTTATTACTTTTTACGTGAAACCAAAATGCCGCCCATTGATTTACTGCGCCAGTATCAAGTGCCCATTGCTGTTTCTACCGACTTAAATCCTGGCACGTCGCCGCTCTGTAACCTGCCATTGATGCTGAATATGGCTTGTACCTTGTTCCGCTTAACGCCGGAAGAAGCGCTGAAGGGGGTCACCGTCAATGCAGCCAAAGCACTGGGTAAAACCGACCGTGGCAGCTTACAGGCAGGTAAACGGGCTGATTTTGGCTTGTATGCCATCAGCCAACCCGCTGAGCTTTGTTATCAGTTTGGGGTTGGTCAGCTTAAGCAGTTGATAATTCATGGGAAAGAGGTGAATGTTCGCCGCTGAGGCTGACTTTACAAAATAGCGAAAAAGAGTAAGCTCAGCATTATCTGAACAAAGCCGGATGACCGCAGTGAAAAAAGTAGTTTTGCTGATAAGCGTCAGCGTGTGGCCTGCCTACGCGTTGTCGCATTTAGTGGATCAAGCCGATTGGTTGTTGCCGCTGTTGTTGATTGGGGTGCTGGTGCTGCTTGGCTTGTGGCAACGCGCTGCGCGGCAACGCCAAAAGCTACAACAGCAATTGGATTTACAACCGTTGACTCCGGACAGGTTTCGGTTGCTGCATGACGAAATTACCGGCTATCCCAACAAACTGGCGCTGGAACAACAGCTTGAGGTTTTGCTGCGGCACCAGCCATCACAGCATTTTTCATTGTTGCTGCTGAAAATCAAAGACTTCGAACAAATCAACAAAGTACTGGGCCACAGTAACAGCAACCTGTTGCTGACGCAGATTGCCTCGCGGATTAATCAACATCTGATCAATGAAACTGATGTGCTGCAGCTGGAATGGCAGGGGCAGTATGCTTCGGTGGTGCATTTAGGCGGCGTCGATTTTGCAGCCTGGGTCAATGCCGGACGTAAACAACATCTGGCGGAATATCTGGCGCAACGAATCGAGCATGAGGTACCGGAGCCGTTGCTGGTGCATGGTTGTGGCATTGAATACCGGATTGCCAGTGGGGTCGCACATTATCCGCAGCACGGCACGTTACTCAACGACTTGCTGGATAAAGCGCATCAGGCGTTGCAACAGCATTTGTGGCGATACAGTGATACCCAGGTTTTCTCTGAAGAAATGCAGACCTATACCGATGAAAATCTGACGATCATGTCACAGCTGAGTGTGGCGATTGCGCATCGGCAGCTGCAGCTGGACGTGCAGCCGCAAATCCAACTGGCCGATCAACAAGTGCTGGCAGCTGAAGTGTTATTGCGTTGGCAACACCCTGAGCGCGGTTTACTGGCACCCAAAGATTTTCTGCCGCTGGCTGAAGCCATCGGTATGATTTATCCGCTAACCCAGTGGGTGTTGCAACAAACCATTCAGATTATGCAACGGTTACAACAAGATGGTTTGCCGATTGCACTGGCGGTGAATTTGGCCAGCCGGGATTTGATGCAGGTGGAATTGGTTGAGCAGTTGCAGCAAATGCTGGAAGAGGCGGATGTTGATCCAAAACTGTTGATCCTGGAAATTAAAGAAGATGCGCTGCTGATAGAACCCGGCAAGGCACTTAATGTATTAAACCGGTTGAATCAGCTTGGCGTGCAGCTGGCGCTGGATGATTTTGGGACTGGTTTTTCTTCATTAGGTTATTTGCGCCAATTACCGATCCAGCAAGTGAAAGTCGATTGCTCATTTATCGCTGATTTGCATCGTTCCGACACTCAAGCTGCTGTCACCGGCGCTATTTTGGATGTCGCGCGAAATTTACAGCTGACCGTGGTCGCTGAAGGCATTGAAGAGCAAGCCGTTGCCGATAAATTAAAACGCATGGGCTGTCATCGCGGGCAGGGTTTTTTGTATTCCAGACCATTTGCGCTGCATGGTTTACCGGCCTGGATTAAACAGTATCAACATCATCAAAAATAAACATGCTACCTTGCAGCCAACATCCGGCGACAAGGTGCAGTTTCTAAATGGCAATGCGTTCCATCACTCAACCGCTGTTTTAGCCTGAATAAACGCCAATACCAGCGCCGTTAATACCTGACCGGCTTCCGACATCCCCGCCGCTAAACCGGCCGGGTGTTGTGCAGGCGCTGCTTCGGCCAAATGCAAATAACGGCTTTGCGGCAAGCTGGCAAAATAGTACACATAACGCTCGGCGCTTGCGACAGTCACGCCGCAATTGGTAAAAGCACTGACCGGCATCATGCTGATACTGTCGGTATCAAGCTCGATGCCCAGTGGCGTAGGTGTGAATGTTGGATCACGTGGCAAAGCAGCGTTGAAATAATCCAGCGCCAATTGCAGTGACTGTTCAAAACTGCAGTGTTGCCGCAAATAAATATCCTGATAACTGCAAAAACCAACACCCGCCTGCTGCATTTGCGTCAGCGCCGCAGCGGAATTTTTCAACTCATGTAAGCCCACCACAAAATAACGGTCCAGCCACTGCTGCGCTTTGGCGTAACTAAAGCCATTGCCACTGTGGCGACCTTCTAACAGCCGGAAATCACAATGGGGGTCGAGATTAACCGCATTGACCGCAGTGCCAGTTTGCTGCGCCAGCGCCTGCAATATGGGCAATGCATTGTTGTGGCCACCGCCAATTACGATCGGTAATAGCCCAGCGGCGAAAATGGCCTGCACCACCGGTGTCACACGCTCGTCGACTTCTGCACAAAGTGCCCTTAATAAAGTCAGTTGGGCTGGGTCTTTTACATCTAGATTCAGACTTTGTTGTTGCAAATCAGCGCATTGAATTTCGCCAGCGATCCAAATACCCGAACCAGCGACAAATGGATTGGCTTGTAAATTCAAAAAGCGTTTTAAAAAAGCCATAAACCCAAGATCAGCACCGCCATTGCCAAGATTGGCTCTGGGCCCGATATCTTCGGGGATGCCGAGGATCACAAAACGTACACCCGCAGCTTTGGCTTGTTGCAGCGCTAAAGTGAATTCGCTAGCTGGAACAGGCCAAAATAACGTTTCGCCAAGCCGGGTTTCACCGCTACGCAGTTGTTGAAAGGCCGCCAAAGTGGCGGCCTGATAAGAGATAAGATGATTCATAAGGCTGTATGGATTAAAAGTCGCTGTTGAAAAAAGGCTGTTTATTCAATATCCAGTGCATCGGCGGATAAAATAATGCCAGTGCTGTCTGCATATAAATGATCATCGGGCAGGAAAGTCACCCCGGCAAAACAAACCGGTACATCGGTTTCACCAAAACCCTGATCATCGGCACCTACCGGAATTGCATTCACGGCCTGAATACCAATATCAAAGTCTTCCAGCGTATCGACATCACGCACACTGCCATAAACCACAATGCCTTCCCAGCCATTCTCGGCCGCCATGGTTGCCAGCTCGGCGTCTATCAAGGCGCGACGGGCAGAACCACCACCGTCAATTAACAACACCTTACCAACGCCAGGCTCAGCCAGCATTTGCCGCACCAAACCATTGTCTTCAAAACATTTCACGGTATGGATTTTGCCCCCGAAAGAGCGACGACCACCATAGTTGGCAAACAGTGGCTCCACCACATCAATCAAATCTGCATACAAATCACATAATTCAGAAGTATTGTATTGCATCTGTCCGTCCACCTGATAAGTCATTGATCCAGTGCACAGTATAAACTTATCCTCGCTAAGCTCAAGCCGGGTTTTTGAATCGCTCCTTTCGCGGGCTGGCGGCTGCCGATTGAACAATATTCACACACCAAGGATCAACAGACCTTAAGCCAAAGTGCAAATCTCTGATGAGTGTGTTAATTTTTACATTCACCCTTTCTTAATTTAGGAAAATTGCTTGAGTACAGAACTCATCCTGGCCAGATTGTCGTTGTTCCTGATCCAGGCTGGTCTGGCATTGGTGTTGAGTCTGGTGTTATGGCATTTTTATCGGATTTACCAACGGCATTATCTGAAATCCTGGTCGGTGGCTTTTCTGGTGTTTGCCGCTTATGTTGTTTGTCTGGCCGGGTACAGCATGCTGGGGCCCAATCCCCTCGATTGGCGTCCACTATGGCTGGCCTTTGAATTTAGTTATATTTTCAGTTGTTATGCTTTTGCTATCTGGGTGTTGGTCGGTGTACGGGAGGCCGTCACGACAGAGCGCATCCCATCACGCACCGTCAATCAGTTGTTATGGTTGGTCGGACTTATCGCGCTGTTTTCGGTGGCGGTGTTTGCATTTGATACCGACATCAATCCGTGGAAGCGTTATTTGCAAGTCAACCTCCGGTTGTTGTTTATCGGCTCAGCGCTGCTGGTTGCCGGTGTCTGGCTGTTTTCACTGCAGAATAAAATTTTTGTCACCAAATTGGTCGCCAGCAGTATTTTGTTGTGGGGGATCCAATTTGTGGTGGTGGCGCTGGTCTCGGTGTGGTTGGGTCAGGGCGAAACCTTAGATCGGGTGGTGATCGTCAATAAACATCTGGAGTTGTTTTGCCAGACCATCCTCGGCCTTGGCCTGATCATCTGGCTGCAGGAAGATGAACGTACCGCCAATATGCAGCTGACCGCTAAAACGCAATATCTGGACAGTCATGACCATTTGACCGGTGCGCTGAATCGCGATGCGCTGTTGCAGGAACTGAATCAACTGATGCAACAAGACCCAGAGCCGTTACTGTTGATCATGGTGGGGCTGGACCGTTTTAAAACCATTAACGAATCGGTGGGCTTAAAACAAGGTGACCGGATCCTGCGTGAAGTCACACGGCGGTTCGAAGCCAGTATTCTTAAACCGAAATTTATCGCCCGCACCGGCGGTGATATCTTCGCGTTGGTGCTGGCGGACATTCAAACTGATAAACAACGGCAATTTAGTTTGCAACATATTGAACAACAAATAGAAAAACCGTTTAGTTTTGAGTCGTCTTTACTGAAATTGACCGCCAGTATGGGCGTGGCGATGAGTCCGGGTCACGCCAATAACGCTGAATCCTTGTTGCAAAAAGCCAATATTGCTTTTCACCAGGCCAAACGACAACAACAACGTTGGGTGCAATATCACAGCGGCATGGAAGAAGAATCTGCCCGGTTATTGTTGCTGGAAAAAGAATTACTCACTGCCATTGAACAAGACCAGTTTGTGTTGTATTTCCAGCCACAGTTTAATTTGCGTGAACAGCGGATTGACGCTTTTGAAGCGTTAGTGCGCTGGCAGCATCCGCAACGTGGCCTGCAAATGCCGGGGCAATTTTTACCGGCAGTGGCGCAGCTTGGGCTAAGCCAGCGGCTGGATCTGGCCATTTTGGATAAAGCCGTTGCCACTTTAGGTCGCTGGAAAAGTCAGAATATTCTGACGCCGGTCGCGGTCAATATGTCACCGATCCATTTTGAACAAGAAGGTCTGAAACAAAATATTCAAATGCTGCTGCAGAAATATCAGGTGCCTTCGACCATGCTCGAGCTGGAAATTACTGAAAATACCGCGATGGGCGATATGGAAAAAGGCAGTAACTTTGTCACTGAATTGCAGCAAATGGGGATCCGGGTGTCGATTGACGACTTTGGCACCGGTTATTCGTCGTTGGGTTATTTGCGCAGAATGCCGATCGATAAAATCAAAATTGACCGCAGCTTTATCACCGATATGGCGAGCAGCGACTCCGATATGATGATTGTCAAAACCATGATTACGCTGGCGCATGGCCTTGGTAAACGTATTCTGGCCGAAGGGGTGGAAGACGAAAACCAGCTTGGCTTGCTGCGACATATGGCCTGCGACGCAGTGCAGGGCTACCTGATTGCCAAACCATTGCCGGAATTACAGGCGTTGGCGCTACTGCAACAGCATTAGGCGCCGTAGGTTAAGTTCCTTCGATCGGGAACTAACGATATTGTTAGTATTATCACCACTCACTGTTCGCCATTTCACTATTTATTTCCTATGCTTATCGCTGGTATTGGCTGATAGGTGCTTTTTTTATGCTACGTAATTTTTCAATTAAACAGCGACTGCTCATCAATGCTATTGCAGTTGGGGTGGCGATGTTGATGATGTTGTTGTTGCTGATATATCAAAGCAGTCAACAAAGTAATTTGGCGGCACTGCGCCTTGATATTGCGACCCTGCAAACCGACGTCCTCACGTTGCGGCGCCACGAAAAAGACTTTTTAATGCGCCGTGATTTGTCCTATCAGGAAAAATACCACAAGGAATATAAAACGCTACAAAGTCATATCAGTCATTTAAAACAAGGTCTGCAGGATGCCAGTATTGACACCGCGCCGCTGGATGAATTTACCCGGCAAACCGGAGTTTATCAGCAGCAGTTTGATCAGGCCGTTAGCCTGTGGCAACAGGTCGGGCTTGATCCTCAAGCTGGTCTTTATGGTGGTTTACGCAACGCCGCCCACGAGTTGGAGCAACAATTTAAGCAGGTGCAAAATGACGCCATGCTGGTGAGTTTGCTGCAGCTGCGCCGCGCTGAAAAAGATTTTATGTTAAGGCTGGACTTAAAATACCTTGATACTTTTCAGGCCGAATTCTCCCGTTTTCAGGGGATGTTAGAGCAAAGTGCATTACAGCAGGCTGCAGCAACTTATCAGCAGGCTTTTGTCGAATTGGTTAAAGGGCAGCAGGCAATCGGCCTGAATCAAGAGCAAGGCGTGATGAAGCAAATGCGCTCTGCGATACATGAAACAGAACAAAGTATGCAGCGGATGTCTAAAGACGCCGAAGCGGCGGTTGATGATGCGGTGCAAATGACCCAAAGCATTGCCTTTAGCTTGTTTGTGTTAGTGCTGGTGTCGGTACTCATTCTGGTGATGTTGACCAGCCGCAGCATTGTGCAGCCGATCACCAATGTCTGCCGGACTATCGGTTTAATCCGCTCCGACAACGATTTTCGCCAACGTGTTGATGTCCAGGGTAATGATGAAATGACCGCACTGGCCACCGACTTTAACTATATGCTCAGTGACTTTCAGGATTTGGTGCGCAGCGTGAATCAGGCGTTGGAGATGCTGGATGTAGCTACGGCTGAATTGGCTAAATCGACCGCCGATACCAGTCGTGGCATGGGGCAACAACAAATGGAAAGTGACATGGTGGCCACTGCGGTAACCGAAATGGGCGCCACCATCGACGAAATTGCCAACAATACCGAAAACACCGCCAACAAAGCTGAAGCGACCAATCGAAATGCCAGTCATGGCATGAAAGAAGTTGAACAAACGGTGGCGCGGATCAGTAGCTTATCCAATGACTTGGAACAAGCTGCCATCGTCATGGGCGAATTGGAAAAAGACAGTACCACCATCGGTTCGGTGCTGGATGTTATTCGTGGCATCGCTGAACAAACCAATCTACTGGCGCTAAATGCTGCAATTGAAGCGGCCCGCGCCGGTGAACAAGGCCGCGGTTTTGCGGTGGTCGCTGATGAAGTTCGTAGTCTGGCGCAGCGCACAGCCGAATCGACGCGGCAAATAGAACAAATTATTACTGGCCTGCAAAGCCGTACCAAAGCGATAGTGCAGTCGATGAATAGTTGCCGTGAACAAGGCTCCAGCAGCGTCGAACAAGCCGGCATGGCGAGTAAGTTGCTGTCAGCGATTACGCTGGATGTCAGCACCATTATGGATATGACCACACAAATCGCCACCGCGATTGAAGAGCAAAGTCATGTCGCTTCTGAAGTGAATAAAAACGTGGTGCGAATCCGCGATATTTCACAGGAATCGCTGGTCATCGCCCAGCATAATGCGCAGATCAGCGAAGAAGTGGCAGCACAGGCCGCGCGGTTACATCACACTGTGGATAGGTTTAAAGCTTAACTTTCAATCGGATAGGGTATAAAAAAAAGCCCCGCAAAATTGCGAGGCTTTTTAATTTCAAGCTGCATTTTATAACTGCTTAAAACTCAAAGTGGCTTCGCGATTGCTATTGGCAGCTTGCAGCCGCTCCAGATAATCCTGCCACAACGCTTCACGGTTTTCATGCAACTGGCGTAAATATTGCCAGCTGTAAATGCCGGTATTGTGGCCATCATCAAATACCAGTTTTACCGCATATAAACCCACCGGCAAAATCTGCTTGATGCCAACATCACGTTTATGGCTGACCAACACTGGTTTGCCATGGCCACGCACTTCGGCGGAGGGCGATAAAACCCTAAGCATTTCGGCGCTGAAACTAGTGCTGATGTCATCGCTAAACAGCACATCCAGCAGTTTGGATTTTTGGTGGTAATGCAGTTTGGTGACTTGATGCATCAGCATGTTCCTTGTTGCAGCGCCTTGTTTGTAAGCAGCGATCCAGATTAATTCGGATCTCGATGATTAATACCCAAAATCATTGATGATGCGGGTCGGCGACAAGTGAGTGAGACCCCAGGAGCATAGCTGTCTATGTGACTGGGGCGAGAGAATGAAGTCAACAACCCCGCATCTTCAAGGATGAAGGGTATAGCCGGATTACAGAATAAACCGACTTAGATCTTCGTCCTGCACCAGCGCATCCAGATGACTGTCGACATATGCAGCATCAACCACCACTTGTTGACCAGCGTGATCCGAAGCTTCAAACGACACTTGTTCCAGCAACCGCTCCATCACCGTATATAAACGCCGGGCGCCGATATTTTCAGTTTTTTCATTCACTTGCCAGGCGGCACGGGCAATCCGCGCAATTCCATCGGCGGTAAAGGACAACACCACACCTTCGGTCGCCAGCAAAGCACGGGTTTGTTCGGTGAGCGATGCTTTTGGCTCGGTCAAGATCCGTTCAAAATCAGCAGCCGTCAAAGCCTGTAATTCAACCCGGATCGGTAAACGGCCTTGCAGCTCAGGCACTAAATCTGATGGTTTTGACATCTGAAAAGCGCCGGACGCGATAAACAAAATATGGTCAGTTTTTACCATGCCGTGTTTGGTATTGACGGTACAACCTTCAATCAACGGCAGTAAATCACGTTGCACCCCTTCGCGAGACACATCCGGGCCAGAGGTTTCGCCACGTTTACAGATTTTGTCGATTTCATCGATAAACACGATGCCATTTTGCTCGACGGCTTCAAGCGCTTTGGCTTTTAGCTCTTCCAGATTGACCAGCTTACCGGCTTCTTCGTCCACCAATTGCTTTAGCGCATCTTTGATTTTCAGTTTACGCTTTTTGGTTTTCTCCGAGCCCATGTTCTGAAACATGCTTTGCAGCTGCTGGGTCATTTCTTCCATGCCTGGTGGCGCCATAATTTCCACGCCCATCGCCTGCATGGCTAAGTCCAGTTCGATTTCTTTGTCATCAAGCTGACCTTCACGCAGTTTTTTGCGAAAAATTTGCCGGGTGTGGTTATCCGTGTCGGACGTCTCGTTTTCGCCCCAGCTGTTTTTAGCGCGTGGTAACAGCACGTCTAAAATCCGTTCTTCAGCGGCTTCTTCAGCACGAAAGCGGTTTTTTGCCACTTCAGATTCCCGGATCATTTTGACCGCGCTGTCGGTTAAATCACGGATAATACTTTCGACTTCCTTGCCGACATATCCCACTTCTGTGAACTTGGTGGCTTCGACTTTGATAAAAGGCGCATTGGCGAGTTTTGCTAAACGACGGGCAATTTCGGTTTTACCGACACCGGTTGGGCCAATCATCAGAATGTTTTTTGGGGTCACTTCCTGACGTAAAGCCGGATCCAGCTGCATCCGGCGCCAGCGGTTACGCAGCGCAATGGCCACCGCACGTTTGGCATCTTGCTGCCCAATAATATGGCGGTCCAGTTCGTGGACGATTTCTCTTGGCGTCATTTCAGACATATCGGACCTTCTTATAAATCTTCAATAGTGTGCTGTTGATTGGTGTAAATGCAGATATCACCAGCAATGGTTAAGCTTTTTTCGACGATGTCACGCGCGCTGAGTTCGGTGTTTTGCAGAAGTGCTGTTGCTGCAGCCTGGGCAAAAGGGCCACCAGAGCCAATGGCGATTAAATCCTGTTCCGGCTGAATGACATCGCCGTTGCCAGTGATGATGAGCGAACAGTTGGCGTCGGCTACGGCCAGCAAAGCTTCCAGTTTTCGAAGCATGCGGTCAGTGCGCCAGTCTTTGGCGAGTTCCACGGCGGCGCGCATCAAATGGCCCTGGTGTAATTCCAACTTGGCTTCAAACCGTTCAAATAAGGTAAAAGCATCGGCAGTACCGCCGGCAAAACCAGCCAGTACTTTGCCGTGATACAAACGACGCACTTTGCGGGCATTGCCTTTCATCACGGTATTGCCAAGGGTGACCTGACCATCACCGCCTAATGCGACATGGCCATTGCGGCGGACAGATACGATTGTAGTCATGACATCTCTTTATCGGAAAACTTTATCGGAAAATGCCTGGGTGCAAATACACCCAGCGGATACAGAACACTGATAGTTGAAATAAGGGTGCCGTGAAGGGATTTCAAGTTTTCGATAAATAATGGCTTACAACGGCATCCAGCAATCAGCAACTTTGTTGCGTTTCAGCATGTTTTTATCATTTTGAGCCTGGCGTCTGCTGGTGTACGGTCCAACGACAACCCGGTGTTTGCCGGAAGACTCTTTAATGGTTGAAGTGATCCCGGCAAAGGCAATTTTCGCTTTCAGTTGCTGGGCACTGCTCAGATCTTTAAATGCACCGCAGTACAATGTTGCTGGTTTTTTCGCATCTAATTCGTCAGCTTTCACCTGAACTTCTTTGGTTTCCAGCTCTTTAATATAGGTATAAGGCTCTTTTGATGGCTTGGCTGGTAGTTCGTCTGTCGCTGCAGCGGGTACTGCTTGAGCCGCTTTTGCTTGCTCAGCTAAAGCTTCAGCACCAGGCCGATTGGAGATATGCCACAAGAAATAGCCAAAAATGATCAGTAATACCGACACTGCAGCAATCAATAATTTCGGGATTGGCGCTGGTGCCTTGGCTTTGGTTCTGGAGCGGGGCGCCGGGCGGGCGGCTTTGACATAATCTTGCTGCGGCATAACGGAGTTTTAAATCACACTTTTTAACAGGTCATACCGCATTCTACTGAAAACTGCCCGAAATGACACCCTTAACCTTGGGCTTAATGCGGAATTTGCGGTGATTAGTCAGCTGCTTTTCACGAATGACGCTAACTCAGATCAAGCGGGTCCACATCCAGCTGCCATTTCACTTTACGGCTGAGCGCGGAACCCTGGATTAGCTGCATTAGTGATGCTAATAACTGATGCAAGGCTTTGCGATCCGGGCTAAATAGCTGCAGTTGCCAGCGAAACTTGCCGGCCTTTTTCTCCAGCGGCGCTTTCACCGGCCCCAGCCATTGCAGTGGAGCTTGTTGTGCCAGCTGCGCGCTATGCTGTTGCAGTAAACCCAGCCACTGTTCACAGACCGCTGAGTCCAGCGCTTCGGCGCGGAACATCGCCATATATTGATAAGGGGGCAAGCGGGTTTGCTGGCGCTCGAGCAAGGCACTTCTGGCAAAAGAGTGGTAACCGTTTTGGATAACGTCCTGCAATAACGGATGACCCGGATAATGGGTTTGCAGCAACACTTTACCAGCGACATCACCGCGACCAGCACGACCCGAGACTTGGGTCAGCAACTGCGCTAACTGCTCAGACGCGCGAAAATCGCTGCTATATAAAGCGCCGTCAACATCGACCACCACCACCAGACTCACCGCCGGAAAATGGTGTCCTTTGGCCAGCATCTGAGTGCCAATTATCAGCTGTGGTGTGCCGCTTTGAATCGTTTCCAGATGCGCTTCCAGACTGCCTTTACGTCTGGTGCTATCCCGGTCCAGCCGGGTAATGGGGAATTCCGGAATCAGCCGGCCTAGTTGTTCTTCCAACTGCTCGGTGCCTTGGCCAACCGGTGCCAGTTGGGTGCTGCCACAATTGCCGCATTGGTGTGGGACGGGCCTGGTGGCGGTACAGTGGTGGCAAATCAGCTGGCGGCTTTGTTTATGGTAGGTGGTAAACGCGCTGCAGTGCAGACATTCGGTTAACCAGCCGCATTCGTGGCAAATCAGCGCCGGCGCAAAACCACGACGGTTTAAAAACAACATCACCTGCTGGCCACGTTTTAACGTCTGCCGTATTTGCGCTAAGGTACCGTCGGCCATACCGTTTTTTAGCACTTGTTGTTTGAGATCAAGCAGTTCAATTTTTGGAACTTGTTGACTGGTGGCGCGCTCCGGCAGCTGCAGATGGATAAATTTCTGCTGCTGCACGTTGTACAAAGACTCCAGACTGGGTGTGGCTGAGCCGAGCAAAATCGGGCACTGCTCTAAACTGGCGCGTTTTACTGCTAGGTCGCGGGCATGGTAGCGAAAACCGTCTTGTTGTTTCAGCGACTGATCATGCTCTTCGTCGATAATCAGCAAGCCTAAATTGCGAAACGGCAAAAACAGCGCCGAGCGGGTGCCGATCACAATAGCAGCGTCACCACTTTGGCTGCGTTGCCAGCAGCGTAGCCGTTCATGGTCGGTCATATTGGAGTGCCAGGTCAGCATCGGCACCGCAAAGCGTTTTTCAAAACGAGCTAAGGTTTGTGGCGTTAAACCAATTTCCGGCACCAGCACCAACACTTGCTGGCCTTTCGCCAGTACCGGCTGAATGGCCTGCAAATACACTTCAGTTTTACCGGAACCGGTGACACCTTCGAGTAAAAACCGTTCAAAACGCCCAAGCGCCTGCACCACAGCTGTGACCGCTAAAGCTTGCGCCGGGTTTAATGGCAAAGGTTTTTGTTTTTCTGGTTGATACTCAAAAGGAAAAAAAGGTTGGCTAACGAGTTCGGCGATACCTTTGTCGAGCAGCTGTTGCATCGTTGCGCGACTAAATTCGCTAACAGCCGCTGTTTCTACTAATGCCGTTTGCTGTAGTTGCAGCCAGAGCGCGAGTTGTTTGGCGGAGCGTTTAAACAAGGTATCGCTACCGGATTGACCTTCAGCCGTTAGTTGCAGCAGTTTTTGCTTTTCGTTATTGAGTAACCGGCCTTCGCGCAATAAGGCGGGCAGGGCGCTGGTCAGCACATCTCCGAGCGGATGATGGTAATAATCGGCGGCAAAGCTGAGTAAATCACGTAGCATTGCGCCTAACACCGGAACTGGGTCCAGCAATTGCGTGATGGGTTTCAGCGCTGTTTCGGTAAAACTATCCGGCGGGTCAATTTGCCAGACCACACCCACCAACTGCCGTTTACCAAAGGGTACCAGGACCCGCGAACCAATGCTGACGCTGATATTTTCATCAGTTTCCATTTGATAATCAAAATGTTGGCGCAAAGGCACAGGTAAGGCGACACGAAGAATTGGCACTGGTATATTCCGGCAATAAACTGGCTTCAGTGTACAAAGTCGACCTTACGATGAACAGGAGTTTTTCAATCAAGGTTCTGGCGTTGCAGTGCTTTACTCGCGTGGAGATCTTTTTGTTGAATAAGCCAAACTTATCTATTAAACTTCGCGCCCTAATTTAACTGAAATACGTATGGTGTTTGACAGCAAGACTGATCAGATTGCGATACGGCCCAACGAGGTAAGCCATGAAACCAGGTATCCACCCGGAATACAAAGAAATCACTGCAACCTGTACTTGCGGTAATGCTTTCAAAACTAGTTCAGCACTGTGCAAAGACATCCACTTGGACGTATGCTCAGCTTGCCACCCGTTCTACACTGGTAAGCAAAAAGTTCTGGACGTAGGTGGTCGTGTTGACCGCTTCAAAAAACGTTTTGCAGTACTGGGCGCCAAATAATCCGGCTTCCGTCGTAAGACAGTTAAAAAGGCACCTTGGGTGCCTTTTTTGCATTCTGGTTTTACAAAATCTGCCGCTTGTCATGGTTCAGAATTGAAACTTATCGCTATCTGCTAAAATTATTTTCATTGCATAATCGCCTTTGTTGATATGCATTGTTTTTACGCTGGTATTGTATCGATAACCAACTCATTCATATCACTTTTACCAATTAAACCTATCATGTACTGCTGCATAATTTCTTGTTTTAGCTGGCTGGATATCTAACCGGCTATTCAGTTTTATTGCATCATTATCAGCAAGCTTACTGTCTGGTCAGATGAGTTGCAGGGCAGGGGATTGGCGGGCTGCAGAAAACTTGTTATAACTGACCTGCGCAAACTTCGACCAGCCGCTGCGGTGATGCCGCCTAGGCACAGTGGTACGATCAGCAAGTTATTGATTTGCATAGCGCGCTCTGCTCTTTAGAATGAGCGGCTTTTCGCCCTACAGCGCAAAGATTGGCAAATATTCCCCCGCATCTGTAAGGATGACGGGTATACCCAAAATCATTGAAGATTCGGGTAGGCGACAAGTGAGTACGACTGGAGCGCCAGCCCGGCCCGGAGCATAGCTATTCTATGTGACTGGGTCGGACTGACGCTTCAGCGGACGAGCGAAGGCAACAACCCCGCATCTTCAAGGATGACGGGTATACAACAAAAGCCCACACAGGGCTCAGCGTCAGGACCTCTTACCATGTCAGATTTCAGAGAACAAGCACTGCGGTATCATGCCGAACCTAAGCCAGGCAAAATCAGTATTGAGATCAGTAAGCCAGCCGAAACCGTCAAAGACTTAGCGCTGGCCTACAGCCCGGGCGTGGCCGAGCCGGTACGCGAAATTGCCGCTAATCCGGACGATGTGTACAAATACACCGCCAAAGGCAATTTGGTGGCGGTGATCACCAACGGTACCGCGATTTTAGGCTTAGGCAATTTAGGCCCTATGGCTTCTAAGCCGGTGATGGAAGGTAAAGCTTTGTTATTCAAACGCTTTGCCAATCTGGACTCGATTGATATTGAAGTCACCCATCGCACCACCGAAGACTTTATCAATACCGTTGCCAATATCGCCGACACTTTTGGCGGCATTAACCTCGAAGATATTAAATCGCCTGAATGTTTTGAAATTGAAAAAGAGCTGATTAAACGCTGTAATATTCCGGTATTTCATGATGATCAGCATGGTACTGCGATTGTCACTGCCGCTGGCCTTTTGAACGCGCTGGAAATTCAGGGTAAAGATATTGGTAAAGTGACCATCGTTTGTATGGGCGCCGGTGCTGCGGCCATTGCCTGTATGGAGCTGTTGATTAAATGTGGCGCCAAACGCGAATACATTTATATGCTCGACACCAAAGGGGTTATTCACACCCGTCGTGACGATTTAAACAAATACAAAACCTTATTCGCCAATAACACTGATAAACGCACGTTAGAAGATGCGCTGGATGGTGCCGATGTGTTTGTGGGCGTGTCCGGGCCTGATGTATTACCGCCAGAAGCGCTGAAGTTAATGGCCGATAAACCAGTTATTTTCGCCTGTTCAAACCCAGATCCGGAAATTAAACCGGCGTTGGCGCATGCGGTGCGCTCAGACTTAATTATGGCCACCGGTCGTTCGGATTATCCGAACCAAGTGAATAACGTGTTGTGTTTCCCGTTTATTTTCCGCGGCGCTCTTGATGTACGTGCCAGCGTGATTAACGATGAAATGAAAGTAGCTGCAGTACACGCCATTCGTAGCATCGCCAAAGAGCCAGTGCCGGAATCGGTGTTAATAGCTTCCCAAGTTGCTAGTCTGGAATTTGGCAAAGAGTACATTATTCCTAAACCAATGGACCCACGCTTGTTGCCAAGAGTTGCCAAAGCAGTGGCCGATGCGGCAGTGGCTTCAGGTGTGGCACGGATAGAGATGCCTGCGAATTATATGCAGTAGTGTTTATACCCGTCATCCTTGAAGATGTGGGGTTGTTGGCCTCGTGCTCTCGCCCCAGTCACATAGAACAGCTATGCTTCTGGGGTCTCGATCACGGGCCGCCTACCCACATCTTCAATGATTTTGGGTATATAGCTATACCCGCATCTTCAAGGATGAAGGGTAAAATAAAAAACCCGCCAATTGGCGGGTTTTTGCTTTCTGTTGATTTGTCATTATTTTTTTAATAGAACTGACGCTTTAAATACAACATTTACCATTTTAAGTGCGACAGTTTACTCCTCGTCGGAGTCGGCTTCCTGGATCACTGGAATAGGTTTACCCATGCTGGTCAGAATGTTACGTACTTCGACCGGAATTTGGTGCGGGTTATCTTTACGCAAATCTTCATCGGCTGGCAGTGGCTGACCGGTAAATGCATGCAGGAAAGCTTCACATAATAATTCGCTGTTGGTGGCATGACGTAAGTTATTGACTTGACGACGAGTTCTCTCATCGGTCAGCACTTTTAATACGTTTAACGGGATAGAAACGGTGATTTTTTTCACCTGTTCGGATTTTTTGCCATGTTCGGCATACGGGTGAACGTATTCACCATTCCACTTAGCCATAGTTGTACCTTGATTTGTTTTTAGTTGCGTAGCGCATTTTGGGCCGGAATTTTACTTCTTTATACGATGGGACACAAACAATGCGCAAGAAATAATCACTACAGACGTCTAAATGTTTTGACTTCTTATTTTTCGGAAGTATACTTTTAGACGTCTAAACGCCTATATAAGCCTGAGGTTAATTATGTCGACCCGCCATTCTGCCACTATTACTGCCCGCGCCGGCATTGCTCAGGACCCGGCCTATGGTTCGGTGACGCCACCTTTGTATTTAACTTCGACTTACGAACTGAAGGCTTTTAAACAGCCTGGCAAATATGATTATTCGCGTTCAAACAATCCAACCCGTGATTTACTCGGTGATGCTTTAGCTGAATTAGAAGGCGGTGCTAAAGGTTTGATTACCAGCACCGGCATGTCCGCTTGTGTGCTGGCGCTGCAACTGTTAACACCAGCCGACACGCTGGTGATCCCACATGATTGTTATGGCGGCAGCTATCGCTTGTTCGTCAATCTGGCCAATCGCAAGCAGGCGTTTAAAGTCGTCATCGTTAATTTTCAACAACATAACTGGGCAGAATTGGTCGCAAACGCCAAACCGAAAATGATCTGGTTGGAAACGCCAAGTAACCCGTTATTGCAAATTACTGATATCAAAGCCGTTTGTGCGTTGGCGAAAACGCTGGCGGCGCTGGTTGTGGTCGATAACACCTTTTTATCGCCGGTGCTGCAACAACCGCTGCAGCTTGGCGCCGACATTGTGGTGCACTCAACCACTAAATACCTCAATGGCCACAGCGATATCGTCGGCGGCGCTTTGATCACTAAAGATCAAGCCACCGGCGATGAACTGAAATGGTGGGCCAACTGTTTAGGCCTGACCGGCGGTGCTTTTGACGCGCATCTGGTGCTGCGTGGTATCCGCACTTTATTGCCGCGGATGAGAGCGCATCTGGAAAACACCACGCTGATTGTGGATTTTTTACAGCAGCAAAAACTGGTGGCCAAAACTTATTATCCTGGCCTGAAAGATCATCCGGGTCATGCCATCGCTAAGGCGCAGCAAAATGGTTTTGGCGCGATGGTCAGTTTCGATTTAGCCGCTGATGAAGCGTATTTGCCGGTATTTTTTCAGGCGCTGCAATGTTTCACTTTGGCGCAATCTTTGGGTGGCATTGAAAGTTTAATTTGTCATCCGGGGACTATGACCCATGCCTCGATGGATGCGGCAGCGCAAAAAGCGGCCGGCATGGGCCCGACTTTGATCCGTTTATCGGTGGGCATTGAAGATGGTCGTGATTTGCTGGCGGATTTAGCCCAGGCTTTTGCCGCGGTTGAGCAGGCGATGTTGGCCGATGGTGTGAAGCCAGTTCCTGCCATTACCACTGCACCGGTCACTGAAACTGTCGCACCGGCAGCAACTCTCGCTCAGGCAGCAACCACGTCAAAAACGGTGGCTGCGGACGCACAGTCGCAACAAGAATTTCGTTTAAACCCGGCTTTAGCCGCTTTTTGGTGAGTGTGATGGCAGTACAATTTTCAACAGCTTTGAATGCAACGACCGCGGCCTCTGCGCTGGTGGTGCATAAATTTGGTGGCAGTAGCTTAGCTTCGGCCGAACGTTTTCATGCGGTGGCGGATATTTTATTGGCGCAGCCGCAAGCCTCAGCCTGGGTGGTGGTGTCGGCACCAGGTGATACCACTGACGCGCTATTAGCCTTATTGGATGTTGCCGCCGATCAAACCGCGCTGGAGCAACATTGGCAGGCACTGTCGCAGCAATTGCGCTTGTTAGTAACCCGCACTTTATCAGCGGCGACTGCACCTTTGGTACTGAATCAACTGAACAGCTGGCTGGCCGATGTGCCGGTGGCAGCGCTGGCCGGTCGGCGCAATGATGTGCTCGCGATTGGTGAAAAGCTGTCGACGCTGTTGCTCAGTCATTTACTGCAAGACCGTGGTCAGCAGGCGACGGCCATCGATGCCCGCGATTTCCTGCGTCTCGATGGCCAGCAAGTGCAGTGGCAGCAATCGGCAGAATTATTACAGCCGCTGGTGCAACCTGGTTTTAATGTGGTCACCGGCTTTATTGCGCGCACTGTCGATGGCAAAAGTATCACCCTTGGTCGTAATGGCAGCGACTATTCTGCGTCTATTGTTGGTCGGTTGGTGCTGGCGCAAAGCATTAATATCTGGACCGATGTTGATGCCATTTACAGTGCTGATCCACGCAAAGTGCCTTCTGCACGCGCTTACCGGCAGGTGCCTTTTGCACAGGCCCGTACTTTAGCGCAGCTCGGAAATCCAGTATTACATGCCAAAACCTTAAGTCCACTGGCCGACTTCAACGCTGAACTGGTGGTGCGCAGCAGCTTTGAACCTGAGCAACCGGGTTGTCGGGTCAGTCGTCAGGCGGCGATTGAAGTGCAGTTTGTCACCGATTTAGCTGATGTAGTGCTGGTCACTTTCCCAAAAAGCCAGCAAGTGACGGCGGAACAAGCCGCTGCTGCCTTGCAAAGTACTGTTTTTGCAGTGCCGGGCGATGTCAAAAGCTGGGTGGTCGAGCAAAAAAATCTCGATGCACTGCTGAGCTTTTTAGGCCAGCAACAGATTTATCCACGCGTTAGCAGCGCCCAGTATCAGGCGATAGCCTGGGTCAAACCGGCCGCCAAACAACAACAGCAATTGTCCTTACAAGCAGCGCATTGGCTGGAGCGGCAACAACCGGCTTTTAGCTTTGAAAACTCGGAACTGGCGTTGTGGCTATTTCAGCCGCCGTTAACAGCGCGCGAACTGACTGAATTCCATCAATTATTATTGCCATCACAAGTGCGTTTAAACGTGGTGGTAGCCGGCACCGGTAATGTCGGTTCAGAATTTTTGGCGTTACTTGGCAAACAACAACAAGCGTTTGCCGGACAAATTGAGCTGAAACTAGCCGGAGTGTTTAATTCCCGCCAAGCCTGTTTTAATGATGATTTAACCGTACAAAACTGGCCACAGCAGTTAGCGACAGCGCCGGCTTATCAGAAACAGGAACTCCTGGATTATTTAGCAGCGCTGCCAAACCCGAAAGTGCTGGTGGATATTACACCAAGCAAAGCTTTTGCCGAAGGGTATGGTGATTTTGTGCAAACCGGTTGTCACTTAATTAGCGCCAACAAACAAGGCGTGACCTTGCCGCTGGCGCAATATCAGCAGATCAGTGCTTTAGTGGCCGAGCAACAAGTCAGCTGGCTGGCCAATACCACCGTTGGTGCCGGGTTACCGGTGCAACGGATTTTGCAGGAGCTGCAAAGCTCTGGCGATCATATTCAGCAAATCAGCGGTATTTTTTCCGGTACTTTGTCCTGGTTATTATGCAAATACGACGGCAGTGCGCCTTTTTCCGAATTTGTGACCCAGGCGCAGGCCGAAGGGTTAACCGAACCGGATCCACGGGATGATTTATCTGGCAAAGACGTACAGCGCAAATTGCTGGTGTTAGCGCGGGAGCTGGGTTTAACACTGGATATCAACGATATAGCATTGACGCCGTTGTTGCCGGAAGGACTGGAGCAGGGCAGCTGGGATGAGTTTTGGTTAAAACGCGATGAACTCGACAGCGCAGTCGCTGCGACTTTTGCTAACGCCAAAGCCGCCGGACAAGTGCTGCGGTATGTCGCGACTTTAACTGTGACAGAACAAGGTCCGAAGGCCAATGTGCAGTTGTTAAGCGTGGCGCCGGATCATCCGCTGGCGGCAATTCAGGCCTGTGATAACGTGTTTGTGATTGAGTCTGACTGGTATCAGACCAATCCGCTGGTGCTTAAAGGCCCTGGTGCAGGCCGGTTGGTGACGGCTGGTGGTATTCATGCTGATTTAGCAATTTTAGCCCGGCAGCAAATGGCGGCCGCCAAAGCCGCCCGTCATTCACAAGCGCAGGCTGCGGCCTGGGCAAATTAACTATGAACGTTTCAGGGGCAGCTTCATTCGCTGCCCCTGATTTTTTCTGACGCGCTCAACGCTAGCGGAAAATATCAATCTCTTCCGGTTTTTGCTGATCCTTCGGCAAGTCCGGATTGGTTGGGTTGGCATATTGCGTCGGCTCTGTGCCTTGCTGGAAGAACTCAAAGCTGCTGCTGTTATCGGTTGCCTGCGTCAGTAAACCGGTTTTATTGTCAATCCGCACCGATACAATCCCAACCGGGGCTGGCGGGAATTTTTCCGGTAAATCAGCCAGCGCCGCTGCTGCATAAATTTGCCAAGGTGGCAGCGCAGTGCGGGCCCCTGATTCACCGCCAGAAACCTGTTCCACACCCAGATTATTATTCCAGGCAGTTTTACCTAACACACTTTCCGCATCATCAAAACCTACCCAGCTGGTAATCACCAGATCCGGGGTAAAGCCTGAAAACCAGGTGTCTTTAACATCGTTGGTGGTGCCGGTTTTTCCCGACAAATCCCGTCGTTTTAATGCTTTAAGGTTTTTCGCAGTACCATCCCAGCCATCACCACCCCAGACCGCACTTTTCATCGCTTCGGCAATTAAAAAGGCGTTTTGGGGTGAAATCACCCGCGGTGCGAAGGTTTCGGTAGGTGTTGCTGTGGCGATAACTTCGGTGGTCGTCGGTGTCGCTTCAGTGACCTCTGCGCTTGCCAACCCAACGCTCTCTATTGTCGGTGGTGTTGCAGCAACCATGTCAGTTTCTGCCAGTGCCGGCTGGCAATCCTGACAAACCTTGATTGGCTGATGTTCAAAAATCACATTGTTCTGGTCATCGAGGATTTTGGTAATCACATAAGGTTTCACCAAATAACCACCGTTGGCGAATACCGCATAACCGGTGGCCAGCTCCAACGGCGTTAATGAAGCAGAACCTAACGCCAGCGTTTGATTTCGTGGTAAATCGTTTTTATGAAAGCCGAATTTAGCCAAATGATTGATGGTGGGGTCGATACCAACACCACTAATCAACCGCACCGACACCACGTTTTTCGATTTAGCCAAAGCTTCACGTAAGCGGATTGGGCCGTCGTACACATCAGGCGAGTTTTTCGGTCGCCAGGCAGTGCCTGAACCGGCATCCCATTCGTGGATGGGCGCGTCATTCAGCACTGAAGCTAAGGTATAACCATGCTCCAATGCCGCTGAATAGATAAAGGGTTTGATATTCGAGCCGACCTGGCGATTGGCCTGGGTCACCCGGTTAAACTGAGTTAAGCCGAAGCTATAACCACCAACCAAAGCCCGCACCGCGCCATCCGTCGGGTCCAGCGCAACGAGCGCACTGCTGGCTTGTGGTAACTGACTTAACCGCCATTCACCTTGCTGTTCCCGCACATAAACGTGCATACCAGGCGCCAGAATTTGGGTTGCTGCTTTTGGCGGATTGGCCTGCCGTTCATGGCTGATAAAAGTCCGTGCCCACTTCAGGCCATCCCAGCCCAGTTGCACCTTCCGGCCACCTGAGATCATCACTTCGGCGCTGCGATTTTCGACCAGCGTTACCACGGCCGGAGTCAGTTTTTCAATGGCGTCCTGTTGATCGAGATAGGCCAAAATGGCTTCGTCGGAAAAACGTTTGTCTTCGATAAAACTGACCGAGCCGTCGGCATTTTCCTGGCGGGTAGCCGGCCACACCACAGCCACCGGACCACGGAAGCCATGGCGTTCGTCATAGTTGTGCAGATTTTGTTGTAGCGCCTCGACAGCTGTTGCTTGCTGCGTAGAATGCACAGTGGTAAATACCTGGAAACCTTTGGAATAGGCTTCGTCTTCACCATAGGTATCAACGATTTCCTGGCGCACCATTTCCGCCAGATACGGAGCTGAGGCGGTAATTTGCGCACCATGTAATTTGGAAACTATCGGCGCCTGGATTGCTTCATCATATTGTTGTTGAGTGATATAACCGACCGTCAACATTCGACCTAACACAATATTGCGTCTGGCCCTCGCGCGACTTGGCGAACGGACCGGATTTAATACCGATGGTGCTTGTGGCAAACCGGCTATGATCGCCATTTCCGATAAGGTCAGGTCTTGAATATTCTTACCAAAATAAACTTGTGCCGCGGCACCAACACCAAACGCTCTTTGACCTAATTCAATCCGATTCAGGTACAACTCGAGAATTTCATCTTTGGTCAGTAACTCTTCAATATGAAAAGCTAAAAAGGCTTCTTTTATTTTGCGGATGATTTTCTTTTCCCGGCTGAGAAAAAATAACCGGGCAAGTTGCTGAGTGATGGTACTGGCGCCTTGACTATAATCGCCGGTGGTGGCCACGACTGTGGCAGCCCGGAACACGCCGATCACATCAATGCCTGGATGCTCGTAAAAACGCGCATCTTCGGTTGCAAGGACCGCCTGGATCAATAAAGGTGGTATTTCATTGATCTTCAGCGGGATCCGGCGCTTCTCACCAAATTGTGAAATAAGCTCGCCATCCTGACTGAAAACGCGCATCGGCGTTTGTAATCGGACATCCTTCAGCGTTTCGACGCTGGGCAGGTCATCTTTTAAATACAAGTAGCTGCTAAATATCACAGTCAGACCTGCAATAATGCAACTTAGAGTAATAATTACCAGTTTTTTAAGCCAAGACACTGAATCGCCCCAATTTTTACTCCCATTTACTAAAATAGGCTGCTAGTATAAATTTATTAGCAGTCGTTAAAGCTCATTAGACATCTGTTAAAACGACTAAGCTAAAAATCAAAACCATAATAATCATAAATTTGATACGGCCGCAGGAAGCTATGATAAATCGCCTGTTTCAGACAAAAAACCCTTTAATCCTAGGGGTAGATATCGGTGCTCACACTGTGAAGGCTGTGTTGCTCAGTCAGCATGGCGGGCATTATAAAGTAGAAGCCTTTGCAATAGAACCCATGATTAAAGGCTCGATGAACGAGCGTGAGATCCAGGACATTGAAGCGGTTGGCAATATTATAGGTAAAATCCGCAAAAAAATTCCTAAAACCGTCAAGTTCGCTGCAGCTGCGGTGTCTGGTTCGACCGTGATCAGTAAAGTTATTTTCATGGACGCCACGCTGTCAGATGCTGAGCTTGCCAGTCAAATCGAAGTCGAAGCCGACAGCTTAATTCCTTACCCGCTCAGCGAAGTGAGCCTCGATTTTGAAAAACAAGACCTGAACAGCAACGACCCATCCAAAGTAAACGTGTTACTGAGCGCAGCCCGTACCGAAAGCGTCCAAACCCGCGTTAGTGCGCTAGACCAAGGTGGTTTTACCGCAAGGGTAATTGATGTCGAAAGTTATGCCCTCAGTCGTGCCGCTGAACTTTGCGCCAAACAACTGCCTTCAGATGCGAAATCAAAATTAGTCGCGGTGGTCGATATCGGCGCCACCATGACCTTACTCAGCATTCTGGAAGATGGTAAAACCCTGTATACCAGGGACCAGGTCTTTGGTGGTGAGCAGTACACTCGTAGTATTGTCTCTTATTATGCCAAAACATATGAAGAGGCTGAGGCAGCCAAAGTCAGCAACGATTTGCCACCGAACTATACCTTTGAAGTACTGGCGCCTTTTCAGACCATGTTATTGCAACAGGTACGCCGCGGTATTCAGATGTATCTGACCACCTCGGGCCGCGACAATATCGACTACTTATTGATTTCCGGCGGCACCAGTCTGATCGAAGGTGTCGACAAATTACTGACCGATGAACTTGGCATTCATACCGTGGTGGCGAATCCATTTTTGCATATGGAAACTGCAGCTTCGGTTGACCGTGAATTACTAATTCAGGTTGCACCCCAGCTGATGGTGGCGAGTGGTCTGGCATTACGGAGTTTCTCAACATGGCATATATAAATTTATTGCCGTGGCGTGAAGCGCAGCGGAAGCAACAACAAACCCAGTTTATGACGATCCTGAGCATGGCCGGGATCTTAAGTTTTGGCGCGATATTTGGCTTGAGTGCCATCTATGGCGCAAAAATAGAAGGCCAGGATAGCCGCAACGCCTACTTACAAGGTGAAATTACTATTCTGGAGCAGCGGATCGTTGAAATCCGTGAATTAGACGAGAAAAAGAAAAATCTGCAAAAGCGGATGGAGCTGATCAGTCAGTTGCAGAGTAGCCGAAATCTCGGTACGCAAATCATGGACGAGATAGCTTCTGTCGTGCCGACGGGTGTCTATCTGTCTAATTTACAAAAACAGGGTCCATCGTTGTTGTTGGTCGGTAAAAGTGAATCAAACAACCGACTGTCCAATATGATCCGCTCCGTCGAAAGTTCTGACTTGCTTAAAGATCCGCTGCTGGAGTTTATCGAAGCAGGTAAAGATCAAACCCAGTTATTAAGCGATTTCAAAATTCATCTGACCGTGAAGGGTTTTGAAGCGGTTCAGGGGGCAACTACCGGGGCACCGAAGCCTGCCAAGCCAGTACCGGGAGCAGCTAAATGAGCATGAATTTTAATTTAGAAGAACTCAATAATCTTGATATGTCCGATATGGGTTCATGGCCGGTTGCTGCCAAAGCAATGGTCGTGGCGATATTGGTGCTGATGATTGGCGTCTTAACATTTTTCCTGCTGGTTGACGATCAAATCACGCAACTGGAAGTATCCGAAGCAAAAGAGCAGGAGCTGCGTCAGGTTTACCGGGTGAAATATGCTTCAGCGGTGAATCTGGAGTTATACAAAGCACAAATGGTTGAAATGGAACAAACTTTCTCCTATTTATTAAAGCAGTTACCGGCGACTCATGAAACGCCAGGTTTACTTGATGACATTACCTATGCCGGAACTTCAACCGGGTTAACCTTTGTCAAAATCAACTGGTTACCGGAAATTGAAAAAGATTTCTACACTGAACTGCCGATCAAAATCGACGTTGTCGGTGACTACCATCAATTTGGTAACTTCGTGAGTGAAGTTGCTAAATTACCAAGGATAGTTTCGTTACACGATTTCTCGGTCACCACCGATAAAGAAGAGCGTTTGGTGTTTAACGTTGTGGCAAAAACTTACCGGTATAAGGAGGCGCAATAATGAAGCGTTCTTTGCCGATAGTTTGCGCCAGTTTGTTGTTGCTGCAGGGCTGTTACGACGATTTAACTGACATTCAGCAGTTTATGAATACGGTGAAAGCCAGTACTCCGGCGAAAATTCCGCCGTTGCCTGAAGTGAAAGAATTTGTGCATATCAGTTATAAATCAGGACAAGCACGCAGTCCATTCAGCGCGCCAAGACCTGAAGCGGTGCAGGAAAAGTATTCGCAGATCCAGGATTGTCTGAGCCCTGACCCGGCTAGGCGTAAAGAGCCACTGGAAAAGTATGCGTTGGATAACCTGAAAATGCGCGGCACTTTAGGTGATGAAAATGATATTTGGGCGCTGGTCGAAGCGTCAGACAAGACTTTACACCGGATCAGTAAAAACAATTACATCGGCTTGTTTCATGGCAGGGTAATTAACGTTGATCCGGCTCAAGTGGAATTACTGGAACTCATTCCTGATGGTGCAGGTTGTTGGAAAGAACGAACCACAGTACTGCCAATGGCTGAACCAGCAGCTGTAGCCAGCAAATAAGGTGTGCGAGAGAAGCATGGAAAATACAACTAAAACAATCAAAAAACTACCGGTTAGCCGTCGTCTGCTGCTCGGGATCCTGTTGCTGTCTGCCGCGCCTGCAATGGCGGTGCCGTTGCTGTATGACGTGCGGTATAACCCGCTGAGTACTGGCGAAACAGAAATTGAATTTGTATTTGATGAAGATTTACAGGCTGAGCCGACGGTTCAGGTGCTGAATGAGCCTTCCCGCATCGAATTGACCTTTGCTGAAGCTGACTACGAAGAAAAGTTAGCCGATGTCGAGATTGATAAAGCCGGGGTGCAGCGCGCCAAGTCTGAATTTTTTAACGAAGGTTTTAAAACTTCGATTTATCTGGACCACCTGAAGCTTTACCGGACCAGGGTCAAGGGCAACGTGTTTTATCTGCAGATTTCTGACAACCCTACGGAGTCAACACCAGGGCAGACCGCCGATGTCGCGCCAACTTATATCAATAAAGTCAATGCCATCGATTTTCGCCGTGGTGAAAAAGGTGAAGCACGGGTGCTGGTATTCTTAAAAGAAAATACCGCAGCGGTGGATGTATCGGAGAAGCTCGGCAAAATCATCGTCGAATTTCATAACACCGATATTCTGGAAGAATTGCTGTATCAGTTAGATGTTCTGGATTTTGGTACTGTGGTCAAAGGGATTGAAACCTTTAAAGAAGGTGCTTTAACCCGCATCGTCATCGAACCTACGTCAGCCTTTAAATTTAACTACCAGCAAATTGACAATATTTTCAGTCTGTCGGTAGAAAAAGACGCGTCGGCCGTTGGTTTTATGGCTGGTGGTAAAGAGTATAAAGGCCGCGCTATTTCCTTGAACTTCCAGGATATTCCGGTACGCACCGTATTGCAGATCATCGCCGATTATAACGGCTTTAACCTGGTAACCAGTGATTCAGTGACCGGTAATATCACGCTGCGTCTGGACGGTACGCCTTGGGATCAGGCTCTGGATATTGTGTTAAAAGTGCGTGGTCTGGATAAACGGATGGATGGCAACATTCTGATGATTGCACCAACCGACGAACTGGCCGAACGTGAAGCCAAAGAGTTGCAGGCTCGCAATAAAGTGGAAGAACTGGAAGCATTGTATTCTGAGTTTATTGCGATTAACTATGCCAAAGCGGCTGATATTGCGAAGTTACTCAGCAACAAAGACGCGTCGTTGCTGACCGCCCGTGGTGTGGCTTCGGTTGATGATCGTACCAATACAATTTTACTCAAAGACACGGCCAAAGCGATTGAAAACGTGCGTCGGTTAGTGGAGCGGTTAGACGTACCGGTGAAACAGGTATTGATTGAATCGCGGATGGTGACGGTCAAAGACAGCGTTGCTGATGAGCTTGGCATTCGTTGGGGCTTTAACGACCAGCAAAATACCAAAGGCGTGGGTGGGTCGTCCGAAGCTGCGAATAATCTGGCGGGCGGCGTGATCCCTTCACTGAACGATCGTTATAATGTCAATTTACCGTTAAACAGCGCTTCAGCTGGCCGCATTGGTTTTCATATCGCCAAATTAGGTGACGGTACGCTGATTGACTTAGAACTGTCAGCATTAGAAGAAGAAAACAAAGCTGAGATTGTCGCTTCACCTAGAATTTCGACCGCCAACCAAAAACAAGCGCGGATTGAGCAAGGTGTGGAAATTCCATATGTGCAGTCTGCATCGAGTGGCGCAACGACAGTCGAATTCAAAAAAGCCGTGCTGAGTCTTGAAGTAACGCCGCAAGTGACACCGGATAATAAGATTATTCTGGATTTAATCGTCACCCAGGATACCGAAGGTAAAATTGTGCCAACCGCAACCGGTAACGCGGTCGCAATCGATACCCAGCGTATTCAGACGCAAGTGCTCGTGGATAACGGTGAGACCATCGTTCTGGGTGGTATTTACCAGCAACAAACCATCAATACCGTGCAAAAAGTCCCGTTCTTTGGCGATATTCCATACGTTGGTGCGATGTTCCGCCGTTCGTTGGATAAAACCGAGAAAAAAGAATTATTGATTTTTGTCACGCCGAAAATACTGACTGAAGGTCAGTAGCCAATCTGCCAAAAGCTGTTGGGGCCAGTCCGGGCCCCAACAAATTTAGCTTGCTAAGCTGTCGGCAAAACTGACATAATTCAGCGCTTCAAATTTTCGTGGGAGCTTTTAGGTCCTGACATCAACCCTCATTTAGTTAGCTGATTAGCATTACGACATATGGCAGAGAAACGCAATATCTTCCTTGTTGGCCCTATGGGCGCAGGAAAAAGTACCATTGGCCGTCATTTAGCAGAAATGCTGCATCTCGACTTCTACGATTCAGATCAGGAAATTGAGCGCCGTACTGGTGCTGATATCGCCTGGGTCTTTGATCTGGAAGGTGAAGAAGGCTTTCGGGTACGTGAAGAAAACGTCATTGAAGATTTAACTGAACTCCAGGGCATCGTACTTGCCACAGGCGGTGGTTCAGTAATAAGCAAAGAAACCCGCAATCGTTTGTCAGCACGTGGCATCGTGGTGTATCTGGAAACTCCTATTGAGAAACAGGTCGCCCGCACCCAACGTGACAAAAGACGTCCGTTATTACAAACCGAAGAAGCTCCGCAGCACGTTTTGGAACGGCTGGCAGCAGAGCGTAACCCACTGTATGAGGAAATCGCCGATTTCACCATCAGAACTGACGAGCAAAGTGCCCGTTCGGTTGCAAATCAAATTGTTGAACAACTGGGTTTTTAATTTTTCCAGCTAAAGGGAGCTGTCGATGGAAAAAGTTGCCGTTCAACTTGGCCAGCGCAGTTACCCAATTGTCATTGCGCCTGGTTTATTGTCAGGCGCAGGACAAGTGCCGGAGCTGCAACAGCTTTGGCAGTTTAAAAAAGTCGTGATCCTCTCCAATCCATTGGTTGCTGCGCTTTATCTGCCGCAGTTACAAGCATTGTTCGGCCAGCAACAGCAGTTTGAATTGCTGCTGCCTGACGGTGAAGCATACAAGAATCTACAATCTTTTGACCAGGCCAATACCTTTTTGCTGGAGCAAGGCATTGCGCGTGATGCGCTGCTAGTCGCATTAGGTGGTGGTGTGATAGGAGATTTAACTGGGTTTGTTGCCGCCTGTTATCAGCGTGGTGTGGCTTTTGTGCAGGTTCCAACCACCTTGTTGTCGCAGGTTGATTCGTCGGTCGGTGGTAAAACCGCGATCAATCATCCGCTTGGCAAAAATATGATCGGCGCTTTTAACCAGCCACTCGCGGTCATCATCGATACCTCTGTGTTGCACTCGTTACCACAGCGTGAGTTTTCCGCTGGGATGGCCGAAGTGATTAAATATGGATTATTAGGGGATGCGAAGTTTTTCCAGTGGCTGGAGCAGCACCAGCAGGCACTGGCAAAGTTACAGGAACCCCAACTGAGCCAAATGATCAAACACTGCTGCCAGATGAAAGCCGATATTGTCAGCCGTGATGAAACCGAACAGGGCGAACGTGCTTTGTTAAACCTCGGCCATACCTTTGGCCACGCAATTGAAGCCTGGCTTGGCTACGGCACTTGGCTACATGGTGAAGCCGTGGCCGTTGGCATGATGATGGCGTTTGAACTGGCGCAGGCCCGTGGCTGGATTGAAGCCGCGACCGTTTCTCGGGTTCGTCAGTTATTAGTCTGCTTCAAATTGCCAGTACAGCCGCCTGCGGGCATGCTGATTGCCGATTTTATGCCTTATATGAAAACCGACAAAAAAGTTAAAGACGGCAAAATGCGGTTTATCTTGCCTCAATCGCTTGGTGCCGCCATTATCGTCGATGATGTCACTGAATCAGAATTAAAGCGGGTTTTCGCCGGATAATCATGTCGCACTTACAACAAAAACTATTAAAAATTCAGGGATTATTGCCATCTCAGCGCAGCTGGCTGGAACGGTTGGTGTTTCAGCTGGAATTTAATCCTTATCAGTTAATTCATATGGTTGGACCTGCCGGTTCAGGCAAAACCACATTGACTTTAGCGATTGCTGATCTGTTGTCGAACGAATTTAATCTGGCATTAATTAAAGCTGAGCCAGAACTCAATGCAGTACGGGTGCGTCAGCATATTATCGAGCATTGGTTTGGTGGTGCCTGTAAAGATGCCAATCGCACCTTGTTACAGTTAGTGGGTGAGCGCCAGTTAAAAGAACCGCTGGCGCTGGTAATTGACCAGGCCGAACAACTTCCAATTGAATTATGGGCGGAACTGGCTGAATTGCCTTGCCTGGTGATTGCAGCCACTGAACATGCTGATGCGCATGCTGAACTGAATTTACCTTTGCCTGCGTTAACCCTGCAAGATGCTGAGCTATTACTCGAAGCCAGTGAACTCAGTACCTTAAGTGTCGCCGACCGGCTTGATCATGCCCAGGGTAATATTCACCTGTTGCTTGACCCGAGTTTAAAACGCCAACAGCAACCGGCAAAAGTAGAGCTGAAACCTGCTTCATTGGCTTATCCGCTGGCAGTGTTTAGTGTTGGGATGCTTGTCATTGCTGCAGTGGTGGTGTTTTGGCTGTGGACTGAACAGCAAAACCGTCCAGACGGTCTGGGTCAGCTTACCTACCTGCCGGAAGAGCAAGAAGTGCAAACCAGCGCTGAACCTTTGGCGGTGCCTGCCGCCAGTAAAGCTGTGGTGGAACAGTTGGTCGGTCAGTTGGAGCAAGTCGGTAGTAAAACCACATCCTCTTCTGCTTCGGGTTTGGCGAAACCTATCGACTTTTCGGCGCAAGAAGGAGCAGAAGTTGCCCCCCAGAACAGTGCCGACGACATAACTACGGCGGTGGAAACTGTGGCCGAGACGCCCCCGGTAACCAGCACAGAACACAACGCTCAGCCGACAGCGGCTGTTGAGCCTGCATTAACCGAGTCCGCAAAACCCACAGCAGCGGATACTGCAGAGGGCAGTGCTTCAGGCAACAGCAAAGTGCCCGATTTGTCACAGGGAGTGGAGCCTGCTCCGCAACAACCGGCTGTCACTATGGCTTTGGAAACCGAAGTTTCCGTGGCTGAACAAATGGCTGAAGAGCTGAATAACGAATCTGTACCTGAACCACCATCAACGTCAGCATCGGCAGCAACAACATCAACGACCGAGACTACGGAGCCGGATTTAGCCGCTGAAGCGCAGGCTGAGTTAGCCGCGAACAATGATAACAAAGGTGGTTACGCATACGCCGAAGCCGATTTGTTATCGATGCCGGGTCAGGCGGTAGCGCTGCAATTGGTGGTGTTGTCAAACGACGTTGCGCTGCAGGATTTCGTTGCCAACTATCCGGGACTTGAGACCTACACCTATCAACGGCAGAAAAACGGCCAGCGTCAGCTCATTGTCGTGATGGGACCTTTTGCCGATTCGACCGAAGCCAAAGCGCAAATCAGCCAGTTACCGCCTGCACTGCAGCAGGCTTTTGTGAAACCGTTAGCCGATATCCACAGCGAAATCAGCATTCAATAGTCAGGTGGCGTCAGGTTGAGCAAGCAAGTTACCGCAAAAAAACAACGGGCATTTTTGAAATGGGCTGGCGGAAAATTTAATCTGGTGGAAGCGATTACCGGGCATTTACCGGCCGCGGATGTGTTGGTGGAGCCTTTTGTCGGCGCCGGTTCGGTATTTTTGAACACCGACTATGCCCATTACCTGTTGAATGATATTAATGCTGATTTGATCCATTTGTACCAGTTTTTGCAAACTAAACCATTGCAACTGATTGCCGATGCCAGAATGTTTTTTACCGAAAGTCATAATGATAAAGCCAGTTATCTGGCGATCAGACAGCAGTTTAATCAAACCACCGATCCCTATCTGCGCTCATTACAATTTTTGTATTTAAACCGGCACTGTTACAACGGACTTTGCCGTTACAATCAGTCTGGTTTATTTAACGTGCCGTTTGGCTCGTATAAAAAGCCATATTTCCCGGAAGCCGAATTAGCAGCTTTTGCCGAAAAAGCGACTCGCGCTACGTTTGTTTGCCTTGATTATCAGCAGTTATTTGCGCAATTGCCCAAAGGCGCTGCAGTGTATTGCGACCCGCCTTATGTGCCGTTGTCGAAGACGGCCAGTTTTACTTCTTATGCCAAAAACAGCTTTAATCTAAATGATCAGGCTGATTTGGCCAGTTTATCTGAGCAGGCGATGCAACAGGGGCACGACGTCCTGATCAGCAATCACGATACCAGCTGGACCCGTAAAATTTATCAAGGCGCTGAGCTACATTCGATTCAGGTGGGGCGGTCGATCAGTCAAAAAGGCAGTACCAGAGGAAAAGTTGCTGAATTGTTTGCGCTTTATCGAAGTGTCAGATAATCCAGCCTGCATGACGGTTTTGTTGTGACAGTGAATTGTGACAGTGGATTGTGGCGGTAAAGAGTATTTAGGGCAGGGAGATGTATTTAAGAAAGCACGACCGATACGATGATCAGCAACGCTCCGACGAAAAGTACCGTCATCACTACACCCACAATAATGTAAGGCAGCGGGCTTTGGGAGTTGAAGTCTTGTTGACGCTGTTGTTCTGACTGCACACCGACAAAAGCGCCGGCCACAGCTTTGATGATTTGTTTTAAACCTGGCTTCTTGCTCATGCTGCAGGTTTAGCGTGCAAGCGGCTTAATAATTCAAGTAAATCGATAAAATGGAATTGCGCAGAACTGCTTTGGCCGGAAAACCACGATGCCCAGCTGGTTTGTGGAGCCAGCGCGCATTGCACCGAAAAACTTTCTACACCATTTGGCATCAATACTACAGCGTTGGTACAGCTGGCAACGGCATTATCTTGCTGTTGTGGAAACAGATAAAAACCTGCTGACACACTCAGCAAAAAAACTGCGGTTTTGAAGATTATGGGGCTTTTCATTACAGTCTCAGATCCATCAATTGACTGCTCGATAATACAGCAGCCCTGACTACAGAACAAGGGCTGCCTTGGTATATACCCGCATCTTCAATGATTTTGGGTATAGCTTCTGGTCAGATGGGTGTTTTGCGATTGACACGCCAAAACCGAAGATTAATGACCCTGATTAAAATGCTTTGGTCAGACTAAATACCACGCGACCGTCACATAAATTACACTCAGCGGAGCTGTCGATATCCGTGTCGGCATATTTTAGCGACAGACTGGTGCCCATCCAGTTTGTGGTCGCGCCCACGCTCCAATCAAGGTAACCATCACCAGACACCGGACCTGCAGCTAAGAAAGTTGCATATTGGGTATTGTCTTCAAACTGGTTGTAGCTCAGGTGGAATTGGAAACTCAGGTTATCAATAACCGGATAGTTATAATCAGCTGAATAATAATAATATTTATCAACATCAGTACCGAAATAATCACCTGAATAAGCCAGACCCAAGGTCAGATTCTGATAAATGAATTTGCTGTACAGTTCGACAAAATTAAATTGGTCGGTGGCGTTGTCACCATTCGGGTAACGATACTGCATGATACCGACATCTGTTGTCCATTCTTCGGACAGTTTACCGGTCCAGCCTGCCAGAATATCCAGCTCCAGGGAGCCTTGGCCAAAGGTAATATTGGAACCCCAGGTTGCCAGGTAAAAACCAGAATCATCGGTTAAGGTTAAGCCACCTTGTAACGCCATGCCTTCATCCGTTTGCGAAATACCACGGAATAAATAGTCTGATGTCAGGGTTAAACTGCCGGTTAAGGCGGTATCAGCTTGTACTGCGGTTGCGGCAAAGCCAAGGCTCAGCACTAAAGCGGCACAGACTTGCTTTGGGTAGTTGCTTGTTGCACATCCTGCTTTTGTTTTCATGTTATTTGCCCTTCTCTGAAAGTTTCATTAATCACTATTCCATTTCTGTGCCAGTGATAAATATAGTTTAAATTCAATCGGATAGTGTATTTTTTGCTTTTTAAATATTCAGCGCTGCGCGAATTTGGTGCATTTCTGCTTGTTTAACGGGCAGAAAACAGTCAGCCAAAGGCTGCGAAACTGAGTGAAATCAGTTACATTTGGCGTTTTGTGGTATGAATGGAGATGCGGGCGATGCAACCTTTTTGGATAGCACCTTCGATATTATCGGCCGATTTGGCCAGGCTGGGTGATGATGTGGCCCGGGTGTTACAAGCTGGTGCCGATGTGGTGCATTTTGATGTCATGGACAATCATTATGTACCCAATTTGACGTTCGGACCGATGTTATGCAGTGCGCTACGCAATTATGGAATTACGGCGCCAATCGATGTTCATCTGATGGTCGAACCGGTGGATGCGCTTATTCCGCAATTTGCCAAAGCTGGCGCCAGTATCATTACCTTTCATCCGGAAGCCAGTCGCCATGTCGACCGCAGCTTGCAACTCATCCATGAAAACGGCTGTCAGGCTGGCTTGGTATTTAACCCGGCAACACCGTTAAGTTATCTCGATTATGTGCTGGATAAAGTCGATGTGGTGCTGCTGATGTCGGTCAATCCTGGGTTTGGCGGCCAAAGTTTTATTCCGGCAACTTTAGATAAACTGGCGACAGCGCGGCAAATCATCGACCGCAGTGGCCGGGCTATCCGGTTGGAAGTCGACGGCGGGGTGAAAGTTGAGAATATCGCCGAAATCGCCAGTGCTGGTGCCGATATGTTTGTCGCAGGTTCAGCGATTTTCAGCCAGCCGGATTATGCGGATGTGATTGATAAAATGCGGGCGGAACTGGCTAAAGTTCAGCGTTGATGGTGGGGGATGCAGCATACAAGCTGCTGTAAGTCATTGTTGATGGCAACTGCCAATTCGCATCTGCAGGTTGTTTCGGTATAATCGGGCATCATTTTTTGACGACGGGCCGTTCATTCGATGCAAACGGTCCGTGGTTACCCATAGTTTTGAGCATAGGATTTCTGATGACAACAAGTAACAAGGCGGCAAAGCCAATCGTATTAAGTGGCGCGCAGCCGTCCGGTCAGCTGACCATCGGTAATTATCTTGGCGCATTGCGGCAGTGGGACCAAATGCAGGATGCTTATGATTGCCTGTATTGCATCGTCGATTTACATGCCATCACGGTGCGGCAAGATCCGGCAGCTTTACGTAGTGCCTCGCTTGATTCACTGGCGTTATATCTGGCTTGTGGCATTGACCCGGCCCGTTCTGCCGTTTTTATGCAGTCGCATGTGCCAGAGCATAGCCAACTCGCCTGGGTGCTGAACTGTTATACCCAATTCGGTGAATTAAGCCGGATGACTCAATTTAAAGATAAATCTGAACGCCACAACAACAATATCAATGCTGGTTTGTTTACATACCCGGTGTTGATGGCGGCAGATATTTTGTTGTATCAGGCCAATCAGGTACCGGTTGGTCATGATCAGAAACAACATCTGGAATTAGCCCGTGATGTGGCAATGCGTTTTAACACCACACACGGCGAAATTTTTACCGTGCCGGAGCCATTTATTGCGCCAGTAGGCGCCCGGGTGATGAGCCTGCAGGAGCCGACCAAAAAGATGTCGAAGTCGGATGAAAATCCATGGAATTTTGTTGGTTTGCTCGAAGATCCAAAAATGATCAGTAAAAAATTCAAAAAAGCGATGACTGACTCGCAAGACCCGCCACGGGTGTATTTTGATCTGGAGCAAAAACCAGGGGTGGCCAACCTGCTGAGTATTTTGTCTGGCGTGACCGGTACATCAATTGATGCGTTAGTTGCTGAATACGAAGGCAAAATGTATGGTCATTTAAAAACTGACGTGGCTGATGCGGTGATTGCCTTACTGGAACCGGTACAGCAGAAGTTTACCGAACTGCGTCAGGATCAAACGACAATGGATCAAGTGATGCGCGCCGGTGCTGCAGCCGCCAGAAGCCGTGCCGCCGCAACGCTGGCTAAAGTGAATGAAGCGGTAGGTTTTGTATTGCCGTAATTGTTAGAAGGATTCTGGCCGCTGCGATGTCTGCTGTTTGACGTTGCTGCGGTCGCTGCTTCCATGTTGCAGACAGCGCAATCAGCAGTGAATGCGCAGCAGGCAACCCAGTTGTGATGGATCACTCCGGCTTCTTCGCCTTATCCCATACCTTAGATTCTTTGCCTTGCCACAGCCTTAAAATGTTCTGCCGATGCCGGAAGATGATCAAGATGCTGAGCATCGATACCGGAATAGTATACAAAGGTTTGATAAACCAGGTGAAAATAGGGGCAAGGCTGACGGTAATTACAGCCGCAAAGGAAGAGTAACCGGTGGCGCCGACCAGAATAATCCAGGTAGCTACTAACAAACCGGCTAAATCAAGGCCAATTGGCATCATGGTGCCAAAAGCGGTTGCCACGGCTTTGCCGCCCTGAAAGCCAAAAAATAACGGGTAGATGTGACCGAGACAGGCACAAATAGCAATCATGCCGAGATAAAAGGCTTCAATGCCGAGGAAATACGAACCCCAGACCGGAATGGTGCCTTTGAGAACATCAAATATCAGCACCAGCACCGCTGGCGTGGTACCGCCGAGGCGTAACACGTTTGTGGCACCCGGATTCCCGGAGCCATGCAGCCTGGGGTCGGGTAGGCGAAACAATTTACTGACAATCACGGCCGATGAGACCGAGCCGCATAGATAAGCGGCAATCATCATCATACCGATCACGGAAGTCATCAATGGATTTCCTCAATACCAGGTTTTGCGTTAATATCGCGTCAGACTCAGAGCTGTTGAAATTTTCCAGGTGGGCTGACAGCATTGGCCAGTACCACCGTCGACCTTCACAACAGCCGCTGGCAAGAGCGGTCAGATTATAGACTTTTTGCTTTTTTGCCTATCCGACCAGCCGATACGAACCTAAATTTAACGCAACGCGGAACCAAAAAATGGATATTGTTTTTATCAGGCAGCTGCAAATCGATACGGTTATCGGCGTTTACGAATGGGAAAAAAACATCACGCAGCGCCTGGAAATTGATTTGGAACTTGCTACCGATATCCGTCAGGCCGCGGCACAGGACGATATCCGTCTGACACTGGACTATGCCGTGATTGCAACCCGAGTGCAACAATTGATTTGTGCTGAACCTATTGAACTGATTGAGACTGTTGCAGAAAAAATTGCAACGATGTTGCTGCAGCAATTTGCAACACCAGCAGTGCGGGTGCGGGTATGTAAGCCGGCGGCTGTTACCAATGCACAAACTGTGGGTGTGCAAATCAGCCGGGGCAATTGGGCATGACGCAGATTTACATCAGCGTTGGCAGCAATACCAATCGTGAGCACTATATTCGGATGGCGGTGTTGGAATTAGCAGAGGCGTTTGGCGAGTTAACCTTGTCGTCGGTCTATGAAAGTGAAGCCGTCGGTTTTCGCGGCGACGCCTTCTACAATATGGTGATAGGTGTTAGCACCGATCGCAGCGTAGCTGAATGTGTGACGGTGTTTAAAGCCATCGAAGATAAATATGGCAGGGTGCGCGGTGGCGAAAAATTCTGCGGCAGGACACTCGATTTAGACTTATTAACCTACGATAATCTGATTTGTAATGAGCCGGTAGAATTGCCGCGAGCCGAGATTATCGAAAATGCCTTTGTGTTGTGGCCACTTGCCGAGATAGCACCAGATTTGTGTCATCCGGTATTGCAGCAAAGCTATCAGTCGCTGTGGTGTGACTATGCAAAAGTGCAAAAAATCTGGCCGGTGCCATTTTTGTTTTAAGCAGTCGTGTTGTTTTGGTTATTTTTAACCGGGAGTACTGGTGATCAAAACACCTCGCGTCACGTAGATGACCGCTGGACGACGGTGGCGAGTATCGAAGGCCCGATCGTTCAATATCAACATTCGACAATTGCATACCAGGGAAGGAGCATGATGTTAAGTTGTCTCACAGATAGTTACAAAAACCTGCGTAAAAGCAGCGTTATCCGTCTCGAACTTGTCACTCAGGTATGTTATTTTATACAGTGCTTGTGCAGCAAAGATATCCTTTTAATGATTAACCTTAGTGGCGACTATCATGAAGCAATATAAATCGGTGTTGATTTCTCTTGGTCTGCTGGCGTTTCTGCTGGTGGTTATTGTTGGTATTAAAGCTGAACAGCTGGGCATGATGGCCGAAAATGGCGAAAATTTTGTGCCGCCACCTGAGTCCGTCAGTTTGTACACTGCCGCCACGCAAAGCTGGCCGCAAACGTATACGGCGATTGGCACCGTTGAAGCTGATGAAGGTATCACCATTTCGGCACAGGTCGCTGGCAAAGTTAAACGAATAGCCTTTCAAAGCGGTGCACAGGTTCGAGCCGGTGAAGTGCTGATTGAGCAGGAATCGGTCAACGAAAAAGCCCAGCTCAATGCGGCACAGGCCAGACTGAAACTGGCGCAGTCGAACTATCAACGTCTTGATGAGCTGCGTAATCGCAAAATTGCCAGTCAAAGTGAATTAGACGCCGCAATACAACAAGTCGAATCTGCTAAAGGCGATGTCGACGATTTACGCGCTACTTTGGAGAAAAAACAAATTCGGGCACCATTTGATGGTCGGGTCGGCATCCGCCAAGTTGATTTAGGCACCGATTTACAGGTAGGTACTGCCATCGTGACGTTGCAGGCTACCAACCGCGTCCGGGTTAACTTTCCTATTCCACAAGATTGGTTAATTCAGATGACTGCCGGTTTGCCGGTCAATGTCGCAATAGGCGATGCCAAAAATTCAATGGTTGCGGGCGAAATTACCGCGATAGGTGCTGAAATTAATCCGTTGACCCGGAATGCTGTCGTGCAGTCATCGCTGGAGAATCCGGATAACCGGTTGATCCCGGGGATGGCGGTAGCTTCAACCGTGACGTTAAGTGAACCTCTGTCGGTATTAGCGGTTCCGTCAACGGCAATCATTTATGCGCCATTTGGCGATACCGTATTTGTCGCAGATAAAGATGCTAAAACCGGTGCATTAGTGGCGCGGCAGCAATTTGTGCGACTGGGTAAAACCCGTGGCGATTACGTAGAAATTGTCGATGGTGTAAAAGTTGGTGAACAAGTGGTTAGTGCCGGTGCTTTTAAACTGTTTAATAAACAGGCGCTGGTGGAGTCAAAGCTGCCAACACCGGAATTTAAAACCGAGCCTACGCCGACCAATAGCTAATTGTTAGCCCTGACCTTGCAGTGTATTTTCCCTCTGCCTGGTCAGGCAAGCGACATCGACTCAGGTAACGACCTGACCCTTTATCCAGGTGAAGCATGAATATTACCGATATTTTTATCAAAAAACCGGTGTTAGCCATAGTTGTCAGCTTATTGATTTTGCTGGCCGGTTTTCAATCCTTGAGTAATTTATCTGTCCGGCAATATCCGCGAAGTGACATTGCCGTGATCAAAATCACCACCGTCTATGTTGGGGCGAACTCTGAGCTGGTTCGCGGCTTTATCACCAGTCCGATTGAAAGAGCAATCGCCTCAGCCGGTGGTATTGATTATGTTGAATCGCAAAGCAGCATGGGTGTTTCGACCATCAGCGCGCATTTGCACTTAAATTATGATCCGCTTAAAGCGATGACCGAAATCACTGCCAAAGTGAATCAGGTTCGGGGTGAATTGCCGCCGGAAGCGGAAGTTCCCTCGATTGCCATTGAAGCAGCTGACAGTCAGTTTGCTTCGGCTTATTTAAGTTTCAGCTCAGATATTCTTGAACAAAATCAAATTACTGAGTTTTTGTCGCGTTCAGTGCAACCGCGCTTAATCGCCATTTCCGGTGTGCAAAAAGCCGAAATTCTCGGTGGCCGTACTTTCGCGATGCGGATTTGGCTGAAGCCGGAAAAAATGGCGGCTTATAGTGTGACGCCGATGGATGTCAGATCGGCACTTGCTAACAATAATGTGCAAGCGGCCATCGGCCAGACCAAAGGCACTTATACCGCAGTCAATCTGAGCGCCAACGCTGACATGAATAATGTCGAGGATTTCAGGCGGTTAGTGGTGCGGCAAAACGTCGATGGCGTGGTGCGGCTCCAAGACGTCGCAGATGTGGTGCTAGGCGCTGACGATTACAGCGTTGAAGTGAATTACTCCGGTCAGACTGCGGTCTTTATGGGGGTATTTGTCGCGCCAAATGCCAATAGCCTGGAAGTGATCAAAAAAGTCACCGCTGAAATGGAAGCGATCAAAGCCGAGTTGCCAGCAGGCTTAAGTGGCGAAGTGTCGTACGACGCGACGAAATATATTCAGGCTGCGATCGATGACGTGATTATAACTTTGGCAGAAACCCTGACCATTATCATCATTGTCATTTTCTTGTTCTTAGGCTTTAGCCGCTCCGTGTTGATCCCGGTGATCGCGATTCCATTGTCGTTGATTGGCGCTTTGTTCATCATGAAGTTATGTGGTTTCTCGTTGAATCTGCTGACGTTGTTGTCGATAGTGCTGGCGGTCGGTCTGGTAGTCGATGATGCCATCGTGATGGTTGAGAACATCGAACGACATATTCAGGAAGGTTTAAAACCATTTCAGGCTTCGATAGTTGCTGCTCGTGAACTGGCGGGGCCGGTGATTGCGATGACGGTGACATTGATGTCGGTGTATGTGCCTATTGGCTTACAAGGTGGATTAACCGGCACTTTATTCCGCGAGTTTGCCATTACCCTGGCCGGGGCCGTCGCGATATCGGCGGTCGTGGCTATTACGTTGTCGCCGATGATGGCGTCCAGAATGCTAAAACCGCATCGGGAATTAAAAGCACCATTATCGAAAATCTTTGATCGTTTTACCGTGTTCTATAGCCGCAAACTCAATTCTACGCTGCAGAACCGCTTAGGTGTGTATATCTTCTGGTTTGGTATAACTGCCATGACCGTGCCGCTGTATATTTTTTCTGCCAAGGAATTAGCGCCATCCGAAGATCAGGGGGTTATTTTTGGCATCGTTGACGCTTCGGCCAATGCCACCATCGATCAGTCGTCGTTTTTTGGCAAACAAGCCAATCAGGTATTTATGAATGTGCCGGAAACCGACTTTACCTTCCAAATCACTTTCCCAAATGGTGGTTTTGGCGGCATGGTGGTGAAACCATGGGCTGAGCGTGAGCGGACCACTGCAGAAATTTTGCCTGAGGTACAACAAAAACTCAGTGAAATAGCCGGTGTGCGGATTTTTCCTATTACCCCAGCCTCTTTGCCAGGTGGGGGGCAGTTCCCGGTGGAATTTGTGATTGCTTCCACTGCTGATTCACGGGAAATTTATGATTACGCACTCAAACTGCAAGAAACCTTAACGGCCAGTGGTATGTTTGCTTTCCCGCCAATGCTCGATATGAAAGTGGACCAGCCCGAGTACCGGTTGAATATTGATCGCGAAAAAGTGGCTGACCTTGGGCTGGATATGCGCACTGTGACTCAGGATTTGGGTACTTTATTGGGCGGTGGGTACGTCAATCGGTTTAACATGTCGGGTCTGAGTTACAAGGTGATCCCACAAGTTGAGCGTACTGGCCGGTTGAATCCGGATGATTTGAAAAACCTGTATATCACCGGGCCTGACAACAGCATGATCCGATTGGATCAAATTGCCAGCATGACCCATGAAACGGTACCGCGTAGTATTAACCGCATGCAGCAATTAAATGCAGTGAAGATTAGCGGTGTCACGATTCAGCCGTTAGACACAACCTTAAGCTACATGGAAAATGAAGCGAAGAAGTTGCTGCCAGCCAGTTATTCGATTGATTACACTGGTGAATCACGGCAGTTAAAGCGTGAAGGCAATACCTTCCTGCCGGCGTTTTTAACCGCCCTGACGATGATTTTCCTGGTGCTGGCGGCGCAGTACAACAGCTTCCGCGATCCGATAGTGATCCTGGCAGGTTCAGTGCCGTTGGCGATGTTTGGTGCGCTGCTGTTTACCTTCCTGAAAATGTGGGCGCCAATGCCGCATTACACGGATGCTATTACCAGTACGCTGAATATTTACTCACAAGTTGGTTTGGTGACGCTGGTTGGTTTGATCGCCAGGAACGGTATTCTGGTGGTGGAATTTGCCAACCGGTTACAGGAAGAAGGGTTAAGCAAAATTGAAGCGGTCCGTCAGGCATCGGTGCTGCGGTTACGGCCGGTGTTAATGACGAGTATCGCGACAGTCGCCGGTCACACGCCACTGATTTTTGCGGAAGGTGCTGGTGCCGCAGCCCGCAATTCGATTGGTGTCGTGCTGGTATTAGGAATGACAATCGGCACTATCTTTACGCTGTTTGTCTTGCCCTCGATTTACGTATTGCTGGCTAAAGATCACCAGGCTGATCACGCCAAAGCACAGGCGCTGGAATCTGCTTAGCAGATGAGGCGCTAGCGACTGCTGGGTGCAGAGAAACCTTTGGGGTCAGAGTACTACTCTGACCCCAAAGGTTTATTCAGACTTATTCCATTGTTGTTTGGTGGTACTCATCGCATCCAGCCGCGCTTTTTTCACTGCTTCTTTCATCGCTTCGCCGACAAAACCCTGTGCTACTAAAGCTTTGATATCCACACTGCGCGCTGCTTTGGCCAACACGCGTAAATAGTCAGCCTGCGGGTACAACGCCTGTTCAAAACCAGTGCGACCGCGCAAATCAGCAATACAGCAGGTCAGCAGTAGCTCCAGTCGCTCGGGGCGGCGCCACAGATCAATACCATCAAACAGTTTTTGTACCGTGACCGAACGCAGTTCCTGCGCTTTATGAATTTGTTGATGATACTGACTGGCCAATAGCGCCAACTCTTTACAATCATTCGGCACCCGCAAGCGCTGACAGAGGTTTTCAATCAACGGCAAGCCAAGCATTTCATGACCATGATGCGAAGGCCAGTGCTCAGCTGGCGTTTCGCCTTTACCTAAATCGTGGCATAAAGCGGCAAAGCGCACGTCGAGACGTTCGGATAACAACGCCGCTTGGTGCAGCACCATCATACAATGCACGCCGGTATCAATTTCCGGATGCCATTTCGGCGGGTTTGGAATACCCCAAAGTTTATCCAGCTCTGGCATCAGCACTGCCAAAGCACCCACTTCATGTAGCAGCTCAAAATATGGCGCCGGGGTTTGTTCGCAAAGCGCCCGGGCGGTTTCCTGCCACACCCGCTCGGCGGTTAGATGTTGCATTTCGCCTTGTTGTACCAACTGTCGCATCAGCTGTTTGGTTTCTTCCGCAACTTTAAACCCAAGTGGATAAAAACGGGCATAAAAACGCGCCACCCGCAGCACCCGCAATGGATCTTCAACAAATGCCGGTGACACATGGCGTAACATGCGTTGCTGTAAATCGTCCTTGCCGCCATAAGGGTCAAAAATTTCGCCACTTTGTTCATCTTGCGCCATGGCGTTGATGGTTAGATCACGGCGCAGCAAGTCCTGCTCTAAGGTGACGTCCGGCGCAAAATAACAGGCAAAACCAGTGTATCCCTGGCCTTGTTTACGTTCGGTGCGGGCCAGCGCGTATTCTTGTTTGGTTTTGGGATGCAAAAATACCGGAAAGTCTTTGCCCACACTCTGATACCCTTGGCTCAGCAGTTGCTCTGGCGTAGCTCCGACGACCAGATAATCGCGGTCTTTGACGGGGAGCGTTAATAAGGCATCACGCACCGCGCCGCCCACAAGATATGTCTTCATATGCTTTCCTGACTGCGGAATTTTTGCCATTATAACCAGCCAGCAACAAAAGTCGCTCACAGGATGTTATGTACACCGGATTTTTTGGCCTGAACAGCCAGCCATTTTCAATAGCGCCGAACCCAGATTTTATGTATCTCGGGGCCCGTCATACCGAAGCTTTGGCACATTTGCGTTATGGTCTGGGCGATGCCGGAGGTTTTGTATTGTTAACCGGTGAAGTCGGCACCGGCAAAACGACCGTATCACGTTGTTTATTGGCGGAGTTACCCGAGAATACTCAGGTGGCCTTTATTCTGAATCCGACGTTATCAGAGCTTGAACTACTGGCGGCTATTTGTGACGAGTTAAAAATCCGCTATAAAAAGGCCGATGCCAGCTTGAAAATGCTGACCGACAAAATTACCGCCAAATTGCTGAAAAATCACCAGGGTGGCTTTAACACCATTTTGATTATCGACGAAGCGCAACATTTGCAACCGGCGGTACTGGAGCAATTGCGCTTGTTAACCAATCTCGAAACCAATACCAAAAAACTGCTGCAGGTGATTTTAATCGGCCAGCCGGAATTGCAACAGTTATTGCAGCGCCAGGATTTACGACAATTGGCGCAGCGGATCACCGCCCGTTATCATTTGATGCCCCTGACGTTGCCAGAAGTGCAGTATTATGTGCAGCACCGGCTACAAGTGGCTGGTTGTAGCAGGCCGGTGTTTACCGAAAGTGCTATTAAGAAGTTATTTATGCTCTCTGGTGGTATTCCTCGGTTGGTCAATCTGATTTGCGACCGCGCTTTATTAGGTGGATATAGCCAACAAAAGCCGTTGATTGACGGTAAGTTGGTGCAGCAAGCTGCCGGTGAAATTCTGGCTATTCGGCAGCCGGAGGCTACGTCAATGTTGCCGTTATGGCTGTGGCCGTTGTTATTTATCGTGTGTGTCGCTTTGGGTGTGGCTCTGGCGCGTGGGTTGAATTTAGCAGGGGTCTGAAAGACATGTCGTTATTAATGGAAGCACTAAAACAGCAACAAACCGGCCCGATTGCGCCAAACGCGACGGCTGGCATGGCGGGAAATGACGGTGCACAACTTCATGGCCGGGGCTGGAAGGTGCTGGCACTGGTGCTGTTAGTGCTGGTAGGTTTATTAGCTGGTTTTTTAATTGCGTCCTGGTTACAGCGCCCGGCACCGGTGGCCGTTGTCGTCGCGACACCACCAGCGCCAGCCAGTGCCGGGCAAATTTTAACGGACTTACTGACCGTGCCGGTTCGTGCCGGCAACGGCGATGAATTGGCCGCTGCTGCAGACGAACACAGTGCCGACGACGAACCGCAGCTGTTGGTTTCGGCAGATAAACCTGCACGCAAACGTAATAAAGCCGGGCAATCGATAGAGCGACAGGTGCAAGCTATTGAATCTTATACAGAAGAATCTGCTGGTAATGATGATGCAGATTTTAGCGAACAACCGGAAATGTCTGAAGCGGATCTGGATGAGCCGGTCGCAGAAGTAGTCGCCAGGCAACCTGAACTCACCACCGCCGAGGTTTCCGACGAGCTTCGGTCTAAGTTTGCATTAGCGCTGGAGCAGTCCGATCCATTGCCACGTCACCAGTCGGTCACCGAGCATGCGGCGCCAGCACGAGACATTCAAACGCTGGATGAGCTGTTAAAACGACAAATTCCACCACTCCGTTTTGAGGCACATATTTATGCTTCGGAGCCAAAACAGCGTTGGGTAAAAGTGAATGGTAAAGATTTACAAGAAGGACAGTGGGTGACGGCGGACATTCAACTGAAAGAGATTACGCCGCAATATGTGTTGCTGCAGACCGGCCGCCAGATGTTTAGTATGGAAGCGTTAACGGAGTGGTCGTATCGGCTGCCGAATCCTTAGCAGTCGTGTACCCGTTTTCCTTGAGAATGCGGGTAGATACCGTTAAAGATAATGCTGTAGCTTCAACTGATACTGATTAAGATCGGCGCAACCTTCCAGCGGATCGTCAGTTTGTTTACTTAAATCCACCAGCCTGGCTGCCAGATGATGGCGGTGCAAACTGTGATAAATCAATTTCACCCGCGGTTTGTCGGCATGGAGCGGATGGTTTTCCACGACCAACCCAATGCGCCCGGATTTCAGCCGCACCGCACTGCCCGGATAATACAAACCTACACATTTTAAGAAGCTGCTGACCAGCGCTATATCCAGCTGTTTGCCTGCTTGCTGCTTCAGTTTTTCTGCCGCTTGCACCGAGCTGAGTTTTTGCTTTTGTGCAGTTAACTTACTGTAATTATTCACAATCGCTAGCATTTTCCCACCTTGGCTTTGTTGTTGTGGCAAAGCCAAACAATGCTCTTCGATCACTTGCAATAGCAATGGCGGACACTCGGGTTGGTGCTGGAGCAGTGGGATGCTGTAATCCGCGGCGTCCTGGTCCATTATCTGTTGGTGTGGGAACAACTGCTTTAGCTGCAAAGCACCGACATCGTGCAATAACGCGGCCAACGTCAATAACGATGCTTCCGGCTCGGGAATTTTTATCTCGGCGCAAAACGCCGCCATCAGGCAAGAGCAACTTAGACTGTGCTGCAACAGCTCATCATCCTGTGCGCCAACTTGCTGTAAAAACAATAACGCCTGATGATTGCGTCTGGTGGTATCAAGCAACCGGGCGCTGACGGAATTTAGCTCGACAAAATCAACAGGAAGGTGTTGCACCAATGAAGGCAGGGCAATAGATGCGCTTTGCACATTCGCTTGTAGCGCTAACCCAGCTTTATTTACTTCTTGCTCAAACAGGATTTTCGGCGCTTTTTTCGGTGCTATGGGTTTGGCTGCAATAGGTTCCGGACTGGGCTTGGGAGGGGGTAGTTGTTTTTCTGTATCAATCTGTACTTCTAACACACCACGTTGGCGCAGTAGGGCGATGGCTTCATCTGAGCGCACCCAGCCGGCATCTTTGACAATCACATCACCTTGCTGGCGCGTAACCGCAATGACATAACTGCCCAGTTGTAGTTCGTCGATAGCGACAAGTTGTAGTGGCATGTTGCAGTTACATTACCATTAGGATCATGGTGTTGAACATATGCCGGAATGGCCGGAAAATCAATGTAGATGTTAACTGAGGGGTCAGAGTAGTACTCTGACCCCAAAGATCTGGCTCCGATTTTGGGTGGGAAGCCTTAGCCGATATTGTCACTCATCGTCATCAACGAGGCGTTACCGCCGGCTGCTGTGGTGTTGATGGTGACGGTTTTTTCGGTAACCAGACGGTGGATTAACCGCTCGTCGGCAGGGGTGGTGATGAGCGGCGAAATGGCGCCATCGCGGGCGGCAATCAGCTCACCAGTCAGCGCTTTGACGGCACTGCCAGCTTCAACAATAGCCGCTGCAATGATGCTGTTGCCAATCAACGCTTTGAGCTGTGTCAGTTTCACTACCTGGAACAAGGCCGGTGCTAAACCGGCACTCAGCAGCACTTTACGACAAGCATCGGCTTCTGCCACAAACTGATCTTCCACTGCCACCACCACCGCATTACCGGTGGCCAGTGCCGTCATCAGACTTAACATCCAGTATTGGAAACAAGCGCTGTCATCACGTACTGCAGCTACCACACCGCGGGCTTCCAGATGCAGTTGGTTCGACTCACCGGTTGGTCCTGGCAGCGTGATAGGTGCCGCCAGTTGTTTTTCGATGTGGTTGAGTAAACCACGTGCCGATTCAATGACTTGTGGTAAATCTTGCTCTTGTTTCAGCACAATGCTGTTGGAAGCCAGCTGCGCCAGGAACTGCCGGATCACCGAACTACGTTTGGTGATATCCAGTTTCGCCCAGGCTGGCTGCGCTGTTGCTGCTTGTTGCAGCAGGCTGTTGACGGTGGTGTCGTGGCTAGACGCGCCCAGCAACTGCTGACGTTTAGCATCAGTAAGTGCAGCTTCGGTCACTTGCAGATTGTCTTTGACCAGTCGGGTTAAATAGAACGGACCACCGGCTTTTGGACCGGTACCGGATAAACCACGGCCGCCAAACGGCTGCACGCCAACCACAGCGCCAATCAGGTTGCGGTTGATATAGATATTACCGGCTTTGACTTCCCGCGCTACTTGCGCCGTCACTTCCGCGATGCGGCTATGCACGCCCATCGTCAGGCCGTAGCCAGTGGCATTAATTTGCGCAATCACGTTATCCAGCTCATCACCTTTAAAGCGGATGATATGCACCACCGGGCCAAATACTTCGCGCTCCAGCACGTTTAAGTTTTTGATTTCATATAAACGAGGTGCAAAGAAGAAATGGCCTTCGCCAGTTGGTGCTTTGCAAGCGTAGTGTAAAGTGGCTTTGCCTTCTAAATATTTGACGTGGTTATTCAGGCCAGTGAGGGCTTTTTGGTCAATCACCGGGCCAACATCGGTACTTAAATAAGCTGGATCGCCAACGTGCAATTCCTGCATCGCGCCTTTGATCATGGTGATGATTTTATCAGCCACATCTTCTTGCAAGAATAAAACCCGAAGGGCCGAGCAGCGTTGACCGGCGCTTTGGAAGCCAGAAGACACCACATCATCAACCACTTGCTCCGGCAGGGCAGTGGAATCCACAATCATACAGTTCTGACCACCGGTTTCAGCGATTAGCGGCACTGGCTCGCCGCCACGTTCGGCCAGTTTACGGGCGATCCAGCTACCGGTTTCAGTCGAACCGGTGAACATCACCGCTTGCACGCGTAAGTCTGGCACGATGTGCTCGCCGACTGACCGACCCGGTGCAATCACCAGTTCCACTACACCAGCTGGCAGACCGACTTCACGCCATAATTCAATCGCGCGTACCGCAATTAAACCGGTTTGTTCGGCAGGCTTGGCCACAACTGTGTTACCAGCAGCAACGGCAGCGCTGACCTGACCTAAGAAAATCGCCAGTGGGAAGTTCCACGGGCTGATGCACAGCACCACACCACGGCTTTGTTGCGCAGCTGTTCGTTGAGCAGGCGCAAACATATCTTCAGCACGCGCAGCATAATAACGGCAGAAATCAACGGCTTCGCGCACTTCGGCTACGCTATCACCCACGGTTTTACCGGCTTCTTTCACACAAATGGCAATCAGCTCATCGCGATTGGCTTCCAGCGCATCGGCCAGTTTGCGCAAGCTATTGGCGCGCTCAGCCACTGGCGTTGCGGTCCAGGCCGGGAAAGCGGCCTCTGCCCGATCAACAATGGCTTTCATTGCTTCAGGTGTGGCATGCAGATGATAACCAATCACTTCATCATGATTAGCCGGGTTACATACCGCTTTAGCTCCGGCAACCGGTTCTTGCGCTGTGGCGCGGGTCAGCCAGTTAGTTAAATTAGTGCGCAGTGGCGTTAAGGCGTCAATTTCAGTTAAATCAATACCCTTAGAGTTTTGACGTTCCTTGCCATATAAATTGGCCGACAATGGAATTTGCGTGTTGCGACGTTGTTTCCAGCTGCGTACCAGTTCCACTGGGTCTTTGAGTAACGATTCGACCGGAATGTTTTCATCCACGATGTTATTCACAAACGAGCTGTTGGCACCGTTTTCCAGCAGGCGACGCACTAAATAAGCGAGTAAGTCTGAATGTTCACCAACCGGCGCATAAATGCGGCATGGCACTTTGTCATCGGCAACTACTTGGTCGTAAAGCGCATCACCCATGCCGTGCAGGCGCTGGAATTCATAACCTTTGCGATCCGGCGCCATTTCTAAAATGGTGGCGACGCTATAGGCATTGTGGGTAGCGAACATCGGGTAAATGCTATCGCGGTATTCCAGTAATTTGCGGGCGCAAGCCTGATATGACACATCGGTTGATGGTTTGCGGCTAAATACCGGGAAATCGTCGTGGCCTTCAGTCTGACTGATTTTGACTTCAGTATCCCAGTAAGCGCCTTTGACCAGTCGCACCATCAGTTTACGGCCGACTTTGACGGTCAGCTCGCGCAGCCATTCAACTAAATGGATACAACGTTTGGAATAAGCCTGAATGGCCAGACCAAAACCTTCCCAGCCGGCTAAATCCGGATCTGAGAACACCGCTTCAATAATATCCATTGATAAATCTAAGCGGTCCGCTTCTTCCGCATCAACGGTAAAGCTGATGTTGTAGCCTTTGGCGGCCAGGGCTAACTGTTTTAATTTTGGTACTAATTCGGTCATCACGCGGTCGCGGTGTGAAAACTCGTAGCGCGGGTGAATGGCGGATAATTTTACTGAAATGCCCGGGCTCTTAAAAGGACCACGGTTTTTTGCTGCTTTACCGATGACGTTGATTGCCATCATGTAACTTTGGAAATAACGTTCGGCGTCGGCCATGGTGCGAGCGCCTTCGCCCAGCATGTCGTAAGAATAGGTAAAACCTTTGTTTTCCAGTTCAACCGCGCGCTCGACCGCTTTGTCGATGGTGGTGCCCATTACAAACTGGGTGCCCATAATTTGCATGGCGTAACGCACTGCCTGACGGATCACCGGCTCGCCTAAACGGCCGCAGGTACGTTTTAATAAACCAAATTGATGTTTTTTCTGGTCATCTGAATAGTTAACCAGTTTGCCGGTCAGTAATAAACCCCAGGCTGAGGCATTGACGAATAACGATTCGCTGTTGCCTAAATGCGCGCTCCAGTCGCCCTGCGCCAGTTTGTCGCGAATAAGCTTATCGGCAGTGTGGCTGTCTGGTACCCGCAATAAAGCTTCGGCCAAACACATCAGCACCAGACCTTCTTCGGTCGACAACGAAAATTCGTTTAACAGCGCATCAACGCCACCTTTGCCCACTTGCGCCTGGCGGATATTCACCACCAATTGCCGTGCTTTTTCCCAGGCCCGCGAACGCGCCTGCACGCCGACATCGGCCAGCGGCAACAGTAAATCTAAAACTTTATCTTCATCGGCGCGGTAGAAATCGCGCAGGGTTTGGCGTAGCGGGGTGGTTGCGGTCAGGTTGCCGTCAAATAGCATAATAATTGTCCCGGTTGATACAGAAGTAAATGCTGCATTTTAGTGAAATGACAGCCGTATTTGGTGGTTTAATTCCGGCTATAACCCTATATAATCTGGTTTAACTCTCACTAAACCAGAAAAAATACGGTATGACCCAAACTGATAAACCCAGAACACTCGACAGGATCGACCGCACAATTTTAGACACTCTGCAAAAGGACGGCCGGATTTCGAACGTCGAACTGGCAAAAAGAGTAAATTTAAGCGCCAGCCCTTGCATCGACCGGGTGCGAAAGCTGGAACAAGACGGTTTTATTGAAGGCTACGGCGCTAAACTCAGTGCTTCAAAACTCGGCCTTGGCACCGCCGCTTTTATTCAGGTGACGCTGGACCGCACCACCGGCGCAGTGTTTGACCAATTTCGTGACGCAGTGGTGAAAATTCCGGAAGTGGCGGAATGCCATATGGTCGCAGGTGGTTTTGATTATTTGCTGAAATTGCGTTTATCCAGCATGGAAGCCTATCGTGCCGTGCTGGGGCGGATTGTCGATTTGCCGGGTGTGCTGCAAACCCATACTTATGTGGTGATTGAAAAAGTGAAGCAGGATTCGGGCTTGCCGGTGTAGGGGTGGTTTAGTATCGCAATGCCGATGAATGAATGTTCGACTGTAGGGCGCGACTCGCCGCAGGCAGTCCGCCGAAAAGTCCGACAGTGCACCAATTCGGGACTTATCGGCCCGGCATTGCTTTTTAGCCATTCCTTTTCCACACTCAGATACCACTCTCCAGTGCTAACCTGTTTTTAACAAGTGGAGGTTGGATCTGCTCACTCAGGACATTCTCCGGCACGGAACCATAGCCAATGCGTCATGTTACGGGAGGTTGGTGTGGTTCAGTTGCTGTGGGTGCCAAAGACGTCGCTAGATAGTTCCTTGTGTTTATTTCGATGGTTCAGCGCCTTATGGTTGGCCGTCTTGATTCTAATATTCATTAGCATGCCGGTCTTGTCAGAGACAGTACCAGAATTTGGCTTACCGCCGATCAAGGTGTTTACCACAGCCGATTATCAGGCGCACCGGCAGAACTGGGCGATTGCGCAAACCGCAGACGGCATGATTTATGTCGGCAATGCTGAGGGGCTGCTGGAATATGACGGCGTACTTTGGCGCCAGATCAAAATTCCGGGTAACCCGCTGGTGCGGGCGCTGGCGGTTGACAGCAATAACCGGGTCTATGTGGGTGCCTTTAATGAAATAGGTTATCTGACGCCGGACGATCAAGGCCAGTTACAGTATCAGTCGTTATTACCGCAACTGCAGCCAGAGCACCGTATTTTTGCGGATGTCTGGCATTGTCATGCCAATAAGCGTGGTGTTTTTTTTACCACCAGTGGCCGCTTGTTCCGGTTTGGTCCGGATGGTGTGCACAGCTGGCCGTCGCAACAACTATTTGTACATAGTCTGGCGATTGGCGAGCGGTTTTTTTTGCGTGATGAAGGTGTCGGGCTACAGGAGCAAATTGACGATGAGCTGAAGCTAGTGCCGGGTGGTGACATTTTTGCCGAACAACGTCTGTCGATGCTGGTGGAATGGCCGGGCAAAGGGGATTTGCTGGCAATTAGCCGTACTTTAGGATTTATGCAATATAACGGCGAGGAATTTAAGCGCTGGCCAACCGCTATTGATCATGCGCTGCACACTAAACTTGTCTCGACTGCTTTGCCGTTGGCGGATGGGCGACTGGCTGTGGGAATGCTACAAGGTGGTGTGGTGCTGTTGGATACCAACGGTCGCAACGTTGGTCAACTAGATCGGCAAAGCGGCTTACCGGACAACAAAATTTTAAAACTGATGCAGGATCACGAACAGGGTTTGTGGCTTGCAACCAACAACGGCATTGTCCGGGTCCAGCTTGGGCAGGGGTTCAGCCGGTTCGATTTGAGGCATGGCCTGGATGGCAATGTTGCTGCTATGTATAGGTTTAACGGTCAGCTGTATGTTGGAACAGCGCAGGGGCTGTACCGGCTGCAACCGGGGCCTGCACCAAAATTCGAGGCAGTGCCGGGCATTGCAGGCAGTGTCTGGAGTTTGTTGCAATATCAGGATCAACTGTTGATTGCTAACTACAAAGGTGTCTATCGGCTTGGTCCTGCCGGTGCTGAACTTCTATACAGCTCTGACAGTGTCACCGCCTTCGTGTTGCTATCTGGGCCGACCCCGGTGTTATTGGTCGCCCATCTGCATGGCATCATTCGGCTTCAAGCTGATGGTCAACAATGGCGCTTGGTTGGCAACATTGCCGGCATCACTGAAAATATGGATACGATGTTGCGGGATAGTCAGGGCACGGTGTGGGCAAAGCCGCGTGGTGAGCAGTTTTTATTGCGAATGAGTGCGACCAATGAAGATTGGGTCGATGGCGACATTGCGGTGCAGCGTTTTAATGTCGGGGCACAAGTGCCTGATTTAGCCACCTACTGGTTGACGCAAGTGCAGGGTCAAATGCGGGTGATCCAACAACAACGGCTGTATCAGCTTGATGTTGCCAGCGGCAAATTTGTGGTTGATCCGCATTTTCAGGCGTTGTTTGAGAACGTCAACGGTACAAATACCAGCTACGGAATAACGGCGATTGGTGACACCCCCAACGGTCAATGGTTGCTGGCGCAGCAGACGGATCGGCATGGGGTGATAGGCAAAACTGTCAAGCAAACCGATGGCAGTGCTCGCTGGCAGGTTGCGGAAGACACTGGGAGTAGTGGATTCACCAGCTGGTATCGGGAGACTGATGGTCGGATCTGGCTTGGCGCCACTGAACTTTTCCAATGGGATCCTGCAGTGCCGACGGCGCCGCCTGTCCCGTTTCAGTTGCTATTGCGCAAGGTGCATACTGCGAATGGTCAGTTATTGCAACAGTACACCATGACACAGGCCGCAATACCGTCTGCTGCAACAGCGTCTGCCGCAATACCGTCTGCATCATCGAGAACAACGGCCCCGCTTCAGCTCGGTTACCAACAAAATAAACTGCGTTTTGAATTCGCCGCGACCAGCTATCGTGGCACCAACGAATATGCGGTGTGGTTGGAAGGGGTCGACCAACACTGGTCTGATTGGCGCAAAGAAGCCTTTATTGATTACAACAGTTTGTGGGAAGGCCGCTAATTGCTGAAGGTCAAAGCCCGCAACAGCGCCGGAGTGGAAGCGCTAATGACACCACTACAGTTACAAATTGCCCCACCCTGGTTTCGTACTCCCATGATGTACATCAGTTATTTGCTGGCGTTGCTTCTATTGATCAATCGCTGGTATCGCTGGCGCACTAAAAGATTACGCCAGGAAGCGCTGGCGCTGGAGAGGGTGGTTGATCAACGAACTGCCGAATTGCAACATACGTTGACCTCATTAAAATCAACTCAGCGCCAGTTAGTGCGCTCAGAAAAAATGGCGGCATTAGGGCAACTGGTGGCCGGGGTGGCGCATGAGGTGAATACACCACTCGGCGTGGCGCTGACCGGCAGTAGCTTTTTACGTGAAAGCACTGAAGCTTTAGCCGGTACCTTAAGTGCCGGTCAGCTGAAGAAACAGGATCTGGACAACTTCTTAGGCTCGGCGCTTGAAAGCTCGCAGCTCATTGAAAGAAATTTGCATCGTGCCGCCAATTTAATCAGTAATTTCAAGCAGGTATCGGTAGATAGAACCAGCGGCGACCGGCGGCAATTTGAGCTGAAAAGTTTTTTGGCGGAAGTGGAGCAAAGCCTGGTGACATTATGGCGCCACCGGCCGCTGCAATTGCAGGTCGATTGCCCGGCTGGCATCGCCATGGATAGTTATCCCGGCACCTTAAGTCAGGTCATTACCATATTGGCGCAAAATTCGTTATTGCATGCGTTTGCGCAGGATGAAGCGGGTTTGATGACATTAAGTGTACGGCAGTTGCAGCCAGCGGACGCTAGCGTAGCAACCCAAATCGAACTTAGCTTCGCCGACAATGGCAACGGCATTCCGATAGCTGATTTAGACAAAGTGTTTGAACCCTTTTTCACTACCAAACGCGCCCAAGGCGGCACCGGTCTTGGTTTGCATATTTTGTTTAACCTGGTCAGTGAGCGGCTGGGCGGCACGGTTTATGTGGAAAGTGGGATGGCTCGTAGCTCGATGATCGAAGGCACTCAGAATGAAAGTACGCAAGTTGACAGCCGGGCGTCACAACCAGGCTGTCGTTTTATCGTGCTGTTACCGACGGTCGCGCCGAGTGTTTATACCCGTCATCCTTGAACATTCGGGGTTGTTGTCTTCGTTCATTCGCCCCAGTCATATAGAACTGCTATGTTCCTGGGGTCTCACTCTCTCGTCGCCTACCCGAATCTTCAATGATTTTGGGTATACCCGTCATCCTTGAACATTCGGGGTTGTTGCCACTTCGTGGCGACCTCGTTCA
>Ga0115550_1000081_pt1 | contig 101851 bp, 86 predicted proteins | sample COGITO_mtgs_1005_FD_87177 | JGI IMG/M metagenome (GOLD analysis project Ga0115550, IMG submission 87177) | Pelagic marine microbial communities from North Sea - COGITO_mtgs_100511 | ecosystem: Environmental > Aquatic > Marine > Epipelagic | place: Germany:Helgoland, sampling site Kabeltonne...
CTGCCCCTACTAATGACGATAACAAAATAATTAATGGTAATTGTTGCCAGCCTAATAGAGCTCCAAAGACCGCCAGCAATTTGAAGTCGCCAAAGCCCATTCCTTCTTTGCCTGTTAGTAATTTAAACAGCCAATACACCGACCACAACGACAGGTAACCAAAAGCAGCACCGGTAATGGCGGTTGTGGCATCAACCGTACTGAACCCCGCGGCAGCGGCCACCAGCGCCAGCCACAATAACGGCAATGTCAGCTGATCCGGCAATAGCATTTTGTCGATATCAATAAAGACCAGCGCGACTAACATCCAGCTGACGACGAGGTACAACAGACCAAGACCAGTGGCGCCGGTTTGTGCCGCGACCGCTGCGGATACCAGGGCTGTAAACAGTTCAACCAAAGGATACCGTGATGGAATAGCAGCCTGGCAATATCGGCAACGGCCTTTGAGCGCCAACCAGCTAAGCAGCGGAATATTATCCAGGGCACTAAGCTGGTGCTGACAAGCAGGACAACGCGAGCGTGGCACTGCCAGATTAAACACCGGTTGCTGAGGGTGTTCTTTGTCTGGTTCGAAGTATTCCAGATATTCCTGCTGCCAGCTTTGTTCCATCATTTTTGGTAAGCGATAAATCACCACATTGAGGAAACTGCCTACACACAGGCTGAAAATAAACACCAGCACGCCATACCACAGCGGCGATGCCTGGAAAAACTCGCATAACAGTTCAAAATTTTGCCCGAAACTTTGCATCATTTGATAACCGAACCCAGTTGGAAAATTGGCAGGTACATTGCCACAATTAAACCGCCGATAATCACGCCTAATACCGCCATGATCAGTGGTTCTAACAAGGCGGTTAAGCCATCGACCGCATCATCCACTTCTTGCTCATAAATATTGGCGACCCGCGCCAGCATATCGTCCAGTGAACCCGATTCTTCGCCAATCGATACCATTTGAATGACCATTTCCGGAAAGCGGTTGGTGGTTTTCATCGAACTATACATCTGGCCACCGGCTGAAACATCGGCCCGCACTTCCATAATGGCATTTTTGTATATTTCATTACCAGCAGCGCCGGCGGCGGATTCCAGCGCTTCAATCAGCGGTACACCGGCGGCAAAGGTAGTGGATAAAGTCCGGGCATAACGGGCTACCGCCGCTTTGTTGATAATCATCCCCATCACCGGCATTTTCAACGCCATCGCATCAACAGCAGTTTTGAAATTCAGATTGTTGTTGTAGCCTTTTTTAAACAAAAACAAGCCAGCCATAATAGCGGCAAGGACCACCCACCAGTATTTCTGCATCCAATTAGATAAGCCAAGGACAAACAAGGTAAATGGCGGTAATTCCGCACCGAAGCCAGCAAAAATTTCAGCAAATGAAGGAACAACAAAAATTAACAAGATTGATGTCACGATTAAAGCAACCACCGTCACCGCGATTGGATAAAACATCGCTTTTTTGATTTTTGATTTCAGCGCTTCAGCTTTTTCTTTGTAAGTGGCAACCCGGTCAAAGATGCGGTCTAAGGCACCGGACTGTTCACCCGATTTAACCAAATCACAATACAATTCGTCAAAATACTTCGAGTGTTCACGCAGAACTTCAGAGAGTGGGATGCCACTTTGTACCTTGATGGAGACTTTTTGCATCAGGTTGCGCAATGACTTTTTTTCAGCGCCGGAGCTAATTAAGTCAATTGATTGCACCAAAGGTACACCTGCTGCCAACATCGTCGCAATCTGACGTGTCAACACTGCGACATCGGCAGCGGTTATTTTTGCATCACCACCAAATAAACTTTTGGCTTTACGCTTAACCAATGAAGGCGTCACACCTTGCTGGCGCAACATCGCTTTGGCTTCATTAATTGAATTGGCGCGTACTTCACCTTCGGTTTTTTTACCACGACGGTTCACGCCTTTCCATACATAGGTATCTTGCTCTTTTATTTTTACTTGTGGAGCCATGATAAAATCCTTTCGTCAGTTAGCTAAATAGGGCTGACTGCAGTTAAATTAGACGTTGGTGACCCGGTTGATTTCGGCCAGGCTGGTGAGACCGGCTGCTGCTTTTAACAAACCAGATTGTCGCAGGTTATTCACTCCCTCTCGTTGTGCTTGTTTGGCAATTTCCAGCGAGTTTTCACCTTGCATAATTTTTTCAGCGATAATGGCTGAAATCGGCATCACTTCATAAATACCAACCCGGCCTTTGTAACCGCCGGTGCAGGAATCGCAACCGACCGGTTTACAGAGTTTCATGGTCGGAATTTGCGTTACCGTAAACCCTTGTTTTAACAATTCAGTTTCGGGCAAAGTTTCCGGTGCTTTACATTTGGAACACAATCGCCGCGCTAATCGCTGCGCAATAATTAAGCTCACTGAACTGGCGACGTTATAAGCGGGTACACCCATATTCAGTAACCGGGTTAACGTTTCCGGCGCTGAGTTGGTGTGCAGTGTACTCATCACTAAGTGACCAGTCTGCGCTGCTTTAATGGCAATTTCCGCTGTTTCCAAATCCCGGATTTCACCCACCATGATCACGTCAGGGTCTTGTCGCAAGAATGATTTTAGTGCCATCGGAAAGGTCAAACCCGCTTTGGGGTTCACCTGCACCTGATTAATGCCGGGTAAGTTAATTTCGACCGGATCTTCGGCAGTTGAGATATTGGTTTCTTCGGTATTTAAGATATTCAAGCCGGTATACAAGGATACGGTTTTACCACTACCGGTCGGCCCCGTCACCAAAATCATCCCTTGTGGTTGTTCCAGCGCAGTTAAATAGAGTTTCTTTTGCTGTTCTTCATAACCCAGAATATCAATCCCCAGCATGGCGCTGTCTGAGTCTAAAATCCGCATCACGATTTTTTCGCCCCACAGCGTGGGTAAACTGCTGACCCGGAAATCAATCGACTTTTTCTGCGATAATTTCAGCTTAATCCGGCCATCCTGTGGCACCCGCTTTTCGGCGATATCTAAGCGCGACATCACTTTGAGCCGGGCTGACAAACGGGTTGACAGTGCCACCGGCGGCGAGGCTACTTCGTGTAAAATGCCATCGATTCGAAAGCGAATGCGGTAGCTTTTTTCATAAGGTTCGAAGTGTAAATCGGAGGCACCTTTGCGGATAGCATCGTGCAGCATTTTATTGATAAAGGTAATAATCGGACCGTCTTCTGCTTCATTCGTTTCGTCATCATCACCCGATTCCGCCAAGCCCATGGAACCTAAGTCCCAGTCAGTGCTCAAAAAGCTTTCACTGGATTTTTGGTCAAACACCCGATCAATCAGTTTATGCAGTTTGTCGTACTCGACCACCACCAGTTCTGCGTGCAAGCCAGTGCTGAATTCGAAATCTTCGACCGGTTGCATGTCGGTCGGGTCAACCACTGCCAGAAATAACGTGCGGTTGCGTTTAAATACCGGCAATACCTGATGTTTACGGATTAACTTCTCATTACGCTCTTGTTCGGGTACATAGTCCAAATCGTAATAATCTAAATCCAGCAAGCTATGCATGGTGAAGCCAGCAGCTGCGGTGGCTAAAGCATGTGGCGTCAGCAGCTTTTCGCTGATCAGGAAATCGGCGACCGTCGGGTACTGATGGTTTTTTTCCGCAGCCAGCTTACTGCATTGGCCAGCATCAATCAGACCTGCCTGGCCCAAGCGTCGAAGAAGAATTGATTGCAGGTTAAACGCCATAACGACAATACATCCATCTGTCAGATATAAATAAGAAAATACTTAGTTTTGATTATGACAGCGGGAAAGGATAATTCAACAGTTATGATGAGAAGCCACGGTTATCAAACAGTCGGAATTGATGAATTGGATTTATAAACTCGGTTCATTCTTCTTTAAACCGGTTCAATAAAAGTGAACCCAGGCCAAAAGTTGCAGCATGCAACAACGAGAGTATTCTGAAAAAAGCGACGAATTGTATAAAACCAGGATCTTGAAACCAATAACCGATGAGCATTGCCATACCCTCGAGCACGCCGATATTTGCTGGCGTGAGTTTCACCAAGGTAGACGTCAGGATCAATGAGGCAAAAATTAACGCTTCAGCAGCTGAAATGTCCAGCAACAGCATCGGCAATAAGCAAGTAATCAACAGATAAAACAGGCTGAGCACAGTGTCACCGAGTAGAAGTGGCAAGCTCATATGGTGCTGTAGTCGATGCTTGATTGGCCAGAGCATTAAATTCAACAAGATCAGCATCACGGTAATCCAAACAAACTGCTCCCATACCGTACCGGTAAACCAAAGTTCTGAAATCACCAACACTATAAGTAAACTCACTGCCAATAATGCATTCTGAAAGGCCAAACCCAGAGTCTTACCAAAGGTGAGTTGATAGCGTGTTTTTAAATACCACATCAGCCAGAGGCCTCCGCCCTTAAATGGCAGGATGTAGCTAAATAAATTCATCCTTGCAGGAATGCTGATTAATTCTGTGGGGCGTAAATGCAACTGCGCTGACACTCTTAACCAACAATAAAACCGCAGACCAGTAATGAAAGATAACAGCGAATAAAGTAAAAAACCTAGCATAAGCATCTGCCAGGAAAAGCTCCGGGCATCAAAGAAATAGTAAATGAGGCTGAAGACCAGCGCAGCACAACCAAGATTCAGACCGTATTTTTTAAGAAAAATCAGCAATGTTGTTTTCTCTTAGGATGCGGAAAAATTCACTGGTAAAATCCGGAAAACGTTTATTAATCAGTAATCTTTTGGATGTTCTGTGCTGTTCTTCGCTGGCGACACATAGCGAAGGTGCAAGAAACTCATGCAGCGAATCATTAAATTCGGCTGACTGTGGCGGTTCAAATCCTTGAATATAACCAAGTTGTTTTAATTCCCGGATATAGGATAGCCGATCATTAAAACTGCTGACTTGAATAACGGGGGTTCCGATACAAGCAGCTTCTGCCGCCATTGTCTGAGAGTCTGTTACTAGCAGTCGCGCATAAGCAAGAATGTGGTGCATATCAGCCACTTCAATTTGTTGTGAGTCCGTTTCATTGGATTGAATCATCGGCAAACCGGCTGCAACTGTTTTAATGGCGGCTAAGTGCTCAGTTGTCAGACCTGACTCTCCGGCATCATGGTGCGCGTCGAGTTTAACCTTACGTATCACCAGGTACTGAAAAGGTTGTAGCCGATATTTTTCGATTATCCGGATATCTGGTGTAAAGACTTCCGCAGATAAATACGCCATTTCATGCAGCGACGGATGTAACAAACGTTTTTTGGTAAAACGTCCAAATTTAAGCATCGCCGGGTTAACGATAAAGCTGGAAAATGGATAGGCCAACAGCACATGCAGCGGAACCACCGCATCATCATCTTCCTGCACATTAATTGAGATGACGCGATAAAATAAAGACAAATAGGAAATTGAAACTGAGGTGCCAATTGCTAAATCAAATTGCTGCTGTTGCTGTAGACGGAGAATTTGCCAGGTGCGGTTGAGCCACTCTAAAAATAATCCGACAAATCCTTTGCCTGGGCGCGACAAACATTGATGATTGATTTGATAGCTGTCCAATAATGCAATCACGTGCGGTTTGTCTCTTGAAACCACCGTAATCTGATGTCCCTGCAGTTTTAACCGCCGGATCATTTCCCGAAACAAATGCACATGCGCTGCATGGCCTATATCAAACAGAATGTTCATCTGGGCTTTATCGCAACAGCAATGGTCTGATAACACCAGGGCCGTGGAAATGGAATTAACCCGATGAATGGGCAGGGAAAACCGCCGCTAAGCAAAGTACAGTCGGTAAACCCAGTGGTTTCAAGCATCCGGACTAGCCAGCGTTGTGGGAATAACATCAAGTGATCTTTGGTGTAGAAAAAACGCCGGTTTAACTGCAACGTCAATAAACGTTCGATCGGAGAATTTGGATTTGGCGTCGATAACACCAGGCGTCCTCCCGGTTGTAGTGCATCAAAACATTGTTGTAAAAACTGCATCGGGTGAAATAAATGTTCGAGTAATTCGCCTGCCAGTACGGTCTCAAATTTAATCTCAGGGTTGGCTTCGCTATATTGTTGCAGAGTTCCGCAATACATTTGCTGATAGTTTGCTGGTAATAATTCAGCAGCGGGGTCGATACCAACGAGTTGGCGAGCCTGCAAAAAAGGATTTGGACTTTGTGCAAATCCGATATCGGCAATAAGGTCACCTGTACAGAGTGCCGCCATTTTTTTCAGGCGATATTGTTCATTGGCCTGCATGACGGTCTTGCTCTGTATCTACATACATGAGTTGAGTGATTTGCTCCGATACCAGCCCCACCATAAAAATAATCAATGCTGTGGTAAACATCAGCGCACTCATATTGGTAAAACGACCGTCACTTAAATAGGTGTACCCGTAGTAACACAAACCGGTGATAAAGACGGAGGCCGAGATTGGCAGAAAAAGTTTTAATGGCGAATATAAAGTGCCAATTTTAAAAATAATCAGCAGAAAACGAATGCCATCCTGTAGCGGTTTGATATGACTTTTCCCCTGACGCTGTGCAGCATGAATTGGCACATAGGCCACCGCATAACCGGCGCGGAAAAATGCCATTGTCGACGTGGTCGGGTAGGAAAAACCGTTCGGCAGCAGGCTTAAAAATTTTGCAAATAACGATCGTTTGGCTATGCGGAATCCAGAGGTCAAATCTTCAACTTTCTGACCTGTGACGTAGCTGGCAAGTCGATTGTAAAAGCCATTTGCCAAACCCCGTCCCATGCTAGCCTGCGAACCAGCTTGCCGGGCGCCGACCACCATGTCGTATCCTTCGTTTAATTTGTCGAGTAGCAGTTGAATATCGGCCGGATGATGCTGGCCATCGGCATCCATAAATACCAGCAAATCACCTTTGGCGTGGCGTACGCCGGTTTTAATCGCAGCGCCGTTACCTTTGCTATAAGGGTGACGGATAACTGTTGCTCCCGCCGAAGTTGCAATAGTCGCGGTTTGGTCGGTTGAACCATCGTCGACTACGATGACTTCTGCTTGGGGGTAGCAATTGACCAATTGAAGGATCAGACCACCAATTGTTGCGGCTTCATTTTTGGCTGGAATCACAATTGACAAGGTTAACGTTTCAATCATGGCAAACTCTGGCGTGAAGAAATCAGTCGTTCGGATAATTCCTGACACTTTTGCTGATGTTTGATTCGCAAAAATGGATTACGGGGTGCATGTTGACACAGCTTCTGACCCAAAAAGGCCTTGGTCTCAGTAAGTTGTTGTAAATCAAGTAAGTTATTAAAAATAACTTCCCCTAACATCAGGTCTTGCCGAATGCTATAAGCCTGTTGCAAATATTGCAGGCTGATGGTTTTGTTGTTTTCCAGTTCAGCTAGTTGGTGCAAATTAAGCAGTAATTCAAACCTTTTGCTGGCATTAATTTCGACCGCCTGATAATTCAAAAGCAATTCATTTAGCTGTTTGACTTCATCCAGTTGTACCAAAGTGCAGTTTTTCTGTTCAATCTGTCGTTTTAAACTTGCTAAGGCGGACGGAGCACTACCTATCATTAACTGGGTCGCTGCCATGGTTTTGACTGCAGCCAGGTTTTCTGCCACTGACGTCTGATCTTTAACTGCACACGCGACAATCACATACTGGATACGGGAGCCGAGGCATTCCGGGCATGCTTTCACCTGCGCCTGCAGCACAAAATAAGCTTCCATCAGCCTATTTTGTTCAAGATAACTGAGCGCGAGATGTTCTGCTGCTCTCGCAGAACCAAATTTTTTGTCAAACCAAACTTCAGCAGCTGCGATTGGCGTTCCCCAAATTGAGGTAATAAAACCGGTGATTATCGCTAGAAGTATCAGGTAAGCCGATGCGCCTGAAACTACCAGTTTGGGGTATAGTTTGGCACATTTTGCTAAACCATAGCCTATGGCAAAGCATGGGCCGAACAATGCCACATAGTTGCGGTGTTCAAAATAGAGTTCAAGACCAATCACTGTTGATTCTAGTAAGTGAGCCGCTAAAAACCAGAGTATGGCAAAACTAACTACAGGATGTTTTATCCGTTTCCGTATAGCAAAGGCAAGTAAAACAGGCAGCGTCAGTAATGCAAGCCAACCCATCGGTGGCAGTGTGCTGAAGGTGAACGCTTTGATGTTGTCGTGAAAAGGATTGTAACTGAACAGATCTGGAAAAAATGCAAGTTTCAAATAAACCAGCAGCAAGTAGGGTTGGGTTAATACCCGTTCCAGCATATCAAAGTCCCGAAATGGATAAACTCCGCCGGTTTTGATGACTACCGAACATAAATAACCCAACACAACCAGCAAACTCAGCCACAAAAAGATTGTGCGCAGCTTTTTGTCTGGATCAGTGCTGGTGCGGAATATGGTCTTTTCCAGAACCAATGCAAAAACCGGTAGCAGAATGCCATTTTCTTTAGAGAAAACCGCCAGCAGGGTACAGATGCCCAGACCAGTTAGTTGTTGTAAGCGCGCTTTGCGCAGCAGGGTACCTGCATTTTGCAGACCCCATACATAAAGCAAAACACCAGCCAGAACAAAAAATGCCGATAAACCAGCCATGCGCTGAATGGCAATTAATGACGTGGAAATCTGTAGTGGCGACCAAAGCCAGAGTGCCGTGATAAATAAAGCGGTAAGGCTCTGGTTCGCCGCATTGTGGGTTGGAGTCGGTAGTTGTTTTAGTAAGGCCGTTGCCAACATATAAATTAGCAGACCATTAAGTAAGTGCAGTAACACATTAAACACAAAAAAGTGTTGTTGCTGTTCAGGCCAGGACTGAAACTGTAGCGCAAAAGTCAGCATCGACAAAGGTCTGCCTAGGGGGCCTGAGGTTTCTGTGGTGATATATACGCCAGCCGAAAACCAATCTTGAATGGATGCTAAGTTTGACAGAGGTCGAAAATCATCATAATAGAGGCTGCCGTTGATGCCCGGAAAATAAAGGAATAAGGTGAGTAAACAAATCAGTGGCAGGATGAACTTGCGAGATATTAGGATAGACAAGATTGTATGCCAATAATGAAACTAAGAAGAATTGCGTAAAATAAAAGGGCTGCAAAGCAGCCCTTACTAAAAATCTATTAGACGCCAGGGCAGGTTTTTGGAGCGTATTTCGCTTCAGCTGAAGTAGCGCAAGTCCAAGCTCCAGAAGATGGATTACGTGTCCAGGTAATAGTTTCAGTATTAACCTGAGTTGGAGCATTCTTTAAAGTACAAACAATAGTACTAGCAGTCGTAGTAATATCGCAGTTGCCTGTTGATGCTGCTAAACCGATGTCGCCTGGTGCTGATACAGTACCGCCGCCGTTAAGCAAAGCTTCAAAACCAGTTTTACCAGCAGAAATTTCAGATAACCCAGCAGTTACTTTTGAGCTCGCCTGGTAGCTAGAGTAAGCTGGCAGTGCTACTGCAGCCAGAATACCGATGATCGCTACTACGATCATTAATTCAATTAAGGTAAAGCCTTGATTACGTTTCATAGTACTTCTCCAATTTCCAATTTGAGTGTGTAGAACCCGGGGGGCTGTTTTCTATTCTGGCCGTTTTTGAGCGTTACGCAAGAAAAAAATGCACATTTGTAAATATTTATTTTTTCATTTGGTAACATATTGAAATTTAAGCGATATATTTGACTTTTTGACGGCTGGAACGTGCTGTGGATGCAAACTGGTTTGAACTTTGTATATATAGCAACTACCTTGCCATCAGTATCTAACATGTTGAATTTTAATGGTTATTAAAATTCCCGACAATAAGTTCGTTTTTTTCGCAAAAAAGCCATAAAACTTATTTTTAACAAGGTTGGCATTAAATTTGATATTTGGCTGACTTGTCCGATGAGCTTGATGGTGTAACTTTAGTAAATACAGCCATCTGGATGGTTAATGTTAAGCGGTAGGGCGGACTCACCGCAGGTAGTCCGCCATTTATAACCAACGTATCATCCGGGAGTAGTGCGCCTGATACGGCAAGTGTGCGGGCAAGTGTGACTATTCGGCGTACTACCTGCGGTGAGTACGCCCTACTTACGAAATGATTTAAACAGAATAAAGGGCGGACTAACCGGTCCGCCATCGCATCGGTAACTACCCATCCAACTACAAACTACGCAACCGCATCGAAAGGTCGATGGCTTTGACGTTTTTAGTTAAAGCGCCACTGGAGATATAGTCTACACCGGTGCTGCTTAATGCCTTCAGCGCTTCGCTGGTGATATTGCCCGACACTTCCAGTTTGGCTTGGCCCTGATTCATTGCCACAGCTTGTTGAATATCGGCGATAAAAAAGTTATCCAGCATAATAATGTCGGCGCCGGCCTGCAGTGCTTGTTGTAGTTCAGTGAGATCTTCAACTTCAACTTCGACCAGTTTACCGGGGAAGTTCTGCCGTGCGGTGCTCACGGCCGCTTTGATGGAACCAGCTGCGGCGATATGATTCTCTTTAATTAAGAACGCGTCATATAAACCGATGCGATGGTTTTTACCACCACCACAGCTCACTGCATATTTTTGTGCCAACCTAAGGCCTGGCAATGTTTTGCGGGTATCTAACAGTTTGGTTTTGCTGTCGCCCAACAACGCTACGTATTGCGCTGTGGTTGTGGCGGTACCGCTTAATGTTTGCAGGAAATTCAGGGCTGTCCGTTCACCGGTTAACAACATCCGCGCCGGGCCACTGATTTCGCACAATAAAGTGTTGCTACTGACCACATCACCATCTTTGACATGCCACTGAATGACCACCTGATCGGACAGTTGCTGAAAAACTTCATCGACCCAGGCCACGCCGCAAACGACACAATCTTCGCGGGTCATAATCGTGGCGGTTGCTTGCTGGTCGATTGGGATTAACGAGGCGGTAATATCACCTTGCTGCAACGGCAAATAACCCAGATCTTCGGCTAACGCATGGCTGACACCACGACGAATTTCCTGGGCCAGCCGCTCGTTGTGGCTTAAATCCTGGTTGCTGTTATGACTCTGTAGGTTAGACATCGCTTCAGACATAGCTGTAATCATCATTAGTTTCTTTGAATAAGTTGCAATTGATTTGCTTGTTGCGCGAATTCTAAATGCTTTAACGCGCTCATTCCTAGCAAAATCTCTGATCCGGTTAAATTCGGCACTATGCTGGCGTGAAGATTTGTCAGCACAATATCACCCAACTGTAGTTGATCAATCTGACTTTGATAAACAGTGGTGATGCCATTGGCGGTGGCCGTCTGATAAGCCCTGCCTTGTTTCATGCCGGTACGCCGCGCCACTTCACTGGAAACCGCCACCATGGTCGCGCCGGTATCAAGTAGAAAATCGACGTCCTGGCCATTGAGTTTTAAAGTGCCGACATAGTGCCCCTGACGGTTGGCTGTCAGTACCACAGTGCGCTCACCATTGGTGCCGACTGCCGATCTGAGCTGCTGATTTGGATTCAACTGCGCTTGCAGATAATCGTCAAAAAACAAATAGATGACGCCGAGCAACAGCAGCCAGGCGATAACAGCAAAACCTTTGCCGAGTTTAGTCGTAGGATCAGGTGCTTGCATTCACTTCACTCTGCACTGACAATAGAAGCACAGCATAAACAGCGTGGCGCTCAATTGCAAAAACAACCCTCTATCCTGATGCGGCCCTGTACGCATTGGGACGAACGACCGGACGCGACCGATATTCGCTTGCTGGTCATCCACAATATCAGTCTGCCGCCGGGACAGTTTGGCGCACCCTGTCCTGATACACCTTATATCGACGATTTTTTTGGCGGACGACTTGATTGCAGCGCGCACCCGTATTTTGCTCATTTACAAGGGGTGAGAGTGTCGGCGCACTGTGTGATCTACCGTGATGGCCGGGTCTGGCAATATGTCCCTTTTGCAAAACGGGCCTGGCATGCCGGGCTCAGTCAGTATCAGGGCCGCGACAAATGTAATGATTTTTCGATTGGTATTGAACTAGAAGGCACCGATGAAGAGCCTTATACCAAAGCGCAATATCAAGCTTTAACCAAGCTGTGCCACGATTTAATTCAACATTATCCGTTGTTGTCAGTAAAGACGATAGTGGGGCATAGTGACATCGCGCCGGGACGTAAAACGGATCCGGGCCCGGCATTTAACTGGTCAGACTTTCTGGCTGATTTAACGGCTTTGCAGCATGCTGGCCGCACTCAACTGGAATAGGGAGAGAAAATTATGACCTTAATCAGCATGTTAATCGCGCTTATCATTGAAAGGCTGGCGGTACGTACCAACGCCTGGCAGTGGGTCAGTTATGTCCGGCCTTATTTGCAGATTTCCCGGCAAGGGCCGCTGGCCTCTTTGCAGAACGACCAGTACGGCCTTGTATTGTGGTGGTTGTTGCCAGCGTTGCTGGTGGCGGTGGTGTTGTTTGTGGTCGATTTCTGGTTATTGAATTTGCTGGTCAATACGCTGGTGTTATTGCTGTGTATTGGCTGTTGGCATTATCGGCAACTGTATAAACAGTATTTGAATGCGGCAGAACGTCAGGATCAGGAAGCTGCTTATTTGGTGATGCTGCAAATTAACAGCCACGCCGGTATCGTTTCGGACGAGCTGAGCCATGGCCAGCGTCTGATCTGGTTGAATTTTAAATATTATGCGGCGGTATTATTTTGGTTCGCCTTACTGGGTGCATTTGGTGCTATTGCTTATGCCATGCTGCGTCAATTGGCGGAGCCTGTGACTTATCTTGAAAGTGCTGAAACTGTGGAAGCAACAAGTACCGCCGTCGGTGCAGAAGCCGCTGTTGCTGACGACGAGGTTGCGGATGCTGCAGTGGAAGCCGCAGCAGATCTGGACGGCGTTGATGCGACGTTCACTCAGCCATATCATCAGGCTGCTGAGCCACAGTCAGCCGACTCGGTGCCAAATCACAGCAGCATGGATCAGCAACAGCGGGTGCAAGGCTTTGCGTCCGATCTCAGCCACTGGGCAGACTGGTTGCCAGTGCGCTTATTTGGCCTAGGTTTTGCGCTGGTCGGGCATTTCTCCAAAGCGTCAGCAGCGCTGATTGCTTATTTGGTCGACAGCAGCACCCCAGCCGAAATTGTGTTGTCAGACATCGCCAAAGCCGCCGAGCCATTGCCGGATGAGCTACGTAATTGCAGCAGCGAAGTTTGTTCGTTGGTACAGCTATCAAAACGTAATGTGCTGTTTTTCCTGGCTTTAGTTGCGGTATTAACTTTAAGCGGATTGTTATCGTAGTTGAATGTGGGTAACGGCGTACTACCGCTGACGCGGTGAGTACGCCCTACTTTTTTAAAATAACATGTTAAGAACCGCTCGGTAGGGCGTACTCGCCGCAGGCAGTACGCCGGGATACAAAGTTCATCGAGATAAATCCATCACCTCAATAGTCATCGCCAGCTTTGCCCACTGAATTTATCTTATCTCCGGTACCAGCCCAATTTGCTGAATACCAGCCAAGCGATACATAACGATGGAAGCTGGAATAAGGCCATTCAAAGACCGAATTAACCAGCTGATGTTTGACTGGATTCCAATGAATGTAATTAATGTGATTAAGAAAATCCTGTTGGTCGCGGACCAGATGCTCCCAATAACGGCGTTGCCAAATACCTCGTTCGCGGCGCTTTTCACGGCATGCACTTCGGGGTTCTTGCGTAGCCAATGCTCTGGAGAAATACATTTTTATCAAGCGAAAGCGAATAGAAAAGTCGTATTCGCCTTCTGGTAACTCGAGTACACAATGGAAATGATCTGGCAGCACAACCATGGCGTGGACAAAAAATGGATAACGTTTTTTCACCAGCCGAAAAGCCGTTCGCAAAATTTCAATTTGATCCGTGAGTAAGGTCTGAGTGCGATCTAGCAAGGTATGGGTAAAAAAATAACAACCACCAGATCGCCATTGTCTGCGATAGTCCATTTGAAATCATCCTTGAGTTCAATTCGGTAACGTGAGTATGAAGTGGTTGCACAGATTTGCCAGTGCAGAGCGATAATTGAATGTGATAAAACTTTAGGCTACTCGCCATTGTCCTCACACTCATGTTCAAATCAACTAAAGCGGCGTACTGCCGCTGACGCGGCGAGTAACGCCCTACGATAAGTTTATGAATTTAAATTAAAAAGTAGGGCGTACTCACCGAAGGTAGTACGCCATCGAAGTTCGCTGGGAACCTCTAAAGCGGCGTACTGCCGCTGACGCGGCGAGTAACGCCCTACGGTAAGTTTATGATTTTAAATTAAAAAGTAGGGTGTACTCACCGAAGATAGTACGCCATCGAAGTTAGTTCGCAATCTCTAAACCGGCGTACTGCCGCTATCGCGGCGAGTAGCGCCCTACGGTAAATTTATGAATTTAAATTAAAAAGTAGGGTGTACTCACCGAAGGTAGTACGCCGTCGGACTTAGTTAATACTCTATAAAGGTCTGACCAATTCTGTTCCCTTAGAAATTCGAAGCGTTTCTAGAGCTAAAGCTCTAGCTATTTCACGCTAAACCGCCGTCAGGCTGTCAGGTCGAATTTACTTCAACTACGCTTTCTGTTACCTTATGGCTCGTTGATGTAAATTGGTCTTACCAATTTACAATAAAAACAAAAATACCCAAAGCGAATATAAAAAGACAAACATAATAAAACACCCCGGACTGTCACATGCTCTCAAGCTTGCAACAGCCGGTGGGGACCAGGATGAATACGCTGAAAATAAAACCTGCCAAATTGTCAGACCGTATCGTCGAGCAGCTGGAACATATGCTGCTCGAGGGCACTTTTGCGCCCGGGCAAAAATTGCCGACCGAACGCGAATTGGCCGAGCAGTTTGATGTTTCCAGGCCTAGTCTGCGTGAAGCGCTGCAGAAAATGGAAGCCAAAGGCCTGGTTAGCCGCAAACAGGGCGGTGGCACTTATGTCTGTGACAATCTGGTTGGCGGTCTCACTGATCCGCTGTTTGAACTGATTGGCCGCCATCCTGAATCGCAATTTGATTTACTGGAATTTCGCCATGCCTTAGAAGGCATTTGCGCCTATTACGCTGCGTTGCGCGGCACCAGTACCGATTTCGCTCAAATTAAACAACGGTATGACGAAATTTGTACCGCGCAACAACAACAAGATTTAGAAGCCGAAGCCAAAGCAGTTGGCCAGCTTTATTTAGCGGTGGCAGCCGCATCACACAATGTGGTGTTGCTCCATCTGGTACGCGGTTTAACGCCGCTGGTAGAGCAGAATATTCAGTTAAACCTGGAAATTCTGCGGCAAAAAGACGGGATCGTGGGCCAGCTGAATGCACATCGGCAGCGTCTCATGGAAGCAGTGATCAACGGTGAGCCGGAGCAAGCCCGGCAAGCCAGCAACAGCCATCTGGCCTTTATTGAAGAGGCTTTGCTGGAAGCTGATCGGGAACGCTCACGCCTTGCACGCTCGCTGCGTCGGTCACAAACCACCTGAGCAGCGTACTTACTTTTAATGAAACAGACCCTGCTGCTGGCAGGCTCGGAATATAGGAAACTTTGATATGTCTGAAGTCAGTCAAATTGACATCGACGCGCTCGAAACCAAAGAATGGTTAGAAGCCCTTGAATCTGTAGTGCGTACCGAAGGTGTTGAACGCGCGCAGTTTCTGTTAGAGCAGGTACTGGAGCAAGCACGCCTTGAAGGTGTGGCCATGCCAACCGGGATCACCACCAACTATATCAATACTATTCCGCCACAGCAGGAACCGGCTTATCCGGGTGATGTGAATCTGGAAAAACGCATCCGTTCGATCATTCGCTGGAATGCCATTATGATCGTGCTGCGCGCTTCGAAAAAAGAACTGGATTTGGGCGGCCATATGGCGTCTTACCAATCTTCAGCCGCATTTTATGAAACTTGTTTTAACCACTTCTTCCGCGCACCGAACGAAAAAGACGGTGGCGATTTAGTTTATTATCAAGGCCATATTTCTCCGGGTATTTACGCCCGTGCTTTTGTTGAAGGCCGCTTAACTGCTGATCAGCTCGACAACTTCCGTCAGGAAGTCGGTGGCGAAGGTTTATCTTCTTATCCGCATCCAAAACTGATGCCGGAATTCTGGCAATTCCCGACGGTTTCTATGGGCTTAGGTCCAATCACCTCTATCTATCAGGCGCGTTTCCTGAAGTATTTAGATGGTCGTGGCATGAAAGACACCAGCCAACAGCGTGTTTACGCTTTCTTAGGTGATGGTGAAATGGATGAGCCAGAAAGCCGTGGTTCGTTATCTTTTGCTGCCCGTGAAAAACTGGATAATCTGTGTTTCCTGGTCAACTGTAACCTGCAGCGTCTGGATGGCCCGGTGATGGGCAACGGCAAAATCATCCAGGAACTGGAAGGTTTATTCCGTGGTGCCGGCTGGAACGTGATTAAAGTGGTGTGGGGCAGTGGCTGGGATAAATTACTGGCCAAAGACACCACCGGTAAACTGTTAGAGCTGATGAACGAAACCGTTGACGGTGATTATCAGACTTACAAAGCCAAAGATGGCGCTTATGTCCGTCAACATTTCTTCGGACGTTACCCGGAAACGGCAGCTTTAGTGGCTGATATGACCGACGAAGAAATTTTCGCGTTAAAACGTGGTGGTCACGAACCTTCAAAACTGTACGCAGCCTTTAAAGCGGCGCAGGAAACCAAAGGTCGTCCGACGGTGATTCTGGCCAAAACCATCAAAGGTTATGGCATGGGCGAAGCCGCTGAAGGCAAAAACATCGCTCACCAGGTGAAGAAAATGGATATGACACACGTGCTGCAAATTCGCAAGCGTCTGAACCTGGAAGATTATCTGTCAGAAGAAGATGTGCAGTCGCTACCGTACCTGACGCTGCCGGAAGGTTCGCCAGAGCACAAGTATCTGCATGACCGTCGTGCTGCATTAAGTGGTTACACGCCGGTGCGTTTGCCGAATTTCACTAAGCCGCTGACGTTGCCAGAATTACCTGCATTTGAAGGTTTGCTGGAAGAACAAAAACGCGAAATTTCGACCACTATGGCCTTTGTCCGTGGTCTGAATATCCTGCTGAAAGATGAAAATATCGGTAAGCAAATTGTGCCGATTATTGCCGACGAGGCCCGTACCTTTGGTATGGAAGGTTTGTTCCGACAGATTGGTATTTATAACCCACGTGGTCAGACTTACACGCCGGAAGACCGCGCCATTGTTTCTTATTACAAAGAAGAAACTTCAGGCCAGGTGTTGCAGGAAGGCATTAACGAACTGGGCGCGATGGCATCCTGGGTGGCGGCGGCAACGTCGTATAGCACCAACGATCTGCCGATGATCCCGTTCTACATTTACTACTCGATGTTCGGCTTCCAACGTGTGGGCGATATGGCATGGCTGGCTGGCGATCAACAAGCCCGTGGTTTCCTGCTTGGCGCAACCGCTGGCCGCACCACCTTAAACGGCGAAGGTTTACAGCACGAAGATGGTCACAGCCATATTCTGGCCGGCACTGTACCGAACTGTATTTCTTATGACCCTACCTATGCCTATGAACTGGCCGTGATTATTCAGGACGGTATCCGCCGGATGTATGGCAAGGCACAGGAAAACGTCTATTACTACATCACCGTGATGAACGAAAACTATCATCACCCAGCCATGCCAGGGGGTGCTGAAGAAGGCATTCGCCGTGGTATTTATAAGCTGGAAACCTTGTCTGGCAATAAAGCTAAAGTGCAGTTGTTAGGCTCTGGTACCATTTTGAACGAAGTTCGCCGTGCGGCGGAAATCCTCAGTGAAGAATATGGTGTGGCGTCCGATGTGTTCTCGGTGACGTCTTTCAACGAGTTAGCGCGGGATGGTCAGGACTGTGAACGTCACAATATGCTGCACCCGAACGATGCGGAGAAAGTGCCGTATATCGCGACCGTGCTGGGTAACGCGCCGGTGATTGCCGCCACCGATTACATCAAAAACTACGCCGATCAGGTACGGGCATTTGTGCCTTCTGTATCGTACAAAGTATTGGGTACCGATGGTTTTGGCCGTTCTGACAGCCGTGAAAACCTGCGTCGTCACTTCGAAGTGAATGCGGGTTATATCGTGTTGGCTTCCTTACGTGAACTGGCCAAACAAGGTGAAATCGACAAGCAGTTGGTCAGTGACGCCATCGTGCGTTTTGGCATTGATACCAACAAGCTGAACCCGCTGTTCGCCTAAGAGGATTTGCAATGAGCATTGAAATTTTTGTACCAGATATTGGTGCCGATGAAGTCGAAGTGACCGAAGTCCTGGTGAAAGCCGGTGATATAGTCGCGGTTGACCAGTCATTATTAAGTGTCGAAGGCGATAAAGCCGCGATGGAAGTGCCAGCGCCGCAAGCCGGTGTGGTGAAAGAAGTGCGGGTGAAAGCCGGTGATAAAGTCAAAACCGGCTCGATGATTATGGTGTTTGAAGGTGCGGCTGCAGCGCCTGCGCCTGCACCAGCACCAGCGCCGGTTGCTGCAGCTGCCGCACCAGTCGCCGTTGTTGCTCCTGCAGCAGTTGCCACGCTGCAAGACGTCAAAGTGCCGGATATCGGCGGTGACGCTGTTGAAGTCACAGAAATTATGGTGAAAGTGGGTGATGTGGTCAAAGCCGATCAATCGCTGCTGAACGTCGAAGGCGATAAAGCCGCGATGGAAGTGCCAGCACCTTTTGCCGGTACCGTTGCCGAAATTAAAGTCAAAGTTGGCGATAAAGTGTCGACGGGCTCGTTAGTGTTTGTGTTCTCTACTGGTGCTGCTGCGCCGGTTGCGACGCCAGCCGCTTCAGCACCAGTAGCTCCGGTTGCCGCCGCTGCGCCTGCAGCTCCGTCAGTTTCGGCAGCACCGGCTCCGGTCGCAGCTGCAACGCCAGCTAGCACTGGTTTTGTTGAAAACCAAGCCTACGCCCATGCCTCACCAGTAGTACGCCGCTTAGCCCGTGAGTTTGGCGTTGATTTATCGAAAGTCGCAGGCACCGCCCGTAAAGGCCGGGTGCAGCGCGAAGACGTGCAAAATTATGTGAAAAACATTATTGCGAAAGTGGCATCCGGTAAAGGTCAGGTCACCGGTAGCGGTAACAGCGTTGGGTTTGATTTGATCCCATGGCCAAAAGTTGATTTCAGCAAATTTGGCGCGGTGGAAGAAAAAGCCCTGTCGCGAATTCAGAAGCTGTCAGGTAATAACCTGCACCGCAACTGGGTGCGTATTCCGCATGTGACGCAGTTTGACGAAGCCGATATCACTGGCCTCGAGGATTTCCGCAAAGAGCAAAATACCCTGGCGGAGAAGAAAAAACTGGGCGTCAAATACACCCCGCTGGTGTTTATCATGAAAGCGGTGGCCAAGGCGTTGGAAGAATTCCCAACCTTCAATAGCTCGCTGTCAGAAGATGGCGCTAGCCTCATCCTGAAAAAATATGTGCACTTAGGCATTGCGGTGGATACACCGAATGGCCTGGTGGTGCCGGTGGTTCGCGATGTCAATAAAAAGGGCATCATTGAACTGTCGCGTGAACTGCAGGATATTTCCATCAAAGCGCGTGAAGGCAAACTGACCGCAGCCGATATGCAAGGTGGTTGTTTCACTATTTCTAGCCTTGGCGGCATTGGCGGCACGGCGTTCACGCCAATCGTCAACGCGCCGGAAGTGGCAATTTTGGGGGTGTCTAAATCTGACATCAAACCAAAGTGGAATGGTAAAGAGTTTGAGCCGCGGCTGATGGTGCCGTTGTCGGTGTCGTACGATCACCGGGTGATCGATGGCGCTTTGGCGGCGCGTTTTACCGCGACGCTGGCTTCGTATTTAGCGGATATCCGCCAAATCATTATGTGATTTGCGGCACTTTTATCGCCCTTGGCCTGATCTGATGTTGTGGATACTGAAAAGTTACGCGACTTCTTTCAGGCAGGGTGATAAAATTCCGCCACTTTATTTCCAGGCCGCCTGCGCAAACAAGCGGTTATCTCTGAAAAGATAAAAAGGTAAAACGATGAGCAACGAAATCAAAACTCAAGTTGTGGTCCTGGGCGCTGGCCCTGGTGGTTATTCTGCAGCCTTCCGCGCCGCTGACTTAGGTCTGGAAGTGACTTTAGTTGAAGCACGCAGCACACTTGGTGGTGTTTGTTTAAACGTCGGTTGTATCCCTTCCAAAGCTTTATTGCATGTTGCCAAAGTGATTGATGATGCCCGCGACATGGCTTCTCACGGTGTGACCTTCGGTGCACCACAAATTGATTTAGACAAAATCCGTGCCTGGAAAGACAAAGTAGTCGGTCAGTTGACCAACGGCTTAGCTGGCATGTCAAAAATGCGCAAAGTCAAAGTAGTGACTGGATACGGCAAGTTCACTGGCCCAAATACGTTGGTAGCCGGTGACACCACCATCACTTTTGAACACGCCATTATCGCTGCAGGCTCTGAGCCAGTGGCACTGCCATTTATTCCAAAAGATGACCCACGCGTGATCGATTCAACCGGCGCCCTGGAACTAAAAGACATTCCAGGTGAAATGCTGGTATTAGGTGGCGGTATTATCGGTCTGGAAATGGGTACTGTGTACCGTGCGCTGGGTTCAAAAGTGTCTGTGGTTGAGTTTGCTGACCAGCTGGTTCCTGCTGCCGACACCGATTTGGTGAAGGTGTACACCAAGTACAACAAAGACAACTTCAACATCATGTTATCCACTAAAGTGACGGCCGTTGAAGCCAAAGCGGATGGTCTGTATGTGACGTTTGAAGGTAAAAATGCGCCGGCCGCGCCAGTGCGTTTTGACAAAATTTTAGTTGCTGTGGGTCGTCGTCCAAACGGCGCACTGCTTGATGCAGTGAAAGCTGGCGTGAACGTCGATGAGCGCGGATTTATCAATGTAGATAAACAACTGCGCACCAACGTTGGCCATATTTACGCTATCGGGGACGTGATTGGTCAACCCATGCTGGCGCACAAAGCAGTACACGAAGGTCATGTGGCTGCTGAAGTCATCTCTGGCATGAAACACTTCTTTGACCCACGTTGCATTCCGTCAGTTGCTTACACCGATCCAGAAATGGCTTGGGTAGGTATCACTGAAAAAGAAGCCAAAGAAAAAGGCGTCGCGGTTGAAACTGCCACTTTCCCATGGGCAGCTTCAGGTCGTGCTATCGCTTCAGCCCGCACTGAAGGCTTCACCAAACTGATTTTCGACAAAGAAACCCACCGTATTCTGGGTGGCGCTATTGTTGGTATCAACGCCGGTGAAATGCTGGGCGAAATCTGCTTAGCAGTAGAAATGGGTGCTGACGCTGAAGATATCGCGCTGACCATTCATGCGCACCCAACGCTGAATGAATCGATTGGTTTAGCGGCAGAAATGTACGAAGGTTCAATTACTGACCTGCCAAATCCAAAAGCGAAGAAGAAATAAGTTTTTGATTTAGCTTGTTTTTATTTTTAGACAAAGGCCGCATTGCGGCCTTTGTTATTTTATCTGGAGCCGAAATCAATTCGTTAAATTCCAGCCGAATCTTTGAAATTTGTCATTTCTACAACAACCACCAGCTTCGGCGAAAATTCCCTCTTTGTCAGTAGAGTGTCACATTTCGTTACATCTTGTGTCATGTGTCAGTTGTATCCTGACGGTCGAAGGGCGTAGTATAACGCGGTTATAACTACTCTATTTTTTCCCTCCATTCAGGAATAACTCAAATGAAAAAAATTACCCTGCTGGCGGCTAGCGTCGCTTTAGCACTTGGTCTGGTGGGCTGTGATAAAGCACCAACAGCTCCGGAAACAGCCAAGCCAGAAACTGCAGCGCCACAAACAGCCGCAGCTCCAGTCGCAGCCTTATTATCAGGCGTTGACAAAGAAAACTTCGACCCGGCCGTGAAGCACAGCGAAAACTTCTTTTATAGCGTCAACGGTACTTGGCTGAGCAAAACTGAAATTCCAGCGGATAAATCAAACTACGGCTCTTTTACCAAATTAGCCGATGATGCTCAGGCTGCCCTGCGCACCATTATCGAAACTGCCGCGGCCAAACCAAATAAAACGCCAGGCACCGACGAGCAAAAACTCGGTGACTTCTACACCAGCTATATGAACGAAACCGGTATTGAAGCTTTGGGCAAAACGCCAATCGAAGCCGATTTAGCCGCCATCGCTGCTATCGCTGATGCGAACCAATTAGCCACGGCTTTTGCCCAGTTCCAGCATATGGGCGCTGCTATTCCTCTGGGTTGGTACGTCAACAATGACGAGAAAAACTCCACGCAATACGCAGTGTATTTAGGTCAGTCAGGTCTGGGTTTACCAGATCGCGATTATTACCTGAAAGATGACGAAAAATTCAAAACCATCCGCGCATCTTATGTGGCTTATATCAAAGATATGCTGACGCTGTCTGGTGTGGCTGATGCTGAAAAAGCGGCTGAACGTATTCTGGCGCTGGAAACCAAACTGGCAGGCGCGCAGTGGTCACGTGTCGAAAACCGTGATGCTGACAAAACTTATAACAAATTCGCCAAAGCCGATTTAGCCAAATCGCTGGGCGGTTTCCCGTGGGAAACATTCGCGAAAGCGGCGAAGTTGGATGGTGTGAATGACATCATTGTGCAACAACCAAGCTACATGGAAGCTTTTGGCAAGATTTACGCTGAGACCGACTTACAAAGCTGGAAAGATTACCTGGCGCTGCGGTTAGTCTCTGAATTTTCAGGCAAACTGAGCAAAGCCTTTGTCGATCGTCAGTTCGATTTCTACGGCAAAGTGTTATCCGGTACTTTAGAACAGCAACCACGCTGGAAAAAAGCCGTCAACGCTTCTGATGAAGTGTTAGGTGAAGTGGCCGGTAAACTCTACGTGGCAGAACACTTTAAGCCAGAAGCCAAAGCGCGGATGGAAGTGTTGGTGAAAAACGTGATCCAGGCCTACCACGACAGCATCGATACGCTGGAATGGATGACGCCGGAAACGAAAAAAGCGGCCCATGAAAAACTGAACAAGTTCACGCCAAAAATCGGTTACCCGGACAAATGGAAAGATTACAGCAACCTGAGCATCAAAGCGGATGATTTGGTTGGTAACTACAAAGCAGCAACTGCTTTTGCCTACAGCGAAATGCTGAACAAACTGGGCAAGCCAATTGACCGCACTGAGTGGTTTATGACCCCACAAACCGTCAACGCTTATTACAATCCGACCAACAACGAAATCGTGTTTCCAGCCGCAATTCTGCAACCGCCATTCTTTAATATGGAAGCGGACGATGCTGTGAACTACGGTGGCATTGGCGCGGTGATTGGTCACGAACTGGGCCACGGTTTTGACGATCAGGGCGCCAAGTATGACGGTGACGGTAACCTGCGTAACTGGTGGACCGATGCTGACAAAGCTGAGTTCGAAAAACGCGGCAAACAGCTGGTTGCGCAGTACGCCAAGTACGAGCCGCTGCCAGGTGCCCACGTGAATGGCGAGCTGACTTTAGGCGAAAACATCGGTGACTTAGGTGGTCTGACGGTCGCACTGCGTGCATATAAACTGTCGTTAGAAGGTAAAGCCGCCGCTAATATCGACGGTTTCACTGGCGAGCAACGCTTCTTTATCAGCTGGTCACAAGTATGGCGTCGGAAATACCGCGAAGAAGAACTGCGTAACCGTCTGATGACCGACTCGCATTCACCAAGCGAATACCGCGCTATTGGCATCGTGTCGAATATTCCAGAGTTCTACACCGCATTTGACGTGAAAGAAGGCGATAAGATGTATATCGCACCGGAAAACCGCGTCAAAATCTGGTAATTAATGATCTGATTATTTTGATTAAAAAGGCCGCATTGCGGCCTTTTTTAATCAATGAATCAGGTTCAATTCAAGCGCAGTGGAAATCGACAGCATGCAGCAGGGAGCTGCACCAAATCCAGCACCGCGCCGCCGCGATGCACACCACCTTCCAGACTTGCTGCTGCTTTAGTCCGGCACAAATAGCCGCCATATTCAGCTGCTGCCCCCAACGTAAAAATACCCAGTTCGCTGATGTGCCCCTGTTGCGTCACATTGTCACCATGCAGATGTTTATGAAGTGGTTCTGTTCTGATGTCTGCCGTGATCGGCGCCATCAGGATATCGGCGGCATCGCGCTGTTGATACCAATCGCGAGCTTCTGAAAAACGGGCAACATTACCGCCGCCTTCCTGTTGTTTTTTATACCAATAACCTTGCGCCAGCAGCGAATGAAGCCGTAGCTCTGTCAGTTCGCGCACAGCAAACGAAGGCAAACACAAGCTTTGCAGTAACTGCAGCTCGGTGTGGTTGAGCCCAAAATGCACCGCCAATTGCTGACTTTGTTGTGGGTCTAACAACAAGTTGCTGAGCAGGTGCTGCAACCATTTACTACCAGTCAGTTGGGCGCTGAGTGTTGGGCATTGGGCTATGTGCACTTGTTCCAGTCTGGCGCGAAAATCCAGCTGGGCGTCAGCCGCATGATCAACCGGGTTGTAGCCGGTACGCCAATAAAGGAGATGAACAATTCGGCCATCGGGCAAACTCAGTTGATGTTGGGTATCAATCTGGCACTGCTGCAGCTGATCCATCGTCAGGCGCAATACGGTCACTTGCTGATTTTCAATCGCTGCTGTCAGCAGCTGCTGGTCATAAATATTATCTTCCTGCGCTTCGACCACCATCACCAATAGCGGTGTTACCTGCTCATTTTTGGTTGCGAGATTGAATTGCGCTTGTTTGGTTGCAGCTTGCGCCAACAAAGTTGCCTGAGTCTCGATTGCCGGATTTGCGGCAAGTACTTCCGAAGGCCGTTGCAACTGATACAGCTGTTGCCAACGCTGATTCAGTGGCCCCATTCCGGCCGCAATTGGGTTGGATTCCACCCAGCGCCACTGATTTTGCAGGTCGAGGATAAAGTCATGCCGACTTAATGTGACTTGCCGGGTTCTGAGCTGCTTGGCACCGAGTTTGGTCAAAACCCGCCAGATAGCGCCCGGAACAGAATCCGAAGTAGCCAACGCTGCGGTTTCGCCAAGCAACCAAGTCCGATCTTCGGCGATTTTTTCCAGCAACACCCCAAGCGTGTGCGCGGCTTGCTGCGCCTGCTGCCATTGCTGCTGGCTGAGTTGCCAAGGTGTCAGCGATACGGGGGCGGCTTTGAAACCCTGTATTGGCTCGTGCAAACCAACGCCCTGTTGCTGCAATAAGGCTGTCCAGTCAGGTTCAGCCATATTCAGCAGTCGGTTTTTTAATAAGTGCATGTTTACTCTCCCGTTACATCACAGCATTAATGGCAAAGCCGGGCAGACTCGCAGTGAAAACTTCAGACATAGCGGCTCCTTTATTTCTGTGATAATGGAAATGTTTAGCGAAAGCGTTAGATATTTCCGTAGTGATGGAAATATTTTATTTCGATAATCATGGAAGTGTCAACCATATTTCTGCAATTATGGAAATAATGTTGGATCGATGGTACTATTTGGTGCTTATCGCCCTGCAACTGCGGCGCACAATCTCAAGTGAAGCTGCTAGCAAAGTCGCAGCGGAAGTTGCAATAAATAACTAATTTTCAATATGTTGAAAATTTCGCTGGAGACAATATGGAACTTGAACAAGCAGCCGCACAACTCGCAGAGTTGGGGCACGTGACAAGATTGGCCATTTTCAGGTTGTTAGTGCGCGCCGGTCGGCATGGCATCGCCGTGGGGGATATTCAGCAAGTGCTGGATATTCCAAACTCAACCTTGTCACATCATTTAAGCAGAATGAGCAAAGTCAGGCTGATGGAACAACGTCGTGACGGCCGAACTTTGTTTTGCACCCTGCAATTTGGTGAAGTTGAGTCGTTACTGACGTTTTTGTATGCCGAATGTTGTTTGGGGATGCCATTGGCCGCTAACGCCGCAGCGCCAGCGGCGAAAGATTGTGAAAAGGAAGGCGGTTGTCGTTAAAACACCTGCAATATTTGTATTATGCGTTTTAAACGCCACCACCATTCACCAAACTTATACCCACTATAAGCCCGTCAGCATATACTTGCATGTCAATTCAGGCGTTTTTTTCTTATAATCCAGCCTGTTTAGATTCGATTGAAAACCGCTGTGATACAGGTTGCAGTGGACCAACCAGAGGATACAACTGTGCTTCAACAATACCGTGAACATGTGGCCGAACGCGCCGCTCTTGGCATTCCTCCACTGCCATTAAACGCTCAGCAAGTAGCGTCATTAACCGAATTATTAAAAAATCCACCAGCCGGCGAAGGCGCTTTTCTGGTCGATTTATTAGAAAACCGCATTCCACCAGGTGTGGATGAAGCCGCTTATGTCAAAGCTGGCTTTTTAACTGCTGTCGCCAAAGGCGAAGTGCCAAGCCCGTTAGTGACGCCAGAGCGCGCTACTGAACTTCTGGGCACCATGTTTGGCGGTTACAACATTCAGCCGATGATTGATTTGTTAGACAGCCCGAAATTAGGCGCTTTAGCGGCCAAAGGTTTGTCACACACCTTACTGATGTTTGATTCTTTCCATGATGTAAAAGAAAAAGCCGATGCTGGCAACCCACACGCCAAAGTTGTGATGCAAAGCTGGGCTGATGCTGAGTGGTTCACCAGCAAGCCTGCAATTCCTGAGAAAATCACTGTCACCGTATTTAAAGTCACCGGCGAAACCAACACCGACGATTTATCACCAGCGCCAGACGCTTGGTCACGCCCGGATATCCCGCTGCACGCTTTAGCGATGCTGAAAAACGTCCGTGATGGTATTGAGCCGGATGCACCAGGTTCAAAAGGCCCGGTCAAACAAATTGAAGCGCTGATCGCCAAAGGTTTCCCACTGGCTTATGTCGGTGATGTGGTTGGTACCGGTTCTTCGCGTAAATCTGCCACCAACTCAGTGTTGTGGTTTATGGGCGACGACATGCCATTTGTGCCGAACAAACGCACCGGTGGTGTTTGTTTAGGTAGCAAAATCGCGCCGATTTTCTTCAATACCATGGAAGACTCGGGTTCACTGCCAATCGAGCTTGATGTGAACAGCATGGCGATGGGCGATGTGATTGACATTTTCCCACATCAGGGCGTGGTCAAGCGTCACGGCACTGACGAAGTGATTTCCACTTTTGAACTGCGTTCAAACGTATTGTTAGACGAAGTGCGTGCCGGTGGCCGTATTCCGCTGATCATCGGTCGTGGTTTAACTGACAAAGCCCGTGAAGCCATGGGTCTGCCGCATTCAACCGTATTTGAACGTCCAGCAGTGACTGTGCTGACGAACAAAGGTTTTACCCTGGCGCAAAAGCTGGTTGGTACTGCTTGTGGCGTGAAAGGTATTCGCCCAGGCCAATACTGTGAACCTAAAATGACTACAGTCGGTTCACAAGACACCACAGGCCCAATGACCCGTGATGAATTAAAAGACTTAGCTTGTTTAGGTTTCTCAGCAGATTTAGTGATGCAGTCGTTTTGTCACACCGCTGCTTATCCGAAGCCGGTTGATGTGAACACGCACCACACACTGCCAGATTTCATCATGAACCGTGGTGGTATTTCACTGCGTCCAGGCGATGGTGTTATTCACAGCTGGTTAAACCGCATGTTGTTGCCAGATACTGTTGGTACCGGCGGTGACTCGCACACCCGTTTCCCACTGGGTATTTCGTTCCCGGCAGGTTCTGGTCTGGTGGCGTTTGCTGCCGCAACAGGCGTAATGCCACTAGATATGCCTGAATCGGTGCTGGTGCGCTTTAAAGGCGAAATGCAGCCTGGCATCACGCTGCGTGATTTAGTCCATGCCATTCCTTATTATGCAATCCAACAAGGTTTGCTGACGGTAGAGAAAAAAGGCAAGGTCAACATTTTCTCTGGCCGCGTGCTGGAAATTGAAGGTCTGGAGCAGTTAACTGCAGAACAAGCCTTTGAATTATCTGATGCTTCTGCTGAGCGTTCTGCAGCCGGTTGTACTATCACATTGTCTGAAGCTTCAGTGCGTGAGTACCTGGAATCGAACATCGTGATGCTCAAGTGGATGATTGCTGAAGGTTACGGCGATCGTCGCACGATTGAGCGTCGTATCAACGCGATGGATGCCTGGCTTGCTAATCCGAAACTGGAACGTGCTGATGCTGATGCTGAATACGCAGCTGTGATTGAAATCGATCTGGCAGACATCAAAGAGCCAATCCTGTGTGCACCAAATGACCCGGATGACGCGCGTTTGTTGTCTTCAGTGCAGGGCGACAAGATTGATGAAGTGTTTATCGGTTCTTGTATGACCAACATCGGCCACTTCCGTGCTGCCGGTAAGTTACTGGACAAGTTCAAAGGTCAGATCCCAACGCGTCTGTGGATAGCACCACCGACTAAAATGGACAAAGATCAGCTGACTGAAGAAGGTTACTACGGCATTTTCGGCCGCGTTGGTGCGCGGATTGAGATCCCAGGTTGTTCATTGTGTATGGGTAACCAGGCACGTGTTGGCGACAACACCACCGTGGTTTCTACATCTACCCGTAACTTCCCGAACCGGTTAGGGCAGGGCGCCAATGTGTATTTAGCATCTGCGGAATTAGCGGCTGTAGCATCGATCATCGGTCGTCTGCCAACAGTGCCGGAGTATCTGGATTACGCCAAGCAGATTGAAACCACAGCTGCGGATACCTACCGTTACCTGAATTTCCATCAGATGGCGCAGTACACACAAATCGCATCAAATGTGATTGTGCAGCAAGCTGTTTAATACATAACATCTTGTAATAAAAAGAAAAGGGCCCGTTCGCGGGCCCTTTGTCATATGTATCAAGATACCTTTTGGGGTCAGAGTAGTACTCTGACCCCAAACGATTTTTTTACAGCTTAAAACCTGAGCCCGCGGAGAACCCGGATGGAATTTGATTTTATTTATTTGCCAGACAGCCGGATTTATCAGTTGCAGTTGCCGATGGAACAGCATGCATTACAACGCTTTTTATTGGATGAGTTTGAGCGTCAAGCCTCTTCCTATCAATCACTGTTTGACGATTTGCGGCAACTTGGCCCATACAGCGAATATCAATATGCCGGTCGCGAATACATCCTGAAAGTCGAACGCCAGGAAGTGCTGGTGTACCACTATAGTGTCGGCCAGTTGGATGAACGCGACGCCGATCTCGACCCGGAGCTCACCACCGATGATGCCAGTTTATCCGCTGAATGTGGGCTGGAAGATTTAATTCACCTGTTGACCCAGTGGCAGCAATTTTTACCTAAATAATGTTAACGGCGGGGTCAGAGTCAATTGTTAACTAATTTAACAATTGACTCTGACCCCGCCGTTAACATTTAGCAATGCGCCTTCGCTACTGCACCCCAGCTGGGAAATAACGCACCGTCTTGGTGCGTTTTTTTTGATTAATCGTCGTCAGTATTAGTTAAGTTGTTGATTAATTTAAGCTTTAAAACATGGCACAAGGTTTTCTTATCTATTTGGCAACTGCAACAAGTTAGCGGCCTGGTTTGCGCCCGGTCCGAGCCTAAAAAGGATAAAAACTATGAAACTGGTATGTGCCATTATCAAGCCGTTTAAGCTTGACGATGTCCGCGAAGCGATTGCGGACATCGGCATTGAAGGCCTGACCGTCACTGAAGTCAAAGGCTTCGGTCGGCAAAAAGGTCACACCGAACTTTACCGTGGAGCGGAATATCAAGTTGATTTTCTGCCGAAAGTGAAGTTGGAAATCGCCACGCTGGACGAAAATGTCGAACGCTTGCTGCAAGCCATTACCAAGGCTGCGCATACCGGTCGGATCGGTGACGGTAAAATCTTTGTTTACGATCTGGAGCAAGTTATCCGGATCCGTACTGGTGAAATGGACTCAGAAGCCATCTAGGAGAAGTTTATGCAAGAACAAATTTTTCATTTACAGTTTGCCATGGACACCTTCTATTTTCTGGTGTGTGGCGCCTTAGTGATGTGGATGGCCGCTGGTTTTGCCATGCTGGAAGGCGGTTTGGTTCGTTCTAAAAATACCACCGAAATTCTGACCAAAAACTTTGCGTTGTACGCCATTGCCTGTCTGATGTATCTGGTCTGCGGTTATCAATTTATGTATGGCGGCGGTTTCTTCTTAAGCGGTATCGAAGCCATTGATGTTGATGCGACCTTAGCGGGTTTTGCTGAGCGCGAAAACGGTTTTACCGGCAAAGCAATTTACTCGAAAGCTTCTGATTTCTTCTTCCAGGTGGTGTTTGTCGCCACGGCGATGTCGATTGTTTCTGGTGCAGTAGCCGAACGGATGAAGCTTTGGGCGTTTTTCGCTTTCGCGGTGGTGATGTGTGGTTTCATCTATCCGATGGAAGGTTCGTGGACCTGGGGCGGCCAGGCGGTGTTTGGTCTATACACCTTGGCGGATTATGGTTTCTCTGACTTTGCCGGCTCAGGCATTGTGCATCTGGCGGGCGGTGCTGCAGCGTTGGCAGGCGTGCTGTTGTTAGGTGCTCGTAAAGGTAAATACGGCAAAGACGGCAAAGCACATGCTTTCCCTGGTGCCAATATGCCAATGGCAACTTTAGGTACTTTGATTCTGTGGATGGGCTGGTTCGGTTTTAACGGTGGTTCGATGTTAAAGCTGGGTGATATCGGCAATGCGCATGGTGTGGCGATGGTGTTTTTAAATACCAATGCTGCAGCTGTTGGTGGTGCGTTAGCTGCTCTGGTGGCGTCGATGGTGTTGTTCCGTAAAGCTGACTTAACCATGGTTTTAAACGGTGCATTAGCAGGTTTAGTTGCCATTACGGCAGAGCCTTCAACACCAACGCCGCTGCAAGCAACTGTTTTTGGTGCTATTGCTGGTCTGATTGTGGTGGCTGCCATTATCGGTCTGGACAAAATCAAAATTGATGACCCGGTTGGTGCGATTTCTGTGCACGGTGTTGTTGGTCTGTTTGGCTTGCTGATTGTGCCGTTAACCAAAGATTCTGCCAGCTTCAGCGGCCAGTTAATTGGTGCAGCAACGATTTTCGTCTGGGTCTTTGTAACCAGTCTGGTGGTTTGGTATGTATTGAAACTGACGATGGGTATTCGTGTCAGTGAGCAGGAAGAATATGATGGTGTAGACCGTTCAGAATGTGGCATTGAAGCCTATCCTGAGTTTGTTGCATCGTCGAAGTAAGCAGTCTGACAGGTTCGGTGGGGATCTGTCGGGAGCGGTTTGCAGAGTTAACAGCTAGCCCTAGAGGTTAACCCTGCAAACAAACTTGACCCACTAAGTCGTCTATCCTTGTCCTTTGTCTTTGATCAGACAGCCCCGTTGGTACTTACTAACGGGGTTTTTTATTTGGTTCAGCTCGTGTATGCAACGATGGCTCGTTTAAACCCGGCTTCTGCTCATTATTTGGACGCTCCTAATGTAGCAGTACATTTATTCGACGAAAAGAGCAAAAATGCATAAGTGAAAATCTTTCATCCGTCTGCCGTCATCTGTCATTGATTTGAAATCGTATTCTGGTAGCGAATACTGGAGTATGACTATTGTTGTCAATGAAAATGCAATCGCCAGAAAAAGGAAAGCCGCACTAAAAAGTGCGGCTACCATTAAGACTTTTACAATATCCATATTGTTACCCTTGCGGGCCTTTCGTCCATGCTCCTTGCGGAGTCGATCGCGCTGTGAAGGTTTTAACATCCATGCTACGTATAACACTGTCACCACAGAGTCAAACGAACGCTCGTCCTGAGCTATCCACTATCCCTATTGAAATCTTCCTGATTTCAAAGCTCGTCCCGAGCAATCCTACGTCCTTGCTGAAATCTTCCTGATTTCAACGCTCGTCCTGAGCAGTCCTACATCCTTGTTGAAATCTTCCTGATTTCAAAGCTCGTCCTGAGCTGTCCTACTTCCTTGTTGAAATCTTCCTGATTTCAAAGCTCATCCTGAGCAATCCTTCGTCCTTGTTGAAATCTTCCTGATTTCAAAGCTCGTCCTGAGCAATTCTACGTCCTTGCTGAAATCGTCCTGATTTCAATGCTCATCCCGAGCAGTCCTACGTCCTTGCTGAAATCTTCCTGATTTCAAAGCTTATCCTTAAGTTTCCACTTCCTTGCCGATTTCTTCCTGAAATCAGAGTTCGTCCTGAACTTCCTGAATTTGTTCACGCGTTCACTGCGACTTGTGCTATCCGGCACCAACTGCGTTAGGTTTTGCTTTTAGCGAACCGTAACTGACATCCAGTCACCACATCCTTTGTGGGCAAAACTTATTCTCAATCCGATGAACATAGTATGCGTTGAAATCACATAAAAATGAGGGGCCTGTTGTCGAGCGTTGTAGGTGTAACGGAATTGAAATAACACGAATGAAGGTGAATTCATTTAATAAACAAGTGGTTACAAAGTGGCTGGAATTAAGTTTGTGAGAAAAAACTGCCATGTCTTACTGATATGTGAGATATATCTCACACGACGTTGGCAGATATGTCCGTTTATCTGCAAAGGATGGTAATCTTTTAGTGAACCTATTATCCTGTCGACCGTTCATTTATGACTGATTTCTGGACCTAAAACCACGATGGCACGCGAACAATTGGGCATTTGTGCCGAAGCAAACTTACACGGCATGGTATTGCTGATGAATGCAATGGACGGGCATCAAGCGGCCATTCGTTTGCAGCTTGCAAGGTTGCCGACACTGGTACAAAGATTGGCTGACCAGTTTTCGGAATCAAATTTATCAGCAGTAGTGGCTATCGGGGTTGGTTTTTGGGATACATTGTATGTAAATCAGAGGCCTAAAGATTTGCAGCCATGGTTGCCGCTATCGGTTGATGATCTTGATATGCCAGCGCTCCCCTTTGATTTGTTACTGCAAATTCGCGCCGATCGCTACGACGTACTCCATCTTGTTGCACAACAATGTTTTCAACTTCTCAATCAACATGTGGAGCTTGCGGAACAAATTCATGCGTTCAGGTACATGGATGGCAGGGACTTAACTGGTTTTATTGACCAGCCTGATGCACCAAAAGGGCGTCGTAAACGCGAGCTTGCCCTTATTTCAGAACAAAACGATCCGAACTTCGCCGGCGGTAGTTATCTGCATTTCCAGCGCTACCGGTTGGATATGACACGCTGGCAGCAACTAACTCAGCAACAACAAGAGGCAATCATGGGGCGTCGCAAAATCGACGGGCAGCGTCTGGCTTTGGCGCAACTGGATGAAAACAGTCATGAAGTACGGGCTAGTTGCACCACGAGTGACGGTCAGGTCTTGCCACTATTGTTTCAAAACATGCCTTTTGGACATTTAAAAGTACAAGGTATGTTAAACCTTGGTTTTTCTGCTGATGCCAAAACTTACCTCCGTTGGCTCAAAGCCAGAATGGGTCAGCCTGGTCAACAGAATTATGATTTATTGCTGGATTTTACTCAGGCAGATTGCGGCGCCGCTTTTTTCGCACCATCGGTTAATTTTATGGAGCAACAAGCCGGTTTGTAACTGACAGTTTTTTCGTTAACCACGTCAACGTAATGCCAAGCCCCGTCAGACTTTTTCAAACAACTCGGTGACTTTTTTCAGCGTGAAATTGATGTTTTTTACGCTGGTCGGCGCAATAAAAATGGTGTCATCGCCAGCAATAGTGCCAAGTACACCTTCAGCTTTTCCAACAGAATCCAATAATCTGGCAATTAACTGAGCTGCTCCGGGGCTGGTGCGGATGATGATCATCACATCATTATGTTCAATATCTAATACCAGTTGCCGTAGCGGGCTTTTGGTCGTTGGAACCCCTAATTCAGGTGGCAAGCAATAAACCATTTCCTGGCGGGCATTTCGCGTGCGCACGGCACCGTATTTACTGAGCATCCGTGATACTTTTGACTGGCTAACATTGTCGAATCCTTCTGCTTTTAATGCCTCGACAATGTCACCCTGTGAGCCAAACCGCTCTTCTTTTAACAATGATTTGAATGCTGAAATCAACGCTTCTTGTTTTGATTGTTTGGTCATCATCTATCGTTCTTATCAATTTAACCGGCCAATTGTAGCAAAGTTAACACAGCCAGCCAGACATGGCAGTAAAATCGGGTTAAATGCGCTAAAATGCTTAGACTTTAGGCGTAAGTCATTTGTAATTTGCCCGTGTTTTCAGTATTGTTGGCGCGTTTTTAATGAACCGTAAATTGGGAGAATAGCATGAAAGTTGCCGTATTAGGTGCTGCTGGTGGTATCGGTCAGGCCTTATCTTTATTACTGAAGTTAAACCTGCCTGCGGGCACGGATTTAGCGTTGTATGACTTAGCTCCGGTTACTCCGGGCGTTGCGGTAGATTTAAGCCATATCCCTACAGCTGTTAAAGTGACTGGCCATGGTAAAGAAGATTTAAACACGGCACTTGCTGGTGCTGATATTGTGATGATCCCAGCTGGTATGCCACGCAAGCCAGGTATGGACCGTTCAGATCTGTTCAACATCAACGCTGGTGTGGTTAAAACTCTGGCAGAAGCCATTGTGCAACAATGTCCAAAAGCGCTGGTTGGCATTATCACCAACCCAGTCAACACCACAGTTGCTATCGCAGCTGAAGTATTCAAAAAAGCCGGTACTTATGATGCAAAACGCCTGTTTGGTGTCACGACATTAGACGTGATCCGCGCTGAAACTTTTGTTGGTGAATTAAAAGGCAAAAATCCTGCCGAGCTGACTGTTCCGGTGATCGGTGGCCACAGCGGTACCACGATTCTGCCACTGCTGTCGCAAATCGCAGGTGTTAGCTTCACTGCGGAAGAAGTGTCATCACTGACCTATCGTATTCAGAATGCTGGCACAGAAGTTGTGGAAGCAAAAGCCGGTGGCGGTTCAGCAACTTTATCAATGGGTCAGGCTGCAGCTCGTTTTTGTATGTCTTTAGTCAAAGGCTTGCAAGGCGAATCTGTGACTGAATACGCCTATGTTGAAGGCAATGGCGAGCATGCACGTTTCTTTGCACAACCAATTACCTTAGGCAAAAATGGCGTTGAAGCTTTATTGTCGATCGGTACTTTAAGTGCTTATGAGCAACAAGCCATGAACGATATGCTGCCAACTTTAAAAGCAGATATCACTTTAGGCGAAGAGTTCGTTAATAAAGCCTGAAGTTTTTAAATAAAAAAAGCCAGCTGATGCTGGCTTTTTTTATGGGGCTTTACATGAAATTACAATAAAACAAACGGTTATAGTGTTGCCCCGTCTTAATGATTCCGTTCTACCGCCATATCGGCCAATGCCAATAACGCCTGTTTATACGGCGACTCGGCTAAAAAGGCGATGGCTTCACGAGCCTTTTGCGCTTCTTGTTCAGCAATATTGCGGGTGTATTCAAAAGCTGCTGTTTCTGCCAGAGCAGCCATGATTTCATCCAGTTTACTCAAACCGTTGCTTTCGACGATGGCTTCGCGGATCAACGCTTGTTGCTGCAGATTTCCGTGCTTTAACGCATAGATCAGCGGTAAAGTCGGTTTGCCCTCGGCCAGATCGTCACCAATGTTCTTGCCAAGTTCGTCAACGTCGGCCTGGTAATCAAGCACATCATCGATCAGTTGAAAGGCCGTGCCTAAGTGCATGCCGTAATTTTGCATGGCTTTGGTAACGCTTTCATCCTGATTGGACAACACTGCAGCAAGTTGGGTCGCTGCTTCAAACAGCTTGGCCGTTTTGCAGTAAATGACCTGCATGTAACTTTCTTCAGTGGTATCCGGGTCATTCACGTTCATCAACTGCAATACTTCGCCTTCAGCGATGATATTGGTCGCATCTGCGAGAATTTCCATCACCTGCATTCGGCCAAGTGACACCATCAGCTGAAATGAGCGGGTATAAAGGAAGTCACCCACCAACACGCTGGCCTGATTGCCAAAGACCGCGTTCGCCGTTTCTTTGCCGCGTCGCAGCATCGATTCGTCGACAACGTCGTCATGCAATAAGGTTGCGGTGTGAATGAATTCGATAATAGTGGCGAGCGTGACATGCTGCTGGCCTTGATAGCCCAACGCGCGCGCAGCCAGAACCGCCAATAACGGGCGCAGTCGTTTGCCACCACTATTGACGATATAAATACCAAGTTGATTGATTAAAGCGACATCTGAACTGAGCTGAGAGAAGATGTGCTGGTTGACTGCTGCCATGTCGTCTTGGCTTAACAGCTTGATTTCATCGAGCGTCATTCTGAATAACTGCACCAACGGTTAAAGTGGCTTGATTCTACACCAAGAGCCAGATCGGCAAAACTAAAACTACAGCATTTTGTGAAGTGCTGATCTTTTTCAGAATTATGCTTGCGAGGGTAGGGGAAATTGCGTACAATTCGCGCCCTGTGAATGTAATTAACACGCCCCTTATGTGGCTGGCGTGATCTGTACGGAGTTAACTATGTACGCGGTTTTCCAAAGTGGTGGTAAACAGCACCGTGTGACTGAAGGCCAAACCCTTCGTCTAGAAAAACTGGACTTAGAAAAGGGCGCAATCGTTGAATTTGCTGCTCTGATGGTTGTAAATGGTGAAGAAGTCAAAATCGGTACTCCTTTAGTTGAAGGCAGTAAAGTAACTGCGGAAGTGGTCAATCATGACCGTGGCGATAAAGTTAAAATCGTCAAATTCCGTCGTCGTAAGCACTCTCGTAAACAAGCTGGCCATCGTCAGTGGTTTACTGAAGTGAAAATTACTGGCATCAGCGCTTAATTTCAGGAGTAACGACTCATGGCAAGTAAAAAAGGTGTAGGTAGTACACGTAATGGTCGTGATTCAGAAGCGAAACGCTTAGGTGTTAAGCGCTTCGGTGGCGAATCAGTTTTAGCTGGTAACATCATCGTGCGTCAACGTGGTACTAAATTCCACGCTGGCACCAACGTTGGTATCGGTAAAGACCATACCCTGTTTGCTTTAACTGACGGTAAAGTTCAGTTTGAAGTAAAAGGCGAACATAACCGTAAATTCGTCAGCATCGTTAGCGAATAATCGGAAAGCTTTTTGAAAAAGCCCCGCCTGAGTGCGGGGCTTTTTTTATGTACAAGACATTGTTGCTATTTAGTACCGTGGGAATGTGTCAGCCTTTCCGGTAAAATAGCGAGTAAAGATTATTCCCACACTACATCAGTAGTTGTATTGAAAAACTAATTCATATTTGTTGCTACTGCAGCCGTTTAAATTGCTTAAACGACGGCAATACCGACTGGAGTGATTGTTTTTTCGCCGAAAGTCATGCTTGGGTTTATAATATCCGCAAGCAAAATAGCAGGATAGGTCAGATGAAATTTGTTGATGAAGCGGAAATCCGCGTCGAAGCCGGTGACGGTGGTAATGGCATAATTAGTTTCCGCCGGGAAAAATTTGTCTCCAAAGGTGGCCCTAACGGTGGCGATGGCGGTGACGGCGGCGATGTTTATCTGCAGGCTGATACAAACCTGAATACCTTGGTTGACTTTCAATTCGAGAAAATTCATATCGCTCAAGGTGGCCAAAATGGCATGAGCACCAACTGTACCGGTCGACGCGGTGAAGATATGGTGTTGCGTGTTCCTGTGGGGACTCGCGCTGTCGACATTGATACCAATGAAGTTTTAGGTGATTTGACCCAAAATGGTCAAAAGCTGATGGCGGCAAAAGGCGGCTGGCATGGTTTAGGCAATGCCCGTTTTGCCAGTAGCACCAACCGTACACCACGGAAAAAGACCAACGGCACGCCAGGCGAAGTACGTAACTTACGGCTTGAGTTGTTATTACTCGCTGACGTTGGCATGTTGGGTTTACCAAACGCCGGTAAATCGACTTTTATCCGTGCCGTATCCTCGGCAAAACCAAAAGTTGCCGACTATCCATTCACCACCTTAGTGCCTAATTTAGGTGTGGTCCGTACCGAAAGCGCCAAATCTTTTGTGATTGCGGATATCCCAGGCCTCATTGAAGGGGCTTCTGAAGGTGCCGGTTTAGGTATCCAGTTCTTAAAGCATTTGGAACGTTGTGGTTTATTACTGCACATGGTTGATGTACTGCCAGCAGATGGTTCTGATCCGGCTGAAAACGCTCAGGTGATTATTCAGGAACTGGCGAAATATAGCGATAAACTGGCGCATAAGCCGCGTTGGTTAGTGTTTAATAAAATCGATTTAGTGCTGGAAGACGAACTCGAAGAAATTAAACAACGGGTGATCGAGACGATTGGCTGGGACGGCCCGGTTTATACCGTGTCGGCTGCTTCACGTACCAACACCGAGCAGATGTGTCGTGAAATTCAGCAGTATTTAGATGTGCTGCCAAAAGAAGTGGTCACGGAGCAATTGCTGGATCCGGTGCAGTTCAAATGGGATGACTATCATGAGCAAGCCATGGATTTATCTGATGATTTGGACGACGATGACGATTTTGATGATGACGATTACGACGTTGAAGTCATTTATCAGCGATAAGGACTTTAGATGAAGATTGCCTTGGTTGCCGCGATGGCCAATCACAATGTGATTGGCCTGAATAATCAAATGCCATGGCATATGCCAGCTGATCTTGCCCATTTTAAGCAAGTGACGCTGGGCAAGCCGGTGATTATGGGTCGCAAGACCTATGATTCGATTGGTCGCTTGTTGCCTGGCCGTCGTAATATCATTATTAGCCGGCAGCCAGCGCCGAAGCAACTTGCAGCTGACTGGGTTCATTCGATTGACGAAGCACTTGCCTTAGTTGCAGATCAGCCGGAAGTGATGATCATTGGTGGTGCAGACTTATATAAACAATTGCTGGGGCGTGCTGATCGACTCTATCTCACCCACATCGATCTCGACACCGAAGGTGATGCTTTTTTTCCTGACTATCAAACCGATAGTAGCTGGCGGCTAGTAAGTAGTGCTGAATTTGCCGCGGATCCCAAAAACCCTCATTCATATCGTTTTGTTTTACTTGAAAAGTAAAGCTGTCGTGCTGGTTGATTGCACAGCGTATAACATGTTGCTACTATTAGTTCGGTCTGGATCCTAACTGTTTGAGAGGTCGTCTATGAAAGTATTACCAGCGATGTTATGCAGTTCGCTGTTAACTGGTCTGTTTGTGGTATCTCCTGTAGCGCACGCTGATCAACAGTTGGCAGCGTCAATGTGTGACTATGTTAAAGCAGATGATAAAAACCGTTTCCGAAAACTACTCAGTGATAACCGCTTACGTCTGCGTAATATTTATGACGGCATTATGTGCGACGGTCATCCGTTAGTGCGTTTTGCTGTCGTCAGCAATGCAGCTGGTGCCGGCGAGTTTATTATTAAGCAGTTACCTGCTGCGCAGATTAGCGCTTCAGGTGATATCGCTTGGGCTGAAGCAAATCATGCAGGTTCAGCTTTGATTGCGGTGTTAAAAGAACGTGCTGGTGGTGGTGACTAAATTGTCGCTGCAGATTCAGTAAAGAGCCGCAGTAATGCGGTTTTTTTATGCCTGATGATAAAGGACTATTTATTCGTCGAGAGCTGGTACTAACCCGGATTAATCGCAGGCAAAAAAAACACCGCAGTGCGGTGTTTTTTGTAAGCAGGGTCGATTACACCTTAAATTGATCCACTGACTGACGTAATTCTTCGGCCAAACGAGCCACTTCATGGCTTGAATCTGACGTTTGCTCAGCGCCTGATGCGGTTTCTTCAGCGATATTTACAATCGATTCCAGCAATTTACTGATTTCATGCGAAACCTGATTTTGCTCACGAGCGGCATGTGAAATTTGCTCGCTCATATCGTGTGCCAGGTGCACCGCGTGGGTGATGGAGTCCAGCGCCTGATCGGCAATTTCAGTTTGCGCCACACAGTTCTCTGCCTGACGTTTACCTTTGTTCATTGCTTCTACGGCCGCATGTGCACCAGATTGTAACACCTGGATCATCGCCTGAATTTCTTGTGTGGATGACTGAGTTTTGCTAGCAAGCGAACGTACTTCATCCGCAACCACCGCAAAACCACGACCTTGTTCACCAGCCCGCGCTGCTTCAATCGCCGCGTTTAATGCCAGTAAATTGGTTTGTTCTGCGATGCCACGGATCACATCGAGGATGCTGCCGATAGAAGCACTGTCCTGATGTAATTTGTTGATAACTTTAGAAGCTTGTTCAACTTCTTGCGATAGCTGCAGAATGGTTTGTTTGTTGGTATTCGAAATACCTTTCACCCGTTCAGCTTCGCTGTCGGCATGTTTGATTTCAGCCAACGCATCGCTGGAACTTTGCATCACACCTTGTGAGGTGCTGCTCATTTCTGTGGTTGCTGTTGCAGCTTGCGTAACCTGAGATTTTTGTTCACGAATGGCCTGCGTTGATTGCACAGTAATGGCGGAAGTTTGCTCAGAAGCGGCAGCAAGCTGCGTAGAACGGGAAATAATGCCTTGGATTAGCTGACGCAGGTTACCAATAACCTGATTACAGTTACGGGCCAGTTCGCCGAATTCATCGCTGGCACTATCATCCAGACGTTTGGTTAAATCACCTGAAGCGACCACGCCTAAAATTTCATTCACTTTAGCCAGTGGGGTGGTGATGCTGCTTCTGGTTTTAAGGGCAATAATAATAGCGACCGCAATGGAGACGAATACGACGACGAAAATAGTGACTACGGCTTGGCTGACACTGGACTCAGCTTCTTGCTGGATTTCACCTGCTGCTGTGCGAACTTTTGCCAAAAGCTGTGCCAGCGCTTCTACGGCAGCGGTGGTTTGTTGTTCGGTTGTTGTTAACAGTTTTGTGGCAGTTGCTTGTGCCGTTAAACGCTGTTGTTTTAACGCTAAAATACCGTCAGCACCAGCAATCAACTCATTAATTTCAGTGATTTTGTCGTTCAAATCAGCCACCATCTCAACACCACCGCCAGCTTCAGCCTGGACAATGGCCATTTTGGCGACGATATCAGATAAACGGTTTTTAACTTCGTTGGTTAAAGTGTCAGCTGTTGCTGGCGCATTGGTGCGGGTTAAATCAACGACGGTACTGACCAGCGAATTCATGCTGGTTTCCATTTCTGTTGCTGCTTCAGATGATTTTGGGAAACGACGGCTGACGTCTCGGATATCAGAGAAGTCCAGGATCAGCGATGCGGCATCATCTGAATTACCTTCTAAATCTGATAATTTACTGTTCATTTGATCGCGCAGGGTCAGACTTTTTTTCAGGTCGGCGAATAATGCACTGCTGCCGGTGCTGAACTGATCGTATTCTTCGGAGAGTTGTTTAAAGCTGGTCGCAAGAACAGGTTCTTCAGCGACCACAGCCTGCAGTGCTTTTGCTGCAGTATCGTACTGAGATTTTTCGTTGTTAAACTCACCTTGCAGCTTAACCACATCTTTAACTTCTTCACTGTAGAAAGCCTGCAAACTGATTTTGCTCATTTTCACAAATTCACTTTGCAGCGCCGCGCTGTTTTCCAGGGCCGGAATGGAAATGCTGTTCACCTGGTTGGTGGAATCGCTGATCTCGCTCAGGCTATAGTAAGACGTGCCCCCTAAAAACACTAACAAGACTAAAATAGCGCCAAAACCACCTACAATTCGCGTTGCTACAGTTAACTTCATGTGGAACTCCCAAAGGGTTGGTAATTAGTCGCTCGATTGTGCGTGCGGCTCGGCCTGACGACCAATGATGCAGTCAAAAAACGATAGTATTATAGTTGTTTTTTGTATCCTGTGACACTATAACGCCGTTGTGTATCAATACAATAGGCTGTTAAAGAATTTCCCCAGACACATCCTGTATCCAGGGCATGAATGTTTTGTACAGAGCATTGACCTTGTAAAGCGGCCCAATGACCGAAAAAAATTTCCGGATGTTGGCGGTGGCGCCAGAACTCGAACCAGGGTTTTAAGTCCGGATTGGTCGACACTTCACCTTTTTCTTTTAGCTCTAGTCTGCTATCAGCATAACAATAGCGCATCCGCGTCAGGCAGTTGATGCTAAATCGCAGTTTCTCTGCATCCGTAACGGCTTCGGACCATAAAGTTGGTGTATTGCCATACATCTGGCTGAACACGGTTTCCGGCTGCTGTTGTAGTGCCATTTCGACTTGCTGGCTGGCCAGCAACGCCGTCGGTAGATCCCATTCGGGGGCTAATCCGGCATGGACCAGCAATAAATTTTGGTCTGATTCAAAGTGCAGTAGCGGTTGCTGTAGTAACCAGTCTGCCAACAATTGTTTGTCGGGAGCCTGTTGCAATGCTGTTAGTTGATCGGCGGCTGAAACTTTGCCAAAACCATATAAAGAAGCCAAAAAGTTCAGGTCGTGGTTACCAAGGACGGTAATGGCATTGTCGCCGAGGTTTTTGATATAACGCAGGCACTCCAGCGATTTTGGGCCCCGGGCGATTAAATCGCCACAGAACCACAGTTGATCGCGATCGCTGTTAAAGTCGATTAACTGCAATAACTGGCGTAGTTGATCAAAACAGCCCTGCACATCACCAATAACATAACGCGCCATATCAGTTCAGAATATTTGGAATTGCCAGTCGGAACACCGGGATCTTGGCATGAAAGCTCTCGCCATCGGCTGCCGTCATCTCATAATGGCCTTGCATGGTGCCAACCGGAGTTTCCAGCACAGCACCACTGGTATAAGTGTAACTTGTTCCCGGCGGGAGTTCAGGTTGTTCGCCGATGACACCATCGCCATAAACTTCACTGTGTTTACCGTTCGCATCGGTGATCGACCAATAACGACGCAGTAATTTTACTTTTTGCGCGCTTTGATTGCGGATGGTAATGGTATAGGCAAACACAAACCGTTCGGCAGCTGCGTCGGACTGATTTTCAACGTAAAAAGTCTCAACTTCTATCGGAATGGCGAACTTCGGAATGGCAAATTCATCGCTCATAGCTTGCTTTCCGGCTGTTGTGATAACCACTTGGCAATCCGAATAAATTCGCTGACCGGTAATTGTTCCGGACGAAGCGATGGGTCAATCCCGAGGCCTTCAATTTGTTCGGCGGTGGCAAAGTTACTAAAACAATTGCGTAGGGTTTTACGACGTTGATTAAAGGCTTCTAAGCACACCCGGTTTAGCACCGTTACCGGTACGCCATCACGTTCGCTGTCTGCTTTTGGGATCAACCGCACCACAGCTGAATGTACTTTGGGTGCCGGCTTAAATGCGCCAGGTCCAACTTCAACCACTGGCATGGCGTGGCAGAAGAACTGTGTCATCACGCTAAGGCGGCCATAAGTTTTCGAACCATGGCCAGCCGTCATCCGCTCAACTACTTCTTTTTGCAGCATAAAATGCATATTTTCAATATGTTCTGTGAATTCGAACAGGTGAAATAGTAACGGAGTTGAAATGTTATAAGGCAGATTACCGAAAATTTTCAGCTTGCCGCCCGTTGGCACCAGCGTGCTGAAATCAAATTTCATCGCATCGCCCTGGTGAATGGTCAGTTTGTCGGCAAGCGTAGGATGTTCGCGCAGGCGTTGTGCCAAATCTCTGTCCAGTTCGACAACCGTCAGATGACCACTGCGCTCCACTACAGGTTCGGTTAAAGCGCCAAGGCCCGGGCCAATTTCAACCAGATGTTCGCCTGGTTTTGGTGCTATGGCTTTGACAATACGTTCAATTACCACCGGGTCGTGCAGGAAGTTCTGGCCAAATCTTTTGCGGGCGGTATGCCCCATATGTACTTTATCTGTCATTGCTTAAATTCGATTGAGTCGCTAGAAAAATCGCCTGATCCAAAGCATGATGAAAGCTGCCGGCATCGGCTTTGCCGGTGCCTGCTAAATCAATCGCTGTGCCGTGGTCGACGGAAGTGCGGATCAGTGGTAAACCCAGGCTGATATTGACCGAACGGCCAAATCCTTTGTGTTTCAGTACGGGTAAACCTTGATCATGATACATCGCTAATACCGCATCAGCGTTGTCGAGATATTTTGGTTGGAACAGTGTATCCGCGGGCAACGGGCCCACTAAATCCATACCTTCGGCCCGTAAGTCATTCATGGTCGGGATCATCACGTCGATTTCTTCCCGGCCTAAATGCCCATCTTCGCCGGCATGCGGATTTAAACCGCAGACATAAATCCGTGGGTTAGGAATAGCAAATTTTTGCTGTAAATCCTGCTGCAAAATCCGCAGCACCTGGGTCAGTCGTTCGCGGGTAATGGCTTTTGCCACATAAGCCAACGGAATGTGCGTTGTTGCCAGCGCCACCCGTAGTCCCTCTGTTGCCAGCATCATCACCACATAAGGGGTATTCGACTGATGGGCAAAAAACTCGGTGTGACCACTAAATGGAATACCGGATTTATTAATAATGCCCTTATGGACTGGTCCGGTGACGATAGCGGCAAACTCGCCGGAGATTGATTTTTCCCCGGCAAAAGTCAGGGTATCAACCACATACCTGCCATTATTTTCATTGAGCACACCAGGTACTACCGGTTGTGCCACCTGAAATGGCGCTATGGTCAGGGTGCCCGCGGCTTGAGGAACTGGCGGGCGCTCTGGCTGATAGGCCAATAAAGTCAGCGGCAGCTTTAACAAAGCGGCCCGCTGTTGTAATACTTCGGGATCAGCGCAAACGACCAGTTCAACCGGCCAGCTTTGCTGAGCCAGTGCAACGATGAGATCAGGACCTATGCCCGCCGGCTCACCTGGCGTGACGCCAATACGCAGTGTCATTCAGTCTCCGCCAGAATTTCAATAAAGGCCTGATCACGTAATTCGCGCAGGAAGTTACTGGATTCTTCGTTGTAGCGGCGGTTGTAAATCAACCGGGTGACTTGCTCACGTTTTTTCTCAGCGGTGGCGTCGACGGTGCGACGGTCATGTAACTCAATGATATGCCAACCATAATCTGAGCGGAATGGTTCACTGAGTTCGCCTTTTTTTAACTTAGCGATGGTGTCGCGAAACGCGGGTACATATTTACCTGGATCCGCCCAACCCAATTCACCACCCTTTAATTTTGAACCTGGATCTTCGGAATGCTCACGGGCAAAAGCGGCAAAATCGCCTTTACCGGCTTTATATTCTTTAATAAAGTTGGCTAGGGTGTTTTTGGCTTTATCTTCACTGACGATAATTGACGGAATAATTAAGACGTGACGGGCATTTACTTCTTCAAATTCAACGACATTCGCACCACGAATATCAAAAATCGTCAGAATGTGAAACCCCGCACCTGAGCGCAGAGGTCCAATCATGTCGGTTTTCTTTTTGCCACGGATTTGGTCAGCAAATAACGTCGGCATTTCGTTGATATTCAACCAACCCATATCACCACCTTCCAACGCTGTTTCAGCCGAGGACGAGGCGATAGCGATTTTTTTGAAATCACTTCCAGTGCGCAATAATTCAATGATTTTATTCGCTTTAACTTCAGCATCTTTCATCTGTTCAGCATTTGGTTGACTTGGTAATGCCACCAGAATATGACCGATATTGTATTCTTCGTTGCTGGCACCTTGCTGCTCCATCAGTTTGGTCACAGTGTCGATTTCCTGTGGACTGACATAAATGCGACGTTGCACGTTGGCGCGCAGCACTTCACCGGTGGTAATTTCTTCGCGTAATCTTTCACGGAACACTTCGTAGCTGCCTTCTTCCTGCACCACCTGACTGCGGAATTGCTCCAGCGTCATTTTTTGCTCGCGGGCGATATTCTCAATGGTGTCATCAAGTTGCGGATCGGTAATTTGTAAACCCATCCGTTTGGCCATTTGCATTTGCAGGCTGCTCAAAATGAGCCGTTCCATCGCTTGAGTGCGCAAGGCGCGATCTGAAGGCAATGTTTGATTCTGACGGGCGGCATTGGTTTTTACCCGTTGCACCATATCATTTACTTCACTTTCGAGGACCACGCCGTTATTCACAACAGCAGCAACCGCATCTACTTTGGTTTCAGCAGCCTGAGCGCTCAGCACGAAGCAGGTCGTTACGGCAACGGCAATCAACTTTTGTAACTTCATAAAATTCCACATTAATTATTTAATAAATAAGGGCGACGGTAGCCAAAAATACCACTCGATAACATATCCGACACATCAAATCCGGCTGAATCACCAAAACCTTTTAACACAAATCGCAGCGCAATGCCGCTGTCTAATTTGACCGGATTGGCGAAATTATCGATCGCCAGGTCCAGATTAGTTTCAATTTGTCGTTTGGCAACCAACCGAATTGCCCAACAGCACGATTCATATTGAACCCCGATATTGGCTTCAATCATCCGATGGTTATTTATATCCCGGTAGTAACTGGCAACTGCCTGCCATTTATCGGCGATAGGCATAGTGCCCAAAGCGCCAAGCTGAGCGATTTCGTTGCTTGAGACATCCCGGCTGTAACGATGGTTCAACTGAAATATTTTTTTGTCATCCGCCCGATAATCGAGCGATACACTGCTTTTAACCATGCGTTTGGTTTCTGAATCATACTGCACGCCCCCATTCAGGAACCAGCGTTGTTGCCAGTGCAACAGTGTTTCGGCAGCGAAAATTGATTCAGTGGCCGCGATCGCCTGTGGCTGACCCGGTGAGACCTCAAATTCAGTTTTAGGATCGCCGAGAAACAGGATCTGACCCATGCTAAAGCGAAAACGCTCGGTGTCCAGCTCATCGTAGACGCGGGTGGTCCAACCGAGAGTCAGCTGATTGGTGTCGTTGATCCGATCGAGTCCCGAATAGCGATTTTGCCGGAATAAACCATAATAGTCGTCCTGTAACCGCGCAGTGTCGAACAGTTCGATATTACGCTGGTCGCGATAAGGAATGTACAAATACTGAATTTGTGGCTCCAGCGTTTGCAGCGAATTGCCGCCAAACCAGCCAATATCCCGCTCAAAGTTCAGTTTGCCGTTCATGCTGAGCTTGGGCATGCTGCGCCGTACCGACTTATCCAAGACGGTAGAAGGTAATTGCATGTTCTGCTGATAATAAGTTTGTAGCAAACTGCCTTCAAACAACAACTCCAGTGCGGCGGTATTGTACGGCAACCTGATGGTCGGTTCGAGGTGCAAGCGATCGGCTGACGTGACGTTTTGACTGTCGTTACTAAAGTGTGCGTACTGACCTGACCACAAAAACTGTAAACCGGCACCTAAATCCATAGGTTTGGCTGAACTCAGATGCAATTGGGGTAATGCGGCATAAGCTTTGTTATAATTACCAAGAATTTCAAAGCCTTGTAATTGCAAGTCGGAGCGAACGTAATCTCCGTAATAACTCAAAGTGGCCTGACGATAAAGTTGCGTATCACTTTGGCTATTGATATCGGAACCCAGTTCGGTCAAATAACTGTCATCACTGATATCGGTAAAATCGACGGTGGCGCGCCAGCGATCATTAAAGTCAGCTAAATGACTGATATGCGACAGATACCTTTTGCCGAAATCTGCCGCTTTGTCTTGATCTTTATTCAGATATTCTAAATACAGGGTGCCCTGATGCTGACTGGTCAGATAGCGGAATTCAGACTTGAGCTGCGTGCCACGTTGGCTCATATAACGCGGCGTCAGTGTGGCATCGTAATTTTCCGCCAGGTTCAGATAATAAGGAACTTCGACATCCAGCCCGAGTTTTTGTGAACTGCCGATTTTTGGAAACAACACCCCGGTTTTGCGCTTGTCGTTGACCGGGTAGGTCATGTAGGGCAAATACAACACTGGAATATCTTTAATTTTGACCACCGAGCCCCAGGCTTCACCCCAGCCATCTTCGGCGTTGATACTAATTTTATCTGCGGCCAAAGCCCAGCCATTATCGCCGTCCGGGCACGTGCTGAATGTCGCTTGATTTAATACCACACCTTGATCGGAGGCCGACATTTCACTGGCGTAACCACGACCCGCCTGACTAACAAAGCGGTATTCGGCATCGCGCATGGTGACTTTATTTTCGGCAAGGTTTGCGCTAAACGAACTGCTGCTGACTTTTAGTGCTGAACTGTAATAGCTGATGCCGCCATCGGCAAACATGCTTTGGTCAATTTTGCTGACACGGGCCATTGGCGCTGTCAGTAATGTGTCGCGATAGGTCAGTTGTAACGGGCCGGTAAATTCAGCGGTTTGGTTATCAATCAGTTCGGCTTTATTGGAATCAATGCGTAGCTGGTCGTCGTTTTTATCCAACGTAGCCATAATGGCCGGAATGTCGGCTTTGGGATAACACAACTTTATAGGTGTAGCGCCGTCATCAGAAGTATCTTCAGCCCACAAAGCAGGGGAGGTGCCGGCTAACGCCAACAGCAGCCATTGATTTAATAAAGTTCGTTTCATCCAGCAGTCTCAGAATTGATGCATGTTGCTTAAGCCGACCGCAAAAACAGCAGGATGCTCATGATAAAGCAATTTTCTGTGCGTTGCTAATCAGATATAGTGCAGCCTTTGACTACGCCGGAGCGAAAAGTGCCAGATCGGTTGACCCTTATTTGTAGTTTTTTATCCTCAATTTGGCCAGAGCATCCTTACGAGCTGACTGCGATCAGCGGTGACGCCAGTTTCCGCCGCTATTTCCGTGTCACATATCAGGGAAAAAACTATGTGTTGATGGACTCGCCACCCATGCTCGAAGACGGCCAGCGGTTTGTGGCGGTGCAGCAGGCATTTCTGGGAGCAGGGCTTAGAGTACCGCTGATCCTGCAGCAGGATTTGGCCGCAGGCTTGTTACTACTCGAAGATCTGGGCGATCAATTGTTGTTGGATGTATTGAGTCCTGAAACTGCCGCAGACTGGTATCGGCAGGCGCTCTCAGAGCTGGTGAAAATCCGCACTATCACCAGTACCCCACAAGGGCCACTACCGCTATTTGACCGGGCGTTTTTACTGCGGGAAATGCAGTTATTTATTGACTGGTTTGTCAAAGTTCATCTGTCGCTCGAGCTTTCCAATGACGATTTGGCAATGTTGGCGCAACTATTTAATTTTCTGGCAGAAGCGGCGCTGGAGCAACCGCAGGCCGGGATGCATCGTGACTATCATGCACGTAATCTGATGGTCCTTGCCGACCAGAGCCTGGCGGTGATTGATTTCCAGGATATTGTGATAGGGCCCGTCAGCTATGACGCAGTATCGCTGCTCAAAGATTGTTACAAGCGCTGGCCAGATGAGTTTGTGGTACAGCAACGCGATGTATTTTTCCGACAATTGCAGCAAAGCGCGGTATTGGACGCATCGTGGACTCGCGAGGGCTTTGCCAAAAGTTTTGATTTGATGGGTTTGCAACGCCATATCAAAGTCTGCGGTATCTTTAGCCGGTTGTATCACCGCGATGGTAAAGCCGGTTACTTGGCCGATTTACCGCGGGTGCTGGATTATGTCATTGATACAGCTGGCCAATACGCTGAATGCCAGGCATTTTCTGAATTATTACAGCAGAAAATTCAGCCGCGTTTGCTGGAGGTGATGGCATGCGGGCAATGATTCTGGCCGCAGGTCGGGGCGAGCGAATGCGTCCACTGACCGATCATTTCCCCAAACCTTTGTTACCTGTTGCCGGTAAAGCCTTAATTGTGCATCACATTGAAGCACTGGCGGCAGCTGGTGTGCTGGATATTGTAATTAACCACGCCTGGCTCGGCCATTTAATTGAGCAGCAGCTGGGTGATGGCCAGCAGTTTGGGGTACGCCTGCTTTACTCAGCCGAAGGCGCCACCGCGCTCGAAACGGCCGGTGGTATCAAAAAAGCGTTGCCAATGCTTGGGACTGAGCCATTTATCGTGATTAACGGCGACGTGTTAAGTACTTTTCAACCCGCGACCTTGCTGGCACAAGGTTTAGCGCAAAACGCCCTGGCCCATCTGGTATTGGTACCTAACCCGCCACAACACCCGAAAGGTGATTTTGCCTTTGCAGCGGCATCACCCTGGCTTTGCTCCAATGGTATCGAGCAATTCACTTTTAGTGGCATTGCGTTATATCACCCTGATTTTTTTAAAGATGTGCCGGATGGACCACAAAAACTAGCGCCGTTTTTACGCCAGGCGATGATGCAACAGCAGGTGAGTGGCGAGCTGTTTAGCGGTTATTGGGCCGATATTGGTACTCCAGAGCGGTTACAACAAGCGGATTTGGCGTTTGCAGCACAACAAGCAATGCAGTTAAGGAACAATCATGTGGGGTAAAATTCTGGGCGCTTTGTTTGGTATGGCGCTGTTTAAATGGCCCGGATTTTTTCTTGGGCTGATGATTGGCCACTGGTTTGACCGTAGTCTGCGATCGTCGTTTGAAGGTGCTGGTGGTTTTGGTGCGTTCAAGCAAAATCAGGACGATGCGGAAGGGCTGTTTATGTACAGCACCTTTGCCGTGATGGGGCATCTGGCGAAAGCCGATGGTGTGGTCACCACTGCCCACATTGATAAAGCCACTACTTTTATGCAGCAGCTGGGTCTTGATGTGACCCAACAACAGGAAGCGCAGCGGGCGTTTCGGGAAGGAAAAGCGGCCGATTTTCCACTGCAACAACAATTAGCGCAGTTAAAACAACGTTATCGCTGGCGGCCTGATTTACTGCAGATGTTTTTGGAAATTCAAATCAGTGTGGCTTATGTGGACGCTAAGCTCAGCGCAGTCGAATCGGCTTTATTGCAGCAGGTCGCACTGGCGCTGTCGATTTCCGCCACCCGCTTACAGTATTTACTAGGCAGGTTTGAAGCCGAAGCCAGGTTTGCCAACCGGCCGCCACAGCAAAAACCAAAAAGTTCCACGGTACAGGATGCCTATCAGTTGTTGGGCGTGCAGCCAGATTGTAGCAAGACTGAACTTAAAAAAGCCTATAAAAAACAAATGGCTCAGCACCATCCGGATAAACTGATGTCACAAGGTTTACCCAAAGAAATGATGGAACTGGCCAAACGCAAAACCCAGGATATTCAGGCCGCCTATGAACTGCTGTGCCAGCATCGTCAATGATTATGGGAACAATTGTCAGCTTTTGTGATAAAACATAAAATACACTGCACCTAATAAACAAATGCCGGCATAAACGTAATTCAGTTTAAACGGCTCTTTCATATACAACACCGCAAATGGAATAAATACGCTCAGCGTGATCACTTCCTGCAGAATTTTTAACTGCGCCAATGAAAACACCGTTGCACCAATGCGATTGGCCGGCACCATCAACATATATTCAAAAAACGCAATGCCCCACGACACCAGAATGGCGACAAACACCGCCGAACCTTTTAAATGTTTCAGATGGCCGTACCAGGCAAAAGTCATAAAAATATTGCTGAGTAATAACAATAAGATAGTCGTTAGCGTCGGGCTAAGTTGCGGCATAATTTTCTCCATGAATACGAACAGGTATTATTACTGAAAATTGCTATGTTTGCGCCGGATATCCCGCTTCAACCCTGGTAAAAAATTGCTGGGGTTTGTCTTGAATTTAGCAACAGCTGAACTAGCTTTAACTTGAAAAGTTTCCAAGATGGATCCTTTCCGGGACCAAAACATGATGTTTTCATTCGAAGGATTGCCCAACCATGCGCCAGAACCTGCCTGTTACTGCCAGAGAACGGACTTTTGCCTCTGAACAACGTTTAATTTCAGCCACCGATGTTCAGGGAAATATTCAATTTTGCAATGATGCTTTTGTCGACGTCAGTGGTTTTACCCGCGACGAGTTAATCGGTCAGCCGCACAATCTGGTGCGCCATCCGGACATGCCGGAGCCGGTGTTTGCCGGGATGTGGGATTACCTGAAAAAAGGTCAATGCTGGATGGGAATTGTGAAAAATCGCTGCAAAAACGGTGATTATTATTGGGTGAACGCTTATGTCACGCCCATTTTGCAGCATGGCAAGGTAGTCGGTTTTGAGTCGGTACGGGTGCGGCCCACTACCGAGCAAGTCAGCAGAGCGCAGCAGGTGTACCAGCAAATCAAAGCGGGTAAATCTGTTGCAGGTGGGGCTTTGGCACAGTCCTGGCAAATACCGGCTGGGATGGCGGCAGTACTGGCCATCACGGTGGGAAGCGCGATGCTGTTTGGTCAGTATGGTGCCGGTGTTGCTGCTGCGCTCAGTAGCTTCGGCTTGGTTAGTCTGGAGCGGGCAGGCATGCACAAAGCCCAGCAAAAATTAAAGGCGCAGCTTAGTAGTCCATTTTTATGCCCGGTCGCCAGTCAGGTGTTTACCGGGCAAAGTGGCCACTGGGCACAGCTGGAGCTTGCCCTCATCACTGAAGGGGCACATTTACGTACCGTGTTAACCCGCCTCGAAGATGCAGCCATGTTGGCGTCCAAAGAGTCAGCGCAGGCACATAATCTGAGCAAAGCGACATTATCGTCCATTACGTCGCAGCAACATGAAACCGATCAAACGGCGACTGCGATGAATCAGATGACGCATACTATTGCCGAAGTCGCCCACAATGTGCAATTGACATCGAATCAAGCGGTGAACGCGAATGAATTAACGACGCAGGGTCAGTTGGTGGCACTGCAAACAAAAGACGCTATCCAGGCATTGGCGAGGGCGGTACAAGCTATTTCAACGGCAGTAACCGAGTTAGCCACGCAAACCTCCAGCATTACACAGGCGGCTGATATTATTCAGCAAATTGCCGAACAAACCAATTTATTGGCGCTGAATGCGGCCATTGAAGCGGCGCGGGCAGGTGAGCAGGGGCGTGGGTTTGCCGTGGTCGCTGATGAGGTGCGGCATCTGGCGAAACGGACGCAGGAATCGACCAAGCAAATTCAATTGATTATCAAAAACTTACAGCTTGGAGCCAGTTCTGCGGTGTCGGCCGCCAATGATGGGATGAAAGCGACGGAGCTTGGCGTTGCCAAAGTGATCGAAACCGAAACCATGTTGCAAGGTATTATGGCCGCTGTGAACATTATCGCCAAAATGGGACATCAGATAGCGGTTGCAGTGGAAGAGCAAGCGCATGTATCGGAAGATATTAACCGGCAAGTTAGCCGGATTGCTGATTTGGCTGGCGACAGTTACCAGCAAAGTGAACAGGCAGCATCGGTCAGCAGTGACCTGGAACAAAATGCCGAATCACTGTATCAGTTGGTTGAACGATTTAAAAAACAAGGCTAATGGCAAATGCACTGGCTTGGTTAAAACCCAAGATAACTCAGCCAGCCATAAACTTCATTAAACAGCCACTGTTGATTCTGTGGCTGGTCGATGGACCCAGGCAATAGCCGTTGCCGGTAGATTTCTTTGATGTGTTTTCTAACCAGCTGCAGCCGTAATTGGCTGCTGGCCATCACAAATGCATTGTCTTGTTGTTGTTGAATATCCAGCGTCGGGACTTTGTGTTTCGCCAGCGCCAGTGACACCGCCTGATTCAGTGCTTTATCCGGCAAATAAGCGCTGAGCAGGATCAATCCTTCCGGTGCTGTTAGTTGTCCGGACTGATATAGCTGATTAATCAACGCGCCACTGCTGCCTTGTGCGACCACAATAATACTTCCGGTATTATTCTCAGTACTTTTCATCACGGCTTGCAGCCGCGCTAGAAGCTCAGTTTGATAAGTCAGCATGGTTTCAGCGTTGGTTTCTGGCAGGGGATCCGGCACCATCATCGCTATGGTATTCCAGCCATAGTCGACCAGTTGTTGGCGTAACAGATTAATCATCCTCGGGCTGGCAGCATGTTGCGACCAATCTGGTACCAGAATGACTGTGCCCTTGGTGAAGGCAGTCATTGCCGGTTTTTCCAGCACCGTAAATGTCTGTTCACCGGCCTGGAGTGGTTTGATTTCATTAGGTTCGATTTGGCTTTGTAAGTCGGTGGCAGATAGACTTTCGATACTGGCTGTGGTGTTTTCGGCCAGAACGGACGAAGCAATAGTTAGCAGCAACAGCAATAATCCGCAAGGTGCGATAGGAAGCTTCAACGTGATCATCTGCAAGGCTGCTTAAGGTTGGAATAAGCAGAGTATCGGCGAAAAATCTGGAAACTTAAATCTGTCACCCGGATAAAAAAAGGCTCAACCGAGGTTGAGCCTTTTTGTAATCAAGTTATGGCTAATAAAGCTAGATTGACTTTTTTATTAGCGGGTAACTGCTTCTTTCATAGATGCAGTTACATGGCCTTCGATACGACGGTTAACCGCGTGAGCAGCAGCAGATTTGCCTGAAGCACGTGGTTTGGTCACACCGTAACCCACAGCATTAACGCGTGAGCGGTCGATGCCATATTGAGTCACTAATACTTCAGCAACAGCGTCAGCACGACGTTGTGACAGCGCCATGTTGTAAGCTGGAGCACCTACGTTTGATGCGTGACCAGCGATTTCAACATCAGTATTTGGGAAACGTTTTAAGAAGTTTGCCAGTTTTTCGATGTCTGCTTGGTATTCAGATTTAACAACGGATGAATCGTTGTCAAACTGCGCATTTAAATCAATCCGCACTGAAGTTTCAGTGAAAATTGAACAACCAACGGTATCAACTTTGTCAGTGATCGGGGTGTTTGCACACTGATCTTTATCATCAGTCACGCCGTCCTGATCCGCATCACCAATTACTGGCGCTGGTGCAGGTGCTGGAGCAGGTTGTGGTGCTGGTGTTGGAGCAGCTTGTGGCGCTGAACCAAAAACATAAGTTAAACCGATTTTGATGCCAGCATCAGCAAAGCTTTCGCTGATACCCTGATAACGGTTGGCTTCAGCAAAAATTGCCAGGTTCTCTGTCGCGAAGTAATTCGCGCCGACACCCATGTTGGCAGCTGATGCAGAACGACCTGTGGTGAAATGCTTCACACCACCTAAAACGTAAAATGGCGAAGTACCAATGTTGTAAAGAACGTCAATACCTGCACGATTGCCTTCAACATCTTTGCCAGCGACTGCGCGGTTCAGATCTTGACGAGCGAATTCGGCACGAATAGCCCATTCTTTGTTGATGTAGTAGCCAATGTTTAAACCAGTACCGTTGCCTTTTTCAGCGTTTTGCCATTCGGCAGAATTCGCTTTATCTAAATCAGGCATGTAATACTCTAAAAACACAGATCCAAAAACCCGATCTTGTAAATCTTCTGCAGTTGGGGCAGCAGAAGCAACAAACGACATCAGGGGTAAAGCAGCCAAAACGGCCAGTGCGCTAGTATTAAGTTTCATCCATCTCTCCTTTAGGGGTTTTTTCCAACTCGCTAATTTTATTTGATTTGCCTGTATTAAACAAACATTGGGTCAATTTAATTCAGATTTACTGAATATTTTATAAGCGAGCGGCGCCATCTTAACAGTTATAACTGAATCAAAGGTTAATTGATTCGTATGAACGTTAAAATGGACTTGGTGCCGAAAACTCCAGCCAGCGTAAATCCGTCGGATGACGCAAGGCTAGAAATTCTGCATGCAATTGTAAACGTTCGGCTGCAGCAAGACCCTCTGCTGACGCATAAAATTTGTCGCCAAGTATAGGATGCCCCAGCCATTGCATATGCACTCTGAGCTGATGCGAACGTCCGGTGACCGGCGTTAACCGCACTCTGCTGCTGGTTGCATCCGTTGCCAGGACCTCAAAGTGGGTCAAAGCTTTTTTACCACGGCTAAAACAAACCATCTGCTTCGGCCGGTTCGGCCAGTCACAGATCAATGGGAGCTCGACACTGCCTTTGCTGGCGTTTACTACACCAGCAAGCCTGGCAATATAGTGCTTGGCGGTTTGCCGCAATTCAAATTGTCGGTTCAACTGCCGCTGGCTTTCAAGGCTAAGCGCCATCACCACCAAACCAGAAGTTGCCATATCCAGCCGGTGCACAATACGCGCCGTCGGGAACACCCGTTGCACGCGGCGCTCCAGACAATCCTGATGCTCCGGTGCTTTGCCGGGTACAGTCAACAGTCCGCTGGGCTTATTCAGCACCAGCAGATCGTTGTCCTGATAGACAATCTCCAGATAGGGCCAGAGCGGCGGCTCGTAGTGGATCAGCAAGACAATTCCGCCGGTTGTATTGCGGTGCCATCAGGCAAACCTTGATGACTATTCATCATTGTTTTTGCTACTCATTACTGGCCACAATCACCCGAATTGCATCAAATTTCAGTCGCGCTTTACTGATGTAATCCGTCAGCTGGGTTTGCATTGACTGCAAATGGGCGATTTCTTCCGGCCGTACTGATGGGTTAATTTTCGATAATGCCTGCAAGCGACTGATTTGTGCCGTTAATGCCAGCTGCATTTTCTGCTGGGCGTCCTGCTGAATTTGCGCTAACTGCACTGACGCATAAGCTTCAGCTTTAGCTATCAGCGGGTGAATAGTGGTTTGCAACGCGCCAACTAATTTAGTCGCCGTCTGGCGGCCAACTGGTTTCAGCTGCCGGTTAAAGTTATCAAAGGGTACATTCGGTGCCAGGTTTTTACCGGTTTTTTCCAGTAACAAGCGAATAGGTGTTGGTGGTAAATAACGACCCAATTGCAATTCTGCTGGTGCGCTGGCTTCGGCGACATAAATAAATTCGACAAAAAAAGTACCGACCGGTAGTTGTTTGTTGAACATCACCGCCGCTGAGCTGTTGCCCATGCTGTCGTTGGTGACGATATCGAGCGTGCCTTGCACCATCGGGTGATCCCAGCTTAAAAACTGGATATCTTCCTGCGCCAACGCGGTTTGGCGGTCGAAAGTGATGGTAATACCATCTTCATCCAAACCCGGATAATGGCCTTGGGTTTGTTCTGATGGCGTCAATACGATACTGGTATCGCTACGGTCATCCTGGTTTATGCCCAGAATATCCCAAGCTTTAATCATATACAGTGGCAGTACGGTGTCGTCATCTTGCGCGGCAATTTGCTCTGCAATCGAAGCGGCATGACCGCGGCCAGCGGAGTTAATTTCCAGCAGTTTGTCGCGGCCTTGTTCCAGCTTAGTTTTTAATTGTAGATTCAGCGCCTGAGTGTCGTGCAGCAGTTTTGCCACAGCGTCAGCATCTGGCTGATTGGCCGCCAGCTGCGCTAACAATTGATGTTGTAGCTCTTCAAACACCGCACGGCCGGTCTGACTGGTGAATTGCAGCGCCTGCAACCCTTCGTGATACCACTGCACCAGAATTTCTTGTGGGTGGTTCTTGAAAAACGGCAGATAGATTTGAATATCGTGCTGCTGACCAATCCGATCCAGACGGCCAATGCGTTGCTCCAGTAAATCCGGATTGAGCGGTAAATCGAACAATACCAACTGATGGGCAAACTGGAAGTTACGGCCTTCGCTACCAATTTCTGAACAAATCAGCGCCTGAGCGGCGTTGTCGTCCTGGGCAAAATAAGCGGCCGCTTTGTCGCGTTCGACAATACTCATGCCTTCATGGAAAACCGCAGCCCGGATACCTTCTTTCACCCGCAGCGCTTCTTCCAGCGCAATGGCAGTATCGGCATGGGCACAAATGATTAGGAACTTTTTGTATTTATTGGCTTTGATCCGCTCAATAATTAGCTCGACTCTTGGGTCAAACTGCCACCAGCTACTTTTATTGCCTTCAAATTCCTGGAAAATCCGCTCCGGGAACAGCTGCGCCCGCGCTTTTTGCGCGTCCGTTTGGCTGGCGTTAAATGCTTGCTGCACTTTAATGGCGTTTTGATATTGTTCCGGCATTTCCAGCGGTAATAAATGCGGCTGCCGTTTTGGGAAACCGGCGATGGCAGCGCGGCTGTTGCGAAACAAAATGCGGCCGGTGCCGTGGCGATCCAATAACTGACTGAGTACCGACTGCTCGGCAGCCTGACGCTCTGGGCTTGGCTCGCTTTGTTGTAATAAGGTCAGCTCGGCGGATAAATCCGTTTCAGCAATTTTTTGCTGCAATGTTGCGGCGGTCGCGGCTGAAATTGACGGCGCGTCCAGCACTTCTTTGGCAAGTTCTGCAATGGCTGTGTAATGCAGCTCTTCGCCAAGAAAGGTTTGATAATCGTAAAAACGCGCAGGGTCGAGTAAGCGCAAACGGGCGAAATGGCTTTCGTGACCCAGTTGATCTGGCGTGGCGGTTAATAAAATAACGCCTGGGGTGTCCTGAGCTAAAGCTTCAATCCGCTGATATTCAGTACTTGGATTGTCCTGGCTCCACTGTAAATGGTGCGCTTCGTCCACGACTAGCAAATCCCAGTGTGCTTCGGTGGCCGCTTCGTGCCAGCTTTTTTTGCGGCTGAAAAATTCCAGCGTGGTCAACACAAGCTGTTCAGATTCAAATGGATTGCCGCCATCGCCTTTGGCTTCGGTGCAGCGTTCTTCATCAAAAATGGCAAACTTCAGGTTAAACCGACGCAACATTTCGACCAGCCACTGGTGCATCAGCGACTCAGGCACCACCACCAGCACGCGCTGCGCTAAACCAGCAATCAGTTGTTGGTGAATAATCAGGCCCGCTTCAATGGTTTTACCTAAACCCACTTCATCTGACAGTAAAACACGTGGCGCATGCCGTTTAGAGACTTCATCGGCAATATAAAGCTGATGCGGAATTAAGCTGACCCGTCCGCCGCCCAGGCCACGCATCGGGTTTTGTTGTTGCTGGTGAATATGTTGCCAGCTATGGTAACGCAGCGTGAACCATTCAAAACGATCGATTTGACCGGCGAACAAACGGTCTTGTGGCTGGTTAAAGCTAATAAAATGGTCAAGGAAGGTTTCGCGCAGACTGACCGCTTCACCGGTATCGGTTTTATGGCCGTGGTAAATCAGCGTTTGATTTTTTTCTTCAATGGTATCAACGACCAGGCTGAATTCATCGGCACTTTTGATGGTATCGCCCGGATTAAATTGCACGCGGGTCAGGGGCGCTTCGGCAATCGCATACAGCCTGGTTTCGCCGCTCGCCGGGAACAACAGAGTCAGCATGCGGCCTTCAATTCCAACCACAGTCCCCAAGCCTAAATCAGACTCTGAGTCGCTGATCCAACGTTGCCCTAGTGCAAATTTCATCATATTTTTTACCACTCCGAAAAAGGGGCTGCATGGTACTAAGAATCGCCACAAACTGCATCTGAATGCTGCGGTTTTTTTGCAACAGATGAAAATCTGTCATGCGAATGTCATCCGTAACATCGATTCTTGCTCTACATTAAAAAGAAAAGCGAATACATTAGGGGCTGTTGGCCCGTGTTTTGGTGAAATTCCGCTTTACCCACGCTAAGGAGCTGCATATGGCGCGAAGAAAAAGCAAAGAGAAAAAAATCTACGTCCTTGATACCAACATTCTGCTGCACGAACCTTTCGCCTTCTTAAACTTCCAGGAACATGACGTGGTCATCCCGATGACCGTGCTAGAAGAATTAGACCATATTAAAGATAAACACAAAGATGTAAGTCGCGAAGCGCGGGTGGCGATTCGCGCATTGGAGGATGTGCTCAAAGACGCTAGTCCCGATCAGATGCTGGCGGGTGTGGCATTGCCGGCACCCACCGATTTAAAAGAAAGTGGTCATTTATTTATCGTTAACGACCATCATTTGTCGGACCAAATTCCCGGTTTGCCTGGTGGCGAAAATGATCATTTAATTATTAACACTGCCTTGTTTTTGCAGCGCGAGAAGGCGCCGGTCAAAGTCATACTCGTCACCAAAGATATCAATATGCGGCTCAAAGCCAAAGGCGCCGGGCTGAAATTGGTTGAGGATTACCGCACCGATCAACTGATTGACGATGTGCGCTTTTTGTACAAAGGCTATTTTAAATTTCCAGGCGATTTCTGGAGCCAGATTAAAGATTGCCGCAGTGCCAACGAAGGACGTGAAACCTATCACTATTTACCGCGCTCAATATTACCCAATGCTTATATCAATGAATATCTGGTCGACGAGTATGAAACCTTCGCTGGTCGGGTAGTCGGCATCAATGAACATGAAATTAAAGTGCTGGATTTAGGTTTCGAGCGGCTGATGCACAAAAAAGCCTGGGGTGTGTTACCGAAAAATGTCTACCAGGCAATGGCACTGAATGCGTTGCTGGATCCGGATATGGATTTAGTCATCCTGACCGGTCCGGCTGGTTGTGGTAAAACCCTGCTGGCACTGGCTGCTGCGCTGGAAATGGTGATTGAGCGTAATTTGTACGACAAAGTGATAGTCACCCGCAATACGCCGGAAATTGCCGAATCGATTGGCTTTTTGCCGGGCACTGAAGAAGAGAAAATGGCGCCGTGGCTCGCTGCAATTACCGATTCGCTGGAAGTGCTGCATAAAACCGACGAGCATCCGCATGCCAGCGTCAATTACATTATGGACAAAGCCAATATCCAGTTTAAGTCGGTGAATTTTATGCGCGGTCGCAGCATACAAAACGCCATTGTACTCTTGGATGAATGTCAGAACTTAACCGCGGCGCAGCTTAAAACTATCATTACCCGTTGTGGTGAAGGTACCAAACTGATTTGTTCCGGCAATTTATCGCAAATTGACAGTAACTACCTCACCGCGGTCACGTCCGGTTTGACTTATATTGTCGAGCGGTTCAAAAACTTCGAAGGCAGTACCACCATCAACCTTAATGGCGTGGTGCGCAGTCGGTTGGCGTCTTTTGCCGAGGCTAATTTGTAAACAGGTTGACTTGATGGGCTGATAGGTTACGCTATTCAGCCCCATTGCATCGAGGAAGTGGAAGCCTGGTGAAAGTGTTTTCTTGGTCTGGTCTGGTTTTTGTGTTGTCCATTAGCTTTATCTGGAGCTGTGGCTATTGGTTATTGCTGCAAAGTGGCTCCTGGCATTTGCTGCAACAAAAAAATGAACTCACCCAACAGCTTGATAAAGCTCAGACTTTGCTGCAGAACTGGCAGCAGGGCTATCAACTACATCTGGCATATCTCGAAACCGAATTACTGGAAGTTCAGCAGTTGCCCGTTGCTGGTGTGGAGTCCGCGCTGATTGACCCATTACAGCAACTTGATGAACAAATCCGTCGGGTGTTATGGCCGGATCCATTGCTGGCATATGCCGTGTTAGATAGTCAGGGGCGGGTGCAACGCCTAAGCTCCGCTGATGCCAGTATCTATTTTAGCCAAACCAATTTTCAGTCGGCGACATCGGCGACATTTTTACCGCCTTTGGTGCTCAAAGACCAATGGATCCTGCCGCTGCAGGTCGATCAGCAACAACAGCGGCTGGTGCTTTGGTTTGATGCCAGTCAGCTGCAACAACAACTACAACGGTTAATGGCGACATCTCTGCAAGTGACAGAATTGCTGTTGCTGTCCAAAGATGGCGAGTTGTTATCGAGCAGTCGGTTTCAGAAATCGTTATTGCCACGATTGGGTCTGGATACGCAGGATCCACAACAAGCTCTTAAAATTTATGCCAAAAGGCCACCGGAAAATCTGCTCCGCAGTAAACAGCGTTATCAGGATGCCGGTGCCTGGCCTTTGACCAGTCTGATGACTGAAGTTCAGCGCAGTAGCAGTGGCTTTATCGCCAGTCATTATCTGAATTACCTGGGACGTCAGACCTTAGCCGGTTACCAGCAATTGCCAGATTGGCAACTCTACCTTGCCGTTGAAAGGGACGCCGGGCCGATGCTGCAAGAGTTAGCGACAATTAAAATGCGCTTACTGATGGCGTTGACCGGCTTAAGTTTATTGTTAAGTCTGGTGTTTTATCTCATTCATCGCCAGCTGCGAAAAACTGCCAATAACGCTATTGCGGCGGAAATAGCCGCCGCAGCATGGACCGACCCAACTGAACATGGTTTTGAGCCGCCTGTGCTTGGCGCGCTGGAACTTGAAGCCACGTCTGAACACGAAACGCCGTCAACTGCTTCATTACTCCCGGTAACGTCTATGGTTGCAGAGAACGGTGCAGACAACATCGTAGACAACAGTGCAGACAACAGCGCAGACAACGGTGCAGACAACAGCGTAAACAACAGCGTAAACAACAGCGTAAACAACAGCGTAAACAACAGTGCGGACGATCGAATTGAACCTATATTGAGTTCAGCGCAATTCGCGGGATCAAATTTAACCCATTCAAATATCGAACCGGCAATGACTGCGCAGCCAGCTGCTGGTTGGCCCGCGGCGACGGCATTGTTACAAGCCTGGTTACAACAACCCCATCTGGATCCAAAACTGGCCGATATCAGTCGCAACTGGTTGCAACAAGTGACGCCGGATACGACTGAACAGATCTGGTGCATTGACATGATGCAGGATCTGACACGGTTATTAGCGCAACAAAATCAGGCAAACGCTCACATCAATTATTTACTGGAATCAAGTACCGATTTCCCTGTGGCCTTGTGCATTCAGCAACAACGGCTACTACCGCTGCTGCAAAATCTGCTGACACAGACCGAACTGCGGATAGAGCGTGGGACTTTATTAGTCCGGGTGATGCTGGCAGAAACCAATCAGCTGCGGATTGAAATTGTCGATCAGGCACATAGCCTGGCGGACGGTCAATGGCTGAGCTTGCTGAACCCTGCCATCGAAGACCAATCCGAAACTGCTGTGGCGTACCGGCAAATCCAGCAGCAATTAGCGACATTAAATGCGCATTTGTCGGCACGGGCGGATTTTGCAGCCGGGAATAAGATGGTGCTGATTGTGCCTTGTGAAGTACCGTTACAGCCGAACGTTGCGACGGTTGAAGCTTTAACCGGTAGTGCGATGCTGTTGTGTCCACCTGGCGCGGCACAACAATTGTACCGCCGATTATTAAGGCAGTCCGGTTTGGACTTGTTGCCGATGGACGATGCCAGTCAATTGCTGCAATGGAGTGAAAGTTCACCGCAGGAACTCAGCAAAATGCTGATTGACGAAGATTTTGTAAAGTCAGATCTGGCATTGGCTGGCAAAATTGCTGCGGTGGTGCGGCGTTATTTCAAGGATGTACAGGTGCTGCTGCTGGTGCGTCAACCTCAGCAATGGCTGGAGCTTGCACAAAAAGAGCAACTGTTTTTGTTAGCCAGACCGCTGACGTCGATGCTATTAACCCAGGTATTTCAGACCCATACGGCTGGGATTATTACCGGTCAGCAGACAAAAATCTGGCTTTGTCAGCCAGACGCTCTACAGTACTGGTGGATCGAACAACAATTACATAGTCTGCACTATCAGGTGCTGCCAGTAACGCCAACATCAGCATTACCCGGTGATTTGCAACAAGATTATTATTGCCTGCCTTGGACGCTGTATGCTGAATATCAATCAAAAGGTACGTTGCCACAGTTTGTTGTTTGGAGTCACGGCACCGCATTAGCACCAGAAGTTGATCATCAGTTGTCGTGGACCATGGCGGACGGCGGTGCGGCATTAAGCCGGCATTTGTATCAATTAACCTTACAACATCGTGGCAGCACAACGGAAATGAATCGATGAATCCACTTCATGACGAATATAAAAGATCGCAACTACGGACCTTCATCGTGGTGTTGTGCTTGGCTTTTACAGCAGCAGTAGTTGATTACTTTATCGCATTAAATCATCGTATTGCGCAGCATCAGAACTTGCTGAATTCAGCAGTGGAAGATTTGGAGCATCAGTTAAGTCCGATGCTGCATTTAATGAAAATACTCAAAGCTGACGCCGAACTGAGTTTACTGGCTGAACAGCAGCCCGACGCAGCTAAACCACTGACCGGCATATGGTGGTCGGCAGTTGTTGACCAGGCTGCAGCAACGCTGAGCGATGTTGAAGTGGCGATGTTGCAGCAACTGACCCCAAAACTACAACATAGCCAACGTAGTACTTTATTGATCCGGCAGTTTAGCTATGTTTCGAATAACGGTGTCTGGTATTCCACCAATGACGCACGCAGTGCCGCACTTGAATTACAGGCCCAATTGTATTGGGAGCAGAAACAACAGCAACATAAGCTAGGGTTACCGGATATCAGGCTGCATAAAGTAGACGCCGCTGAAACCGCATTTCTACTGGCGATCCCCCTGCAGAAAAAGGATCAACATGTGGGGGATCTGCTGCTCGAACTTGATTTGGCCACCATGTTGAAATTGGTCGCAAAAGCCCAACAAGGTGCCCGGATTGAGTTAATGAATGATGTCGCTCAAACCTTGTTGTCGGTCGAAAAGATGCAGGTCGTGCCGAATCTGCCACAGGAATTGGTGCAACATCGTGACAATTTAAAATCACTGGAGCAATTGAATCTGACGTTGCATCTGGAACCTGTGCACATCGCGTCACTGAGCAGTGAACTCATGAATTTTATCGGCCATCTGTTGCTGTATCTGGTGACGTTGTTGTTATTGTCGTATTACCTGCGTCGTCGCTTTAAAACCAAAGTATTGTCGCCGTTTCACCGGTTATTGGTGCATATCGAACGGCTTCGTCGTGGCGATAACCAGGGGGTTCGTAATATTCCGGCAGACTGGGTGCAAGTGTTTCACCAGGTTGAACAAATTCGTACCGGTGTCGACGAGACTCAAAACAGGCGGTGAGTAAACTGGCGGTTGGTTAAGTAGGTTTGATATTTTTGGGCCAACGTACCTAATTTCGTTGGTGCTGGCCCGGTCGGATCAATGATCAAATAAGTAATGCCTTGCAAGCTGACGGTCAGTTCATTTTTAAGTGCGGGCATTTGCGCCGCCACGACGGCATGATCCACAAAATACACAATACCAATACGATTCTTCGGGAAAATGTTCTGCAACACTGCGGCAAATAACACCGCTTTGCTATCACAATCACCCGCATGTTCCATGAGGAGTTTGAGCGGTGGCGAATACCCACTTCCGGCGGAAACCTGACGGTCAGATAAATCCTGATAAGGTATTTGTTGTACCCACTCGCTGATCTTGCCAGAAATTTGCCGGATATTATTTCGGCCGTATAAATCGACAAATGCATTTGAAATCGACAGTAGCGCCGGCCGACTCTGCTGCATCACGCGCACGTGGTCCGGGATCACAAATTGTTCGCCAGTCGGGGTTTTCATCAGATAATAAAAATCGCGTTTCAGGTAATTGTCATAGGCCTGTTGTTGTGCCTGCTGCAGCTGTTGCTGCACTTTTTCCACCTGGGCAGCATCATTGCCGCGGACGGTCACTTTAAATGGCAGATTTTTTGGTGACAGCTGCACCCGCACACCACGTTGCTGTACTTTAACCGCCGTCAGCAATACCTGATGACGGATATTTTGGTCAGCAAGTTCGGTTGAATAACGCCGGTTGCTGCCTGAATTAGCCTTGATTTGCGCGTTGTCGAGCTGAAAACGCAACTCTGGCTCCGGCGGCCACTGATAACGAAATTCGGTGGTGGTGTCAGCGATAGTTTTTTGCACATCAATGGCGGCCGCCAGGGTCGATGACCAAAGTAAACTATTCAGCGCAAACAGAATTTTTAGCACCAACTGACATCCGCCGTTTCAGATAAACACAGCTTAATGCTAAAAAGCCGAAAATTCCAAGACTGCCACCGGATTCTTCCCGCACGACCACATCGATGTAATCGTCGCGGCTTTGATCTTCCAGCGGCAGATGATTGAGTGTGTTGTTGTCGTAACCGGAAATTTCTGCCAACAAATAGCCGGTGCGGGCATCAACCAGTTCGATCAGCAATTTATAGTAGCCGGTCCGTAGCTGGTTTAAATCGGTTTCGATGGCAAACCAGTCATCATTATTATGCCCATATAAGGTGAACACCGAACTGGTATGGATCACCCGTTCCGCGCCATTGCTATCGATCAAGCTATAAACCGCGTAAACCGGCTGTGAGCTGTAATCGGTGTGGGCATCGAAGCGGACGTATAATTGAGAATAAAAGCCATTGTGATTGCTGTCATACCGCATGGTTAAATCGATGGTATGAAACCAGGCCGTGCTTTGAAAAGCCTGAGTCACTGCCAATGAGCGGTTCACCGTAATATTCGGCGTGGCTTTGGCGCTACTGGCCACGGTGCTGGCGGGTAAATGAGATTCTTTGGTGGGTTGTAACGTCGTGATTGGTTCAGCCGCAAGCACTGAAGTAGTGGTGAAAATAGTGAAAATCATCGGTAGGATAAGGGTTTTCATGGTCAGTGCTCCTGTTGCTTTGATATCATCCTTGCCTGTTGCGGCTGAATCGCTCCTGAATTTTTTTCTTGGTATAAATACCGGTGTAACCGGTCACTGGATATGTCATGCGGATCTCAAAAACTATTGTCGTCAGTGAGCAGGCTCTTGCGATTGATTTGCTCTGTGCGGCCGTCCCGGAGTTATCAAAAGCCCGGCTGAAAGATGCCATGAATAAAGGCGCGGTTAGTTGGCAGCGTGGTAAGCAGCATAAAAGATTACGCCGTGCACAAAGTCCGGTGGCGCCTGGTGAGCAGCTGCATTTGCACTATGACAGTGATTTATTGCAACGAAGCTGTGACGTGCCGGTGTTATTGGCGGACGAAGGAAACTTTAGTGTCTGGTACAAACCACCCGGTATGTTGTCGCAAGGGAATGAATGGGGCGACCACCTGAGTTTGTTGCGTGTTGCCGAATTACACCATCAAAGCAAAAGGCCGGTTTTTTTATTGCACCGGCTGGACCGGGAGGCCAGTGGTTTGATGCTATTGGCGCATCAGCAAAAAACAGCGGCTGAACTCAGTCAGCTCATTCAACAACATCAAATCAGCAAAAAATATCAGGTGCTGGTGCTGGGTAAACTTGATGTCAACTTAGTAGCTGCCGGGCAAATTAATGCGGTACTCGACGGCAAAGCTTGTGAAACCAGATTCAATCTGGCGCCAGGTTGGCAGGAACCGGCGACAACCTTGCTGGATATCCTGTTGATCAGCGGTCGAAAACACCAGATCCGCCGCCATTTTGCCGACATCGGCCATCCGGTGATGGGCGATCCACGTTACGGTAGCAACAATCAGGATCCGGCTGGGCTTGGGTTACAGGCGGTAGAACTAAGCTTTGCGCTGGCCGCTGGACGGCGGAAATATCATTATCAGTTACCCAACGAGCTGCGCCGTTACACCATTGGCTAAGCAACTATCAGCCTGCGGTTATCAGCCAGCAAACCGCCATGGGTTAAAACTGTGGTTTAGCCAGCAGTAGGTCGTTGCAGGTTAAACTGATCAAACCCAGCCGCAGGGCGTTGTTAATATCTGAGCGGACATTTTCAGTCTGCCAGCTGCACGGATTGGGTTGGGTGCAATGTAACTGAACACGATACAGTTGTTGCCGCAGCTGTTGTTGACCTGCTAATTGCCAGCTCAGCCACACCAGTTCGCGCAGACCAGCCAAATCTGCGACTTGCCAGTAATTCCCCAATAACGGCTGTAGCGGTGCCACAAAGCTGAATAAGGTTGGATGGGTCGGTAGCTGCGCCTGCTGTTGTAATAAGAAATAGTTCAGTTGTTGCTCTACCTGAGCGAAACCTTCGGTCGGGCAACGCCAAATCAACCAGATGGCATCGGTATGTACCACATAACCCGCCAAATGTTCTGCTGGCAACGCGCTGATCAGCTGTTGCATCGCACTGCGCAGGATATGTTCGCCAAGCAGAAACTTAAATTGTTGTGGATGCGCCAGCTGAATACATTGCAGCTGGAGTGGCTGGGCTTTGTCGTATTCACGCTGTAGTTTTTTGCAAAACTCGGTCCAACTGGTGGCCTGTGGCAGATGGCTGGGATCCGGCTGGTCGTCACTGGCTCTGGCCTGCAACCTCTGCCTGAACATCCAGGCCAGACTCAACAGCCAACAGCTACCCAGTAAAAAAATCGCCCACAAGTACCAGCGTTGCTGATTTTGCAGCGCCGTGAACTGTTGTTGCTGCTGTTGTAGTTGCAGACCGTTGTTCAGTAAATCCAGGGTATATTTTTGTTGGGTTTTAAGCTGAGTCGCCTGTAATGCAGTGACTTTTTCACTGGCGAGAAAAGCCGGTTGCCAGTGCTCAGTTGCCGCATGCAGCTGCGCTGCAATCTGCCAATACCGCTGTTGCAGATAATCCGGTGAATTGAGCAGTAACGTTTGTACCGGCATTGCCGCAATCGCAGCCTCGAGATCTTGCTGGCGCAATGCAACATCAGTCATGGCCAGGCTGATTTCCAGCTGCATACTGGAATGTACCAGCTGGTTAAACAGCTGCAAAGCTTTGTTCAATAGTTGTCGCGCCTGCGGCAATTGTTGTTGCTGCAGCGCCAACTGTGCCTGGCCGTAATACACCAAGCCAATTAAATGCGCATCCTGTAATTCGGTCGCAAGTGTCATCGCTTTGGCCAGGATCGGCTGTGCCGCGCTGACATCGCTCAATTGCAAATACGTTTCTGCCTGATTGATCCAGACGTTGACCCGCTGCCTGCTGTCAGCTGGTTTTTGGTACAATTGTTCAGCTTTGGCAAAATGCTCTAGTGCCAGATTTGGTTGGGACAACTTCCGATAAGCCATGCCCAGTCGTAGATGGATTGAGCCCAGTGATTGGGTCCGATCCAACGTTATCGCCAAAGCCAGCGCCCGACTCAGGTGTAATTGGGTCAGTACAAAGTTATTTTGTTGCAATGCCAGTCGGCCGGCAATCAGTCGCGCTTGTAGTTCGGGGAGTGGCAGTTGGTGCTCAGTGGCAATCGCAATACTAAGTTCAGCATAACGGGTGGCTTCGGTCATGTTGCCCAATTGATTGTAAGCCTGCGCAAAACTTTCATAAACGCTGGTTTGCAGCTGCGGTTTTGTTGCCGATTTCATGCTGCTGAGTTTTGTTTCAGCCTGCTGCAGTGCGGCCAGCGCTTGTTGATTGTCGCGAAATAACATGCCGTAAATGAGCGCTTTTTGCTCCAGCGCCTGTATTGTAAGGTCGTCGGATAAGCCAAGTTGCAATGCCATATTGACACTACTGAGCGCGGCATCCTTATTTTGCAGCTGCAAATACGCATGAGCGAGCTTAAACCAGTGCATGGCATCCCGACGTTCCACGGCAACCTCACTCAGTTCGCTGGCAAATCGGGTTGGTTCACGCTGGATTTTCTGTAATTCAGCGGCAAGTGGATCGGCCTGAAGTGAAGCATGGAAGCACAACAATATCATCAACCAACGAAATTTCACTGGTGCTGCTCCTGCATCGGCAATGGTGGGAGGGAGAATTTACTGCTACTTTTTGCGCCGACATCCGAAAAATTCATTTGCAATCATGTCCTGCAACAAGTGCTGCGGTTAAAAAGCGTTTAGTTTACTCCGGCAGTGTCACACCAGCCAATCACTATTGGGTATAAAAACGGAACTTAATGATATCTCTAACAACAGCGCTTAGGGATGCCGGCAAAAAAACTGTGGATGTTGTCAGCCGTTTGTTCAACCAGTTCCTGCATTGCTTGTTGACTGGCCCAGCCGACATGTGGGGAAATCAGGATGTTTGGCACATCAGGCTGTAACAGCGGGTGATCAACCGGCGGCGGTTCGATGTCTAATACATCCAGCGCTGCGCCGGCCAATTCACCGTTTTTCAGCGCTTGCGCCAGGGCATGAGGGTCTACCAGACTGCCACGGGCGGTATTGAGCACCACTGCCGAGGGTTTGAGCCAACTTAAAGTTTCTTGGTTGAGTAAATGCTGATTGTCCTTTGTCGCAGGGCAGTGTAGCGATAACACGTCGGCTTGTTGTAGTGCTTGTTGAAAACTAAGCCTGCCAGCGCGAACAATTTGAGTCTCTGGTCGCTCAGCTACCAGAATATTCATGCCAAAAGCGGCGGCCAGTTGCGCTGTAGCCTGGCCTAATCCACCGAAACCAACCACGGTGAAGTTGAGCCCGGCCAATTGCCGGATCGGGAAACCCAGCCAGCAAAATTGCTGACTATGGCTCCAGGCGCCTTGTTGCACCGCTTGCTGATAAGGCACGATTTGATTAAACAATCCCAACAATAACGCCATCGCCTGTTGCGGTACCGCATACTGAGCGTAGTCGCGGGCGTTGCAGACAGTGATCCCGGCGCGCTGAGCGGCGACGAGATCAATATTGTTGATGCCGGTTGCCGTCACGCAAATCAGTTTTAAGTTGGGTAGTTGCGCCAGGGTAGCGGCGTTTAGCACCACTTTATTGACGATAGCAACCGTGGCATCAGCCAGTCGTGCCAGCACTTCGTCTGGCGTGGTCTGCGGGTAGCCGCGAAGGGGCATTGGCAATTGCTGTAACGGACTTAAATCAACGTCAGGCAAAGTTGCCTGATCTAAAAATACCAGCTGGCTCATCAAGAGTCCTCTTTGCTGTAAAGCTTGCTTTTATCGATAGAAACACCTATTGATAAAAGCAACTTCTGATTTTTTACTGACCCGACGATATTTGGCGCTGGATGGCAGTTTATGTATGTACTTAAGGTTCATTTTGCCATAACCCGTTACTGCTGCGGTCTTTTGTTGCTGTTGTTTTTGCCTGCTGTGATGGCGAAAACTATTACCATTGCAGCTTCGCCGTGGCAGGGACTGACCCATGCCGACGGTTCAGGCTTATATTTTGAGATTTTCCGTGAGGCGATGGCCACTCAGGATATCCAACTGACAATCCGGCTCAGCAACTGGAAACGCGCCAAGCATATGTTTTATGCCAAGCGCGCTGATGTCTTGCTGGCTGATTATCAGCAAGACGATCCTGGCCGATTGTACCCGCGCTGGCATCTGGATTATGACCAAAGCGTGCAACTTTACAGCTTGCAGCCGTTGCAAAATTTAGCCCAACTCAAAGATCGACCGGTGGGCTGGTTGTTGGGTTATGATTTTGACCAGTATTTACCCGTGCCGGTAGAACCGTACGAAGTGGCAACTGAGGAAGAAGGCTTTATGTTACTGCAACATCAGCGGATAACGGCCTTTATCAGTTATCAGAGTCATCAGCCGGATCCGATGGTATTACCCTTGTATAGTATGGAAATTCTCAGCGCTCAGCCGCTTTACCCGCTGTTCCAAAACGATTTTAAGGGCAGGCAATTGGCCAGAGCTTATGATTTGGGGATGGCGCAGCTGCATCGAAGCGGCCGCCTGGCAAAGCTGCATCGCAGCCAAAAAAGCTATTTGCATGCCCGGTATGATCAGGTGAAATAACCGTCAATGCCAGTCGATTGTAACGCCCTGACCTGTGAACGGTATATCACATCTTAACGGTACACGATATCGCCATACATTGGCGCCAACAGACCCAGCAACTGATTTTGCGCTGAAGTGCTGATGTGTTGTTCAGTCATCACTTTCATCAGGTGCCGGACCAGATTGTCAAAATCGGCCTGGGTAATTTTAAAACCGGTATGACTTTCCTGCATACTGACGCCGGTATATTTGCACGGGCCGCCGCTGAGTTCACATAACTGCTCAATCAACAACTTACGGAATCTGGCGATATCGGTGTCGCGAAAATGGTGAACGATTTGTGGGTCGTTTTCAATTTCCACTAATAAGCCGTCGACGATTTTTTCGATGCCCGCGCCGCTACCTAGCTGTTGATACAGCTGATCTTTAGCAACAGTCTGGCTGCAGCCGCTAAGGGCGAACAATATCATTACAGATAAACCCAGACTCAACCACAGGCCGGAAAATGTTGCTGCTTTCATTAAAAGGTGGCCTCCAGCGCCAGGTAATAGCCTTGTTGTTGCGCCAGACCGGCAATGCTGCCTAAATCAACATAACCGCCCACCACACTGAAATTCTGATTAATAAACCAGCCGACAAAAAAATCGCGCCAGTGCGCTTCGTCAGCAAAGGCCAAATTATTCGGTTTTTGCCGGAATTCGATACCAACGGCCAGATCAGGGCGCAGTAAAATGGCCGCTGAACTTTCCAACATGTACTGGTAGCTGTTGTGGTTGGCCCCACCAAAACCAAGTAAGCCAATCTGATTGGCTTTGGTGGCGCGAATGGTGGCATTCAGCAGCAGATTGCGACCTGCCACCGCGCCAAAATACACTTTGCTGGCGGCGATATAAACATCAGTGCCGGAATCTTTTTGTGCGCCTACCGCGAGCGGCAAGCCGGAGTTGCGGTGTTTTTTATACTGTAAGCCAAGGCTGATTTGTGGCTGTTGGGTGTACAGCAATTCTCCGGTAATATGATATTTCAGACCAAAAACGTCCTGCTGCAGATCGCCGCCCATGGTATCGAGGTTAAATTTCTGCCGGGTCAGTGACACTTCCCATTGATTGTTATAACTGGCGCCAATGCCAAAATTCTGCAGGGTAAAGTCGTCCACACCCACTCTGCTGGTAAAGCTGTTGACCGACCACTGGCCACTGCTGGCATAACCGTTAATCACCGCCCAGGGCACAATGCCACCACCCGCAGCACCTTCGATGGACGTCGAACCGCCGGTGGCAATCACTTTACTGCCAGCGGCCGCCGGCAAAGACAGTATTAAACTGACCAGCATCGATATCAGTAATTTCATCAAATACTCCCGGTATGTTCGCCTGAACCAAACCAGCGATCGCGGTTGAGTTCAAACGCCAGCAACCATTGTTCAAATGCTGCCGCCGGCAAGGGTTTGGAGAAAAAATAACCCTGCACTGTATCAACGCCGTGCAGTTGTAGTTTGGCAAGGCCTGCCACATTTTCCAGACCTTCTGCCGTCACCCGCAAGCCCAGACCATGCGCCAGCTGAGTCGTCGCCTGTACGATCAATTCATCGTTTTGGTTGTGCTCAATATCTTTAATAAAGGCCCGGTCAATTTTCACTTCGTGCACCGGCAATTGTTTCAGATAGGCCAACGATGACTGACCGGTGCCAAAATCATCGATTGCCAGTTCGATCCCCATATCCCGTAATTTGCTCAGTACTTTAATCACCTGCGCCGGGTCCTGCATCACCGCACCTTCAGTGACTTCCAGCGCCAGCGCCGCCGGGGCCAGTTGAAAATGCTGTAACCGGCTGGCCATTTGCGCCGGTAGTTCCGAATTCAATAAATCATGCGCTGATAAATTAATCGCCACTTTCATCTTCACTTGTTGCTGTTGCCAGCGTGCCAGTTGCGCCATCACCTGTTCAATCATCCAGTCGGTGACCAGTGCAATTAAACCTGAATGTTCAGCCAGCCGGATAAATTCATCCGGTGGAATAAATCCAAGCTCCGGGTGTTGCCAGCGGATCAGTGCTTCGGATGACTGACAAATTTGCGGGTTCAGGCTGACTTTGGGTTGATACACCACAAACATCTGGCCACTTTTTAACGACAGTGGCAGGTCGCGCAAAATGGTGAGTTCGCGCTGATGACTTTCGTCCTGACCGGGTTGATAGACCGCCAGATGATCATGACGAATTTTGGCGTGCACCATGGCGATATCAGCCCGTCGCAACGCATCGTCAGCGCTGATTTCGGTGGACTCCAACACATAAAGTGCCAACGCCAGTGTCAGATTCATGCTGGAACCACCCAGTTTGAATTCCTGACTGAGTGAAAATTGCAGGCTTGCCAAGGGTGTCGAAGGTGATTGTTGGGGCGGTTGTTGTGATAACAGCAGCAAAAACTCATCGCCACCAAGCCGCGCTAATAACAGTGGCGGCTGTGGGCTAAAAAGGGAGCTGGATTTCAGCCGGTTGGCCAGTTGTTGCAGCAGTAAATCGCCATTCTGATAACCGAAGGTGTCGTTGATATGTTTAAAGTCTTTGATATTAATCAGCAATAATTGCAAATCAGGCTGATGCAACAACGTTGGTAATTGTTGTTCTACAAAACTGCGGTTGGCGAGGCCGGTGAGTGAATCATGTTGCGACTGGAACAAGATCTGTTGTTCACGTTGCAGAATATCCAGCTGCATTTTGCTCAGAGTCTGGCTGAGTAAGCCCACTTCACCTTTATGAATGAGTGGCGCCGTTGCTCTGATCCCTTGACCAATTTGCCTTGCAAAATCAGTCAGCTGGCGCAGTGGTTGCGTGATGCTGCGCGCCACCAGATATGCCAGGACCAGTGCCAGCGATAAACCAAGGCCGAAAATAAGCAGTAACTGACTACGCGCTTGCAGATAATTGTCACGCCAACGGGCAGTTGATAAATGTAAAAACGCAAACAACTGCTGCTGGCTGTCGAGCGCCACGGCGTGGGTTAAATAAGGTGGGATCACATCATCAAATACCAGGCTGTCGTTATCACCAGTGGCATCACCTGGGCTTTGTGGCGAAATTGCCGGTAGTTGCTGTTGTAAGGTCGTGGCCAGTAACAGCTGTTGACCTGGCGTCACCCGGCTAAAGCTGATGTCGAGATCTGTAACCCCTCTAATTTCGGTGGCTAAATCCTGATCGAGCAAAAATCCCATGCCAACCCAGGCGATTAGTTGCGGCGCTTTAACCGGCATCATTACCAACTGGTACGCCTCGTCGCCGAGCAGCACAATATCGGTCAGGCTATCGCGGCCACTTTGTTTCATTTCTTTAAACAAAGTGGTGATTTGCGCCTGGCTGATTTGTTGTTGGGTACTGGCGAGCAACACACCGCTGGGAGACAACAATACACTGACATTGGCCTGAATGCGGCCGCCGTGATTTTCCAGTACCGAGGTGATGGTTTCTTGTTCCGAGGTGGCCACAGCACGACGAAAACCAAAATCGCTGGAAATAATCCGCACTGAGGTACTGAGCTGCTCAGAACGGTTGGCCAGGGCTTGTTGGAAAACCTTGCTGGCGACTGACAACGACTGCTGCGCCTGCGAATAACTGTCACGCTTCATTGCGCTGAGTGTGGCAAAACCAATGGCAACAGCCATCAAGCTGAGTAAGCCTAACAATAATACGACCAATCGGAAGCGTAACGAGTCGAACATGAGACCTCGGTGAATTCAAACACTCGGGTAGCTCTTGAGCATACCATAATCGACATATAACAAAAGTTACCGTTTTACATATCCATATGATTTTTCAACGGTTCGACCTGCACATTTCCGACTTGGTCGTTGGTAATGTTGTTGTTCGCGCTCTTTAGGAGTCGTAAAACCAGTCTTTAACCTTAAGCTGGGATCAACAGAATTTCAACTTTCGGCTGTGTCATGGTCAACATGCTTAAGGTATAAGTGTCTGCTCGGTCTGCATTCCTTCGAGAATGGTGGCCGCCAACAAGTCGTAGTAATTGGACCAGGCGCTTTCGATGCTGGCGCTGCACTGGCTTTTTAATTCATGTTGAATTGCCAACAACAGGGCTGATTTGACAGTGCCAAAGTGGCGGGCTTCAACGCCATAAGTACGGTGCCTTTCGCCTAACTCCAGCAGGGTAGTCCGCAATTGTTCCGGATGCATTACATTACTGACCGCAGCGCTGAAGATGGTAAAAAAATGCTGTTCAATAAGTTTACGATCGCTTTTGAACATTGGTTTAATCATCGGGGCCAATTCAAACAAACAATCATAAAAAATGGAGGCAAAGCTTTTCTCGGCTTGATTGAGCAATAAAAAAGTTGCGGTGATGGTGTGTTTTTCGGTCACAGTCAATTCCATTTAAACTATCTCCATCGCTTAAACGTGTGGTCATTCATAGTGTAGTCTTAAGTATCACTTCGAGCGGTATTAAACAAAATCAAAAAAAAACTGCCCCCGAAGGAGCAGTTCAGCAATGCAATCGATAGCGACTTGCGTATCGCCTTGGTCGCCTTCGCGGATTAGACACTTAACGGCGGCGGGCTAACCACAGCAGCGCGGGTGCCAGTAACAGCAGTGTCGCTGGAGCCGGAACTTCTTCAGCGCCAATAATAGTGCCTGTGGCATTGCGCACTTGAACGTCTTGAGCCGGGATCTCAAAACCCCAGCCATCGCTTAATTCAACTTTGTTGAAGTTCAGGGCAAAAGCACCGGCTTTTTTGGCGATAAAAGTAATGGTCGCCAACTGGAAACGGTTGTCCGGCGTGGCTTGTAACTCAGCCAGTTCAAAATCCAGCGCGTCAAAGTTCAGTTCAGAAAAATTCAGCAGATTGCCGCTGACCGCTGAATATTTATCGGTGTCAGCAAACACCGTCAGGCAATTGCCAAAGGTGATGCTGTCAAAGGTCAGAGCCGTTGATTTAAACCATAAATCGATATTAAAACCGGCCAGCGCCGTGTTTAAATCGCTCATCCAGATACTGGCGCTGATGGTATCGCCTTTCTGATAGCTGGCATTGTCCAGTTCAACGCTGATTAACGCAGCTTGTGTTTGCAGGCTGAAGAATAAACCGAGTACCGCAAAGAATTTTTTCATTGTTAACATCCAAAAATTAGTCATTTAATCAAATTGTTATGCTGTAAAGACCGCAGCGCAGGTCAGAGCCACACTGCGGTCAGCATGTTGTTTTAAGCAGACCGCTTATTTAATTGCGCAGCGTGCGTAAGTACATAACGCCGCCATTGCGCGCGCATCGGTACTGTTCACTTTGCCATCTTTGTTAAAGTCGTAGCTTAAGCTCAGCACCGCGCCACTGCGCAGTAACTGGTTAAACAGGCTGATATCGTTGTTGTCGACATCACCGTCTTTATCCAAATCAGCAGGTTTTGCTGTGCTCAGTGCCAGCTCAACCACCACCGGATCATGGTCAGAAGAGCGGAATGGCGTGTCCTGATACAAATCGGCTTGTTGTTGTGCTGTTTTGTCTTCGACGTTGTAGTCAAACACAATCGGCTCATCAGAGTTGATATGCCATTCAGTGGCATAAGACACCTGCGATGACAGGCTGCTGCTGGCAATAGCGTGGTCCAGATAACCACTTTCACCGCTGAAGCTGTAGCCGTACGTGCGATTGCCCTGATGTTTTTCAATCAGGTTAACAAAACCGGCGCTGACGAAGGTGTGAATTGGATCTTCTTTGGCGTAAGCGTTTAAGTCACCAATCACCAGTACATCCGGATCGGTGCTGCCGGTAGGTGATGTATTTAAGAATGCCATCAGCTGTGTTGCGGCCTGGACCCTGGTCGCATTCCAACAGCTTTGACCATCTTTAAAGTCGCGATCCGGGCTGGTTGAACCCGGGCAGCTGCCTTTTGATTTAAAGTGGTTGACTGCCACACTAAACACTTCATTGGTTTTGACTTCTTTGAACGTTTGGACCAGTGGCTGACGGTTACCAAAACCAAATACACCGCTGTTGGTAGTGACGGCATGACCAACCGGCACGACTACGGCAGCTTTGTAAATCAGGCCTACGGAAATTTCGTCAGTACCAAGTTCGGTACTGCCTGGCACGCTGGCGAAAGTATAAGTGCCGGCACCGGCCACTGCATTCAGGCGGCTGACTAAGTCAACGATAGCGCTGGCTGCACCATAACCGTCGTTTTCAATTTCCATCAGACCTACCACATCTGCGTCCATTGCCGCCAAAGCTGCGACAATTTTGTCAGCCTGACGTTCAAATTCCACAGTGCTGTTGGCGCCACGTGAGGTTGGAAAACCCGTGCCATCGCCGTTACCGTTGAAGTAATTCAGCACGTTAAAGCTGGCAACGGTCAGGCTGTCCTGACGTTTCAGCTCTGGTGCGTCCTGCCGCAGATTGCTGGCGGTATGGGTTGGCGTGACGGCTGGCAATAACCGCCAGGCGCTGAAGCTGAAATCCAATACACCTTGCAGATTGCTAAACGTATCGCCCAGACGGACCGGGTTGTTCATGGTTAAACCTGGCGCCGGGTAGCTGATATTGGCCGGGTTTTTGCCATTTTGCAGGTCGTCCAGAATGATTTTATCCAGCTTGTTTTGCGCGGCCAGCGCAATGGCTTCGGCAGTGCCCGGACGGAACTGGTTGGTTGGAGTGTACAGACGTTTCGACGACAGACCCAATTCACCATAGGTGCCGAGGCTGAAGGTATCCGACACGGTCAGCGACTGACTGATTTGCACTTGCATACTTTCCAGCGCTTCCAGGCCAGTCAGATTGCTAAATGGCAGGCTAAAAGCAACCGGCGCTATTGCTTCACCCGGGCCACAATCGAGCAAGGCGGCTGAGCGTTTTAATTGCGTTTTGGTGAAGAATTCTTCAACCGTACCAATGATCCGCACTTTACTACCCGCTGCCGGGTAATCAGTGACACCATTGTTGTAGACAAAAATGGCTTCAGAGGTGGCTGGGTTGTTGTCAGAATCTGCCGCTTCTTCCTGCACATAAAAGCCGGTGGCTGTTGGCAGTTGCTGAGTGACAATACCTTCAATAATATGAATTTTTCCAACTTCGGCTGATGCTGTGCCGCTACCCTGAATGGCGCTGATGAAGGTTGCGGTTTCACCGCAGGCGCCGATCAGCGGATCCGGTGTTGGGTCCGGATCTGGATCCGTGCCGCCACCACCATCGCCTTCCATGCTATGCGCACCGAGGTTGCTGTAGGTGTTTTCGGCAAAACCCAGCCATTGGGCTGCTGGATCAAAGGCATCACTGCTATTGGTATCACCTTGATTGACAGTAGGTTTACGCACCAACGTTTTATTCAGCGTCTGCACATCACCGCTGCCCCAGGTGGAGCCAGGGTCAAAACCAATCTGGCCAACCACATCAATTAAGGTGCTGCCGTTGTATAACGCAATGGCGTCATCACCGTTAAAATTGCCTGAGCCTAGCGTTAAGCTGGCGGACGTTTGTTTGTCTTTTAATTCCTGTACTGCGGCGGTATCAACCAATACCAACACCGATTTTGCGGCAATTTCACCGGATAAATTCACGGTTTTGCCAGCAGTGACGGCGCCGTTTGAAAAGACTTTCAGGCTGTAACCGGTCAGATTTAACGGTGTTGTACCCGGGTTGTAAATTTCCAGCGCTTTATTGTTTGAAGAACCTTCTACATATTCAGAAATAAAAGGTTCAGCCTGAAGTGCGGGCGCCAAAAGCGCTGGCAGCAGGAGCAGTTTAAATTTCATAGGGTTTCCGTGGCGGTTTGGTTATTTAGTTGATGGTTGTTTTGTCAATTATGATTAAGCTGGTGACTATGTTGTCGGGCACCAAGGTTGCTTTGCAACGGTGGTATGGAAAATCAGCTTGGCTAAATTAGAGATTAATTATGACAATTTCAATATAGACTTATGAATATTTTCAAAACGTTATCGATATTATGTAAAATATTCTGACACTTTTTTTCTAAGCTTTTGATTTACTGGACGGATCAGTAATTAAGTTTTTTTGAATTAATTTTCAGCAATTGTACAAGCTGTCGTTGGCAGTCCCGATTATCGCCGATTAGCTGTGCTAAACCGGCTGTTGCCAGCAGCTTTGTTAACATTTAAGGTATTGAATATCGCCTACGGAGCAAACATGCCACAACCTGTGATCCTCGCTATCGATCAAGGCACTTCATCCAGCCGCGCTATGTTATTTAATCGCAATGGTGAGCTGCTGGCGCAAGCGCAACAAGAGCTAAGTTGCCACTTCCCGCAATCGGGTTGGGTGGAGCAGGATGCCGAACTTATTTGGTTGTCGGTGCTGGCGGTATGCCGCGATGTACTGGCGCAAGCTACTGCGTTGCAGCTTGAAGTGACCGGCGTTGGCATCAGCAATCAACGCGAAACCACAGTGTTGTGGCATCGGCAAAGTGGTGCAGTGCTGGCTCCGGCTATTGTCTGGCAAGACCGGCGTACTTATGTTTACTGCCAGCAATTACAAAAACATGCGCCTATGGTGCGCCAGAAAACCGGGCTGGAACTGGACCCGTATTTTTCGGCTTCAAAAATCCGCTGGTTGCTTGATCACGAACCTAAAGTTAAACAAGCGTTATCCGACCAGCAACTGGCCTTTGGCACTATCGATAGTTTTCTGCTGTGGCGTTTAACTGGTGGCAAAGTGCACGCCACCGATACCAGCAATGCCAGCCGCACCATGTTGCTGAATTTGCAAAGCCTGAGCTGGGACGCTGAGTTGCTGCAACTGTTTGATATTCCATTTGAAATTTTGCCGAAAGTGAAACAAAGTGCCGATGATTTCGGCCGTTGTGATGCAAAGTGGTTTGGTGCTGAATTGCCAATTCTGGCACTGATTGGCGATCAGCAAGCTGCGGCGATTGGCCAGGGTTGTGTCAGCGCAGGAACCTTAAAAAGTACCTACGGCACCGGCTGTTTTGCGCTGCTTAATACCGGTTGTCAGCCGCTGATTTCCAAGCAGCGGCTGTTATGCACCGTCGCCAGTACAGTGCAGGGGCAAACTCAATATGCGCTCGAAGGCGCAATTTTTGTGGCGGGCGCGGCGGTGAAGTGGCTGCGCGACCAGCTGGGTATCATTCAATGTGCCAGTGAAACTGAAAGCTTGGCGGCTAGTCTGCCGGATAACGGTGGTGTGTATTTGGTACCCGCTTTTACTGGATTAGCAGCGCCTTATTGGCGCTCCGATGTGAAAGCCAGTTTAACGGGTTTGAGTTTAGGTAGCGGCAAAGCGCATGTGGCGCGTGCTGTGCTGGAAGCGGTGGTGTATCAGACTGCGGATTTGTTGCAAGCGATGCAGGCCGATGGCGCCAGCATTTCGCAGCTAAAAATTGACGGTGGCATGGTGGCGAACAATTGGTTCTGCCAGCATTTAGCTGATGTGCTGAATGTGACCGTGCTGCGCCCAAACGTTGCTGAAACCTCGGCTTATGGTGCGGCACTCTTGGCGGGGGTGCAGGCTGGAGCGCAGGCCGGTTGGTACGGCAGTTTGGCCGAGACCGCGTTAGTGCAAAAACAAGTGACTAGCTTTACACCGGCGATGGCTTCTTCTGAACGTGCGATGTTGCTGGAAGGTTGGCGCGATGCGGTGCAAAAGGTGCTGAGCTGATGCTGAAAAAGTACCTGCAGCAAATTAAAGACGGCAAATCGGTGCAGTACAGCAAAATGCTGCAATTACTGCCGCCGGGGTTTTATCAGCGCCGTGGCGAGCTGTTTAAAGTACGGGTGGTCGGTGCCGGGAAATGGCAAGTCAGTGTTGTCGATGCCGCATTATTTGAGCAGCTGTGGCAAAGTGCGCTGGAACCGGCCAATCGGCAGATTGCCAGTTTGCAGGGCGATTCGCACCGCGCCAATACTTCACATAGTTATCTACTGCTTTATCACCAGGCGTTGACCGATGCGCGGCCCGATTTAGTGCTGGCACAAAGCCAGTTTGATGGCAGTGTGCAGCTATTACAAAATTTTCAGCCGAAAAAGTGCCTGTTACTGATTGAAAACGAAGAGAATTTCTTTCGTTATCCGGAAGTTGTCGCTTTGGCCCAGCAGATGTCGGTGCAGGAATTTAGTCTGGCGTTTAGCGATATTGCCCTGGCATCGGGCTCACGCATTGGCTCGGCCTTACTGCAGCCATTTCTGGCGCAATACAAAGACATTTATTGTGCTTTTGACTATGACGCAGCTGGTTTGGAAACCTTTGATTTATTACAGAAAAAATGGGGCGACAAAGTAAAGTTGGTGGTGGCGCCGGATTTAACGCCCTGGCTTGCTGGTTTTATTCACCCACCGAAACAACCGCAGCAGCTGGTTAAAGCGCTGCAACTGGCGGAAAAACATCAGTTGTTTGGTTTGGTGGATGCTTTTAGCAAAACCAAAAACTTCCTGGAGCAGGAAGTTTTGTTAAAAGGTACAGAATTGTCCGGTGGATCAACTTAATTTCGAATTTCGTATTGTAGGGCCGATAGGCGCAGCGCCATCGGCCGGATGTAACGTTTAAAATTGGCCTTAGTTGGCTTTCATGTTCGATGGCGCTGCGCTTATCGAACCTACGGTGTCTGACGCGGTGAGTACGCCACCAAGCCGGCAAGCGCCCTACGTTTTTTATCTTCAAATCAATGATTTGAGCGTATTTCAAACGTAGGGCGGAGTCACCGCAGGTAGTCCGCCAGCAAGCCGACCAGCGCCCTACGTTTTTTATCTTCAAATCAATGATTTGAGCGTATTTCAAACGTAGGGCAGACTCACCGCAGGTAGTCCGCCAGCAAGCCGACCAGCGCCATACGGTTTTTTATCTTCAAATCAATGATTTGAGCGTATTTCAAACGTAGGGCGGACTCACCGCAGGTAGTCCGCCAGCAAGCCGGCCAGCGTCAATCCATCAACCGGCTTTTTTAAAAAAACATGTGCAAGCCAGCCTTAACTCGTCGCCGCGACCGCTTGTTTCACCTGCAATGCCAGCTGCTCTTGCAATGCTGGATCCAGCTTTAACTGGCGCGCCAGCTCCTGCAAATAGGATTTTTCCATAAAGTTTTGCTCATCAACCGTCAGCAAACTGGCCAGATACATCTCAGCCGCCATCGCCTGATCTTTGGCATGTGAAGCCACTTCGGCTGGATCTAAGGGCTTTTTCAGCTCGCGATCAACCCATTGTTGTAACGATGGATCCGAGGTTAATTTCGCCACTTCGCCATCTATGAGTTCGCGCTCGCGATCATCAATATGGCCATCGGCTTTGGCGGCGGCAATCAGCGCCACCAAAATCACGGTGCAATGCACTTCGGCTTGGGGTGCAGACAGTTGATCAAAAGGTTGTACCGGATTGGCTTGCTGACTTTGCCCTGGCGTTTGCTGCTGGTAATTTTGATAAGCTTTAAACGCCAGTGCGCCAAGTGCGGCTAAACCACCATAAGTGAGTACAGTGCCACCCATTTTCCGGCCAGATTTGCTGCCTAGCAGTAAACCCAAAGCGCCACCGGCCAAAGCCGCACCGCCTTTGCCGGATAACAACGATGACAAGGTGTCGGTCAGACTGCCGCTACTTTGGCTTTTTTGCTGGCCGTAGTTGCTGTTGCCAGAACTTGCTTGGCCGTATCCTGATTGGCCGTAACCCGATTGACCATAGCCTGAGCTGCCAGAAGATTTCCCTTGCAACATGTCGCTGCCTGAACGTAATAACTGATCGAGTAAACTTTTGGTATTCATCCGGTTTCCTTGTAATTTCCGTGTGAAGCAGTGGTGTCATAACTAACAAGATAGTCAGAGCTTAACTTTGTATCTGACTCGTCAGCAACAGCAGAAGTTGCAGCATCAGGCAAAGCTTTGTATCTGAATGTAACACTTTGCACGCAAAAAGCCGCGGCCAAACCTTTTAATCTGTACAAATATACAGTCTTTGATACACTCAAAATATCCCAGTTTTTTATAAAATAGCCCATGACCGCACCCCAACTGCAGTTACCGCCGGATTATTATCTGACGCATTTTCGCGATTTGCTGGCGGTGCTGCAGAGTCGTTATCACAGTGTATTGTTACCAAAGCATCTGCAACTGATTGAAACCTTTCAGCAATTGCCATTAACCGCGCAGCGGTTGTGGGTGCGGCTACTTAATCGTAAAGGGCTGGTGTTTGCGCTCAAAGATGTTGAATACGATGAGGTGCCTGTTCAAGCGGCCGCGGTTGCCGCGCTGCTGCAGGACGGATTTTTGGATCGGCCGTCGTCCTTTGATGATCGCGCCGATTGGCTGCAGCGTGCCAATAAAGATCACCTTCTGGCGTTGGTCGCATTAGCCTCTCGCGAGGAAAACCCGGAGCTACCACTACTTAAAAAAAGCAGCACCAAACCGCAGATCCAGCAGTATATTGAACAACATCAACTGCTTACGCCAGAATCGATCCAATTATGGTCTGAGCAGCATGGCGAATTGGTGGCACTGCGGGCGCAAACCGAATTGCAGTATTTGTATTTTCTGTATTTTGGCCGTTTTGAAACCAGTCTGACTGCATTTACGCTACGCGATTTAGGTATTCTACCGGGCAGTGGTTTTAAACAAGAATTTCAGGCGCGTTATACCGACCGCGATCAAGCGTTGGCGGCTTTTGCTTATGCCCGTTTAAAACCAGAGTTGCAAAGCTTGCAGCAAGCCTGGAAAAGCCTGGAACTACGGGCGCAGGAAGCCGCTTTGCGGCAATGGCAACAGCAAATGCAGGAGTGGCCGGAACCTTTGGATGAGCGCACGCGGTTGCAACGGGAAGCGTTATGCACAGCGCTGGGGCGGCTCTCGGAAAAGCTGCTGACGCACGCCTGCGCTGACGTTGCCTTGGTAGACGATGCTCATCGTCAACGCGCGGCATTAACCCAACTTGCCATTGGTTTTTACCAACAAAGCGCCAGTTATCCGGCTTCCGAGCGCTTGCTGCGGTTGTATTATGCCAATCGCAGCGACCCACAGATGGCCGAAGCGCTGCAGCAGCAGCTGCAACAAATGTTGGAAAACCCCAGCTGTGATGATGAACTCTGGTTTGCCCGTGATTTCGCCAGTCGTAAATTGCAGCAAAAACCCACCTCAGATCTGACTGACTTTTTGCGTAGCGCCGCGACCATCACGCTGGACGAATTATATCTGGGCCAGACCGAGCGTGGTGCGGTGCAATATTTTAAGCAACAGGGTTATCAGGCGTTTCATGCTGAAAACGAACTGTGGCTGGGCTTGTTTGGCTTGTTGTTGTGGCAGCCGTTGTTTGAGTCTGAGCAAAGTGCCATTTACAACGAGTTTGAACGAAGGCCACGGGATTTATCCAGCGGCGAGTTTTATCAGCGCCAGCAGGACTTGATTGAACAGCAAATTGCGTTATTGGACGACCCTGCCGTGGCAGTGAAGCAGTTGTTGAAAACCTATACGGCGCAGTTTCAAACTGCCAACGCGGTATTTAGCTGGCATGCGGATTTGGCGACGATGTTGCCGTTATTAGTACATGGTGCGCCACCTGGGGCGCTTTCGAAAATCATCCGGCAGATGGCACAGGATTTTCGTCGGTGCAGGAGCGGTTTTCCGGATTTATTGCTGGTCAAAGGCGGGGTTGGTGCGAGTGGCAGCGATGACCAAAAGCTGGAAATTCAGCTGGTGGAACTCAAAGCCGTTGGCGACAGTTTAAGGCGCAATCAGCTCACCCGCTTGATGAACCTGCGTGAACTAGGCTTTGACGTGTCGCTGCTGCAAGTGCAGTGGTGGCAAAGTCCGGATCGGGTTTATGTGGTGATTGATGTTGAAACCACTGGCGGTAAAGCGGAGAACGATCGCATCACCGATATTGCTGCTTATAAAGTGCAATACGGTGAAATTATCGATGAGTTTTCCAGCCTGGTAAACCCACAGCGGCGCATCCCTTATTTTATCCAGAAGCTCACCGGCATCAGTAATGAGTTGGTGGCGTCCGCGCCGCTATTTAGTGAGATTGCAGGCAAGCTTGCGGAATTTATCGGTGACAGTATCTTTGTCGCCCACAACGTGAATTTTGATTACAGCTTTGTCCGCGCGGAACTTGCGCGTTGTGGCTACGAGCTGCAACTGCCAAAGTTTTGCACCGTGGTACAAATGCGTCGTGCTTACCCTGGACTTGCCAGTTATAGCCTGGGCAAGCTAGCGCAACATTTTGATATTCCACTGCATAATCATCACCGCGCTGCCGCTGATGCGCGGGCGACGGTGGAGCTTTTAAAACTTATTCAGGCGAAAACTGTGGTGGGGGTGGAACAAGTTGCCACACAGGATAAGGTCGAAGTAGCGGCTGATGCAGATTTGTAAAAACGGTGCATGGACAAGCGCTGGCGACAGAGTGTCGCCAGCTTCCTCTTCAACTGCCGTTTATCACAAGGCTTACAAAAACATCCCGCCCGAAGCTTCAATCCGCTGGGCATTGATCCAACCTGCCTGATCGCTTAGCAATAACGCTAAAGCGCCGCCGATATCATCCGGCTGGCCAACGCGGCCTAAGGCGGTTTGACTGGCGATAAACTGGTTAATGCCAGCGTTGTCGCGCACTGCGCCGCCGCCAAAATCCGTTTCGATGGCACCGGGCGCCAGCACGTTAACGCGGATCCCACGTTCGCCGAGCTCCTTCGCCCAGTATTTGGTCATGGTTTCCACCGCGCCTTTCATGGTGGCGTAAGCGCCGTAACCCGGAATGGCGAAGCGGGTCAGGCCGGTCGACACATTGATAATCCGGCCGCCATCAGCCAGCAGTGGCAATAACTGCTGGGTTAAGAAAAACGGCGCTTTAACATGAATATTCATCAATAAATCAAACTGTTCGACACTGGTATCAATCATCGACAAGTGAATGCCAATACCGGCGTTATTGACCAGAAAATCAAACTGCCTGCGCTGCCACTGTTGTTGTAACTGTTGCTGTACCGCAACTGCAAAGTCGCCGAACTGCTGGCTTTGCCCGACATCGAGCTGCAGCGCCACGGCTTTGCGGCCGAGTTGGGAAACTTCCGCTACCACAGCGGCGGCGTCTGCGGCGTTATGCTGATAAGTCAGAATCAAATCAACACCTTGCTTGGCTAGTTGCAACGCCATATTTTTGCCAAGGCCGCGACTGGCGCCGGTGATTAAGGCGATTTTTGGCTGTGTTGTTGTTGAGCTAGAGCTAGAGCTAGAGCTAGAGGTTGAGCTAGGGGTTGAGGTTGAAGTGTGTGACATGTTGCTCTCCTGGATTTGTTTGGGGGCTAGATTTCGAACTGGCGCCAGTGTATTGCTAGGTGGATGTTGGATAAACCATGTAAGTGTGAATAGACTGTTCGTTATTGGCTGACAATGTCGTCGCAAATGCCGTCGCAAATGCCGTCGCAAGAGTCGGCCATAGCAACGCGCTTCGCCGAAACTGTCGGGAAGTAACAACAAGCAAACAGGAGTAATGCAAATGCAGGATAGAATTCAGGCAATGCAGGTATTTGCACGGGTCGCCGAGCTGCAAAGCTTTACGGCGGCCAGTGTCGAACTAGATTTATCCAAGACTTATGTCTCAACTTTGGTGCAACAGCTGGAAAATCATCTGGGCAGCCGTTTGCTGCAACGCACCACGCGCAAGGTACAGCTGACGCAGGACGGTCAGTTGTTTTATCAGCGCTGTAAAGACTTGCTGGCGGAATTTGATGAAGTGGAGCATTTGTTCCAACAGCAAAACGCCGAAGTATCCGGCCGTTTGCGGATTGATTTACCCACAGTGATGGCGCGGGCGTTGTTGTTCCCGAAGTTACCGGAATTTCAGGCGTTGTATCCGAAACTTGAATTTGAAATCAGCTGTACCGATCGCAAGATGGATTTGATTGCCGAAGGTTTTGACTGCGTGGTGCGGGTGGGGGCAATGGAGGACTTAGGCCTGATTGCCCGTGCTTTGCCGCCGATGCCATTGCTCAATCTGGTAAGCCCGGCGTATTTGGCAAAATTCGGCACTCCAACAGATCCGGCTGAGCTGGCAAGTACAGTTGGGCCGCATCAGCTGGTGCATTACGCACCGCATTTTGGCAATCGCGACAGCTGTTTTGAATACCTGGCGCCAGCTGGCCTGCAGCGAATAAAAATGCACGCGGCGATCACCGTCAACAATACCGACGCCTACGCCACCGCTTGTCTGGCCGGACTCGGTATTATTCAGGCACCACTTGGTGGTGTACGTCACTTATTGGAAAGCGGCCAGCTGCAACAAATTCTGCCCGAGTACCGCGCGCCCGCGATGCCGGTCGCGATGTTATACCCACATCGGCGCCATGTTCCGGCCAGATTAAGGCTGTTTATGCAGTGGTTTGAAAAGGAGTTGCAGGTTTATTTGACCCAGCCGGAGCCACCATTAGTTAGCAGCAGTTTTTCTCAGGAGGTTTAGTGATGCCGGTAGAAACTATCAATGATCAACAGCTGGCGATGCTCTTTTCGGTCTTTCATGACGGCGTTTTCTGCGATGTCGTGCAACAGGGCGATACGCTGCAATTTGATATCGACATCCGCTATTTGGCCGCGCGGGTAAACCCGTTGTTCAGTAAATTCCACATAATGCTGGCGGGTGTTGAAGAGCTGACTTTTATCACCTGGCCAGATGATGTTGGGTCGAACCCGACTGTGTTTACTGATATTTCAGCAATATTCACACCCAGACTTGAATTGTTGAGTGCGGAAGTAAGCAATGACATGGTTAAAATTTCCTGCAATCAGCCATTAGCAGGTTTAGGGTATTGCGGCGGCGATTTGAAGATAAAGGCAACATCTGTTGTCGTGAAGGACGAGGCAGGAACAGCTTATTCCATCGACGAATTACAAGCGCTCAACGATGGTTATTGGGATGAATGGGGGAGTTAACCGCAGGGATAACTGGCTGCCACTTCGATTGTACCTGTGCCAGGAAACCGCATGGCTATTGACGGTTTTACTAGACTGCCGTTTCGCCGTACATCAGGATGGTTTGCCCCAAAAGCTTGAATGGCCTTTTTAATATGTTAGTATGGAATTGAGGTGATTAAATGACCAAATCTTCAACTGATAAGCAAGAAAAACCAAGCAACATTGTGCCGGTATTCCCCGCTGCAGCCATTAAACGGGCGAAAGCTGCGAAAATGTCTGGACATTTACTTGATGCAATTCAATACATTAAGTCCCAAGTAAAAAATCAGTGATGGTGAACGATGCTTTTCGAGAAACAGGATGTTTCTAAATCATTTCGACTCCCAGCCGTTGTAGCAAAAGAAGTTAAAAGTCTTTCACCGCAGAATGACTACGAAAGATCTTGGTTAACAGAGTGCTTTAAACAAGCTGAACGCAAAGAAGTTACCCTCTATTACATAAAAGCTCCTGAATCAAACAGCCTTATCGGACTTTTCACATTATCAATATCAAAACCTGACAATAAAACCAGCTGGATGATCATCGAGTATCTCTATGTGTTACCAGATTTTCGCGGTCGGTTTTACGCAAATTCTACCTTCAAAGCTTCAGAACTTATTGTTGCGGAAATATGTTTAGCAGCACAAAAAATCTCAAGCATTGTGACTTTAGAACTCATCGCCCTGCAGCTGGCGCATGAGCGATTGCTGCCCTCTTATGAAAAAATGGGGTTTGTGGTGTTGCAGCGGGCATCCAAAAAACATCGTGAAATATGGTTGGCAATATCTGTAAATTGAAACGAGCAATAACTTCGATCTTGGTTGTTTTCGACACTGGTTAAAACCCCAAAAAAATAATTGTCATTATCATCAGCCAGTTGCGCTAGTTATGGCGCTAACTGCCTGGCGCTATTGGTTAAACAATTCAGCTAGCATTTTGTTGGTTTCATTGTTGCCATTGTAGTAATCGTGTTCAGCATTTTCGTTACAAAGAACCAGTTGCAACTACAGGCTGACTGTTTTACAAATATCTGAAGTTGCAGCATTTTTTGTACTGCTGTCGATGCAACGATGATGTGCTACAGCACGATCGTTGAATTTTTAGCAGTTTAAGGCCAAATCATGACCGAATCATTTACACGTTCACCACAGTTTTATGTACGTCTTGCCGGGTTGTTTTATCTGGCGATTATTGTTTTAGGCTTATTTGGCGAGAGCTATGTGCGTGGCACGCTGGTGATTGGCGGTGATGCTTTGGCAACCGCGCAAAATATCATTGCGTCATCTTCATTGTGGCGTATAGGTATTTTCTCCGACCTGATGATGCAAGTGCTGGATATCCCAATTATTGTGCTGATGTATTTGCTGTTTAAACGGGTCAGTGCCGGTCTTAATCTGGCGGCAACTAGTTTTAACCTGATTCAGACTGCGGTGTTGGTGGTGAATAAACTCACGTTGTTAATCCCGCTTATCTTGTTAGGTGGTGCGGCTTATTTCAGTGCTTTTTCCACCGAGCAGCTAGCGGCCTGGTCCTATCTATCGGTGCGGATGTACAACTATGGCTTTGCCGCCGGTTTGATCTTTTTTGGCATCGCCTGTGTGATCCGTGGTTATCTGATTGTGAAATCGGAACTTTTTCCAAAATTTATCGGCAGGCTGCTGACGCTGGCTGGGGTGTGTTATCTGATCAATAGCACCGCGATATTGTTGGCGCTTGATATAACGCCGCTGCTATTTCCGTGGATATATCTGCCGGTATTGGTAGGCGAGCTGACGCTGAGTCTGTGGATGATGGTCAACGGGGTGAATATGTCGAAATGGCAAGCGCTGCATCAATAAGTCTGTGGTGCCATTGCCACAACAGGAGAACGTTGATTGTTAGTTTTTGAGCACATTTGCCACCATTACGACAACGCGGTGATCTTTCGCAACTTGTCCTTTGCGATAGATGCACCAAGGGTGTTGATCACCGGCGCCAATGGCAGCGGCAAAACCACTTTATTGTTATTGGCGGCAGGTCTGCTCAAGCCGCTGGCCGGGCATGTCCATTTTCAGCAACAAGATGTGTTGCTGCCGCAGGCAAAACGCCGAATTGGTATCAGCGCCAATAAAGTGGAATTGCCGGTATTTATGACGGTGCAGGAATTGTTGCAATTTCAGGCGCTGCAATTTGCCGGTGCTGATCAAGCCGGAACCAGCGCAGCATCGGGCAAGAGCGTAACAACAGACTGGGTGGCGGAATTTGGCCTGACGCCATTTATGCGCACCAAAGTCGGTGACTTATCGCTTGGTAATTCTAAAAAGCTGAGTTTGATCATGGCGTTACAACATCAGCCACAGCTGCTGTTATTAGATGAACCCAGCAATGGCCTGGACGATCATTCCCGCACCGTCCTTACACACGTTTTAACCAGTTACCCAGGGCAAGTGATAGTGGCGAGTCACGAGCCGTTGTCGGCCGGTGAATTACCGATGCTGCATCTGCCGCTTTCCAGTCTGATAGCCCAAAACACCGGAGCCAACGAAACAGCATGAGTTACTGGCTAATGCGGGTCCGGCTTTACCATGAAGCACTGCGGCTGTGGCTACAAAGCCTGCAACAAATTGGCTTTGGGCTTATCGTGTTATTTCCAATGGCGCTACCGGCTTTGGTGTTTATACCGCTGCTTTCGTTAGGCGTCGCAGCCAACCCGGCAACCACGGCACTGGTGTACCTCAATACGTTGTGGGGTTATTTGCTGCTGTTGTACAGCTGGATGACGTTGCAACGCGAAGGAATAAATGGCAGCCGCTATCAGCTTTATCTGCAGTCACTGCCAACCCCGCCGCTACTAAAAGCGGCCAGTGATGCGGGTTTGCTGATCTATGGTGCCAACTTTTTTATCCTCGGGCCATTGGTGCTGCTCAGTGTGGTGTTGTTTCAGCAAAGCGCACGACTGAGCGCAGCCGGTTCAATGCAGTTATGGCTGGAATTAGTGCCGCTTGCGGGAATGTTGCTACTGGCTATCTGCTATAGCTTGTTGGCGCTACGCCGAAAAACCCCCTGGCTCAGTCTGTTGCTGTTTCCCTTTCTGGCTTTTAGCTGGGCGACAGAATTTTCTAAGCCGCAATGGTTATTGTTATGGGGCGCGGTGCTGCTTGTGGAGTATTGGTTACCGGCGTTTTCGCTAAAATTAGGTCATTGGCCGCAAGGCCTGTACCGTTTGTTATTAAGGGCGGATATTGATTCGCCTTCAGCAGAAAGCCTGCGGCTGGTCGCGCTGTTGTTACTCATCGCCCTGACGAGGGTTTGTGTTGCGGCAGTGAACGCGGATTTCGCGCCTTATCTGCTGAATGTCATCAGTTTTTTAACTGGGTTGTTGCTGGCCAGCAGTTTGTTTAGCACTCAGGCACTTCGTGCACACTATCAGCTTTATCTCGCGACATTACCGCAAAATGCCACTAAACAAGCCGTGCAGTCGCTCTGTTATGTGCTGGCGAAAACGTCGTTCGGTGTGTTGCTGATTGTTGCCTCGGGAATTTTTGGAATGACACAATGGGCACTATGGCTGCTGTTTTACCTCGCAACACTGCTTGGGATCTGGCTCAAACCAAAGTTGTTTTTGGTGTTTCCTTGTGCTGTCGTGATGGGGTTAGTGGTGCTGCGAGCGGTTGATTGATAAGGATTTATACCCGTCATCCTTGAAGATTCGGGGTTGTTGTCTTCGCTCGATCGCCCCAGTCACATAGGACAACTATGCTCCTAGGGTCGCTCTCCCTCGTCGCCTACCCGAATCTTCAATGATTTTGGGTATATACCCGTCACATATACCAAACAAAATGGTGGATACAATGGAAGTTACCCAGTTCGTGCGTTTGCCGGGCATTAAACCGATTCAAAAAATACTGTTTTCAATATCAGTATTGTCTTTCATCATTTTCTTGACGCTAAGTCTGTTGCACACATTAAACCAATCGTTTTGGTTCCTTTTCGGCGCCGTTCCGTTTTTAATGTCAGTGCTGGTCTGTTATGCGGGATTTATAAAAAAGTACGATGCTTATTTTTTAGACTACATCAGTTGTGTTGTTTCATTGGTGTTCGCTGTGTTTTACCTGGGGATGTATTGGGATTCGAACTATTCTGCTCATTTGGATGCGCTGTCCGATATTGGCTGGATAACCATGATACCAGTCCACTTCTTTGTATATTTCGCAAGCTTTCCGGTCGGACTGGTTGCTTATTATGGGTATGTGAAATTGTTCCGCGGCCGGAAAAGGTGAGCAATAGTTTAATGGTTGTTACAGGTGTGACGCGTCAGTAAAAAGTTACAAGTGCAAGCACAGGATGTGTCTGTCATCACAGCTGTCCTAAATTTATGGGCCTCAGGAGAATCATGCAAAATACCGAAAGAGTTAAAGCGACAGCCATCACCGACGCGTATGCAGGGCATGTGGTATGGGCTCCTGTTAAGTCCATCTGGTTTCTAGGTCACTTGCTGATCACGCTGATGGTGGCGCCGTTTGTGATCTCAATTTCAGCGATTGCTGTGTTTATTGTGCTTAGCGGGATCACGTTATGCTTTGGCCATTCACTGGGTATGCATAGGCTTTTGATCCACAGATCATATGAATGCCCCCAATGGATGGAATATCTTTTTGTATATCTGGGGACCTTGGTTGGTATGGCTGGTCCCATCGGGATGATGAAACAGCATGACCTAAGAGACTGGGCTCAGCGACAAACCCGATGTCATGATTATTTACTGCATGGTTCGGCAATCGTAAAAGATGGCTGGTGGCAACTCAACTGTGATCTGAAACTCGAAAACGGGCCCGAATTCTGTATTGAAGACTATGTTACATCCGACCGGTTTTATCGGTTTATTGAAAAAACATGGATGTGGCAACAGCTATTGCCTGCAATTTTGCTTTATTGGGTTGGTGGAGTTAGCTGGTTGGTTTGGGGTGTTTCAGTACGAATTGTTGTATCGGTCGGCGGCCATTGGCTGATTGGTTATTTTGCTCATAACAGCGGTGAACGTACTTGGCGGGTCGATGGCGCTGCGGTGCAGGGACATAACATTCGCTTGGCTGGCGTGTTATCTATGGGCGAAGCTTGGCACAACAATCATCATGCGTATCCAGGCTCTGCGATGCTTGGCCTTTATGCCGATGAGCCCGATCCTGGCTGGTGGGTGCTCAATGCACTCCATAATCTTGGGATCGTCAAAAATATCCGCTTGCCAAAACAGCTTCCTCCACGGGCCGAGTTAATTACTGAAGCCACTAATCTCAAAGATCGCGTGGAGCGAGTTCCGGAGGATTGCGAAATTGCCAACTTTATGAATAGGCTCAAATAACCGAACCCGGTATAGCAAATGCTTGTTGAACTTTGAGTAGTGGTTAGGTAACTTAAAATTTACAATACTTTGCCAACTACCAAAGGACCGGCGTAGGTCATTGCTCAGATCAAACAAGGAGATTGTCGATGGAACAAATTAAAAATCGTGTTGTTGCTGTGGTATTGGGAATGCTGTTCGCCTGGGTTTCTGTGACAACGACCGGTATCGGCGCAGCAGTATATGTGCCGGCAGAATTGTTGAAGCCTTTCATCGAAGTATTGGGGCAGTGGGCTTTCACCCTGGTTGATTTCATCACCATCACCATTCCATTAGCGGCGGCGTTTTTGCTGTTCGTTTTGCTTGGAAAGTTACTGGTTAAAAAACCGGACCTGGTGTTCTACCTGTTGTTATTGGCGCCTTTTGTGTTGTTGCAACTGTATTTCCTGCGACAGATCCAGCAGTCAGAGCTCATGATGGTTCTGCCACGCTGCCTGTTGTTAGCGGCATGTTTTTACCTGGTTATCCGAGGTACCCGGCTGGTGAAGGCCTAATCGCTTGAGCCAGTTTTCATTAAATTCCTGCACAGTTCTTCATGATTACAGGATTGTCGCCTGCAATGGCAACGTGATATAGAAAGTACTGCCGACCCCTTCCACGCTATCAAAACCAATAGTGCCGTGCATCCGGTCCATCAGCTCTTTACAGATGCTAAGGCCAAGGCCGGTGCCGCCGCGTTGGCGTGAGTCTGAGCCGTCGGCCTGGGCGAATTTCTGGAAAATCCGCGAGCGGAATTCTGTTGGAATGCCTGGCCCCTGATCACGGACTTTAATCAGCACCTCTGTGTCCAGTAGCTCGGCGCTGATTTGCACCGGGCTGCCGGCTTCGGAAAACTTCACTGCGTTGCTGATGAGATTACTCAGCACTTGTTGGACCCGCTGGTTATTCACCACCACCAACACCTGCAGCGGCAAGGCTTGCACATCAAGGCTCAGTGGTACACCGAAGTTGGCGGCATAACCTTGGTTTTGCGCCAGCGCCTGTTGTAATAGTTCACGTAGATCACAGCTTGCGAGCGTTAGCTCCGTGTCGCCGAGTTCGAGTTTTTCAATATCGAGAATGTCATTGACCAGCAGCACCAGCCGTTCGGTATTTTTCTGCGCCAGGCTCAGCATATTACTGGCAGCCTCCGGCACGTGGCCAAGCACACCGGCGTTTACTAATTCGAGCGAGCCTTTAATTGAGGTCAGTGGGGTGCGTAGCTCGTGGCTGACGGTAGCGACAAATTCACTTTTCAACCGCTCCATTTTTTTGCGCTCGCTGATATCGTGTAGCAAGCAGATAAACCAGGTGTGGCCGGGCAGGGCGTAGCTACTTAAGCTGATTTCCAGTTCCAGCTTTGTCCCCGAGATGGTCAAACCCGCTGTTTCGCTGGAGCGGCCTTGTCGCTGCTGCAAAAAATCAGGGTTGTTTTGTTGTAATTCTGGCAACAAATTACTGATGTTCAGTTTGGGCAATTTGCTTAAGGGGTAACCGAATAATTGTTGCGCTGCCGCATTGGCGCGCTCGATATGCCCGGACTGGTCAAAAATCAAAATGGCTTCAGCGGCGTTATCCAGAATGCCACTTAGCTCCATTGTACGTTGCCGTACCAGCCGTTGCACTTGTTCGGCGCGACCGGTCACCGACAATAAAAAGCCGCCGAGCAGGCTGCATAACAATAAACCACCGGTTAATACTGCCCAGGGCTGTAGCGTGCTTTGGTTTTTTAGATAATGCTCGGTCGGCAGAATTTCCATCCGGAACTGCCTGCCACCGACGCTAAATTCCTCGACCCAAATCAGCGGTTTGGCATAAGCCGGGATCGGGCTGGTGAGCTTACTGAATAACATGCCGGATGGCATACCGGGTTGCATTGGCGCGGATTGGTCGCCGATATCGGTCACTAACAATTGAAAACTTTGCTCCGGATAGTCGCGCAGCGCTGGACCAATGACTTCATCCATTTGCAAGGCAGCCACCACATAACCCCGCAACAACTGGCGGCGCTCTGCGACCAATACCGGTATTTCGGCAGTGGTGTAGACCGGATAAAACAACAACATGGCATTTTTCTGTTGCTGGTTTTGTACCAAATCCAGTGGCGCGGTTAAAGTTGCCGTGCCTTGGTCGCCAGCAGTTTGCAGTGCTTGTAGTCGCAGTGCTTCGGAGCCGACGTCATACCCAGTGACATTCAGGTGTAGCGGCATGGGCGCGATATAAGTCACCGGGAAATACTCGGCTCTGACGAAAGCCGGGACCAACCGGCCTCGGGGATCCCGTTCGGTGATCCCCTGGCTTGTGACGGCACTTGCCTGCAAATCCGCTTCATATGCAGCACGTTGCTGCTGGCTGACTTTGGCATTCCAACTCATCGCGCGAATACCAGGGTGATTATCGAGGATCGAATCAACGAAGATCGCAAATTCGTCAGCAGTGACATTGACGGAAGCTGTAAACAGCCGTTCGACCGGTAGCACTAAATTGCTATATAACGAGATCCGCGATTTGATGCTTTGCGCCATCAGTTTGGCTTGTTCGTGGAAGTGCTGTTGCCGCCGTTGCTGCTCGCCTTCGTTGGTCCGAAAAAACAGCACCACCATCACCAGACAGCTGAGTAACAGCGGGATCCCAACGGTATTGGCCCGACTCCGCCAGATTTCACGCGGGTAGGCAAAAGCAATAAACATCAAAGGCATTGCAATGAGTACGCCGATACTGTCGCCAATCCACCAGTTCCACCAGCTAAACATCAGTTGGCTTGGGGTAATAATCTGGCCGAAGTACAACACCGCCGTGCCGATGCTGGCGCTAAGCAGGCAGCTTAGCGGGCCGCCAATAATTAGCAATAACAGGATGTTACGATCTTCGGTCAGCGGGTTAGGGAATTGCACCCAACGGCGGATTAACCAACTGGCACACAGGCATTGCAGGGTGGTGCCAAAAGCAATACTGCAGGCGACGGCCAGTTGATGCCAGTTGAGTTCCTGCACATTGGCAACAGCGATGCTCAAATTGAGCCAGGTTGAACCAAGGAATACGCCGAGCAGTAGCGGATAACCCCAAATTAACACCGCCGCCAGCGCCACACCGACCGGCGGAAAAATCGAGCTGATAAAGCCAGGCGGTACCGATAACAACATCGCCAAGTGCCCGGTCAGCATGTAAGCAAGTGCCAGCATTGCGATTTTTGCAAGGATAGATAACTTGCTTTGCGGCGGCATCGGGATGGCCTGAAGGCTGGTTGGCATTGGTGACTGCATCCCCGTGCTGTTGGGTGTGAATAGGTTAAAGTACAGTGGCTTACCAAACTAAGATAGCGGAAGGGTGGGGTTTAAGCCAAGGATTGAGGTTTTGGTTTAACGGGAAATTGGTTAATTCGCGATAAGGCTTGCCATTGGCAAATCACCATCTGGCGCCCTACCGCTACCGCGGTGAGTGACGCCCTACTGTTTTTAACAATATGTTGATGGTGTTTGGGCCGTAGGGCGGACTCACCGCGTCAGCGGTAGTCCGCCATATTGCGGAGTTGCGGCAAATCACCATCCGGCGCACTACCGCTGACGCGGTGAGTGACGCCCTACTGTTTTTAACAATATGTTGATGGTGTTTGGGCCGTAGGGCGGACTCACCGCGTCAGCGGTAGTCCGCCATATTGCGGAGTTGTGGCGAATCACCATCCGGCGCACTACCGCTGACGCGGTGAGTGACGCCCTACTGTTTTTAACAATAAGTAAATGGTGTTTGGGCCGTAGGGCGGACTCACCGCGTCAGCGGTAGTCCGCCATATTGCGGAGTTGTGGCAAATCACCATCTGGCGCCCTACCAACTATTTGAAGTTTTATTAAAAGCTCTTAACGATAAAAAGCTTCAACAACGCCTTTCACCGTGACTAACAACGGTTGGCCGCGACGGTCGAGCGCTTTGGCTGCCGCTACTTTTACCCAGCCTTCGCTGATGCAATATTCTTCTACATCAAAACGTTCTTTGCCATTCAGGCGGATGCCGATGTCGTGTTCGAAAATTGCCGCATTGTAATGCGGGCTGCGTGGTTGGACGGCAAGGCGATCTGGTAATGCCGGGCGGGCGCTGGTGTCAGTTTGCGGGTCGTTTTGAATGTCGTTCTGGATATCGGTCATTTGGCTGTAGCCTATGCTGAATAAAAGATGCGTCATTGTAGGCAAAACCGGCTTTTCGCTCAAGCGTAGTGAACTGTAGGGGGATCAGAGTGTCAGCGTTTACCAATCCGGGGTTGTTGCGATCGCTCGTTCGCCGCAGTCACATAGTTTCTATGTGATTGCGGCCATACTCTCGTCGCGTCTCAATCGTGGCAGATCATAGTGCAGGGGCGGTGAGCGGATAAAAAGGTTCTATAAATTTAGCTTTATAAACACCATCTTCTTGGTACATCTGCTGCGAGCCGCCCCAGATAGTGCCCGGGAACTTCATCAACTGATCGATTTGCACATTAATGTGGGCAAAAGTAATGAGTTTCATCGCATCCTTTGCACTCAACCATCTGATTTCTTCAATCATTTCAGGTGCTTTTAACTCGCCACTTTTAATTTTTGTGGTATACACCAGTCGCGTTGAGAGATCGTTATTTTTCTCACTTTTGAGCGTAAACACTCCTCTTAAGGTAGGTGTGGTGATTTTTAGCCCATAGCTGGCCGCGAGTTCATCAAGCCCAGCGTTAATCGTCAGATTGTGGTCTTGATACCAACCCGGCGTCACCCAACGGTCTGAATTTTTGATTTTGACAACCATCAGTTCATTGTTGTCGTTGAACACCAGCAAACGATGGAAGGTGGATGGTTTTGCCAACTCTTGGGCAAAAATTGACTGTGAAATCAACATAATAAGCAGTAGTAGTTTTTTCAAAATAATCTCCATCTATTTTTTAGGATCAAACACACAAACTCAGTGGCACCTGGCTCTTGGCGTCTGGCAACTGACATCTGTAGCAATTTGTTGTGAGTGCAGTCTGGTCTGAATTTCAGTTGCTTTGTGGTACAGCCTGCAGTTGTTTGATAATCGCCGCTGCCACTAACGCCGACGATTTGTAGTTTTGGCCAGTGATGATCCGACCATCGACTTCAATATAGGCTTCACTTTGTTTGCCCACGTGAAAGCTGCCGTTGCGACTCTCAATCGTTTGTTTGATTAAAAACGGGAACTGTTGGAAATAGTCGGCGGCTTTGTTTTCAAAATCTTCCGGGTAGCCGCTGATCCGTTTGCCATCGACCAGATATTTACCATCTTTGGTTTTCAGATGGACGATGCCCGCGGTGCCGTGACACACCGCCGAAATAATGCCCTGGTGTTGCTCGTAAATATCCATCACCAGCCGCGAAATCTCAGCATTATCAGCCACGCCATACATGGCATTGCTACCGCCAATGTAATGCACTGCCCGGTAATTCTGCGCCTTGAGTTGCGTGGCTTGTTTGGTGTGCTTTAACGCGAACATCAAATCACTATCGTACAAATGCGCTTTGTATAAGTCATCCGAGGTATCAATGTAGGCAAGAGGCACCGCGCCACCTTCCGGACTGACAAAATCAACGGTGTAGCCGGCTTGTTTAAAGCTTTGATAGGCATTCACAATTTCCGGAAAACTGGCACCAGCCGGTATTTTCGAGTTGCCATGAAAAGATGCGCTGGACAGGATAAACAACACCCGCTCACCATTCTGGCTTGACGCTTGTTTGGTCGCAGCTTTGGTGATGATTTGCCATTGGTTATCGACGTACTTTAACAAAAAGACGTCCATAAACCGGGCTTGTTGCTTGGGGAAGATAATTTCGACCTTGGCACTGGCGAGGGTTCCGCTAACGTCAATCTGCAGAATTTCACCGATCCGGCCATTAAATGTTCCCTGTTGGGCTTCTTTATACCAACCAAGGTAGTCAGCGAACGAAACCTTGTTAAATGCCTGGCCTTCTTTATCCAGCAACAAATCGGCTAGCGGGTGAAACGCCTTGGCAATTTGTGGTTTGTTGCTAAATGAAGTGCCATCGATATAGTCCTGTAACACCAGTTGAATGGCCGCGACATGTTGCTGGTCTTGCTGATGTCGGTTATTGATGTCAGCTGCGAGGCCCGGTTGCTGCAGCAACATCACCACGATAACTGCCTGCAAGAGTTTTAATAAATAACGCATTGTTGCTCCTGATTGAAGTGGGAAAAACCAGGGGCCACCCTACGATTGGTGCGCCGGACCTGCCAGCGCAAAAGATGATTCCGGATAACGGATTTATAATTTCGGAGTTTAAAGTTCCGGAATTGAGCGTTCCTGCATTGAAGGTTCTGGAATTGAGGCTTTGGAAATTGAGGTTTCGGGAATTTTTTGCACCGAAGCAGGGGCGGTATCCGCCAAGCGCAAAGTCTTATATTTCGCCGGTGTCAGCTGGGTGTGTTTTTTAAAGGCGGCATAAAAAGTCGACAACGAATTATAACCAGCGCTTTGTGCCAAATCATCCATCTTCATCGAAGCTTCGCCCAACAACAAGCTCTTGGCATGCTCAATCCGGTACCCATTCACAAAATCGTTAAAGGATAAATGCAGATTGTCGTTTAACAATTGCGACAGCTTTGGCGTCGGCCAACCGAGCATTTTTGCCAGTTTTGGCATTACCAGATTGGCATCTAAATACGGCTGCTCTGCCGCCATAAACTGCTCCAGTTCTGCGATTAAAGGTGTGGCAGCATCGGCCGTGATTTTTTTGTTGGCGTAGCGGTCGACAGTTTTGGTTTGGGTATGCTGAACCCGTAACAGGACGGTGAGCGCACCAACGGCCATTAAAAAAGTAAAGGTTAATGCACCTGAAATATAGGAGGTATAAGTGCCAAAATGATAAGCGCACCAAATCAGCCCGCTGCCAGCCACCACCGCCAGAACTATCAGCAGATCAGGCTGTTGCCGCCAGTTGCGCAGGTTAAGGCCAACAATTTTTGGCCATAACAGATAAACCGCTAACAAGGTGTAAGCGAGCCAGCTGTAATTAATGATTTTGTAAAAGGATCCATTCCAAAGCTGCGGGTTTAAGTGATAGGGATAAAGGCCACCGACCACGACGACCAGCAACAGCGGGACGATAAGGTGCAGGCGATGCAACGACGACTGCTGAAACTTGCCAACAAACTGCAGGCAATAGCAAAACAGCAGCGGTCCAATCATCAAACAGGCGGACAAACCCAATTGCAGAATTTGTTTGACGATGTCCGGGTTAAAATAAAATAACACCGATTTCAACACCCGGATGCTCAGCATCAAAATAACCCCGGCCAAAAAGCGGTTACTCCAGGCGCCTGGCTTACGAAAGAATAAAAACGCCGCCAACAGCAAACCGTGAATGCCGCCTAAGCCACTGAGTAATAGGATAAACTGATCTGAAATGGCCATGTTGCTGCTTAGTTGTGAAGACGCAGTATGCTATCAGGAAACTGTATCAATAGTTTGTTGCAAAAGACTATATCAAGAGACGCTGGCAAAAGACCATAACAAGACGCTGCTTATCTTTTTGCTGGCCATGAAAACCACCGCATATGACGTTACGCTTATCGCACCTATGGTGAAAGTAACATTTTGTTTTAACTATAAAAATGTTGGGTTGGTCGTTGGATGGAACGTTGGATAGAACAAGGGTGGATAAGCGCCGCGCTATCCACCAATGATTCAAATAAAACATGTGCGATGACGCTACGCTTATCGCACCTACGGTGAAAGTATCACTTTGTTTTAACTATAAAAACGTTAGGTTGGCCGTTAGGTGGATCGTAGGGTGGGTAAGCGCAGCGCCATCCACCACATGTCACTCCAGCCCTTTGCCAATATGCTCATTTACCAAGAAAAAATCTGGCTGAAATAACAACTCAACCTGCAACAGCTGCTGGATCCATCCAGAAAAACTCCCAGATATGCCCATCCAAATCCAGCACGCTGCGGCTATACATAAAACCTAAATCCTGTTTTGGCATCACATCACTGACCCCACCCGCGACACCGGCTGCAGTACAAAGCGCATCCACTGTTTGTTTATCATCACAATTCAGCGCCAGCATCACCTCACTGCTGCCCACAGCCGGGAGCGGGCGCTTCGTAAAACTCTGCCACTTCGCCGGCGTGAGTAACATCACAAAAATATGCTCACTCCACACCATACAAGCAGCCGTCTCATCACTAAACTGCAAGTTCTGGCTAAAACCCAGCGCCTGATAAAAGCCAATCGCAGCCGCTAAGTTGCTGCAAGGTAAATTCACAAAAAGCATTTTGGCCATGTGGCCCTCCTGTTGATTTTGGTGTTGTCCTGGTAATGCCTGTTTTAATGACATTGAGCTTAGTCGGCTTAGGTTCTGCTAAATCGACAAGGTGTGGGATATTTTTTAAAAAATTCTGACTGAAGTTTAAAAAGTGATGGAAAACTCAGCGGATGAAGGGGATCCTATGAATGAAATTACTCCTTGTATATAGTGAAAATCGACTGTGTAGACACCGGCAAGTGTGGCGATGGGGGACTGGTAGGGCGGATAAGCGCAGCGCCATCCGCCATGATGTGTATTAACCGATGGTCTAATTGATATATAGGGCGTTGTTGCTGGTGGATGGCGCTTCGCTGATCCACCCTACGGTTTTTTTGGTGGTATTGGTGGTATTGGTGGTATTGGGTGGACTGGTAGATACTCTGTTCCTCGTCAATTTTTAATGTGTATTTCACTGAACAATAATGTTGAGTCGAAGGCTGTCTGGGCCTGCATACAGGCCCAGATACCTGTCAGATATTTACGCATCACCGC
>Ga0115550_1000084_pt1 | contig 96117 bp, 89 predicted proteins | sample COGITO_mtgs_1005_FD_87177 | JGI IMG/M metagenome (GOLD analysis project Ga0115550, IMG submission 87177) | Pelagic marine microbial communities from North Sea - COGITO_mtgs_100511 | ecosystem: Environmental > Aquatic > Marine > Epipelagic | place: Germany:Helgoland, sampling site Kabeltonne...
ATCTCCAAGACTGCCAATGTGCCGACCGATTTCCCGTTCGAGCAGTTCAAGGACATCTACATGTATGCCTCGGACTCGGGGCTCAAGGGCTGCACCACCTTCCGCTTCAACCCTGAGGCCTTCCAGGGCGTGCTGGTGAAGGAGAAGGATCTGGAGAACACTCAGTACGAGTTCACCCTGGAGGATGGCTCCGTCATCTCCGTCAAGGGTAACGAAGAGATCGAATACGATGGCGAGCTGCATACCGCTGCCAACCTTTATGACGCCTTGAAAGAAGGCTATTACGGTAAATTCTGAGAACAGACTATGGTCAAGAAGATCGACAAGAAAATCGTCGCCTACAAGGTGAAAACCCGGGATGAGCCGCAGGAAGATCTGGCCCCGCAGGATGACGTGGTGCACATGCACGAAACCGTGCTGCGCCCGGAGCGGCTGATGGGCACCACCTACAAGCTGAAGACGCCGGAGCATGTCTCCGAGCACTCGCTGTTCATCACCATCAACGACATCATTCTCAACGAGGGCACGGTGCACGAGACCCGTCGCCCGTTCGAGATCTTCATCAACTCCAAGAGTCTGGAACACTATCAGTGGATAGTAGCGCTGACCCGCATCATCTCGGCGGTGTTTCGCAAGGGCGGGGATGTCACCTTCCTGGTGGAGGAGCTGAGATCCGTGTTCGATCCCAAGGGCGGCTATTGGAATAAGGGCAAGTATGTTCCCTCCCTTATCGCCGAAATTGGCAACGTGATCGAGACCCATCTCACCGAGATCGGCATGATCAAGCTGCCGGGGCTGGATGAGCATCAGCAGGCGTTTCTGGCCGAGAAACAGGCCGAGCTGAAGGCGGCTCAGGAAGCCGAAGAGCAGCAGGCCGGCAGTGGTTTCCCGGCCAGTGCGGCACTCTGCTACAAGTGCAATACCAAGGCGCTGGTGCAAAAGGATGGCTGCATGACCTGCCTCAACTGCGGCGACTCCAAGTGTGGCTGACAAGCCACTGAGCACTTGAACAAGACCGGCCACAGTGCCGGTCTTTTTATTGCTGCTTTTCTGTTCGAACGATCCTGCCGTTCAAGCGATTTGTTGCGCGATAGTAAAATCGGGCGTAGCGTTGGGGGTAATAAAACTGTCACGCTCGTGTGGTTTCAATGACATCTGAGATTCACACACGTGGCACCTTCAGTGCCAAGGAGGATGCTTATGGACAATACGGACCGAAAGCTGTTTATCCTGGATACCAACGTTCTGCTTCACGAACCCCTCGCCATCTACTCCTTCAAAGAGCACGACGTGCTCATCCCCATGACGGTGCTGGAAGAGCTCGACAACATCAAGGATCGCCACAAGGATGTCAGCCGCGATGCGCGGGTGGCCATTCGTGCGCTGGAAGACGTGTTCCGCGATGCAACGCCGGAGCAGATCACCCAGGGCGTACCGCTGGCGGGTGAGGCGAGCGGCAATATCTGTATCTTCAGTGACCACCATCTGCCCCAGGATGCCGAGGTGTTCACCGACAAGGAGGCGGACAACCGCATCATCAACGCTGCCCTCTATCTGCAAAAGCATGAGATGAAACGCCAGGTGGTGCTGGTGACCAAGGACATCAACATGCGCCTCAAGGCCAAGGGGGCCGGGTTGGCGCACGTCGAGGATTATCGCAGCGACCAGCTGATCGACGATATCCGTCTGCTGGCCAAAGGCTTTCAGGTGGTGCCCGGCAGTTTCTGGGAGCGAGTCGGCGAGTGCGACAGCGAGACCCATGGCCGCGATACCGTTCATGTGATCGACTCGAACTTGCTGGAGGGGGTACACGTCAATCAGTACCTGCTTGACGAGGAAAACTTCTTCGCCGCCCGGGTATTGAGCAACGATGGCCACAAGATCCGCATCAAGGATCTGGGCCGTGAGCGGCTGATGTCACGCAAGGCCTGGGGTGTCCATCCCAAGAACGTCTATCAGGGCATGGCGCTGGATGCCTTGCTCGATCCGCACATCGATCTGGTGATCCTGACCGGCCCGGCCGGTTGCGGCAAGACCTTGCTGGCCATGGCTGCCGCACTGGAGCTGGTGATTGAGAAGGGGATTTACGAGAAAGTCATCGTCACTCGGAATACCCCCGAGATTGCCGAGAGCATCGGCTTCCTGCCCGGCACCGAAGAAGAGAAGATGATGCCCTGGCTGGCGGCGGTGACAGATACCCTGGAGGTGCTGCATAAGCAGGACGAGAACATGAGTGGCTCGCTGAGCTACATCATGGAGAAGGCCAACATCCAGTTCAAATCGGTCAACTTCATGCGCGGGCGCAGTATCCAGAACACCTTCGTGCTGCTGGACGAGTGCCAGAACCTGACCGCGTCCCAGATCAAGACCATCATCACCCGTTGCGGTGAGGGGACCAAGATCGTCTGCTCCGGCAACCTGGCCCAGATCGACTCCAACTACCTGAGCCCGGTGACCTCGGGTCTGACCTACATAGTCGAGCGTTTCAAGGATTTCGACGGCAGTGCCAACATCTTTCTGAACGGGGTAGTGCGCAGTAAGCTCGCCTCCTTCGCCGAGGAAAATCTCTGATTTAACTGACTATCTTCATATGAAAAAGGGGAAGCCAAGCGGCTTCCCCTTTTTTGATCCCGTCGCCGGTTAAGCGTCCCAGGGTCATTGCCCAAGGTAGCGCAGCAGGCCGGGATGATCGCTGTTCTGCAGTATATCCGGTGTGCCCTGCAGGGCGATGCGGCCCTCATCGACGAACAGCACCTGGTCGGCGATGAGTTGCGCATCTTCCGGATTGTGAGAGACCATCAGCACAGTGATGGCCTGCTCGCAGGCGAGCCTGGCCACCTCCGCCAGCATCTCCCGGCGCAAGGCGGGATCGAGCGCCGAGAAAGGCTCATCCAGCAGCAGCAAGGGCTTGCCACGCACAAGGGCGCGCGCCAGCCCGACCCGCTGTTGCTGGCCGCCGGAGAGCTGCTCCGGCAGCCGTGCCAGCATGTCGCCAAGGCCGACCCGCTCTGCGGCCTGTTTCACCTGCGCCTGCTGAGCCGGGCTCAAACGCAGGCCCGGATGCAGACCGATGGCGATGTTGTCGAACACCGACAGGTGCAGGAAGAGGTTGTGATCCTGAAACAGGGTGGTCACAGGCCGCTCGGCAGGCCCCAGCGGCAGCAGATCTTCGCCGTCGAAGCTGAGGGTGCCGGACTCCACCGGTACGAAACCGGCGATCATGCCGAGCAGGGTCGACTTACCCGCCCCGCTTGGCCCTATCAGCGCGGTAATTTCTCCCTTGGGCAGGGTCGCACTGAAGCTGACTCGCCAATCGGGGTAGCTGGTGACCAGCTCATCAATGTTCAGCATTTTTTCCTCCAAGCCCGCGTTCTACCAGCCAGAACAGGGAAAAACAGAGCGTGAGCAGCAGCAGTGCGGTGGCGGCCGCCTCGGTCAGCCGGTAACTGCCGAGCTGCTGATAGAGCAGCCAGGGCAGGGTGGTGAGCTCCTGGCTGCCAAACATGGCGATGGCGCCGAGATCCCCGAGCGACAGTATCATCGAGAGCGCCATGGCCAGTGCCAGCGGGCGGCGCAGCAGGGGCCACTCCACCAGCCGCAGGCGATGCAGACCGCGCACCCCCAGGCTGTCGGCCAGTCTATCGTACTGGCGCACCACCAGCTGCATGGGGGCAGAGAGGGTGCGCAGCACATAGGGCAGCGCCATCAGGGCGTTGACCAGTACCACCAGCCAGGGGCCGAGGGCAAAGACATCGGTAAAGGGCATGAACATGATGAAGAGGCCAGTGGAGAGCACCACCGCCGGTATCATCAGGATCATGGATCCGCTGGCTTCCCACAGGGCTGCGGCCCGCCGCTGACGGGTGCGTACCTTGAGGTGACGGCTGGTGAGCAGCAAGCCGCTGCCGAGCAGGGTGGCCAGGGTGCCCGCCGTCAGCGCGATCAGCAGTGACTGGCCGCTGGCCTGCCATAGCTGCGCCGAGGCCAGCGCCGTCAGCAGGCCGGGATTGAAACCGGCCACCAGGATTGCCAGCAGAGGCGGCAGGAAGATGGCGAGCCCAGTGCAGAGCGCCACGGCATCCACCAGCACGGTCCCTGGTTGATGACGATCCGGTCGCAGACAGGGGCGATGGCTGCTGATCCGGCTGGCCGGTGTGGTCTGCAGCTTGTGTTGCAGCAAGAGCAGAGTGGCGGTCAGGATCAGCTGCACCAGCGCCAGGCCGCCGGCGGTAGCGAGGTCGAAATCAAAGCGCAGTGCCTGATAGACGGCCACCTCCAGCGTGGTGGACCTGGGTCCGCCTCCCAGCGCCAGCACAGTGGTGAAGCTGGTGAAGCAGAGCATGAAGATGAGGCTTGCAAGCCCCGGCAGTATGCCGCGAATGAGTGGCCACTCCAGCAGCCGGAAGATGTGGGAAGAGCGCATGCCCAGCTGACTGGCGAGGCGCCAGCTCGATTCGGGGATGCCCTCTATGCTCTGCAGCATGAGGCGCGCCGCCAGCGGCATGTTGAAGAAGACGTGGGCCAGCAGTATGCCAAACAGGCCGTACAGGTAGTTGCCGGGATCCAGCCCCAGGCCGCGCAGCAGCTGCGATAGCCAGCCTTGTTTGCCGTGAACCGCCACTATGCCGAAGATGGCGATGATGACCGGCAGCACCAGGGAGAGCCCAAACAGCTTGAGCAGCAGGCGTCGACCAATGAAGCGGCGCCGCGCCAGGGCACGGGCCACCGGAATGGCGAGCCCTAGGCTCAGCAGGGTGGAGAGCAGCGCCTGCCCCAGGCTGAAGCCCAGCACATGGCGCAGATAGGGATCGGCCAGCAAGGTGCGGGGGGCCAGCGAACCGGCCTGCCACAGCAGGGCGACGAGCGGCCCCAAGGACAACAGCAGGATCAACAGGGTGGCTGCGCTACCCGGCAGCCACCAGAGAGGACGAACGCTGGTGCTCACTGGGTGACGGCTTGCAGCCACTCGCGGATCCAGTTCTTGCGATTGGCGGCCACCTCATCGCTGGTGAAACTCAGCGGCTTGCTGACAGTGATCATCTGCTCGAAGCCCTTGGGCAGCGGCGCATCTGTCACCGGATACATCCAGTTGCCGGCAGGGATCTCCTGCTGGAAGGCGGGGCTTATCATGAACTGCAGAAACTGGTCGGCCAGCTTGCCCTGTTTGGCGCTTTTCAGCTTGGCGGCCACTTCCACCTGACGGTAGTGCCCCTCTTCGAAGGCGGCGGCCTGATATTGGGGCTTGTTCTCGGCGATCAGGTGATAGGCGGGGGAGCTGGTGTAGGAGAGCACCATGTCCGCTTCCCCATCGAGAAACATGCCATAGGCTTCGGACCAACCCTTGGTGACTGTGACCGTCTTCTTGGCAAGCTCGGTCCAGGCGGCAGGCGCCTGCTCGCCATAGACGGACTTCATCCACAGCATCAGCCCCTGACCCGGGGTAGAGGTGCGGGGATCCTGATAGATCACCTTGAGATCCGGACGTTCTACCAGCTCTTTCAGGCTCTTGGGGGGCGCTTTGAGTTTGTCCTTGTTGTAGACGAAGGCGAAGTAGCCGTAGTCATAGGGGACGAAGGTGTCATCCTGCCAGCCGCCCGGCACCTTGATGCCATCGAGCTTTGTAGTGTGCGGGGCGAACAGGCCGCTCTGCTTGGCTTCGCTCAACAGGGCATCATCCAGCCCCAGCACCAGATCGGCCTTGCTGTGCTTGCCTTCCAGCCGTAGCCGGTTGAGGATGGCGACGCCGTCTTCCAGCGCCACAAGATTGAGGTTGCAACCGCACTCTTTCTCGAACGCCTGCTTGATCTTGGGACCGGGTCCCCATTCGGCGGTGAAGGAGCTGTAGGTATAGACGGTGATGGTATCGGCCGCGAAGGCCTGGGTACTGAGCAGGCCGGTGGCAACCAGCAGCAGGGTTTTCATCAAGTGGCACTCCCTGTTAATGATGAGGTGCCAGCGGATGAGAGCGCAAAAAATGAGCGCCATGCCTCAAATTCCTCCGCCAGCATTATCTGGATCAGGTTCACGGGTATAATCTCAGCGGTAAACCGCACCCCGTTTGAGAAACGAACCGCATTGTATTAACGTTCTTGGGGGGAGGCCAGCACAATTGTTCCTGCGGCCCATCGAGATGGCTTCGGCATAACAGAGGATGTTCGCGTGATCACCAGTACCAAGGAAAGACGCGCCTTCCAGCGCATGATAATCAACGCCCCCGTCACCGTCGTCCAGCAACAGCAGGTGCTGGAGGGGATCTGTCGGGATCTCAGCGCCAATGGCATGGGGATCGCCGTCGCCGAGCATCAGCTCGATGTCAGCCAGCCCATCCGGGTCAGTCTGGCTACCAACAACAACCTGCTGCCGCCGTTCGAGGCCCAGGCCCGCATCATTCGGGTGCTGGAAGAGGAAGAGGGCTTGCTGCTGGCCATCGAGTTTCAATCCCAGGCCTGAGCCGGCTGAAAACGCCATTGCCTGCGATCGACCAGCGCTTGCTGGTCGATGCTATTTGGCCACCAGTTAAATCCTTGGGTTGCCCATTTGGCTGCTTGTTATCGATCTTTACCCGAATGACCCGCCCCGTGTTTATTCCCTGGCCTGAACTGGCTGAACGTTTAGTTGCTTGCTATCGATCAGCGTCTTGCTGGTCGATGCTATTTGCCCCATCGCAAACTGGCCCGGGCCGGTCGGTTCCAGCAACAGATAGCTTTCGCCTTCCCACATCAATGTCTCGTCGCCCGGTTTGGCTGGCAGGGCGACACCCAGCAGGGCATGCCCCGGCACGAACACCATGGCCTGTTTCAATTCAGGAAAGAGCTGAGCCAGCATGGCCGCCATCAGGGTAACCTTGCTGTCGCAATCTCCCCGGTTCTGCTCCAGCACCTGACGGGGGCTCAAGAAGCCCTTTCCCGAGCGCCCTGACTGGCTGTCGAGCAGCTGATAGGGGATGGCCTGGATGAAGTCGAGCATATGAGCCACCGTCTTCTGGCGAGCCTCCGTCTCGGTAGCGCCCTTCTGTTTGAGCTGTTCGGCCAGCGGGGCCAGCTCGGTCCGGCTTTCCAGTGCGATGCGTACATGATCCTGCTTGATGGCTGGGCCGCCGTCGGGCGGGGTGAAGGGCTGGAAGTAGTGCTGCATGAGCCATTGTGCCTCCAGCTTGCTGCGCTGGCGGGTGGCCCAGGCCAGAGCCTCCCGGGCTTTGTCCTGATTGCGGCTCTTCAGGTGCAGCTTCATATCGGGGCGGGAGAGGGTGAATTGCACCTCGGGAAATTCGGTGCCAGCCTGTTGCAGCAGGCTCTGCAACACGTCCTCCTGCATACGGGCAGGGCGATAGGCGATGAGCGGCGGCAACTTGCCGGTGTCCAGCCGATAGCTGAGCTGCTGTGCCTTGCCCTCCTTGTCTTGCCAGCTGACGTTGAGTTGGCCGCCGTTGCTGTTGAAATAGGTCTGTCCGGCACTTGCCGAAAGCGCGAACAACAAGCTGAAAAGCAGAGGGATAGCCGTCAGTCTCTTCATCATTCTTTCCTGTCGGTGGTGTCGTGATAGCCTGCTATCGGCGCCCATGGCGGCGGGATAATAAAACAGGGAGCCAAGGCTCCCTGTTGATTCTACTCGCTTTATTTTTGATGGCCGCGTCTTGTTACAAGGGGATGCGATCAGTTCAGATCCAGCTTGGCTGCTTTGCTTCGAAGGCGCTGATGGTGGCCTCGTGCTGCAGGGTCAGACCGATGGCATCCAGCCCGTTGAGCAGGCAGTAGCGACGAAACTCGTCGATCTCGAAGCCGAAGCTGAGCTCGCCGGCTCGCACCTGATTGGCTTCCAGATCCACCTCGATTTCGATGCCCGGCTGTGTGGCAACCAGCTGGAACAGGAGATCCACCTCCTCTTCTTTCAACCGAACAGGTACCAGACCGTTGTTGATGGCGTTGCCATAGAAGATATCGGCAAAGCTTGAGGCGATCAGGGTTTTGAAGCCGTAATCCGCCAGTGCCCAGGGGGCATGCTCACGGCTCGAACCGCAGCCAAAGTTTTCCCGGGCCAGCAAGATGCTGGCACCGGCATAGCGCGGCTGGTTGAGCACGAACTCGGGGTTGGGCTGCTGGCCCGCATCATCGAGAAAGCGCCAGTCGTGGAACAGGTGCTTGCCAAAACCGATGCGGTTGACCTTCTGCAAAAACTGCTTGGGAATGATGGCGTCGGTGTCGACGTTGGCGCTGTCGAGAGGAACGACGATCCCTTTATGTTGTTTGAATCCTGTCATCGCTATTTCCTCTTACAGTGCGCGAATGTCGGCAAAGCGGCCGGTGACGGCGGCGGCGGCGGCCATGGCCGGGCTCACCAGATGGGTGCGGCCGGCACGGCCCTGACGCCCTTCGAAGTTGCGGTTGCTGGTGGAGGCGCAGCGCTCCCCCGGTTGCAGCCGGTCATTGTTCATGGCCAGACACATGGAACAGCCGGGCAGACGCCATTCAAAACCCGCCTCGAGGAAGATTTTGTCCAGACCCTCGGCTTCGGCCTGGGCCTTCACCTGTTCGGAGCCCGGTACCACCAGCGCTTGTACGCCAGCGGCGACTTTGCGGCCATGGGCGATGGCGGCGGCGGCACGCAGATCCTCGATGCGGCTGTTGGTACAGGAACCGATGAACACCTTGTCGATGGCGACATCGGTGAGCTTCTGGCCCGGTTGCAGGTCCATGTAGGCGAGCGCCTTGCGGGCGGATTGCTGCTCCATCAGATCGCTGAAGGATTCCGGTGCCGGGATCGGTTCATTGACGGCAATCACCTGGCCCGGGTTGGTACCCCAGGTGACCTGCGGGGCGATATCGGCGGCGTCGAGGATCACTTCAGCATCGAAGTGGGCGCCCTGGTCGCTCTTGAGGCTCAGCCAGTAGGCGATGGCCTGATCCAGTGATTCACCCTTGGGGGCGAACTCCTTGCCACGGATGTAGTCGATGGTGGTCTGGTCGGGGGCTATCATGCCCGCCTTGGCACCCAGCTCGATGGCCATGTTGCACACCGTCATCCGCCCTTCCATGGAGAGGCCCGCAATGGCCTCTCCAGCGAACTCCACCACGTAGCCGGTACCACCGGCATGACCAACCCGGCCTATGATGGCCAGCACCACGTCCTTGGCGCTGATGCCCTCCGCCAGCTTGCCGTTGACCAAAATGCGCATTGTCTTGGCGCGGCCCTGCTTCAGGGTCTGGGTGGCCATCACATGTTCCACTTCGGAGGTGCCGATACCGAAGGCCAGGGAACCGAAGGCGCCGTGGGTGGCGGTGTGGGAGTCGCCGCAGACGATGGTGGTGCCGGGCAATGTGATGCCGAGCTCGGGGCCCATCACATGGACGATCCCCTGATACTTGTGGTTGAGATCGTAGAGGCGAACACCAAACGCCTTGCAGTTGTCGGCGAGCGTCTCCATCTGGATGCGGGCCATCTCGCCGGAGGCGGCGATGTCCTTGGTGGTGGTGGAGACGTTGTGATCCATGGTGGCCCAGGTCAGGTCCGGGCGGCGCAGCGGGCGGTTCATGGCGCGCAGGCCATCGAACGCCTGCGGGCTGGTCACTTCGTGTACCAGGTGGCGGTCGATGTAGATGAGCGGCGTTTCGCCGTCCACTTCGCGTACCACGTGGGCGTCGAATACTTTCTGATAAAGGGTTTTGGCCATTGCTCTGTATTCCTTGTTATGTGCTGGGTGGCTCAGATCCGTGCGGCGATCTGGGTGCCCATGTCGGCGGTACTCTGCACCGGATGGCGAGCATCTGCCTGATGCAGGTCGGCGGTGAAGTATCCCTCTGCCAATGTCTGGGCTACGGCTTGCTCGATGGCTTGAGCGGCGGCTTCCTGTCCCAGGCTGTAGCGCAGCATCAGGGCGGCGGAGAGGATCTGGGCGATGGGATTGGCGATCCCCTTGCCGGCGATATCGGGGGCCGAGCCACCGGCCGGTTCGAACAGGCCAAAACCGGATTCGTTCAGGCTGGCTGAAGGGAGCAGCCCCATGGAGCCGGTGATCATGGCGCACTCGTCAGAGAGGATGTCGCCAAACAGGTTGGAGCAGAGCAGCACGTCGAACTGGGACGGATCCTTGATGAGCTGCATGGTGGCGTTGTCGATGTACATGTGGTTCAGCGCCACATCCGGGTAGGATTTGGCGACTTGCGTCACCACCTCGCGCCACAGAATGGAGGAGGCGAGCACATTGGCCTTGTCGATGGAGGTGACCTTGGCTTTGCGAACACGGGCCGATTCAAACGCTATCCTGGCGATGCGCTCAATTTCGAAGCGATGGTACACCTCGGTGTCGAATGCTTTCTCGTTCGCCCCTTCTCCCTCGCGCCCCTTGGGCTGGCCGAAGTAGATACCGCCGGTCAGCTCGCGCACGCAGGCGATGTCAAAACCGCGATCCGAGATGTCGGCGCGCAGGGGGGAGAACTGCTCGAGACCTGTGTAGATACGGGCCGGACGCAGGTTGCAGAACAGCTTGAAGTGGGCACGCAGGGGCAGCAGGGCGCCGCGCTCGGGTTGATCGTTGGGGGCCAGGTGCTCCCATTTGGGACCGCCCACCGAGCCGAACAGCACGGCATCGGCCGCCTCACAGCCCTTGATGGTGCTTTGTGGCAGCGGGGTGCCATGGTTGTCGATGGCGATGCCACCCACGTCATGGCGATCATACTCGAGGGAGAAACCAAACTTGGCCTGCACTTTTTCCAGCACCTTGACGGCCTCGGCCATCACTTCCGGGCCAATGCCGTCACCCGGCAACACTGCGATCCGATAACTGCTCATACTCACACACTCTCCGTATTGATCTTGTCTGTTTTTGTGACGTTGCGTTCCATCTGTTCGGCCACCTGATCGGCGCGCCAGATGCTGTTGATCACGTGGATCAACGCCTGGGCAGAGGACTCTATGATATCGGTAGCCAGGCCCATGCCGTGGAATTTTCGTCCCTTGTATTCGGCGACTATGTCGACCTGGCCGAGGGCATTCTTGCCCTCACCCTTGGCTTTGAGGGCGTATTTGTCGATGCGGATCTCGTAGCCGGTGATGCGGTTGATGCACTGGTAGACCGCATCCACAGGACCATTGCCGGTAGCCGCTTCGCAGACCAGATCCTGCCCGACCTTCAATTTGACCGAGGCGGTGGCCAGCACCGAGCTGCCGCTTTGTACGCCCAGATATTCCAGCTTGAAGTGCTCCGGCTCTTCGTGGATTTGGCTGAAGAAGGCCAGCGCCTCCAGGTCGTAGTCGAATACTTGCCCCTTCTTGTCGGCCAGGGTCAGGAACTTGCCGTAGAGGTGGTCGAGATCGTAGCTGCTCTCGGCATAACCCATGGACTCCATTCTGTGCTTGATGACGTGACGGCCGGAGCGGGAGGTCATGTTGAGGTTGTTCTGGGGCAGGCCAATGCTCTCGGGGGTGATGATTTCATAGGTGTTCTTCGCCTTGAGCACGCCGTCCTGATGGATGCCTGAGCTGTGGGAGAAGGCGTTGGCCCCGACGATGGCCTTGTTCGGCTGCACCGGCATGTTGCACAGCTGGCTGACCAGGGCGCTGGTGCGATGAATTTCGCTGTGGCGGATGTTGGTATGGACCCCGAGCAGGTCGGCGCGGGTTTTCAGGATCATCGCGACCTCTTCCAGGGAGCAGTTGCCCGCCCGCTCGCCGATACCGTTGATGGTGCACTCGATCTGGCGGGCTCCCATCTGCACGGCGCCGATGGAGTTGGCCACCGACAGTCCTAGGTCATCGTGGCAGTGCACAGAGATGATGGCCTTGTCGATGTTGGGCACCCGATTGAACAGGGTCTGGATGATACCGGAGAACTCGGTCGGTACCGTGTAGCCGACGGTATCCGGGATATTGATGGTGCGGGCGCCGGCCTTGATGGCCGCTTCCACCATGCGACAGAGATTATCAATCGGGGTGCGACCCGCATCCTCGCAGGAGAACTCCACGTCGTCGGTGTAGCGCAAGGCGTGCTTGATGGCGCTGACTCCCATCTCCAGCACATCCTCGAAGCTCTTTTTCAGCTTGCTCTCGACGTGAATGGAGGAGGTGGAGATAAAGGTATGGATGCGAAAAGCTTCTGCGACCCGCAAGGCTTCACCGGCGGCGTCGATATCCTGGGGCAGGGCGCGGGCGAGGGCGCAGACCCGGCTGTTCTTGATGTGGCGGGCTATGGTCTGCACCGATTGAAAATCGCCGGGGGAGGAGACAGGGAATCCCACTTCCATGATGTCGACGCCGAGCCGCTCCAGCGCCTGGGCGATCTGCAGCTTCTCCTTGACGGTCAAACTGGCCGCCAGGGCCTGCTCACCATCGCGCAAGGTGGTGTCGAAAATGATGACCCGATCTGACATGTGACTTCCCTCTTCCTAAGTTCGGTAACGTGCATCCTGCGGCGGCATAAAAAAACCCGTGCAGGGTGCACGGGTTTTTGTAAATTCCGGCTATGCCTGAGCCCGGCTACAAGGATCCCGCGCGACTGGTCGCGATTAGGGAGAGTAGTAGTAGCGGAGCGGCAATATGCATGATGACTCAATCCTTCCAGTCGATAACGCTGTTACCAATATCGAGATTTTTATGCTGTGTCAACCCGGACTCACCGGTTCAATCCGCTGGTTTATTTAATCGGATTGTAAAGGAGTGCAAATTTACTTGTCCCATATTCGGCCCTTGCCCGATTATCTGGTCATTCCTGCTGTACTCGATCATCTATGCAATCAGATCGACTTATCAGTTTTTGCTGAATTATCTGAGGTATCCAATGGAAAAACGCAGACCTGGTCGTCCGGTCGGACGTTCTGACATTCGTGACAAGTTGCTCTGTGCTGCTCGTGAGCGTTTTCTCAATACGCCCTACAGCAAAGTCACTACCCGCGAGATCGCCGAGCTGGCCGGCTCCAATCTGGCGATGATCCATTATTACTTCGGCAGTAAAGAGGGTCTTTACAAGGCAGTGCTGGGCGATGTGGCCGAGCCGCTGGACCAGGCATGGCAAGACGAGATTGGCAACCGCAGCCTCAATGAGCTGCTCAATACCTACTATCAGGTGATGGCGCCCAACAGCGAACTCACTTCCGCCATCTCCAGCGCATTATCGACCGAGAAGAGTCCCGGGCGGGATTTTGTGCTGAATCGTCTACTGGAACGTCAACTGCCCCAGTTTGATGCCTTGCTGGAGTCCATGAAGAGCAATGGCGAGCTGGGTGACAACCTAGATCCCGAGATGCTGAAGATCTCCTTTCTCAGCATGATGTGGCAGCCGTTCGTGATGAAGGATCTCTACGAGCAGGTGTTTGGTCTGACCGTGGATGAGCACTTCATGGCCCGTCTGGCGGATCACAACTGCCGGCTGATGGAAAACGGCCTGCGCGGCACCCTGAACTGATCATTTGCCTCGCTTGCGGTAAAAAAGGGCCATTCGGCCCTTTTTTCATAAATCTGTTATCCCTTGTTCAATTTATTGTCACTCCATTGCCCTAGTCTGCACAGAGACTTCAGGGAAGGAGGGGTTATGAACAAGATCCAGCAATGGGACCTGCAGGTGTGCCGCATCTGCCTGCTCCACTCCTACAACCGGCCACAGGCCAGGATCAGTCGGCTCATCTCTCGCACCGGTGACGGGCCCCTCTACGCCGTACTGGCGACACTGCTCTGGTGGCAGGGGGAGGCGGAACGTGAACTGGTCGGGGTGGCTCTGCTCGCTTTTGCCATCGAATTGCCGCTCTATCTGCTGCTCAAGAATGCGCTGAAACGCCAGCGGCCGGTGGGCTTGCCGGTTTTCATCACCCCTTCAGATCGTTACAGCCTGCCCTCCGGTCATACCGCTGCCGCCTTCCTGATGGCGACCGTACTGGCCGCCAGCTTCCCGCTCTGGGCGCCCTTGTTGTTTGTCTGGGCCGCGCTGGTGGGGGCGTCGCGTCTGTTGCTCGGGGTGCATTACCTGAGCGATCTGGTGGCCGGTGCCCTGCTCGGCGGTGGCTGCGCCCTGCTTGCGCTCAGCTGGCATCAGGGATGAGGATACTGTTTGGCGTGCAGGGTACCGGCAACGGTCATATCAGCCGCAGCCGTACCCTGGCTCGTGCACTGCGAGCGCAGGGGCTGGAGGTCGATTACCTGTTCAGCGGTCGCCCCGCCGATGGTTACTTCGAGATGGATGAGTTCGGCGACTACCGTACCTTTGCCGGCATCACCTTTGTCAGCCACGAGGGTGCCATTTCTGGCTGGCGTACCCTCAAGGGGCTCTCACCCCTGCGCTTCTGGCGGGATATGCGGGCCCTGGATTGTCGCGATTACGATCTGGTGATCAGCGATTTCGAACCGCTCAGTGCTCACGCGGCCCATCGCTGGGGCAAGCCCAGCCTCACCATCAGCCATCAGGCCAGTTTTGACTGGCCGATCCCGCGTTGGGGCGAGAGCGGCTTCAATCGCCAGCTGATGCGTCATTTTGCCCCGGTTCGCCAGTCCCTCGGACTGCACTGGTTTCACTTTGGTCAGCCACTGCTGCCCCCCATCATAGATCCCATCGCTGCACGGCCCGACAATCAGCAGATCCTGGTCTATCTGCCGTTTGAACAGACTGAAGCCATCGCCGCTCTCTTGTCGCGCTTCAATCAGCAGCGTTTCGTCTGCTTTCACCCGGCCATTCGCAGCGCCAGCCAGTGGCGCAACATACGTTTCGAGCCGCAGGCGCGAGAAGGATTCAAGCAGGTTCTGGCAGGTTGCCGGGGTGTCATTACCAACGGGGGATTTGAGCTGGCGTCGGAGGCGCTTTCCCTTGGCAAGAAGCTGCTGGTCAAGCCGCTGGGAGGGCAGTTCGAGCAACTGACCAACAGCAAGACGCTGGAGCTGATGGGGCTGGCCCACTTGATGGATGGACTGGATGCCAATGCGGTGCGCGCCTGGCTGGATGCGTCGGCTCCGGGCCAGATCCTCTATCCCGATGTGGCGGGCGAGCTGGCGCGCTGGCTTGCGGATGGGGCAGAGGAGAGCGTGGCACAGCTCTCGCGCCGACTGTGGGCTCGCACCCTGTTTCCGGAAGAGGTATGTGATCGTTTGAGTGAACTGGAAGGGGGCTGCGCATTAAACAGCACTTGGTTATCGCAAGTGAGCGCCTTTGACTAGACTGAAAGGGATCCCACCAAGGAGAGGACGGACACAATGCGCTTTACCAATGAAAACGGCGATACCATGACACTGGCAGACAATCTGACACTGCACGAGCTGCTGGACATGGGGGTCAGCATCTCGGTCTGTGAAGAGACGGATCCGGATCAACAGATCTGGCTGGCGGAGCCGGAAGACGAACAGTAAGTCTGTGCTCTGCTCGACGGCCCACCCCGACGGGTGGGCTATTTTTTTCTTGTTTTTCTCATAGTGACAGCATGATCCGCTAGCCAGTCCCCCATCTTCCCCGCTTTGTTCCCACCCTTTTCACCAAGTCACTGAATGTTAATAGCTGTTTGAAATTTATGACTGTTCTGGTCAGACAAAGCCGTGGACAAGCGTTCGCAAGCGGGTTAAGTTGGTTTTTCACCCGCTTTTCGGGTGAATGATGGAAAAAACCTATTTTTCTACTATCGACGGCACCGAACTCGCCAGGCCCGTATTCAGACAACAACAAGACACGGGGCCGGCGCTGCCGGGAAGCAGCGGACTGTCGATAGCTTTCGCTTAACGGAGCAAAGCCTGGAGGGCTTTATCATGGAGATGTTATCAGGCGCCCAGATGGTGGTTAGAGCGCTAGAAGATCAGGGAGTTGAGCACGTTTTCGGCTACCCTGGTGGCTCAGTGCTCGACATCTATGACGCTCTCTTTGAAAACGGCAAGATGGAGCATGTCCTGGTGCGGCACGAGCAAGCCGCGGTGCATATGGCGGACGGTTACGCCCGCTCCACCGGCAAGGTGGGCACAGTGCTGGTGACCTCGGGTCCTGGCGCGACCAACTGCATCACGGGGATCGCGACCGCCTACATGGACTCCATCCCCCTGGTGATCCTGTCCGGTCAGGTACCGACCAGCATGATCGGGGAGGATGCATTCCAGGAGACCGACATGATCGGCATCTCCCGTCCTGTGGTGAAGCACAGCTTCCTGTGCAAGAAAGCCAGCGACATTCCCGATGCCATCAAGAAGGCCTACTACATTGCTGCCAGCGGCCGCCCGGGGCCTGTGGTGGTGGATCTGCCCAAAGACGTGCAGAACCCGAAAGAGAAATTCCCCTATCAGTATCCCGAGACGGTCTCCCTGCGCTCCTACAATCCGACCAAGGCCGGACACAAGGGCCAGATCAAGCGGGCCGCCAAATTGCTGGTAGATGCGCAACGCCCTGTGATGTATGTGGGTGGCGGTGCCATCAATGCCAATGCGGATCATCTTGTGACCAAGCTGGCCGAGCTGCTGAACCTGCCGGTGACCACCACCCTGATGGGGCTGGGAGCTTTCTCTGGCACCCATCCGCAGTTTGTCGGCATGCTGGGGATGCACGGCACCTTCGAAGCCAACAAGACAATGCACAATGCGGATCTGATTTTTGCCGTGGGTGCCCGCTTCGATGATCGCGTCACCAACAACGTGGCCAAGTTTTGTCCCAATGCCACCATAGTGCACATCGATATCGATCCCACTTCCATCTCCAAGACGGTACAGGCCCATGTGCCCATCGTCGGCTCGGTGGAAACCGTGCTGGAGCAGATGCTGGAAGTGATCCGCGAGTGCGGTTTTGATAACGACAAGCAGGCGCTGGCAGACTGGTGGAGCCAGATCGCCCAGTGGCGTTCCCGCAACTGCCTGGCCTATGAGACACACCCCACCCTGATCAAGCCGCAGCAGGTGATCGAGACCCTGTACAAGGTGACCAAGGGGGAGGCATTCGTTGCCTCCGATGTGGGCCAGCACCAGATGTTCGCCGCCCTCTACTACCCCTTTGCCAAGCCGCGCCAGTGGATAAACTCCGGAGGCCTCGGCACCATGGGTTTTGGTATTCCGGCCGCCATGGGCGCCCAGTTTGCCAACCCAGATGCCGTGGTCTGCTGCGTCACTGGTGACGGCTCGGTACAGATGAACATTCAGGAACTCTCCACCTGTTTGCAGTACGGTGTGCCCATCAAGATCATCTCCATCAACAACCGCGCCCTTGGCATGGTCAAGCAGTGGCAGAAGATGTTCTACGGCGGTCGTCACAGCCACTCCTACATGGAATCCCTGCCCGACTTCGTCAAGCTGGCGGAAGCCTACGGCCACGTCGGTATCGCGGTGAGCGATCCGGCGGAGCTGGAGAGCGCCATGGAGAAAGCCTTTGCCATCAAGGATCGGCTGGTGTTCATGGATATCTCGGTCGACCCGGATGAGCACGTCTACCCGATGCAGATCAAGTTTGGTGCCATGGACGAGATGTGGCTGAGCAAGACGGAGAGGACCTGACAATGGGACACATTATTACGGTCGTACTCATGGAGCTCAAGTTTGGTTCCATCAATGACGAGATGTGGCTGAGCAAGGCGGGGGAGATTTGATGAGACATATTATTTCCGTTCTGTTGGAGAACGAGTCCGGCGCCCTGAGTCGTGTGGTGGGTCTCTTCTCCCAGCGCGGCTACAACATCGAGACCCTGACGGTGGCCCCCACCGAGGATCCCACCCTGTCGCGCATGACAATCGTCACCATGGGTGACGAGCGGGTGCTGGAGCAGATCCAGAAGCAACTGCACAAGCTGGTGGACGTGCTCAAGGTGTGTGACCTGAGCGAAGGGGAACATATCGAGCGGGAGATTGCGCTGGTCAAGGCGCGCGCCGCCGGTGGTGCTCGCGACGAGCTGAAACGGCTGGCGGACATCTTCCGTGGCCAGATCGTCGACGTGACCCCGGAGCAGTACACTGTGCAGCTGGTGGGCACCAGCGAGAAGCTGGACGCCTTCATCAAGACCGCAGCCCAGACCAACGAGATCATCGAGGTGGTGCGCTCCGGGGTGTGCGGTATCTCCCGGGCGGACAAGGCACTGCGCCCCTGATTGTTCGGCAGGTGGATTTGTTATCCCAAAGGGGCTCTTCGGAGCCCTTTTTCACGGGCGCAAGTTGAGCCAGGGGGAAGTGCGGGTCTGTCATTTTCTTTCAAATGATCAGTAAACTATCCACAAAAGCTGTGGAAAACTCTGTAGATTAGCGGTGTGTCTAGTGTTAGTGAGCTGATCTTAAAGGGGTATTTGGATCTGATCTCTGCTGGGGTGCAATTGTGCAATCCCCTGTGGCGGGTGTGAGTGTTTGCTTATCCTGCCAGCCTTGCCAGACAAGCCATGGAGAGAGGCATAGTGATCCGGTCAGGATCCTGATTTGATCTTGCGGATCAACATGTCGCCCGCCCACTATAAAAAAACCCGCCTCTCGGCGGGTTTTTCACAGGGTTGGCTGAAGGTCGATTACTCGGCCTGAGCTGCCTGGATACCGGTCAGGGCGATGGTGTAGACGATGTCGTCAACCAGGGCGCCACGGGACAGGTCGTTGACCGGCTTGCGCATGCCTTGCAGCATGGGGCCGATGGAGACCAGATCAGCGGAGCGCTGTACCGCCTTGTAGGTGGTGTTGCCTGTGTTCAGATCCGGGAAGACGAACACGGTGGCTTTACCTGCAACCGGTGAGTTAGGGGCCTTGGACTTGGCCACGTTCTCCATGATGGCCGCATCGTATTGCAGCGGACCGTCGATGATGAGGTCGGGGCGCTTGGCCTTGGCCAGCTCGGTCGCTTCACGCACTTTCTCTACATCGGCACCGGCGCCAGAGGTACCGGTAGAGTAGGAGATCATGGCGACGCGCGGCTCGATACCGAAGGCGGCAGCGGAGTCGGCGGACTGGATGGCGATCTCGGCCAGCTGCTCGGCAGTGGGATCCGGGTTGATGGCACAGTCACCGTACACCAGCACCTGATCAGGCAGCAGCATGAAGAAGATGGAGGAGATCAGGGAAGAGCCCGGGGCAGTCTTGATGATCTGCATCGGCGGACGGATGGTGTTGGCGGTGGTGTGTACCGCGCCGGATACCAGACCGTCTACTTCGCCACGCTCCAGCATCATGGTGCCCAGCACCACGTTGTCTTCCAGCTGTTCGCGGGCAACCACTTCGGTCATGCCCTTGTTCTTGCGCAGTTCGACCAGACGCGGCACATAGCGCTCGCGCACTTCCAGCGGGTCGATGATCTCGACACGGTCGGTCAGTACCACACCCTGCTGCTCTGCAACGCGACGGATCTCTTCCGGGTTACCCAGCAGCACAGGACGGGCGATACCACGCTCGGCACAGATGGAAGCTGCCTTGATGGTACGCGGCTCTTCGCCTTCCGGCAGCACGACACGCTTGTTGGCCTGACGGGCCAGCTCGGTCAGCTGATAACGGAACGCCGGCGGGCTCAGACGACGGGAACGGGTAGACTTGGCTGAGAGAGACTCGATCCAGTGCTTGTCGATGTGGCCAGCCACATAGTCCTGCACCAGCTCGATACGCTCGCGGTCATCTTCCGGAATGTCGACGTTGAAGTTTTGCAGGCTGACGGCGGTCTGCCAGGTGTTGGTGCCAGTGATCATGATCGGCAGGCCGGTGGCCATGGCCTGTTGGCACAGGGCCATCACTTGCGGCTCGGGATGATAGTTGCCGGTCAGCAGCAGTGCGCCCAGCTTGACGCCGTTCATGGCGGAGAGGCAGGCCGAGACGATGACGTCGGAACGGTCGCCGGAGGTGACCAGCAGGCTGCCAGGACGGAAGTGCTCAACCATGTTGTGGATGGAGCGGGCACAGAAGGTCACGGTTTGCAGGCGACGGCTGTCCAGCTCACCCTTGTGCAGGATCTTGGCGGCCAGATGTTTGGCGAGATCCTTGGCGCGCGGGGCGATCAGCTGGGTATTCCAGGGGATGCAACCCAGGATGCGCAGCGGGCTCTTGCCGAACACTTGCAGCACTTCCAGATTGTGGGCCGCTTCAGAAGCGTGGTGGTGCGCCTCGAACATCTCGGTCAGGTCGGGGCGGGTCACGCCGTGCTCGTCAACCGGAGCGCCTACCTTGTTGATGACGCAACCCACGATACGGGGGTTGTTGACGCCACCGAAGTTGGAGCAGGCCAGCTCGATGCGCTCTTTGAGCTTCTGGCTGGAGTCGTTGCCCGGATGGGTCACGAACACCATGTCGGCATCCAGCGCCTTGGCGACGTCATAGTTCAACTTGTTGGCAAACGGCTGCTTGTCGGTCGGTACCATGCCTTCGATGACCAGCACTTCTGCACCGCTGGCCTTCACGTGCTCTTCGAAGCGAGCCACTATCTCTTCCAGCAGGATGTCGGTGTTGCTGGAGGTGATCATGTTCTCGGCGTAGGAGAGGGCGAATGGCTCGGGCGGGTTGATGTTGGCAGCAGCGCGGATCACGGCGGTGGAGCGCTCGGTACCGGTTTCACCCGGACGCGGCTGAGCGACCGGTTTGAAGAAGCTGACATTGACACCGTGACGTTCCATGGCGCGGACAACGCCAAGACTCACGGAAGTTACGCCGACACCAGTGCCGACCGGGATAAGCATAATAGTGCGTGCCACTTAATACCCCTTGTTCATTTTTTGGGATCAGGAAAAGGCCGCCCTGGGGCGGCCTTGCTCTACAGCGAATTTATGCGCCGACCAGTTCCAGCGCGTCGTGGGCAATGACCCACTCCTCGTTGGTCGGGATAACCAGGGCCTTGGTAGAACCAGCCTTGGTGATCTCGCCACCCTTGCCGAAGCGGGCAGCCAGGTTGGCGTCGTGATTGACGTCGAAGCCCAGCAGACCCAGCTTGTTCAGGGTGATTTCACGGATCGGAGCGGAGTTTTCACCGATACCACCGGTGAAGACCACGGCATCCAGACGACCGTCCATGGCGGCGGCGTAGGCGCCGATGTACTTGGCCAGGCGATAGCAGTAAACATCCATGGCACGCTTGGCTTCTTCTTTGCTGTCGTAGTTGTCTTCAACGAAACGGCAGTCGGAAGTCACTTCGGTCAGACCCTGCAGGCCGGACTCTTTGGTCAGCATGGTGTTGATATCCGCCACGCTCATGCCCAGCTTGTCGTGCAGGAAGAAGATGATGGCCGGATCCAGATCGCCGGAGCGGGTACCCATGACCAGGCCTTCCAGCGGGGTCAGACCCATGGAGGTATCAACGGATTTGCCGTTCTTGATGGCGCAGACGGAACCGCCGTTGCCCAGGTGGCAGTTGATGATATTCAGATCGGAAACCGGCTTGTTCAGCTGCTTGGCGGCTTCCAGGCTGATGTAGTAGTGGCTGGTGCCGTGGGCGCCGTAGCGACGGATGCCGTTCTCTTTGTAGAGTTTGTACGGCAGGGCGTACAGGAAGGCTTCTTCCGGCATGGTCTGGTGGAAGGCGGTGTCGAACACGGCCACGTTCTTGTCGGCCAGGGCCGGAAAGATACGACGGGCTTCACGGATACCGATCAGGTGAGCCGGGTTGTGCAGCGGTGCATAAGGTACGGCGGCTTCGATGCCGGCGATGACGTCATCACAGATCACAACGGAGGAGGTGAAGCGCTCACCACCGTGAACAACACGGTGACCAATGGCGATCAGATTCTGGGACAGTTCCGGATTGAGCGGCAGGATCTTGTTGACGATGTAGTCCAGCGCTTCCTGGTGAGCGGCACCAGCGCCCAGATCGGCACTGCCTTTCTCGCCATTCAGTTTCCACTTGATGCGGGCGTCGTCGAGGTTGAAACACTCGGCCAGGCCGGACAACAGGTCATCACCGGTGGTTGCGTCAATGACAGCAAACTTCAGGGACGAGCTGCCACAGTTAAGTACAAGAACCAGCTTACTCATGAATAAATCCTATCGCAGATTGGGTTGTGTAGGAGGATGCGTTGGACGCGTTGCGTCCAAAAACTTTCAACTTATCCTTATGAGGGTTGGCAATCTGTTGCTTGCCCCTTGTATAGTGATACAAGACCCGAAATCCAGACGTCCCTGACAGCTCAACGGCAGGCCGTTGGTGCAAAAATTGGGCGTACAAAGGATAACTCGATTGTTGAAAAATAACAAAGTCATCCTCAACCTTTGTTATTGCGCATCAAATATAGTCGAGGTTTTGCCGTTAATACGTTCAAAAAAAGCTCGGAGGTAGCATGAGCATGAACATTTTTGGAACTAAGTTACAGCAAGGCCGTCATTATATGACCCTTTGGCCCCGCCGTCCCGAGCTTAATTCCATGTTTCCGGAGAATCGGGTGATCAAGGCCACCGAATTCGCCCTCAAGATTATTCCGGCGCTGGCGGTGCTCAGCGTCATGTTGCAGTTCCAGCTCGGTGAGCTGCACTACTGGCCTTCCGTCATGACCTCAGTGTTGTTTCTGCTCAGTCTGCCGCTGCAGGGTTACTACTGGCTCGGTCAGCGTGCCGATACCCGTCTGCCTCCCTCCCTTGCCAGCTGGTATCGTGAGATCAACGGCAAGATGAATGAGCAGGGGAGTCATCGCCAACTGGTGGCCCAGCCCCGTTACGAAGAGCTGGCTGATACCCTCAATGCTGCTTTCAAGCAGCTGGACAAATCTTTTCTCTACGAATAGGCGAACAAGGTTTTCCAATCAGACAAAGGCGCCCAGAGGCGCCTTTTCCATCTATGTCGATCAGGCTGCCAATACTTTGCGGATCTCCTGGATGGAGAGCTTGTATTGACGGGGGCACTGGCGCCATACGGTCAGCATGCGCTGGTACTTGTCGCGCATGGCAATGTCGCTCGAAAGCTCGTCACATGGGCACTTGAGCTCGGGGAAGCGCTTGTCCACTTCCAGCAGGAAGCAGACGTAGTCGGCCAGCTCCCGCTCCTGGCTGCGGCTGTAGCCGTTGAATTCCAGCCGGCTGGCGGTGATTTCACTCTGATCGGCCCCATCAAGATTGCCCCAGGAGATGGCCAGCGCATGGTGCAGTTCCAGGGTGTCGATCACCTCCTGACAGGTGGCCAGATCCAGATGACCGAAGCTCTTCTCCAGTTCGAGGATTTGCAGGCAGTAGCCGCGGGCTATGATGGTGCTTGCCCGCTGGTAAGACGCCGCTTTCTCCGGATTGAGTTTGGCCAGGATCTCGTACTGGTTGCTCAGGATCAGGCGTTCGGTGTGGCTCATGTTCATGGGCTTTTCTCACTGGAAAATGAAACTGGGGTCACGTTAACCCATATCTCAGATGAATTTTTTGATCTGGCAGGGGAGGTTGGTGAGAAAGCCGGATCGGGAAATCAAAACGGAGCGGTTTCTGGTTAATTAAAAGCAGCGGTTGCGTGCTTGCATTGCTGCTTGAGCTGGTAACAATAAAGGAGTCATCTGGCTTGTGCCCGGATGACTCACCACCAAGGCACCCGACACAGGTGCATGCTAGAGCATCACAAACATGACTCCGTCACTGTGGCCACAGGTCCTGGCAGGCGAGGCAGCGAAAACGGGGCAGCCAAGATGGCGACCCGGCCTTGACTCATCAGGTGATGCCATCATCACACTGTTGATCTCGGCAAGCGAAGGGCCTGCAGTTGCAGGCCCTTTTTGCATGGTGTGTTTTATATGTCTTCGGGCTCAACCCTTGATGAGGTCGAGCACCACCTGATGGTGGTCGCTGGTCTTGAACTTGTCGAAGCGGTGGACGACCTTGCCCTCTTCATCGATGAGGAAGCTCAGACGGTGAATGCCGTCATACTCCTTGCCCATGAACTTCTTCGGGCCCCAGACGCCAAAAGCATCGGCGACGGCGTGATCTTCATCGGCCAGCAGGCGGAAGTTGAGGCTGTCGCGCTCCTCGAACTTCTTCAGGCGCTTGGCCGGATCCGGGCTGATGCCGAGCACCACCACGTTGAGAGCGGCCAGCTCGCTATTGACGTCACGCAGACCGCAGGCCTGGGTGGTGCAGCCAGGGGTCATCGCCTTGGGATAGAAATAAATGAGCACTTTCTTGCCGCGCAGGTCGGATAGACGAACCGGATTGCCATCCTGATCTGACAGGGAAAAGTCGGGGGCCAGGGTGCCAGCGGATAAAGGTTGCATGGATTCTCCTTTGGGTTGGTCGTCAGGCGTGTTTGTTGTTGACGATGAATTCGAACGATTCGGCGCCCAGTTCACGACAGAATCCGGCGAAGGCCGTATCCGAACCGGCTGCTTCTCCCTGCTTGGCCAGATTGAGCTGGAAGCTTGCCTTGAGCAGGTTGTAGGGCTGTTGCTCCAGCGTCATGGTCTGCATGGCCTGGATGTCCCAGCCGTGGTCGCTGAAGAACTGGGTGCACTGGCTTACGATGCCAGGCTGATCCCGGATCAGGATCTCGGCGTTGGCGCTGATGTCGTATTGCAGCGAATGGTGGCGCTCGGTGCGCTTCATCATGGTGATGAGCTCCCACTCCTGGCTGCGCAGGGGCAGGCTTATCTCGAGTTGCATCAGGCTGTTCCAGTCACCGGACAGCAGCATGATGAAGGTGAATTCATTACCGAAGATACCAAGACGGCTATCGACAATGTTGCAGCCACACCCACTGACGTGGCGAGTAACTTCATTGACGATGCCAGGCCTGTCCGTGCCTATGGCCGTTACGACCAGGTAGTGAGTCATAAATCTTCTCTCGTCCATTAGCTGGTTGTTAATGTGAGTACAGCGGGAGCGCTCTGGCCACTCTCTGCACCCTGACATGACAACCTTGTTGAGAATGTTGTTGCGGCGAGCCCTGCCTGTGGTGGTCACGACCACGATTTGGCGCATGCTGTTGCGCTCGCGCACAGCGTTTTGTGCCGGATGGTATCATGGCTTGCCCCCTGCCTCCCTTGTTTTTCCAAGGGGGCAGCTTTACCATAACGCCCCTGAAAATCGGGAGAAATATCCATGTTACGCGGTAGTCTTGTTGCGCTCGTTACCCCCATGCTGGCTTCAGGTGAAGTCGACTGGGCCAGTCTGGCCACCTTGGTCGATTATCATGTCAGCGCGGGCACAGCCGCCATCGTCGCGGTCGGTACCACAGGGGAATCGGTGACCCTGAGCGAGCAGGAGCACATCGCCGTCGTGGAAAAAACCGTGGAACTGGCCGCCGGACGCATTCCCGTCATCGCCGGTTGCGGATCCAACAATACCGCCCATGCCATCGCCCTTGCCAAACGATTCGCCGAAACGGGCGTGGTGGCGGGTCTCTCGGTTACCCCTTATTACAACAAACCCACCCAAGAAGGCCTGTATCGTCACTATTGTGCGATCGCCGAGGCTAGTGGTCTGCCCCAAATTCTTTATAATGTGCCCGGTCGCACCTGTTGCGATCTCAAACCGGAGACGGTAGCCCGGTTAGCCAGGGTACCCGGCATCATAGGTCTGAAAGAGGCCACCGGGGATCTGAGCCGTACTCCGCTGCTGCGTGAGCTGTGCGGAGAGGAATTCGCGCTTTATAGTGGCGATGATGCCAGTGGATGTGATTTTATGCTGCAAGGGGGAGACGGAGTCATTTCGGTCACCACCAATATTGCAGCGGCCCAGATGGCCGACATGTGTCGTGCTGCGCTGGCCGGTAATGCCGGGCAGGCGCATGACATCAACAATCGATTGATGCCGTTGCATCAGACTCTGTTCTGCGAACCGAGTCCCATCCCGGTGAAGTGGGCCTGCGCCCGACTGGGATTGATTGCGACGGCGACCTTGCGTCTGCCGCTCACCGACCTCACCCCTGAGGGCGAACAAGCGATGACGCGAGCACTGACGACTGCGGAGTTGATGGCGAGTGTTTAAAGCAAATGGAAAGGGAAATGCAGTGCGCCTGGTGCTGAGTGTAGCGACCGTTGCCGTGTTGGCAGCCTGTAGTTCACCCCAGGATCGCAAGATGGCCAACCGTGGTTTCGAGTACGAGGATGCCCGCCTTGAAGGTCGTGCGTTTCTGGTGCCGTCCGGGTTGAGTACCCCCGCCTTTAACAGCAATTTCGACATCCCGGCGTTGCCAGAGAGCAGCCGTGACGGTGCTCTTGGCGCCAAGATTGACGTGCGTCCGCCTGCCCAGCTGCTGACAGTGGTACCGGGCAGCCAGGTCGTGCCCAATGCCAGCGAACCCACAGTGGCCTTCTATGCCCTGAGTACCAATCAGAGCGTGGAGCGCGATACCTGGGCCTTCCTGATGAACTTCCTGGCCCAGTACAAGGTGACCACAGAGAAGCTGGATCAGCAGGCTGGCGTCTTGCAGACCGGCTGGTTTGACAACACCAAGGCCCTTGATGGCTGGAGTGAAGAGGATGATGATTTCAACATCCGCCAGCGTTACCAGTTCACAGTGCGCAACGATGCCCAGCGTCATGCTGTCAACATGTCGGTGCGGGTGCTGGATCACGAAGAGACCATTGATGGCGAGACCACCAATGTGTTGACGCCAGCCGATGCCCAGCGCTACGCGACCCGCGCCCTGAACCAGTTCTCCCTCTATTACGACAAGCAGCTCAAGTCCCGCGAGCAGCACAAGGCCAACGATGGCATGGGCTTGCAGCTGGGTCTGGACAACAACGAGCTGAGTGCCTGGATTGCGGACGGTTCCTTTGATCTGGTCTGGCGTCGCCTCAATCAGGTGCTGCCGGCCTATGGTTTCACCATCAAGGATACCCAGCAGTCCCTGGGCTGGATCGACGTCGAATACGACGAACCGGGCAGCGATTTCTGGAAAGCCAAGGGCGGTGAGCCATTCAAGCTGGAAGAGGAGAAGTATCGCTTCCAGTTGGGCGAGATGGCGGGGGGCAAGACCTCCATTACCCTGTTCGACAAGGACAAGAAGCCAGTGGCGTCCGGCGTCATCTCCCAGATGTACATCAGCCTGTCCGAGGCTTTTGCCAAGGGCTTGGCTGAGCAGGCAGCAAAAACAGAATAGAAACAGGGGCCTAGTGCCCCTGTTTTGTTAGGTTAATCCCCCTGTAAATACAGGGTCTGATGCGCTTGATATGTTAACCCCCCAGAAACAGGGGCCTGGTGCCCCTGTTTTATTCCTCCCACAAACAGGAAGTGTTATTAGCCATGAGTCTTGCAGATCAAGTATTGGCGGTGAATGACGATTTGCCGATCCGTACCGATAAACCTGTCCATTCCGGCAAAGTGCGCAGCGTCTACTGGTTGACCCCCGAAGACAGTGCCCGGCTCATAAAAGAGAAAGGCTATGATGTGCCTGCCGATGCGCCGCTCGCCCTCATGGTGATCAGCGACCGCATCTCGGCCTTCGACTGCATCTGGCAAGGTGTCGACGGGCTGAATGGCGTACCGGGCAAAGGAGCTGCGCTCAACGCCATCTCCAGCCACTGGTTCAAGCTGTTCAAGGAGAAGGGACTGGCCGACAGCCACATCCTGGATATTCCGCACCCCTTCGTCTGGATCGTGCAAAAAGCCCGCCCCGTGATGATCGAAGCGATCGCCCGCCAGTACATCACTGGTTCCATGTGGCGTGCCTACAAGGATGGCGAGCGTGAGTTCTGCGGCATCACCTTGCCAGAAGGGCTCAAAAAGGATCAGAAGTTGCCGGAGATCCTTATCACCCCCTCCACCAAGGGTGTGCTGACCGGGCTGGATGGTGTGCCGGAAGCCGATGACGTCAACGTCTCCCGCGCCGATATCGAACGCCACTACCAAGGCTTCAACTTCAGCAAACCGGCTGACATCGATCGCTACGAAGTGCTGCTCAAAGAGGGCTTCAACGTCATCAGCGATGCGTTGGCCTCGCTGGATCAGATCTTCGTCGACACCAAGTTCGAGTTTGGCTATGTCCAGGATGCGGCTGGCAACGAGAAGCTGATCTACATGGATGAAGTGGGTACCCCCGACAGCTCCCGCATCTGGGATGGCGCCGCGCTGCGCGATGGCCAGATCGTCGAGAAGTCCAAAGAGGGTTTCCGTCAGTGGCTGCTCAACCACTTCCCGGATCCGGACATACTGCTCAACAAGAACCGCATGCCGGAACGCTTCGCCCTGGCCAAAGGCAACAAGCTGCCCACCGAAGTGATGATGGATATCTCCAACACCTACGTCGGGATCGCCGAGAAGATCATCGGTCACCCGCTGGTGCGCTCCGCCAATCCGAAGCAGGAGATCATCGAGGTGCTGCGGGATCAGTACGGTCTGATCGACTAAGGGTTGCCGCCTTTTTTTGTCATCGAAAAACAAACGTTTGCCGGTGGCAAAAGGCACAAGCCGACCAACAACGGGCCCCAGTGCGGGGCCCGTTTTTATTGGTGGTCTGGCGGCAAGAGGACGGCGGCTATCAGCCGTTGACCTTGAACACCTGCCCGGTCTGCACGCCCAGCACGGATTTCTGGTAGGCCAGTGCCACTTTGGCGGCGGGCACCGGCACGAAGCCCGGGAAGAAGTCGGCGTATTTGTCCATCGACTCGGTCAGCACGGTCGGGCTCACCACATTGATGCGCAAGCCCTTTGGCAGCTCGCAGGCGGCGGCCTTCACAAAGTGCTCGATGGCGCCATTGATGGTGGTCGCACTGACTCCCCAGTTGATGGGTTCCTCGCTCAAAATACCGCTGATCAGGGTGATGGAGCCCTTGTCATTCAGATAGGGAATGGCGGCGCGGGTCAGGTTGATCTGGCCCATCAGCTTGCTCTGGAGCCCTACTTGCCACTGCTCGTCGGTCATCTCGGTCAGACCGTTGAAGGCCACGCTGCCGCTGGCGACGACCAGCGCATCGAACTGGCCCACCTGGGCAAACAGCGCCTTGATGGAGGCGGGATCGCGCATGTCGACAGTGGCATCGCCACGGCTGTGACCGACCCGGATCACCTGATGGTCCTTGGCAAGCAGTTCACTGACCGCAGAGCCGACGGTGCCGGAGGCACCCACAATCACAATCTTCATCTGTTTCACTCCTGGTTGGGATAGGTCGATTCTAGCGCGATGAAACGGGGGAAAAAGCGCGTAAAATAAACTCATTGTTTCCATATTGGAGCTAATGATGGATATCGCCCATTTGGCCAGCTTTTACGAGGTGGTGCAGCGAGGCAGCTTCTCTGCCGCTGCCGATGTGCTGGGGGTGAGCAAGGGGATGTTGAGCCGCCATGTCAGCGCCCTGGAAGCCGCTCTCAATGCCCAGTTGTTGCAGCGCACTACCCGCCGGCTCAGCCTCACCGAGGCGGGCAAGACCCTCTATTTGCAGACGGGGCAGATCTTCGCGCTAGTCCGGCAGGCGGAAGAGGATATCCAGGCACTGACCGAGGAGGATGCTGGCCGCTTGCGCTTTACCTGTGCGGTCAGCACAGGGGATCGCATGGTGAGCGAGCTGCTTGGCCATTTTGCAGTGCTCTGCCCGGGTGTCGAGGTCGAACTCAACTTCACCAATGCCATGGTCGACATGAGTCAGGGGGAGAACGACATAGCGCTGCGCGCCATGAGCAGCATCCCCGACAACCTGGTGGCGTTGCCACTCGGTCAGCTCAAGGACGTGGTGGTGGCAAGCCCCGCTCTGCTGGTGCGGGAAGGGATTCCAGCCACCCCCTATGAGCTGAGTAGCCGCCCCTGCCTGTTGCAGGGGAGCAACCCCGCCTGGGAGCAGTGGCACTTTCGCAGAGGAGAGGAAGAGGCCCACATTCTGGTGCAAGGCAAGGTGCGGGCCAATCACTACAGTACCGTACTGCAACTGGCCCGCGCCGGCATGGGCTATGCCAAGTGCCCTCTGATGCTGGTGGAGCCCGCGCTGGCCGCGGGAGAGCTGGTGACCGTGCTTGACGGGTGGCAGAGTGGCCTGCATCAGCTCCATGTGCTGCACGCCCAGCAGCGGCGGGTGCCACGCAAGATCCGGTTGTTCAAGCAGGTGCTGGCCCAGTGGTTTGCCGAGCGGCCCCGTTACTTGCTCTGACCGGCGTTATTTTTCTGTCATCTTCGGCTGCTACCCTGCGCCCATCGTAGCGATCAGGAAGATGAGCGAGCATGAAGGGTTATCAGAAGTGGAGTGGTTTGACACTGCTTTGGTCGGCGCTGGGCATGAGTACGGCGCAGGCCGCCGTCGAGGTGGTGGTGCCACCGGATTTCCAGATCCTGGCGGTCAGTGCGGGCAAGCTGCAAGATGAGCAGCACGCTACCCTGGCGGATGGGGAGCAGCAGTTGCTGGTGCGATATGAGGGGGTGATCCCGAGTCGCAATAGCAGCGAGAACGATCGTCAGGTGCGATCCGCTCCCCAGGTGGTGCGCTATCAGGCCAGCAACCAGCGCTTGACGCTGGTGGCCCAACAGCCAGCCGATGAGCAGGCGATGGTGGCCTATGCCAAGGCGCCAGTTGTGACGCTGCAGGCCAATGGTCAGGCGCTCGCCACTCAGCAGGATGTACTGATGACCAGCGGCATGCTGATCGGTATGGACTGGCGTGCCCGGCTCGAGGAGTACAACCGCAGCGGTGGCAAGGCAGCGTTGACGATGGCCGGAGCGGCAACCACGTTGGCAACGGGCAAGGCTGTGCCTGCTGTGGCAACCAGCGAACTGGAGGGGCGGTTGCAGCAACTCTTCTTGCAGGCGGACCCGGAGCTTCGCAAGCGCTTCGTCGGCTGGGCCGTGCCGCGACTTTAAGTTTGCAGCCCGTTGCAGTAACGTGGGGGCTCTCATCGTGCATAGCGCCCACCTTATCCAACGAGGTCTTCATGTTTGAATTGCACACTCGCCTGCAGGCGGATACCCAGCAGCTCGGGGATCTGCCGCTTTGCCGTGTCCTGCTCGCCAAAGACAGCCAGTATCCCTGGCTCATCCTGGTGCCACGGGTAGACAACTTGCGCGAGATCCACCATCTGGCGTCCGCTCAGCAGCAACAGCTGATGCAGGAGTCCTGCGCCGTCGCCACCCTGATGGAACAGGCCCTCAGCCCGGACAAGATCAACATCGGTGCGCTGGGCAATCTGGTGCCGCAACTGCATCTGCACCATGTCGCCCGCTTCACCACGGACAAAGCCTGGCCCGGCCCCATCTGGGGGGCTCACCCCGCTTTGCCATATGACCCGCAGGCCTTGCGAACCCAAGCCGATAGCTGGCGTGCCCGGCTTGCCCATCTGGCCGGCTTCACCCCGCTTTGCGTTGATAATTGAGTCAAGTGAGAGGCGGCTCGCTATTTCAGAGCTCAAGCCGCGCTATCTGTTAGAGTTATGGTATAGATAAGCCCATTTTCGATGTTCAGGAAGGTCCCATGATAGTGACAAGAGCCGACAACGACGCCGTATTGACCACAGAGGATGTGTTGCTGAGTCTGTGCCATTCGGTCACGGGGGTATTGAGTGCGGCGACCCAGAGTCAGGTGCGTTTCTCCGGCATGGTGCAGCGCATCAGCAAGACCTGCCTCAAGCCGGATATCGGCTGTTTCGTGCTGTTCGACGGTGGTTTCTCCGGCCTGGTCGTGATCAACTTCTCCGCCTCTGCGGCCATGGAGCTGTACGAGAGCTACATGCTCAGCATGGGCCTCTCCAAGGAAGATCTCGCCATCTCCCACACTTCGGACGAGGTGAGCAACGTCATGGGCGAGTTGATGAACCAGATCGTCGGCAGTTTCACCGTCAAGGTGGGCCGTGATCTGCAGACTCACATTACCCAGAACCAGCCGAAAATGCTGGCGCTGAACAAGCAGGTGATGCTGAGCGTTGACACCAACCTCGACAATCCGGAAGCGCGCCGGGTTACCTTCTTCACTTCCCGCAACAACATCTTCTATCTGGAGCTGGCGATGGACAGGACAGAGTTCATCCGCATTCACAGTGATGGCATGGATGAAGAGGAGCTGGATCCGGATGCGCTGATCGCCCAGACCAAGCTGGCAGCATCCAAGCCAACGCCGGTTGCCGCCAAGGTGGCCAATGAGCACGACGATCTGCTCGATTCGCTCGGTATCTGACGTCAGCCCCGTGCACAAATGCCAAGGCCACCCCATGGGGTGGCCTTGTTGTTGCTGGGATGGACCGGTTTAGAAGTTGTAGAGCAGGCCGGTGCTGACGCGAGTGGCCTGACTGTCGTAGAAGCTGATGTCGGAGTTGGCGGTGGAGTAGGCCGCGGTAAAGGTGGCGGCGAGATCCTTGACGCCGAACAGACTGTGCCAGAAGAAGGTACCGTTGATGGCAAACTCGTTTGCATCGGCGCTCTGGCCGAAGATGGGATTCGCCTCGTCATAGTTGCGCTTGCCGGCATAGACGTTGCTGACGATGGACCACTGGGGGCCACGCTTGGCGTAGGTCAGCTGCAGACCCGTGTTCTTGAAGCTCTCGGCGCTGCCATCAAGCCTGGCTTGCTTGTAAAGGATCGCGGGCTCCAGCAGCTGGTTGCCGCCAAAATGCCACTGATAGGAGATCTCCATGTCGTGCACCTTGCCGTTGCGATCCAGCATGGAGGCATAGTGGGTGCCGTGGGTCAGGTCATACTGCTGCCCACTGCGCTCTTCATCCAGATCTACTTCCCGGCTGGTGAGGCTGCCGTGGAAGTTGCTGCCCCAGATCTTGTCCCAGGTGAAGCGAACCCCTTTTGATTTCACATCGGTGGAGCTGCGATCCACATTGGTGGCGAAGGGATCGCTCCACAGCTCGACCGGCATGGCGTTGAACACCAGGGAGGTGGCGACGATTCCCTTGTCGCCCAGCTCTTGGCGCAGACCCAGCTGCTGGGTGAAGTCGAAGCGGATCGCATCCTGGATCAGGTTGCCGAGAAACACCTGGGTACGGGTGTCGGCAAAGGTGTAACGGATGTCGGCGTTGATGAGGGGAGTCAGACCGCTTTCACTGTCGGGAGAGCCGAGGTCATTGATGCGGTTGTTGCTGTCATCGCCCGCATAGAAGTTGGACTTGTAGCTGACGGCGTTGACCCCGCCCAGCAGGAAACCGGACCAGCCGGACTGCTTGGGGATCTCCCCCAGATCGGCGTGTGCGGCATTGGCTGCCAGTAGGCCAAGACTCAGCAGGGTGAGAGTGCGCATCGATAAGACTCCTGAAATAACAAGCTGTTGGATGAAATGGCTCGGGATGATAGGACAGCAAGCTGAACTGCGGCTGACTGAGTCCACCAACGCATGCTATCCCAGTTGGCAGATGGCGTTAATCAATAATTAATAGCGTGACGGCACAAGAGTTCGGCGCGCCGTGCTGGTATTCTGTTCGGCGAATATCGGGGAGAAAACAACAAGATGAAACAAATCAAATCCTGGGCGCAATATTACGTCGATCTGATGACCAAGCTGGGTCTGGTGCGCTTCAGCATGTTCCTGGCGACGGGCATCATAGTGCTGGCCGTCTCCATCCAGATGGGGGTAACCCTGTTTCTGCGCGGTACCGTAGACATAGTCGACCTGGTGCGCTCCGTCTTTTTCGGCCTGCTGGTGACCCCCTGGGCCGTCTATTTTCTCTCCATCGTCGTGGATCAGCTGGAGGATTCCCGCCAGCGACTGACCCGCATGGTGCGCAAGCTGCAAGACATGCGCGAACGGGATCTGGAACTCAACAGCCAGCTGCAGGAGAACATCAGCCGCCTCAACGCCCAGATTGCCGAAACCAACCGGGCCGAGACACTGCGCCAGCAAGCGATCGAGGATCTGGAGAACGAGGTGTTCCAGCGCGAAAAAGCCCAGTTGCACCTGGGCGAGCGTACCGCCTTGCTGCGCTCCTTCATCGACTGCTCCCCCGATCTGGTCTACTACCGCAATGAAGACGAGCAGTTCTCCGGCTGCAATCGCGCCATGGAGGAGCTGACCGGCCGGGTGGAAGCCGAACTGATCGGATTGACCCCGTTCGATGTCTACAAGCAGGAGATTGCCAACAAGGTGGTGGAGACCGACAAGCAGGTCTTTACCAGCAACGAGCCGCTCACCTATGAGCAGTGGCTGGAATACCCGGATGGTCGCAAGGCCTACTTCGAGCTGCGCAAGGTGCCCTTCTTCGATCGCTTCGGCAAGCGGCTCGGCCTGCTCGGCTTTGGCCGCGACATCACCGAGCGCAAGCAGTATCAGGACAAGCTGGAGAAGGCGAGCCGCGACAAGACCACCTTCATCTCCACCATCAGCCACGAGCTGCGCACTCCGCTCAACGGCATAGTGGGCCTCAGTCGCATGCTGATGGATACTCCCCTCGATCCCCGGCAGCATCAGCAGCTCAAGACCATCCACCTGAGTGCCGTGACGCTCGGCAATATCTTCAATGACATCATAGATCTGGACAAGCTGGACCGGCGCCGGTTGGAGATAGCGCCGACCCCCATCGATCTGCCCGCCTTCCTGGACGAGCTGGAGACGCTGTCGCGCATCCAGGCGGAGCAGAAGGGGCTTTATCTGCATTTCGATCGGGATGGCGACATGCCGCAGTTCGTGATGGCCGATGGCACCCGCCTGCGCCAGGTGCTGTGGAATCTGGTGGGCAATGCGGTCAAATTTACCGATGAGGGCGGCGTGACGGTTCGTTGCCTCTCCCATGCGGCCGATGTGCCGGGCAAGTTGGCATTGCACTTCGAGGTGGAGGATACCGGTGTCGGCATACCTCGCGCCCAGCAGGAGAAAATTTTTGCCATGTACTATCAGGTGCAAGGCAAGAAGCACGCCACCGGGACCGGCATCGGTCTGGCCGTCTCCCGCCAGCTGGTGCAGGCCATGGGTGGTCAGCTCTATGTGGACAGCGACCCGGGTGAAGGATCCTGCTTCACCGCCGAGCTGGAGGTGGATTGCGTCGAACCTCAGGTGGCCACCTCCGAACAGGAGATGCCGACCCTCGACATCCTGCTGGTGGAGGACGTGGAGCTGAACGTGACAGTGGCCTGCGCCCTGCTCAACAAGCTGGGGCATGAGGTCAAGGTGGCCCGGGACGGCGCCCAGGCGCTGGCCATGGCCAATCCCGATGACTTTGACCTGATCCTGCTCGACATCCAGCTGCCGGACATGACCGGCTTCGATGTGGCGGCCCAGTTGCTGGCACGCTACGGCGACAGTTTGCCACCCATGGTGGCGCTCACTGCCAATGCCACCGGCGATCGCCAGTATTATCGGGATCGCGGCCTGCAGGATGTGATCAGCAAGCCGCTGGGCTCCCGGGCGGTGCGCGAAGTGATTGGTCACCTGTTTGCGGATCTGGCCGACGATGAGGCCGACGAGCAAGCCGATGCAGGCAATCAGGATGCGCTGCTGGACCTGGCCTTCCTCACCGATTACGCCGATACAGTGGGCAAGCCGGTGCTGCTCTCCAGCGTCGAACTGTTCGAGAAAATGATGCCAGACTACATGGCTGTGCTCGACTCCAACATGATTGCCAAGGATCAGGCTGGCGTGGTGGAAGAGGCGCACAAGATCAAGGGCGCGGCCGGTTCCATCGGTCTGCGCCGGCTGCAACAGCTGGCCCAGCTGATCCAGAGCCCGGATCACCCCGCCTGGTGGGAGAACGTGGAGGACTGGATAGAGTCGCTGCGCCGCGAGTGCCCGGGTGACATAGCCCGGCTGAAGCGCTGGCTGCTCTCCTGAGCCTGTCTGCCGCCTCATTACGTTGCCGCTTCAGGCACAGAAGGAGATGAATAATATGTATCAGCGCCTGATCCCGTCACTGCGCAGTCACCCCTGGGGTGAGGAAGACTTGCTTGAGGCGACCGAGCTGGATCGTGCCCGTATCGTACAGGCGGCGCCGGTGCGCCGGCTGCAACAGAAGACCCAGGTTTTCCCGCTCGATGTGAAGGCCTCGGTACGCAGCCGTCTGACCCACTCGCTGGAGGTGCAGGAGACAGGCCGCCAGATCAGCCGCCGCATTCTGGCAGCGCTGCCTGCGGGTGCGGTGTGCGAGGGGGCCTTCATCAATCTGGTGGAGATGTCCTGCCTGCTGCACGATGTCGGCAACCCGCCGTTCGGCCATTTTGGCGAGCAGGTGATGAGCCAGTGGCTGACACAGGAACTGGATACCCTGTTCGCTGCAGCCCTTGGCCAGGCGCCCAGTCCGCAGTGGGCTGAGCTGCGCCAGGATCTGCTGGTGTTTGACGGCAATGCCCAGAGCCTGCGGTTGGTGCACAGTCTGCATGAGCTGAACCTGACCCTGGGGCAGCTGGCCGCCCTGTGCAAGTATCCACAGCAACCCCTACCGGGACTTCATTACGGCCAGCATCACGGCTGGACCAGCAAGCGGGGCATCTTCTTCAGTGAGCAACCACTCTACCGTTCCCTGAGCCAGAGCCTGGGGCTGGCACCTGGTTGCCGCCACCCGCTGGTCTACATCATGGAGGCGGCTGACGACATCTCTTACTGCATCGCCGATCTCGAAGATGCGGTGGACAGACGCATTCTCAGTCTGAGCGAGCTGCAACAGGCGCTGCGTCTGGCCGATGAAGGCAGCTACATGGCCGGACTGCTGGCGGATGCCACCGCCTCGGACAGAGGCTTCTTCCCCCATTTTCGCCAGCATCTGACTCACGACTTGATCGCGCTGGCCGCCCACACCTATGTGAGCGAGCACGAGATCATACTGAGCGGTGCCTATCCCCAGGCCCTGCTGCACGGTCAGGCTCCGGCGGCCATGGTGCTCGACACCCTCAAGCAGGTGGCTCGCGAGCAGGTTTTCATGCGCCCCGAGGTCGAGGCGCTGGAGCTCGAAGGTTATGCCGCCTTGCGCGGTGTGCTCTCTACCTATGCCTGCCTGCTGGCATTGCCCGCCAGTCAATTCGAGCGCCTGCTGGCAGGGCTGGGGGGCAGCGAGCTCTTCTTCGCCCGTCGCCTGTTTCACCGCTTGTCGGCCCGTCATCTCAAGGCATACCGGCTGGCCGTGGCCAACAGGGATCCCCGTTTCGACAGCGGTGCAGAGCAGGAGTGGTACTACAGGGTGCGGCTGCTGCTCGACTATGTCAGCGGCATGACGGATACCTATGCGCTGGAAGAGTTCCGCTTGCTGTCCGGGATCTGATACGCCCGCGAGAAGGGCAGAAATGAACGCGCGCAGGCATTGATAGATGACTCACCACCCATATGGGGGTGAGGTTATTGTATAAAATTCGGTCTTTTTTTAGACTGTGGCAACTTGTTCAACTTTCACTTGGTAAGGAGACGAATATGCAACATTCAATGCTAAACGTTGCGTCCGATCGCTGCATTGGCAGCGCGAAGACTCGTGCTCTTTTTTTACCGCGTGGAGGAAACAGGTAACCCCTGTCTTTTTATCACCCGCGGTTGTCCCGCAGGGTGATCTCTTCTCTCCGGGAGAACCGCACGTTCAACTGGAGAATATCATGTCTATCGAACTGGCTCTGCTGCGTACTGTCGAATCCCTGGTTCAGAAACGGATCACCCGGCTGGAGCGCCGCATCAGCTACCTGCACCTCTCACCTGCCTTGCTGAAAGATATCGGCCTGGAAGGGCAAAATGTGCAGATCGCCCATATCCGTGAGCAGGAATATCAAACCGGCTTCCGACTTGGGAATCGAATAACCTGACAAGAAGGGGCTTGGCCCCCTTCTTGCAAGAAAATGGCAGGCCTGGGCCTGCCATTTTTGTATCCGGTTGAGTTTGGTTACGAATTTTCATTCGCACATTTTGCCAAAATCCCTATTATCGCTCTCCGATCTGTTCAGGAGTTATCCATGTTGCGTCTTTGCTATCGCGCCTTCCTGCTGTGCTGGCTTGCCTGCTGGGGCCATTTGGCTTTAGCGCAAACCAGTCTGGACAAGGACCGGCTGGGGCTGTCTGAGCGCCTATGGCTCGCCTCGCGCAGCGATCTGGTTGTCGGCATGCCCTCTGTGGCCTGGCCCCCTTACGTCTATGCCAATAGCCGGGGGGGGTTCAGTGGTCCGCTGGATGATTTTGCCTCTCTGGTTGCAGGTCGGCTTGGACTGACGCTGCGCTACAAGACCTATCCCTACTACGCTGGTGCCCAGCAAGCTCTGCTTGATGGCGAGGTCGACATGCTGATCGGCGTGACCCCCAGTGCCTCGCGGCAACAGAAAATGCGGTTTACCTCGGATCTCATGGGACTGCCCCGCGGTGTGCTGCTGGCGAAGGGGAACGACACCCTCTCCCTGGCGGCGGCTCGTCAATTACGCTGGGTGTGTGAACAGGGATTCAACTCCTGTGAGGACCTTGAGAAGCTGGGCATGGACCAGCTGGCGCAGGCAGACAGCAGCGACGAGGCCGTCTTCATGGTGAAAAAGGGGTTGGCAGACGCCTATCTGGCCGATCTGCCTGCCTTGGTTCGCTTGCAACGCCTGCAGCAGCAGGCCGGCCTGAAAGTGATTACTCCGGACTGGGTGACTGATACTTCGCTGGCCATGGCAGTGGGACCCAATAATCAGGGACTGCTGGCATTGCTGGAGCTGGCGCTCAACGACATCCCCCTTGAGGATCGGCGCCGCATTCTGGAGACGGGGGGGATAGTCGACTATGAACTGGCTCATGGCCCTCGCCAGATTATCTTCAACCAGAGCGAGCTGAATTGGCTGGCCTTGCATCCCACGCTCAAGTTCGGCGTTGCACCTGACTGGCCAGCGGTGAGCGAGATCGACGGTGCGGGTCAGCTCAAGGGTTTCATCGCCGACCTGCTCAAGGTGATGAGCACCCGGTCCGGTCTCAAGTTTACTCTGGTACCGACCAGCAGCTGGACCGAAACCCAGGCGCTGTTCCAGGCGCGCAAACTGGATTTCATTCCGGCCATGACGCCGACGCCCGAGCGCCGCCAATTCTCTCTGTTTACCCCTGAGTACGCCTTCATCCACAGAGTGATCGCAGCCAGACAGGGGGTGGCTGAGCTTGAGGATCTCAATCAGCTCAAGGGGCACAAGGTAGGCATAGTCGGTGGTTCTGTGGAGGAACTGGTGCTCAAGGAGGTGGGAGCCTATCCGGTGACGGTCAGCAGTGATACCAGGCTGTTGCCCCTGCTCGATCAAAATGAGGTCGATTATGTGCTGATGAGCATGACAACGCTGCAACTGGCGTTGCAGAAGGGATTCAACAACCGCTATCAGGTGGTCTTCTCCGGCAACGAGTTGCGAGTGCCCGTTGCCATGGCGGCCCATCAGCAAGATCCCATGTTGCAGCAGATCCTGACCAAGGTCTTGCTCTCCATCCGGCCTGACGAGTTGTCGAGGCTGGAACAGAAGTGGCTCTCCCTCACCATCCAGACCGGCATCAACCCGGCGACCGTGCTGCTCTGGTCATCTTTCGGTATGGGGGCCTTTCTGCTCTGCGTGCTGTTATTCATGGGCTGGAACCGCACGCTGCGCCGTCAGATAGTCCAGCGCCAGCTGGCCGAGCGCAAATTGAACGAGCAGCTGACCTTTGTGCAGACCCTGCTCAACTCCCTGCCCAACATGGTGGCACTGCGTGACAGGGAGCAGTGCATCACGCTGTGCAACCAGGCTTATCGGGATGCTTTCCTTGGTGCCTGCGTGGGCGATGAGTGTATCGATCTTGACGGCATGCCGCCCCAGGAGCGTGAGCGGGTGCTCAAAGAGGAGCAGGATGTGTGGCACAGCGGCAAGCAGCTGGAAGGGGCTGGTTACAGTCGCCGCCAGGATGGCACCCTGTTTCACGTCATCTATGCCAAGCGCCCCTACCGCTCACCAAGCGGCGATATGCTGGGTGTATTGACGGTGCTCACCGATGTGACCCGCATCAAGGAAGCCGAGGCGCGGGCCCGCAAGGCGGAGACCCGGCTCACCCAGATCACCGACAGCATGCCAGGTATTGTATATCAGTACCTGTGGCAGGGGCCGGGCCAGGGGCGCTTCCTCTATGCCTCGCAAGGGGCGAACGAGATCCTGGGGGCCAGCCAGCAGGAGATGCTGTCAGCGGAGTCCGGGGGCGAGGTGTTCGGCTTTACCGAAGAGGCGCTGCAGGATTTTGTCAGCAAGGTCGCCAACCACGCCGAGACACTGGCACCGCTCGACCTGGAGGTAAAGGTAGAGCGCCCTGAGGGGGATCGCTACCTGCAGGTGCGCGGCAGTTTCGTGCCGCAGGATGAGGGGAATCTGATCCTCAACGGCGTGATCCAGGACATCACTGCCCTCAAGCGTCAGGAGCATGAGCTGAGGGAGGCGCGCGCCTATGCGGAGCAGGCGATGCAGGTGCGCAGCCGTTTCCTCGCCACCATGAGCCACGAACTCAGAACTCCCATCTCCGGCATGCACGGCATGCTGGAGCTGCTGCAGATGAGCGAATTGAATGAAGATCAGCGTTACATGCTGCGCAACGTCATCACCTCAACCAACAACCTGCTCTATCTGGTCAACGATGTGCTCGACTTTTCCAAGATAGAGGCGGGCCAGCTGCAACTGCATTATCAAGCCTGCCGTCTCGCCTCCGTGATCTGTGACGTGATCCGTGGTCATGCCACCCTGGCCCATGGCAAGGGGCTCAAAGTGACGCTGGATTGGGCGCCAGACGTGCCGGACCAGGCGCGTATCGATGCTGTGCGGGTGGGACAGGTGCTTTCCAATCTGCTCAACAATGCGGTCAAGTTCACCGAGCGGGGGGAGATCCGCATCCAGGTCAGTTATCGCGCCGAGCAACTGCTCATCGCCGTCAGTGATACCGGTATCGGCATTGCCGAAGCGAAGCAGGATCGCCTGTTTACCCCATTCGAGCAGGTGGAATCCGACATAAATCGACGCTTTGGCGGCACAGGGCTGGGGCTGGCCATCTGTCATCAGCTGGCGCAGAAAATGGGGGGCAGCCTGGCCCTTGAGAGCAAGCCCGGCCAGGGAACCCGCCTGACGTTCAGCTTTCCGTTGACCGAGAGTCGATGGGATGCACCTGCGCTGGCGGGTCAGGAATGGTGGCTGTTTGGCGAGGATGCCGCCTTGCAGTCTGCCATGCAGCGGCTGGGGGCCAGGCTGAATCGTCTGGATCCTCAGCAGTGGCAACAGCCACTGAGTGGCTTGCTGTTCGCGGAGGAGGGCTGGCTGGAACAGGCCCTGGGCAGTGACTGGCTGACACGTTTACAGCAATCCGCGCTCAAGGGCATAGTGCTCTCCCCGCTGGAGGCACTGCGCGGCCGCATGGGATCGGATGCCTGGTGGCGCCTGGGGCAATCCCCGCTCTATCCGGATCTGTTGCTGGAAACCTGCCATCAGCTGCTGGGAGAGAAAGCGATCAATCCGGTCGAGGCCCATACGGCCAAGTTGCAAGGACGCGTGCTGGTGGCCGATGATCATCCCATCAACCGTGCTCTGCTGGCCCGTCAGCTCGCCATTCTGGGGGTGGATGCCGAGGTGGTGGATGATGGCGAGAAGGCGTTGCGCACCTGGCAGGGGCAAGATTTTGCCTTGCTGCTCACCGATTGCCACATGCCGGTGATGGATGGCTATACCCTGACGCGGACCCTGCGAGGGCAGGGGGAACAGGCGCCCATCATTGGCGTCACGGCGGATACGTCAGAAGAAGCCAGTCTGCAGATGCAGGAGGCCGGCATGAACGACATGCTGTTCAAGCCTTACACCCTGGATACCTTGCGCCAGATGCTGGAGGACTGGTTGCCGGTCGCCGCACCGGTCGCCGATGTGATACCGGCGCCTGCTGAACCCGCTGCGGATCTGGGGGCATGCTGGATCTCGCTGTTTGGCGATGAGGCGGTGGCCCGCAGCATGGCGCGGGAGTATCTGGATTCCAACCGCCAGGATAGTGATGACATGATGCAGGCATTGGCCCGTCAGGATACGTATGCTCTGGTAGAGACTGCGCACCGCATCAAGGGGGCTGCCCGCATGGTAGGACAGCTACCATTGGCAGAGGAAGCTGCCCGACTCGAAGCGGCGGCCCGACTGAAACAACTGGAAGAACTCACCGAGTTGAGCCAGACAGTACAGGCGCTGATGAACTCTATAACACGCGAAATTGGACTATGGCTCGATGAACAAGACACAGCATGAGTTGGCGATCATGGTGGTGGAAGACCACGCGTTTCAGCGCAAGGCACTGATGCACCAGATCCGTGGGCTCGGGTATACCTCACTGCTGGAGGCTCAGGATGGCGTGGAGGCACTGGCAATGTGTCAGCGCCATCAGGTCGACATTCTGTTTTGCGATCTGCGCATGCCCGGCATGGATGGCATGGCGTTGCTGCGCCGTCTGTCCCTCGGGGGCTTTCGTGGCGGTATCATCCTCTCCAGTGCACTGGAAGATGACGTGGTCGAGGCCGTGTTGCGGATGAGCGCCGCCTATGGCCTGCAGGTGCTTGGGCGCATCGAAAAGCCCTCCAGCCAGCAGCAGATCAGCCAGTTGATCGGCGCCTGGCGCCCACAGCAGGAGCGGGCCCAGGAGGAAGATGGCCACAGCCTGACGCTGGATGAGCTGAGCCGGGCATTGGAGCAGGATCAACTGCTGCCCTGGTATCAACCCAAGGTGAGTTTTGGCTCGGGGCACTGGGTCGGCATGGAGGCGCTTGCCCGTTGGCAGCACCCGGACTACGGCCTCATCTCGCCGGTGCGCTTCATTCCCCTGGCGGAGAACAACGGCCTCATCGATCAACTGACCGAGGTGATCATCAGCAAGTCGTTGCGTGACGGTCACCTGTGGGAGCAGACAGGTCTCTCCCTCAATCTGTCGATGAACCTCTCAACCACCTCCCTTATCGAGGGGGATCTCTGCAATACCCTGATCAACCAGTGCCAGCGCTGGAGCATCAACCCCGAACTCATCACCCTGGAGGTGACCGAAAGCTCGTTCGTCAAGGATCTGGGCAAGTCGCTGGAAGTGCTGACCCGGCTGCGGATGCATGGCTTTGGCCTCTCCATCGATGACTTCGGGACCGGCTACTCCTCCATGCAGCAGCTGGCGCTGCTGCCCTTCACCGAGCTCAAACTGGATCGCTCTTTCGTCGATCGCTGCTATGAGGACCCCTCCCGCTTGGCCATAATAGAGTCAAGTATCGAACTGGCCCGCAAGTTGGGACTCAAGTCGGTCGCCGAAGGGGTAGAGGATGAGCTGACCTGGCGACTGCTGGCCAGATTGGGGTGCGATGTGTGTCAGGGCTTCTTCTCCGCCCGGCCCATGCCGCGGGATGAATTGATGGGGTGGCACGACACCTGGCGCGAACGGTTACCCGGCCTGATCGGGGACTGATCGCCAGGCGGCATGCCCGCAGTTGAACAAGGACGTTCATGAAAATTTCAAGCAAGTTGTTGTTTAGTTTCTGTTTTATCAATCTGTTGGTGATCCTCTCCTCCGGCCTTGTCTATCACCAGCTCGGCCGGATCGGCGAGGTCGAGACAGCGCTGCTGGAGCAGGCACTGCCTGCCCTGCAACGGGATGAGGCGAGCCAGAAGGCGCTGGTGGCCACAGTCTCCTCCTTGCGTGGTTATCTCATTCTTGGCAAGGATCCGGCCCAGGCCTCCCGCCTCAAACAGGAGTGGGAAGGGGCCTGGCAAGCCATCGAGCAGCAGCAGTTCACTCCCGCGCTTGCCCAGTCGCTCAAGGCCTTCAAAGGACGCCAGGAGCAGGTATGGGCCATCGCCCACACAGAGGAGAACCTGCCCGCCCACACGCTCATGCTGCTGGAGGCGGGCCCGCTGGCAGAAGCGGCCCTCGATCAGTTGCAGTCATTCGCCAATGAAGAAGTGGCCACCCCGCAGGATCAGTTGCCAGGGGATCGCCGCCTGCTGCTCAAGCAGGTGGGGGATGCGTATAACAGCCTCTCCAATGCCCTCTCAGCCCTGCGCGACTTCCTCATCTCGGGTGACCCGGAATATGGCACCAAGTATCAGGATTACTACCAGTTCCATCAGCAGCGGGTCGCCGAGCTGAAACAGCAGCAGGCCAATTTCTCCGAAGCCCAGAAGAGCCTCTGGTCGCTGTTTGAAGAGATGTCAGCGCCCTTTGCCGAACTGGTCGGTCAGGTGATAAGCAAGCGTCAGGCCCCGGACTGGGATCAGGCCAATCATCTGATGGCAACCGACATAGAACCTGCGTTGACCCAGCTGGCCAGTCAGCTGGCCGCCCAGGTGACCCAGACTCGCTCTGAAGTGGACAGCATGGGGGAGAAGATGGCCAGTGCCGGTCAGACCATCAACCGTACCCTGTTGCTGGCTACCCTGACCGTCATAGTGCTGGGCACCCTGGTCGCCCTGCTGTTCAGTCGCCGTCTGACCCGGGACATCGCCAGTCTGGTGGTGCGGGCCGATCAGGTAGCCAATGGCCGTCTGCCGTCCCGCCCTCTGCCGGTGCAGAGTCAGGATGAGCTGGGTGGATTGACGGGATCCATCAACCAGATGTCGCTGCAGCTGCGTCAGCTGGTCGGCGAGATCCAGGGCGCAGTGGGGCAGGTGGAGGGGGCGTGTGGCGAGGTGGGTAACACCACCAGGGCCATCGTCGACGATCTGGCGAGTCAGAATCAGCGGGTGGATACGGTGGCGGCGGCGATCGAACAGATGTCAGTCAGCACCCGTGATGTGGCGGGGAACATAGCCGAGGCGGCTCGGGTGGCCCACCAGGCTGAGGGACAGACACTGCAAGGGGGCAGTGCCCTCGGTCGCATGACCACCACAATGCAGGAGATTGCCGCCATGATAGCTCAGGCCAATCAGGCCATGGGGCTGCTCAGTGCCCAGAGCGAACAGGTCGGCCGGGTGACCGAGGTGATCGCTACCATAGCCGAGCAGACCAATCTGCTGGCGCTCAATGCTGCCATCGAGGCGGCGCGGGCCGGGGAGCAGGGGCGTGGCTTTGCCGTGGTGGCCGATGAGGTGCGTCTGCTTGCCAGTCGGACCAGTCAATCAACCGAGGAGATCAGTCAGACCATCGCCAGCATTCAGCAACAGACCCGCCAGACGGTGAGTACGGTCGGCAGCGGTACCCAGTTGGTCGAACAGGGCCGCAACGCCGTTGCCTCTGTGACGCAGACCCTGGATACCATGCTGCAGCTGGTGCAGGATCTGTCCGGTCAGCTGGGGGCCATTGCCACCGCTACCGAGCAGCAGTCGCGGGTTGCCCAGGAGGTGGCGGGTACAGTGGAAGAGATCGCCGGGCTGAGCCGGCAATCGAGCCAGCGCAGCCAGCAGGGGGAAGAGATAGTGGCCAGACTGGCACAGGATACGGGTCGTTTGACGTCCGTCATCAGTCGCTTCGAACTGGGGGCCTGATAACGCCGCCAAGGCGGATGATCCGGATAAACAAATGAGGCGGGCCAGATGGCCCGCCTCAGCATTGGTAAAGGCGGCAGACAGCCTGATTATCGAAGCTGCTGAAGGAATGAGGCGTTGCTTGTCATGAACGCCTGCCTGATGAGGGTCATTACAGGCGGCGAAAAGCCTGATTGTCGAAGCTGCTGGAGGTCTCCTGGTTGAGCAGGCTGACCAGCAGGATGGCGCGTTTCTCTCCATCCGGTTCCAGATAAATCGCCTCGAATCCGGCCAATGGGCCCGATTCGATCAATACCTTGTCGCCCTGGGTCGGCAGGTTGGCGTAGCTGGCTCTCGCCTCGTCGCTGTCGTCACGGCTCATCAACTGATAAACCAGCTGGCTGCTGATGGCGGTCCACTCTTTGCCGAAGTGGATGATGCGGCTGATGCCACGGGTCGACTTCAGGGTGACCGGCGTGACCTCCTCCAGATCCACATAGATAAACAGATAGTTGGGAAACATGGGTTCCCGCACAGGGACACGCTTGCCCCGTCGCAGCTTCTCGATCTCGACCATGGGGTAATAGGACTCAATCCCCTGGGCTTCGAGATGGGCGCGTGCGCGGGCCTCTTCCTTTGGCTTGCAGTAGGCCAGATACCATTTTTTCATGTTCTGTTACGTTCGTGTTGCCGTGCTCCCGGTTATGATAACCGCGGCAATAAAAAAGGCCACGCTTGGCGTGGCTTTTTTGCTGAGTGAGTGATTACCAACCTTTGACGATGCCGCCTTTGAACAATTCGTCAGCAGTTTTGTACACTTCGTCGCTCTGGAAGGCCTGGACGAACTCCTTCACCTTGGCGTCATCTTTGTTGTTGCCACGGGAGACGAGCAGGTTGACATAGGGAGAATCCTTGTCTTCCACGAACAGACCGTCACGGCCTGGCAGCAGATCGATCTGGGAGGCATACACGGTATTGATGATGGCCAGGTCCACATCTTCCAGGGAGCGGGGCAGCTGTGCCGCTTCCAGTTCAACAATCTTCAGCTTTTTCGGGTTGCTGGCGATGTCGAGCACAGTCGCTTCCAGACCTGTGCCTTCCTTCAGGGTCAGCAGGCCCTGCTTTTGCAGCAGGATCAGAGAGCGGCCCAGGTTGGTCGGGTCGTTCGGCACGGCGATTTGCGCGCCCTCTTTCAGATCGGCAAGGGCCTTGATCTTCTTGGAGTAGCCAGCGATGGGGTAGACGAAGGTGTTGCCAACCGGTACCAGATCGAAGCCGCGATCCTTGACCTGGCTATCCAGATACGGTTTGTGCTGGAAGGCGTTCAGATCGATGCTGCCATCGTTCAGGGCCACGTTCGGGGTGGCAAAGTCGGAGAAGGTGACCACTTCGACATCCAGACCGAACTTGTCCTTGGCGACCTTGGCCGCAGCTTCCACCAGCTGGGATTCCGCCCCGGCGATGGCGCCCACTTTCAGGGTCTTGCTCTCTTCTTTTTGACCGCAACCGGCCAGTACCAGGCCAGCCAACAAGGCAGCCGCAACGGATTTAATGCCAAATTTCATAAAAACCTCCTGTCAGAAATCGACGATTAACGATGATCACATGTGTTGACCAGGCGCTCACCCGCGCTCTGGATGATTTGAACCAGTAAAACCAGAATCACAACGGTTGCCAGCATGACAGTGGGGTCAAAGCGCTGATAACCGTAGCGAATACCCACATCGCCCAGGCCACCCCCTCCGATGGCACCGGCCATGGCGGAGTAGTTCACCAGCGTGACCAGGGTAATGGTGACGCTGTTGATGATGCCGGGCAGGGCTTCTGGCAGCAGCACCTTGGTGATGATTTGCAAAGGTTTGGCACCCATGGCCTTGGCCGCTTCCAGCAAGCCGTCCGGCACCTCCATCAGAGCACCTTCCACCAGGCGTGCGATGAAGGGCACGGCACCTATGGTCAGCGGTACTATGGCGGCTATGGTGCCTATGCTGGTGCCGACGATCAGCCGGGTCAGCGGAATGATGGCCACCAGCAGAATGATGAAGGGCACGGAACGGCCAATGTTGACCAGGATGCCGAGCAGCTTGTTCAGGGCCGGGTTGGCCAGGATCTGGCCCGCCTTGGTGACGTGCAGTGCTACCCCAAGGGGCAGGCCAAGCAGGCAGCCAAACAGGGCGGAGGCAAACACCATCAGCAGGGTATCACCGAGGGCGGTGACCAGCAGATTAATCATGGCTTCGGACATAACCCATTACCTCCAGCTGAATGCGATTGTGATCAGGGACTGCGTCTGGCAGCCCTTGAGGGCAGTGATGAGCAGATCAGTCGTTGCTGCGGACATAACCCATGACCTCCAGCTGAATATGATTGTCTATCAGGAACTGCTGAGTCGCCTCGCACTGGGCCTCATCCCCGAACAGTTCTGCCAGCAGGAAGCCGAACTTGACGCCCCCGGCGTACTCGATATCGGCGCTCAGTATGCTGATATCGATGTTGAAGCGACGACTCGCCTCTGAAATCAGCGGTGTATCGACAGTGCTGCCGGTAAAGCCGAGTTTCACCAGCGGATAGCTGCCCGCCACTCGCTCGCTGCCCATGCGGTCCTGATACTCCTGCGGCACCTCCAGATGGATGGTGGAGTGGATGAAATCACGGGCCAGTTGGGTCTTGGCATTGCTGAAGAACCAGGCGACCTCGCCCTGCTCGATCAGACTGCCGTCGCTGATGATGGCCACGTCATCACAGATCCCCTTCACCACATCCATCTCGTGGGTGATGAGCAGTATGGTGAGCCCCAGCTTGACGTTGATCTCCTTGAGCAGGCTCAGGATCGAACGTGTGGTCTGCGGGTCGAGGGCCGAGGTGGCTTCGTCACACAGCAATACCTTGGGAGCCGGTGCCAGGGCGCGGGCGATGGCGACACGCTGCTTCTGGCCGCCAGACAGCTCGGACGGATAGGCGTGGGCGCGGGCTTCCAGCCCGACCAGCGCCAGCAGCTCAAAGACCCGGGTCTGGATTTGGGCCTTGCTCCAGCCTGCCAGTTCCAGCGGGAACGCGATATTGGCGAACACTGTGCGGGAGGAGAGCAGGTTGAAGTGCTGAAAAATCATGCCGATCTGGCGGCGGGCCTGGGTCAGCTCCCGCTCCGGCAGCGCTGTCAGGTCCTGGCCGTCGACGATGACCTGCCCCTCTGTCGGGCGCTCCAGCAGGTTGACACAACGGATGAGGGTACTCTTGCCGGCACCGGAGGCACCGATCACCCCGAAAATTTTGCCTTGTGGCACATGCAGGCTCACGTCACGCAGGGCGTGCACGGCATCACTGCCTTTACCGTAGACTTTGTTGAGACCGATCAACTTAATCATGGATTCTTCCGTGCTAACAGCCTTAAAGCACAGGGCGCTACAGGCGGGTGAATTGGGCAGAGGTTCCACTGGGTTACTCTGTCATCATGGAGGATGATGCTAAGATGTCTGGATGGCTATGTCAACGCATGTTTCTACGTCTAGACGTCTAAAAAAGTGATAAGGATTCTCGCCGGATGACTAACGACGACAGTGGCTTATCAGGCCACAATATTGTATTTGGCTATTGTTGATTTTCTCCGAATATAGCCTGGACAATCTGCCTTCAATTTCCGTTTTGTTAGTCATGAGAGCAGGAGGGCTGTTCGCACTCTTTGGCTGCCACCAAGATGGCACAAATCGTTCCACTTTGTTCCTTTATCTCTTTTGTTATCCATCCCCTTGATGCAGCACAAAAAGTGACCGCCTTTGGTTTGGGATATGTGTGGTTGTTTTTTATACTCAACAGGTGTGGCATGGCAGGAGGAGTGAGTGATGCGATTTCAACAGATCAAGGATTTGCTGTCTTACCTCGAACAGGTTCATCACCAGCTCGGACTCTGTTATGGGCGATTGATGGCAGAAGTGGATGGCGAGCGCAGCCGCATGTTGCTGGCGTATCTGCAAGGGCGGGAGGATGAAGCGAGTGCCCATCTGCACGATTATCAGGGACAGCTGAGTCAGGGCGTCAAGGAAACCTGGCTGGAGCGGGGCTTCAGCGAGGATTTGTTGCCCGAGATCCAGCGGCTGGCACTACCTGCCACTGCCCAGACTCAGGACATAGTGCAGCAGGTGTGTCGTCAGGAAGAAAAACTCATCGGCGAGCTGAGCCATCTGGCCCGTGAGTGCCCGACCGACGAGACGGCTGCCTTGCTGACCTCGCTGGCGTCGCTGGAACAAACCCGCTTGACCCGACTGGTACACGGTGTGCATCGGCTCGACGACATCTAGCCGCGGTAAAGGTGCAACGAAAGAGGCCCGGCATTTGCCGGGCCTCTTTTCTATCATCGACCCAAAGTGGGGATGCCGCCTTACTGCTGTTCGGCGCTGCGTTCGGCCGCATGAAGGGCAGCCCCTATGATGCCAGCCTGATTGAGACTGGCGGCTGCCACCAGTGGCGCCCGGGTTTCGATGCGATCGATGAATTTGTCGAGCTTGGCTGAGCTGCCGCCCCCCAGGATAAAGAGGTCGGGGGAGAACAGAAACTCCAGTCTGGCCAGATACTTGTTGAAGCGTTTTCCCCAGCGGCTCCAGGAGAGATCCTCCCGCTTGCGCACCGCATCCGAGCAGTAGTGCTCAGCTACCATGCCTTCCAGCATCAGGTGACCCAGCTCGGTGTTGGGCAGCAGCTGGCCGTTGACGAACACGGCTGTACCTATGCCGGTACCAACAGTGATGAGGATGATGATCCCCTTGCGATCCTTGCCGGCACCAAAGCGCATCTCGGCCAGACCCGCCGCATCGGCATCGTTGAGCACATGGCAGGGCAGGCCGGTCACATCCGAAAACAGGTGTGCTGCATCGGTCTCGATCCAGCTCTTGTCGATGTTGGCCGCGCTCTTGGCAATGCCGTTGTGGATGGTGGCGGGAAAGCCGCAACCCACAGGGCCCTTCCATTGGAAGTGTTCTACCAGTGCCTTGAGGGTATGTGCCACGGCCGCCGGGGTAGCCGGTTGCGGTGTTGCCAGACGGTGGCGTTCGCCAATCAGCTCGCCTGTTTCGGTATCGACCAGGCATCCCTTGATCCCTGAGCCACCGATATCCACTCCCAACATCTGCATCAGATTGTTCCTTTTATAGTGCCGACGGTTAACCGTCGGCAGAGCATGAAAAAATGACGTGTATCCGGCAAGGGGCAGATCGCTTATGCGTGATCCGGCAGACCTTTTTCGATGCAACGGATCAGCAAGCGTGTCTTTTTGTTGTCATCCTGCTGGCGTTTGGCCAGGGTCGTCAGCGCCCACTCTATGTGTTCGGCCACCATGGGCTCGGCGCTGGTGAGCGCCTGTTGCAGGGCTGCGATCACCTCTGGCGTGGCCGGGCCGTTGCCAAGCGCCACCGCCAGGTTGCGGCGCCAGCGTTGATAGCCGATGCGCCGGATCGGGCTCCCCTCAGTGTGCTTGAGAAATTCGCTCTCGGCCCAGCGCCACAGCTCCAGCAGAGGCGGGCGGTGCAGGTTGGGGCGCGCTTTGAAGTCGGGTTCCGGGCTTGCATCTGCATAGCGATTCCAGGGGCAGATGAGCTGGCAGTCATCACAACCATAGATGCGATTGCCCATGAGCGGCCTGAACTCTTCCGGGATGGGGCCGTCGTTCTCTATGGTGAGGTAGGAGATGCAGCGGCGCCCATCCACCACATAGGGCGCGACTATGGCACCGGTCGGGCAGATATTGATGCAGGCCACGCACTTGCCGCACTGCTCTTTTTCCACCGGGGCATCGATGGGCAGGGGCAGGCCGAGCAGCAGCTCCCCCAGAAAAAAGAAAGATCCGGCCGATTCGTTGAGCAGTAGCGAGTGCTTTCCAACCCAGCCCAGCCCCGCCTTGGCGGCCAGCGGCCGCTCCAGTATGGGTGCCGAGTCGACGAAGGGGCGCCACTCTCCCATTGTGTACTGGGTGGTTTGAAACAGCGCCTGACAACGCTGTTCGATCCGCTCCCCCAGTTGCTTGAGGCGGTTGCGCAGCACCTTGTGGTAGTCGCGGCCGAGGGCGTAGCGGCTGATGTAGCCGAGGGTCGGATCGCGCAGAGTGGCGGCAAAACCCGCCTCGAAGGGGAGGTAGTTCATGCGCACCGACACTACCCGCAGTGTGCCCGGCAGCAGCTCATGGGGGCGGGCCCGCATCATGCCGTGTCGGGCCATGTAGTCCATGCTGCCGTGATGGCCTGCATCCAGCCAGGCCTGCAGCCTGGGCTCCTCGAGGGTAAGATCCGTGTCCGTGATACCGACCTGGTCAAATCCTAGCTCGCCTGCCCATAGCTTGATATCGTGAGCCAACTGCTGAAAATCAGGCGTAGTCATGCGGCATCGAGCCCCACAGGCTTGATATCCAGAGTCAATCGACGGTGAAAATCAGGTATGGTCATGCTGCATCTGGTCCGAAAGGCTTGATATCCTGGGTCAACCGGCAGTGAAAAGTCAGATGTGGTCATGTCGCATCGCGTGCCCGAAGCGTCTCAGCCAGGGCTAATGGATGAAAGTCAGGAGCCGTCATGGTAAAGGTCATCGGGGATGCTATCAGTGGGAAAGAGGTGCGCAGTTTACCACAATCACTGTGGCGGACTGAACAGATCCGCGCGCTGGAGCAGCGCTGGGCCGAGCGAGAAGGGCAGGAACTCTACGCCCTGATGGAGCGTGCCGGTGCGGCGCTGCGTACCTATGCCACCCATCATTGGCCGCAGAGCCGCCGCTGGTGGATCTTTGTCGGCCCGGGCAACAACGGCGGAGATGGCTATGTGCTGGCGCGTCTCGCCAGACAGATAGGCCTTGAACCCCGGGTGATCGCCGCCAGGGCGCCTGCCGAGCTGAAAGGGGATGCCAGGCGAGCCGCCGATGACTGGCTGGCGCTGGGGGGGACTGTGCTGATGGCAGGCGCCAGCGAGCTGGACTCACTGCCGCCGCCGGACCTGGTGATAGATGCACTGCTTGGCACGGGTGTCCATACCCACCTATCGCCGCTTCTGACAAAGATCGTCGCAACAATCAATAGCTTGGGCGCGCCTGTGTTGGCGGTGGATCTGCCCTCCGGCCTCAATGCCGATACCGGCTGCGCCATGGGGGCGCTGGTGCGCGCCACTCGCACCCTCACCTTCATTGGCATCAAGCAGGGCATGCTTACCAGCGATGGTGTGGATGGGGTGGGCCAGCTCGACTGCGATCCCCTCGGGGTCATGCCAGAGGAGACGTTGCAAGCGGCGGCTGAGCGGATCGATTATCCCGGCCTCAAACACCTGCTTACCCCGCGCCAGCGCTCGGCTCACAAGGGCTCCCACGGCAAGGTGCTGCTGGCCGGGGGCAATGTGGGCATGCAGGGAGCCATAGTGCTGGCGGGTCTTGCCTGCCTGCGGGCGGGAGCGGGTCTGGTACGGGTGTGCCAGCATCCGAGTCATGGGCCCGTCAGCCTCTATCAAGCCGAGTTGATGAACTCAGTGGTTGATACGGATGAGTACTGGGCTTCTGTGCGGATGGTGGGGCCGGGACTCGGTCAGGACGAATGGGGTCGGCGCCATTTTGAATTATTGGTCAATGACAGCTTGCCGCTGGTATTGGACGCCGATGGATTGAATTGGCTGGCGCTATGTCCCCGTCATCAGGATAATTGGGTGCTCACGCCTCACCCGGGTGAGGCGGCACGCCTGCTGGGCTGCTCCATTGCCGATATTGCAGCGGATCGTTTTGCCGCTGTGCGGCGCCTGCAGCAACGCTTTGGCGGCGTAGTGCTGCTCAAGGGCGCGGGGTCGCTCATTGATGACGGCAAGCAAATCGCGCTCTGTGATGAGGGCAATCCCGGCATGGCTAGTGGCGGCATGGGCGATCTCTTGTCTGGTATAATCGCCGCCCTGTTGGCTCAGGGCTGGTCTGCCGTCGAGGCAACCAGGCTGGGAGCCGTGATCCACGGGGAAGCGGCCGATCTGGCCGCCGCAGACGGAGAGAGAGGTATGCTGGCATCAGACCTGCTGCCCTTTATCCGTCGACTGGTTAATCCCGACTCCATAACAAGTTAAAGAAGAACATGGCAAAACAGTTGATGATGACACTGCCGGATGAGGCAGCAACAGTGGCACTGGGTGGCCGTCTGGCACATGCCTGCCTGCAGGCTACCACGGTATTCTTGCACGGCTCCCTAGGGGCCGGAAAAACCACCCTGACCCGTGGCTGGGTGCAAGGGCTGGGGCATCAGGGCAAGGTCAAGAGCCCGACCTATACCCTGGTTGAACCCTATGAACTGGCCGATTGGCAGGTTTATCACTTCGATCTCTATCGTCTGGCTGATCCGGAAGAGCTGGAGTTCATGGGGATCCGGGACTACTTTGCTGCCAATACCCTCTGCCTGGTGGAGTGGCCGGAGAAGGGGGAAGGCTGGCTGCCGGCGCCCGATCTGGACATTACCCTGACTTATGTAAACGAGCAGCGTGAGGCTCTGATAGAAGCCCGCACTGCTATTGGCGAAGCCATTCTGGAACGGTTGTCATCTACGTGCGCTTGATCCTTGTTATTGCCCTCTCTCTGATGGCCTTACCCTCCTGGGCGAATCAGCTCAAGAGTGTGCGGGTATGGCCATCGCCGGATAACACCCGGGTGGTGCTCGACATGAGCAGTGCTCCCAATTACAACTACTTCACCCTGACCGGCCCGGATCGACTGGTGATCGACCTCAAAGGGGCGAACAACGTCGCCAATCTGGCCAGTATTGGGAACAACAGCGAGCTGGTGCGCAAGATCCGCGAGAGCTCGCCGTTGGAGAAGGGTGGACTGCGGCTGGTGCTGGATCTCAGTTCCACCATCAAACCCGTGGTATTTCCGCTGGCGCCGGCAGGCCCCTATGGCCACAGGTTGGTGATAGACCTGCCTTATGAAGAGAAACGCTCTGCCGCCGCCGTGCAAGCCACTCCTGTGGGGGGCAAGGGCAAGGGGGTGGTGATCGCCATCGATCCGGGCCACGGCGGGGAAGATCCGGGCTCCATCGGCCCCCGTCGCACCTATGAGAAGCGAGTTACCTTGGCGGTATCCCAGAAGCTGGCGGCACTCATTGACAGGGAACCCGGCATGCGCGCTGTGCTGACTCGCCGCGGGGACTACTTCGTGGATCTGAACAAGCGCTCCGAAATTGCCCGCAAGGCCAAGGCGGATCTGCTGGTCTCCGTCCACGCGGACAGCTTCCACAACTCGACGCCGCGCGGCGCTTCTGTCTGGGTGCTGTCTACCAACCGTGCCAACCGCGAGATGGGCAGCTGGCTGGAGAAGCAGGAGAAACAGGGGGAACTGCTGGGCGGGGTAGGCAAGGTATTGGCCGAATCCGACCCGAATCCCTATCTGGCACAGACCTTCCTCGATCTTTCCATGGACAAGTCCCGTGCCGAGGGCTATGACGTCAGCCGCCAGATCCTGCGCTCCATGGGCAAGGTGGCCAGATTGCACAAAAAGGCGCCGGAGCATGCCAGTCTGGCCGTGCTTAAAGCCCCGGACATTCCCTCCGTGCTGGTAGAGACAGGTTTTATCTCCAACCATGCGGAAGAGAAGCTGCTGGCTACCCCCGCCTATCAAGACAAGCTGGCCCGTGCCATCTTCGAGGGGATCCGCAATTACTACCGTGCTCATCCGACCAAGGGCGCCTTGCTGACTGGCAAGGGACATGCCAGTCGGCCGGCTGCCGTCAGCAGGCCCGTTGCCGTCAACAAGCCTGCCGCCGTGAGCAAACCGGTTCAGGTACAATCCCAGCCCGTGGTGACCAATCGTATGCCTGCCACAGTGCGCGATGGCGGTGCGCCTGTCAGCAGTGTCAGCAGCTCGTCTGGTGCCGGAGTGATCAAACCCTACTCGGTGGCCGCCAAGGAGCCGAGCGTACCGGTCACCAGCGTGCAGGCCAATGAGAAGTCCAGAATGCTGCGCCACGTCGTCAGACGGGGTGAGAGCCTCTCCCGCCTTGCCGAGAAGCACAGGGTGAGTCAGGCCCGGCTGGTGGAGATCAACAAACTCAAATCACGGGATATCCAGATAGGGCAGGTGCTCTATATCCCGCAAGAATAAAAACCAGGAGTCAGCCATGCCGATCCCTGTTTTACCGCCCCTCCTGGCCAACCAGGTTGTCGCCGGCGGTGATGCGGTGGATCGGCTCTGCTCTGTGGTGAAAGTGTCTGGATCCCGCAAGATTAAAAGTCAGGAGTAAACCATGCCGATCCGTATTTTACCGCCGATCCTGGCTAACCAGATTGCCGCCGGAGAGGTGGTGGAGCGGCCCTCCTCTGTCGTGAAGGAGCTGGTGGAAAACAGCCTGGATGCGGGCGCCGACCGGGTCGAAATAGACATCGACAAGGGCGGTGCCAAGCTGATCCGCATTCGGGACAACGGCTGCGGCGTCGCCAAAGACGAGCTGGTGCTGGCACTGTCGCGCCACGCTACCTCCAAGGTGGCGACCCTGGATGATCTGGAAGGGATCTGCAGTCTCGGCTTTCGCGGGGAGGCGCTCGCCTCCATCAGCTCTGTCTCCCGTCTCACATTTACCTCCCGCACCCAGGATCAGTCCGAAGCCTGGCAGGCACAGGCGGAAGGGCGAGAGATGAACGTCACCGTCAAACCGGCGGCCCATCCGGTTGGCACCACGGTGGAAGTGGTAGATCTCTTCTTCAATACCCCGGCGCGGCGCAAGTTCATGCGCAGTGAAAAAACCGAATTTGCCCATATCGATGAGCTGGTGCGCCGCATTGCGCTCTCCCGTTTCGATGTCACCCTGATCCTGCGCCACAACGGCAAGGTGATGCGCCAGTACAAGGCCGCCAATACGGTGCCGGAGCAGGAGCGTCGGCTCGCCGCCGTTTGTGGAACCCCCTTCATGCACCATGCGCTGGCGGTGGAGAGCGAACATAGCGACGTTCGTCTGTGGGGGTGGCTGGCACTGCCTGAGGGAGCCAGACCGCAGAACGACCTGCAATACACCTATGTGAACGGTCGCATGATGCGCGACAAGCTCATCAATCATGCCATCCGCCAGGCCTATGACGAGCTGCTGCCCACCGACCGCTTCGCCGCCTATGTGCTCTATATCGAGCTGGATCCCCACCAGGTGGATGTGAACGTTCATCCTGCCAAGCACGAGGTGCGCTTTCATCAGGCGCGGCTGATCCACGATTTTATCTTCCAGGCGCTGTTTACTGCGCTGCGCCGCGAAGGGGTCAGCGCCGCTCATCAGGAAGAGCCGCTGGCCGAAACCCTGGTCGAACTACCGGTAAGCGGGCAGATTGAATACCCAGGGCAGGCGCCTCGTCCCGAGTGGTATGGCGCCGAACACAGCTATCGGGCTCCTGCCTCGACGAATGAAGTGCGAGAAGGGAGCGCGGCGCGTGCTGGCAACTACCAACCGCCCGAGCCCCCCAGCCGGGAGGCGATGCGGAGCATGGGCGCACTGCTAACCACCTTGCCTGGTGCCGGGCCCGCGTCTGCTGCATCCGCTACCGCTGCAATGGTGCCCAGTGCAGCAGCTCAGACCACCCCCGGGGTCTGGCAGGCACTCACCCTGGTGGAGCAGGCCTATCTGTTGTTGGTGCGAGATGGCCAGCTGGCGCTGCTCTCCCTGGTGCGGGCCGAGCGCCTGTTACTGCGCAACTGGTTGCTGGAAGCCTGGGGCCAGGGGCTGGCTGCGCAACCCCTGTTGCTGCCAGTTTCGTTCAAGCTGCCGAAAAACCTGATATCGCTGGTTGAAGCGCAGGAACGTTTGCTCAAACGGATGGGGCTGGAGTTGAAAAGCGGGGGCCGTGACACCATGATCCTGACTCGGGTGCCAGCCTTGCTGCGCCAGACCGATCTGGTGCGGCTATTACCCGAATTGTTGCAAATTATCGAGAGCGGATCTGACAGTGATGCGAGCCAGCTGGCTGAAGTATTATGCCAATGGCTGGTTGAGCAGGGGATAAGCCACGAAAAAATATACGATTTTTCAACAGCCAATCGCTTGCTGACGGAACTTGTGGCCGATTTCAGTGACCAATTGGCAGATATTCGCATGGTGCGCCCCGTGTCGCTGACGACAGTGCTGGAGGCGTTTGCACATGGCGGCTGAGTTGCCGAGTGCTTGTTCCAACACACAGCCTGGCAATAAGCCCGTGATGTGCTCGCTGTGGCTGGTAAATCTGATCGAGGAATTTGAACGTGGCTGACTTGCCGAATGCAATTTTTTTGATGGGGCCAACGGCCTCCGGCAAGACGGATCTCGCCATCGCCCTGTGCCAAACCCTGCCTTGCGACATCATCAGCGTGGACTCTGCGCTTATCTATCACGGCATGGATATAGGGACTGCCAAGCCGACGGCGCAAGAGTTGGCTCTGGCTCCCCACAAGTTGATCGATATTATCGATCCTGCTCTGAGCTATTCGGCCGCCGACTTTTGCCGCGATGCCCTGCGGGAGATGAACGATATTGTCGCCCGTGGCCGCATTCCGCTGCTGGTGGGGGGCACAATGCTCTATTTCAAGGCACTGCTGGAGGGGCTTTCTCCGCTGCCATCCGCCGATCCGGCCATTCGCGCCGAGCTGGAAGAGGAGGCTGCACGCCTCGGCTGGCAGGCGCTGCACGATGAGCTGGTGCGGATCGATCCGGTTGCCGGCGCCCGTATTCATCCCAATGACCCGCAGCGTCTTAGCCGGGCCTTGGAGGTGTATCGCATCAGTGGCAAAACCCTGACCGAACTGACTCAGGTGCAGGGGGAAGGGTTGCCGTATCGGGTACACCAGTTTGCCATTGCCCCGAGCGATCGCGCCCTGTTGCACAAGCGCATCGAACAGCGCTTTGACAAGATGTTGCAAAGTGGCTTCGAGCAAGAGGTGCGTGCGCTTTATGAACGAGGCGATCTCACCCCCGACCTGCCAGCTATTCGCTGCGTTGGCTACCGCCAAATGTGGGACTACCTGGCAGGGGAAGTGGAGTATGATGAGATGCGCTATCGCGGTATTGTTGCCACCCGCCAGTTGGCCAAGCGTCAAATGACCTGGTTGCGCGGGTGGCCTGAAGTCACCTGGCTGGAATCTGGTGAGTCTGGCAATCTGGCAAGGGTCGTTGCCCGTGCCGGAGTGGCTTGACACTCCTGTATAATCAGGTTGTTATATTGATATCCGGTGTTTAAAAACAACAAACTATAAGGAAAAGAAGATGGCTAAGGGGCAATCTCTCCAAGACCCGTTTTTGAATGCGCTGCGCCGTGAGCGGATTCCTGTTTCTATTTATTTGGTGAACGGCATCAAACTGCAGGGTCAGATCGAATCGTTTGACCAGTTTGTCATTTTGCTGAAGAACACCGTGAGCCAGATGGTCTACAAGCACGCGATTTCCACCGTGGTGCCGGCCCGTGCCGTCAACCATCACCAGCACGTCCCTGGCGCAGCTGGCGAAGAACAGGGTGAAGCTGAAGCGTGATATCTCGAGGCGAGACGACTCGCCAATTCAGATTCGTCATGATTCCTGTCAAGGAGCAAGCGCTTGTTTGACCGTTATGAAGCCGGCGAACAGGCCGTTCTGGTGCACGTCAACTTCAGTGATGAGGGTGAGCGGGAGGATCTGGAAGAGCTCAAAATGTTGGTGAGCTCGGCCGGCGTCAATGCATTGGGGGTGGTGACCACCAACCGCAGTGCGCCCAGCGCCAAACTCTTTGTCGGCAGCGGCAAGGCTGAAGAGATCGCGTCCCAGGTGCAGATGCTGGGTGCAGACGTGGTGATCTTCAACCATGCCCTGACGCCTGCCCAAGAACGCAATCTGGAACGCCTGTTCCAATGCCGTGTCGTGGACAGAACCGGCCTGATCCTGGATATCTTTGCCCAGCGCGCCCGAACCCACGAAGGCAAGTTGCAGGTCGAACTTGCCCAGTTACGCCATCTTTCTACTCGCCTTGTGCGCGGCTGGACCCACCTTGAACGTCAGAAGGGCGGGATCGGTCTGCGCGGCCCGGGTGAAACCCAGCTGGAAACCGACCGTCGCCTGTTGCGTGAACGCATCAAGGCGATTTTGCGTCGGCTCGACAAAGTGGCCAAACAGCGGGAACAGGGCCGTCGCGCCCGTAACCGCAATGAGGTACCGACCGTTTCACTGGTGGGTTACACCAACGCCGGAAAATCCACTTTGTTCAACCAACTTACAGCTGCCAGCGTGTATGCTGCCGATCAATTGTTCGCAACACTGGATCCCACCTTGCGTAAATTGGTGATCCGGGATGTGGGTGATGTGATTCTGGCGGATACAGTTGGATTTATTCGGCACTTGCCCCATGATCTGGTCGCAGCTTTCAAAGCGACGCTGCAGGAGACCCGCGAAGCGGACTTGTTGCTGCACGTAGTGGATTGTGCCGACGAACAGATGCAAGAGAATATCGATTCGGTACAGCAGGTGTTGGCCGAAATTGAGGCCGATGACAGGCCCCAGTTGATGATCTGTAACAAGATAGACAAGCTGGCGAATCGTCCGGCTGGTCTGGAGCGGGATGATGAGGGGCGCCCGGGGCGACTCTGGTTGTCTGCCCAGAGCGGCGAAGGCTGTGAATACCTGTTTACGGCCCTGACCGAGTTGCTGGCTGGATCCATGGTGCATCACACCTTGCAGTTACCCCCTTCGGCCGCCAGATTGCGAAGTGCGCTCTATCGTCTCAAAGGCATTGAGCAGGAAGGTTTCAGCGAGGAGGGGGATTTTGTGTTGCAAGTTCGCCTGCAACTGGCCGACTGGAACCGCCTCGTGAAACAGGAAGGCGAGAATTTACAACGCTTTATCAGGCATTGATTCGTCGATGAAGATGAATGTTTGCAGGCTTCATCAATGATTGATGGCCAGATAGAGTTGATATCCATCCGCTTGTATTAATGGAGATGCTGATGGCTTGGAATGAGCCTGGAAACAACGGCAAAGACCGTGACCCTTGGGGGAACAACGGCAAGAATCAGGGACCCCCTGATCTGGACGAGATGTTGCGCAAGGTAAGCCGCCGTTTTGGTGGTTTGCTGGGTGGTGGCAAGTCAGGTGGCGAGATGGGCCGTTTTGGTCTCTCTATCGCCCTGGTGGTTGCTGTGGTGGTGTGGGTCGTCAGCGGCTTCTATACCATTCGCGAAGCAGAGCGGGGTGTGGTGCTGCGTTTTGGGGAGTACTCCCATAACGTGGATCCGGGCCTGCGCTGGAAACCGACCTTCATCGACCGGGTGATCCCGGTGGATGTCGAGTCTGTACGCTCGCTGCCCGCCTCCGGCTTCATGCTGACTCAGGACGAAAACGTAGTGCGTGTCGAAATGGACGTGCAGTATCGCGTGGTCGATCCCGAGCAGTATCTGTTCAGCGTCACCAATGCTGACGAGAGCCTGGGTCAGGCCACCGATAGCGCCCTGCGCTATGTAGTGGGCCACACCCGGATGGACGATGTCCTGACCACTGGTCGGGAAAAGGTCCGTCAGGAAACCTGGCAGGTGATCGACGGTATCATTGAACCATATCAGATGGGTCTTCAGATCGTCGACGTCAACTTCCTGCCGGCTCGTCCGCCTGAAGAGGTTAAAGATGCATTCGATGATGCCATTTCCGCCCAGGAAGATGAGCAGCGTTTCATTCGTGAAGCAGAAGCCTATGCCCGTGAAGTTGAGCCAAAGGCTCGCGGCTCGGTCAAGCGTCTGGAGCAGGAAGCTGAAGGTTACAAGTCCCAGATAGTGCTGAAGGCCAAGGGTGAAGTGGCTCGCTTCAACGAGTTGCTGCCCCAGTATCAGGCCGCACCTGAATTGACCCGTGAGCGTATCTATCTGGAAACGATGGAAGAGCTCTATCAACAGGCCAACAAGGTGCTGGTGGACATGCCCGCTGGTAACAACAGCATGATCTATCTGCCTCTCGACAAGTTGTCTGGTAAAGCAACTGCAGTGCAACCGGCTCGTCCGGCTGGCACGTCAGTGGTGGAATCGACGCCGCCGTCCAACGAAGGGGCCAATTCCACACCGACCCCGCTGCGTAGCGGTGACCGTTTCAGCTCAGGGAGAAACTAATAGATGAAAAAAATAGCTATTGGTGTCATCGCTGTAGCCGCCATGGTCTGCTTCTCTTCCATCTTCATCATTGATGAAGGCCAGAAGGGGATTGTCGTTCAGTTTGGCAAGGTGAAGCGGGTTGAATCCGGCGAGCCGCGGCTTTATGAGCCCGGTTTGCATTTCAAGGTGCCGCTCATCGATCAGGTTCGCAAGATGGATGCCCGCATCCAGACCCTGGAAGGCCAGGCGGATCGCTTCGTGACCTCCGAGAAGAAAGATCTCATCATCGACTCCTACGTGAAGTGGAAGATTGAGGACTTCTCCAAGTACTACCTGGCAACGGGTGGTGGCAACAAGATACAGGCCGAAGACCTGCTCAAGCGCAAGATCAACAACGGTCTGCGCTCCGAGATCGGTAACCGCACCATCAAGGACATAGTCTCCGGTGAGCGCAGTACCGTGATGGAAGATGCCCTGATGAAGATGGCGCGCTCCTCCGAGCTCGGCATCAAGGTAGTTGATGTGCGGATCAAGCAGATCAACCTGCCGGTGGAAGTCTCCAGCTCCATCTATCAGCGGATGCGTGCCGAACGGACGGCCGTGGCCCGAGAGCATCGCTCCCAGGGTCGCGAGCAGGCCGAAATCCTGCGTGCCGATATCGACCGCAAGGTGACCGTCATGATCGCCGATGCCGAGAGTAATGCGCGTCAACTGCGTGGTGAAGGGGATGCTGAAGCCGCCAAGATCTATGCCGACAGCTACAAGAAAGACCCCGAGTTTTTCAGCTTCGTGCGTAGTATGGAGGCCTATCGCAAGAGTTTTGCCGGTGGCAACGACCTGATGGTACTCAAACCAGACAGCGAGTTCTTCCGCTACCTCAAGTCTCCTCACGGCACCAAGCAGTAAGAGACAAGCATAAGACCAAAGGGCCTGATGATTCAGGCCCTTTTGCTTTATGGCATGAGACCAACCGCCGATACGTGCGGCTTTTTTGTGCAAGGAGATGGGATGCTGACATCAATTCTGATGGGATTGGGGCTGCTATTGCTGTTTGAAGGGCTGGGCCCCTTGCTGATGCCCAAAGCCTGGCAACAGTTGCTGCGGCTGCTGAGCGAACAGCCACCCGAGCAGCTGCGCCGTATCGGTGGCTCTCTGGTGGTGGCGGGCGCCGTCATCCTCTGGATGCTGGGTCACTGAATCATGTGGCTGGCTCTGAGTTCCATTGCGGCGCAGACAATAAAAAAGAGGCCTTTGGCCTCTTTTTTATGTAACAGCAGATATCGCTGACTCAGGCGCTGCGTTGTACCGCCATCTGGGCCAGGGTTTCCAGCGCCTGCTTGTGCTGGGAGTCCGGCAGGATGGCGAGGGCGGCAATGGCCTTGTCAGCCTCTTCCCTGGCACGCATGCGGGAGTACTCCAGCGCACCGGTGCGGTCGAGAATCCCGAGAATCTGGTCGAGATGCTCCATGCCGTTGCGGTGCTCGATGGCATCACGTACCAGCTGGCGCTCTTCGGGTGAGCCCACTTCCATGGCCCGCAGCAGCGGCAGGGTCGGCTTGCCTTCGGCCAGATCGTCACCGACGTTCTTGCCCATCTCATCGCTCTGGGAGCAGTAGTCCATGACGTCATCGATGATCTGGAAGGCTGTGCCCAGATACTTGCCGTAGTCGGTCATGGCCTGCTCGACGGGCTCGGGCTGATGGGTCAGCACAGCCGCGAGGCGGGTGGCGGCCTCGAACAGTTTGGCGGTCTTGCAGTAGATGACCGTCATGTAGCTCTGTTCCGTGGTGTCCGGATCGTTGCAGTTCATCAGCTGCAACACTTCCCCCTCTGCGATGGTATTGGTGGCATCCGACAGGATCTCCATCACTCGCAGGTTGGAAAGCTCGCTCATCATCTGGAAGGAGCGGCTGTAGAGGTAGTCGCCGACCAGCACGCTGGCAGCATTGCCAAACAGCGCATTGGCGGTCTCCCGGCCACGGCGCAGATCGGATTCGTCGACCACATCGTCGTGCAGCAGGGTAGAGGTATGAATGAATTCGATGATGGCGGCGAGTTTGAGATGATCCTGACCTTCGTATCCCAGTGCGCGGGCGGCCATCACTGTCAGCATGGGGCGCATCCGTTTCCCGCCTGCACTGACAATATAGAAACCCAGCTGGTTGATCAGGCTGACATCGGACTGAAGTCTCGCCAGGATCAGTTCATTCACCGCCGTCATGTCGGCAGCACAGAGCGCACGGATAGTCTGTTGGTCCATAAGTCTCGTAACGTGACGGCAGCAATAACTGCGGTTTTAGTAATGGCGGGGATTCTACACGATTTCACAATGGGTTACAGTTAAGCGTTTATTCACGGCGGCAGATATGCGCACAAAATAAACTTTTTGCTAAATTGGCCTTGCCTGAGCAAATCGATTTGCGTAGAATGCCGGCCCATTGTTATAGGTTTTTGCGCGTGTCTGGCCTTGAGCAAAAGACACGCCTTTACGGAGTTAATCAAATGTACGCGGTATTCCAAAGCGGCGGAAAACAACACCGTGTGGCCGAAGGTCAAATCGTTCGTCTGGAAAAGCTGAACGTTGAGACTGGCGCTACTATCGACTTCAATGAAGTTCTGATGGTTGCTGCAGGCGACACTTTTAAAGTAGGTGCTCCTTTCGTTGAAGGTGGCAAGGTTGTAGCTGAAGTTGTGGCTCACGGCCGTGGCGAGAAAGTGACTATCGTCAAGTTCCGTCGTCGTAAGCACCATCGTAAGCAAGCGGGCCACCGTCAGTGGTTCACTGAAGTCAAAATCACTGGCATCAGCGCTTAATTAGAGGAGTCCGATAAATGGCACACAAAAAAGCTGGCGGTTCATCCCGCAACGGTCGCGATTCTGAAGCTAAACGCCTTGGCGTTAAGCGTTTCGGCGGCGAAACAGTTCTGGCAGGCAGCATCATCGTTCGTCAACGTGGTACCAAATTCCACGCTGGCACCAACGTTGGTCTGGGCACGGATCACACCCTGTACGCGAAAGCGACTGGCAAGATCCTGTTCGAAGTTAAAGGTCCGCTGAATCGTAAGTACGTTAGCATCGTTGCTGAGTAATTACGGACCGCAAGGATCCGAAGCCCCGCCAACAGGCGGGGCTTTTGTTTTTCTGACGCAGTTTACGAAAAAACGGAACGTAGATGTGCCTGGTGTTGCGCGGGGCATTCATCGCTAAGATGCGTATCGCCCGCAGGGGCCTGTACCACTATAATTGCGTATCGGTTTTTCGAATTAAGGTGACGGTTACCTATGAAGTTTGTTGATGAAGTCCAGATTCGAGTCGATGCCGGTGACGGTGGTAACGGTTGTGTGAGCTTTCGCCGTGAAAAGTACATCCCGAACGGCGGCCCGGATGGCGGTGACGGTGGCGACGGTGGCGATGTCTATCTGATTGCCGACGAAAACCTGAATACCCTGATCGACTACCGTTTCGAGCGTTTCCATGCGGCCGAGCGCGGTGAGAATGGCCAGAGCGCCAACTGTACCGGCCGTCGCGGCAAGGACAGGATACTGCGTGTGCCGGTCGGTACCCGTGCCAGCGATGAAGACACAGGCGAACTGCTGGGTGATCTGACCCATCATGGCCAGAAGCTGCTGGTTGCCAAAGGTGGCTTCCACGGTCTGGGCAACACCCGCTTCAAGAGCTCCGTCAACCGGGCGCCGCGCCAGAAGAGCAGCGGTACGCCGGGTGAAGTGCGTACTCTGAAGCTGGAACTGCTGCTGCTGGCCGATGTCGGCATGCTGGGTCTGCCCAATGCTGGCAAGTCCACCTTTATCCGTGCCGTGTCCGCCGCCCGTCCCAAGGTAGCCGATTACCCCTTCACTACTCTGGTGCCGAACCTGGGTGTGGTGCGTGGCGAGAACTCCCGCTCCTTCGTGATAGCCGACATTCCAGGTCTGATCGAAGGTGCCGCCGAAGGTGCTGGCCTGGGTATCCGCTTCCTCAAGCATCTCGAGCGCTGCCGGGTCTTGATCCACTTGGTCGATATCTGCCCGGTCGATGGCTCGGATCCTGCCGACAACGCCGTGACTATCGTCAAGGAGCTGGAAAAATACAGCCCTGAGCTGGCTGGCAAGCCGCGCTGGTTGGTGTTCAACAAGATGGATCTGATCCTGGAAGAAGAGGCGGTCGAGGTGATGGAGCGCGTCAAGACGGCGCTGGCCTACGAAGGCCCCGTCTACCAGATCTCCGCCATCAGCAAGGAAGGCACCAAGAAGGTGTGCTATGACATCCTGGATCTGCTGGATACTATGCCTCGTCAACTGGCGGAAGATGCCAGGGATGCCATTGAGAAGGTGGAGTTCAAGTGGGATGACTACCACAAGAACCAGCTGGCCCAAGCCGAAGCCGAAGCGCTGGCCGCCTCAATGGCCTTCGATGAAGGGCTCGATGAGGAAGACTGGGATGATGACGAAGATGATGGCGTTGAAGTCATCTATGTTCGTGACTGATCACTCTGTCCTGCCTGATCGGTGCGGCTCTTCTGCCCACCGATGAGAAAAACCGGAGCCTGGCAACAGGCTCCGGTTTTTTTATGGGGCGCATCTGGATCGATCGGATCACCACATAGATATATTTCTCATGTCACTTATTGCCTGCCAACCGCAACGGATTATACTGCGCACCTGAATGTAACTTCGCTGAAACAATGTGCTAACTATTTGTAATGAATTGATATGCGTATCTGTTTGAGGTCATTCTTATGGAAGGTTCACCTGCAAAAATATTTATGCTTGAAATGATCCATTAAGGGCTTGTTTGTGCATTTTTTTGGAGTATTCTTGCGCCCGTTTTGTCGGGCGAGAGCATGAATATGCAAGTTGACCTGGCTAAGGAAAAGTAACATTAAGGCTGTAGACCATGCTGGAAAAGACTCTGCAAGCGCCTGCGCTCAATACTCGTCGCAACGTGCTGATGTTCCTGGTCCCGTCACTCATCGGGATCCTGCTGTTCATGACCCCCGTCATCTATGACGAGAACGTCACCATTCCGGTTGCCGTGCTGGCGAAGCTGGTGCAAACGGTATTTGCCGATTATCTGGTGGCCATGGTCAGTGCCATCATTACCACCACCATGCTGATGACGCTGATCGCCTGGTTGTTCAAGCCAGCGATCCTGGTGCGTCGCCCCTTCCTCAACAGCCTGTTCAACGTCTCCCCCTTCTGGGCCTGTGTGCGGGTACTGGGTGGCGTGTTCGTGCTGCTGACCTTCTTCAATGTGGGGCCAGAGGTGTTGCGTTCAGGTGCTACCGGCGGTCTGGTACTGCACGATCTGCTGCCTGTGCTGTTCTCGGTGTTCATCTTCGCCGGTCTGTTGTTGCCCCTGCTGCTGGATTTCGGTCTGCTGGAGTTTGTCGGCACCATGATGACCCGCATCATGCGCCCTGTGTTTCGTTTGCCGGGGCGCTCCGCCGTGGATTGCTTCGCCTCCTGGCTGGGGGATGGCAGCGTTGGCATCTTGCTGACCAGCAAGCAGTACGAAGGCAAGTTCTATACCCAGCGTGAAGCCGCCGTTATCGGCACCACCTTCTCAGCTGTCTCCATCACCTTCTGCCTGGTGGTGATCTCCCAGGTGAAGCTGGAGCATATGTTCGTTCCCTTCTACCTGACTGTCTGTCTGGCGGGTGTGGTTGCCGCCATAGTGGTGCCGCGCCTGCCGCCGCTCTCCTGGAAGAAGGACATCTATGCCGATGGCACTCCCCTGTGCCGCAAGCAGGAGTCAGTGCCCCATCAGCACAGCGTGATGAGCTATGGCTTAGAGCGGGCGCTGACCAAGGCTGACAGCATGACCGATCTTGGTGCGGTCGCGCGGGAAGGGGTGAAGAATGCGCTGGACATGGTGTTTGGCGTGTTGCCGGTGGTGATGGCGATCGGCACCTGTGCCCTGATGCTGGCCGAGCACACCCCCATCTTCAACTGGCTGGGTGCGCCATTTGTTCCCTTGCTGGAGCTGCTGCAACTGCCGGAGGCCGAGGCCGCCTCCAAGACCATCATGGTCGGCTTTGCCGACATGTTCATCCCGGCCGTGCTGGCCTCGACCATAGAGAGCGACATCACCCGCTTCGTGATTGCCGCCATGTCGGTCACCCAGCTCATCTATATGTCGGAAGTGGGCGCCCTGCTGCTGGGCAGCAAGATCCCGGTCAAGCTGTGGGAGCTGTTTGTCATCTTCCTGCTGCGCACCCTGGTGACCCTGCCGGTCATTGCCGGTGTGGCGCATCTGCTGTTCTAAGGCAAGAGTCTGGGATTTAAAACGGTCAACTTGGGTTGGCCGTTTTTTATGGTGAGTATTAGACCAAAGTGAGTCTTTTTAATGGGTGGTTTTTACATTAACGTGACAAGCTGAAAAAAGCGTGCCAGCCGAGCAGTAGGCAATATCCATCGAATGTGGCCAGGAGTCACCCCATGACCTCACTGCTCAGCTACCGGGCCGGTCCTTGCGACCAGCCCTTGCTTCACCAGACCATTGGCGAGTATCTGCAAGAGATAGCCGAACGTTTCCCCGACCGCCCCGCCGTTGTAGTGCGTCACCAGCAGATCCGCTGGAACTACCGTGAATACCTCATCCAGATAGACAGGCTGGCACTGGGCTTGCTAGCGCTCGGCATCCAGCCGGGGGACAGGGTCGGCATCTGGTCGCCAAACAACATAGAGTGGTGCCTGGTGCAGTTCGCTACGGCCCGCATCGGCGCCATCATGGTCTGCATCAACCCAGCGTATCGCAACTACGAGCTGGAGTTTGCCATCAACAATGTGGGTTGCCGCGCCCTCATCTGTGCCAGTGCCTTCAAGGGCAGCGACTACCTCGCCATGCTCAATGAGCTGGCCCCCGAGCTTGCAAGCTCGCCGCCGGGGCAGCTGGTCAGCGCCCGCTTGCCGAGCCTGGAAATGGTGATCCGGCTCGGGGAGGCGCAAACGCCGGGTATGCTGAACTTCAGCGCCGTGCAGGCCCTGGGGGATGCGCAGGATCCGGCCTGGCTTGCCCGGGTGGCGGCTACCCTCAAACCGGATGATGCCATCAATATCCAGTTCACCTCGGGTACCACGGGCAGCCCCAAGGGCGCGACCCTGAGCCATGGCAACATACTCAACAACGGCCGGCAGGTGGCGCGGGGCATGGCGTTCAGCGAGCAGGACAGGCTCTGCATACCAGTGCCGCTCTATCATTGTTTTGGCATGGTGCTTGGCAATCTGGTGTGCATCAGCGTGGGGGCCTGCGCCCTGTTTCCATCGGAAGCGTTCGATCCTGTGGCGACCCTGCAGACGGTGAGCGAGGAGCGTTGTACCGCCTTGCATGGCGTGCCGACCATGTTTATCGCCGAGCTGGATCTACCCGGTTTTGGCGAGTTTGATCTCTCCTCTTTGCGCACCGGCATCATGGCAGGAGCTATCTGCCCGGAGCCCTTGATGCGCAAGGTGCAGACTCTGATGCACATGACAGAGGTGACCATCGCCTATGGTCAGACCGAGTGCAGCCCCATCAATCACATGACCGCCATTGATGCGCCGCTGGACAAGCGCGTCACCACTGTGGGGCGCGCCCTCGAGCACACCGAGATCAAGCTGATTGACCCGAGCGGTGAATTGGTGCCCATTGGCGAGCGGGGTGAGATCTGCTGCCGCAGCAAGGGGGTCATGCAGGGTTACTGGCAGGACCCGGTCAAGACGGCGGAAACCATCGATGATGAAGGCTGGTTGCACTCGGGTGATATCGGCATCATGGATGAAGAGGGCTATGTGCAGATAGTGGGGCGCAGCAAGGAGCTGATCATCCGCGGTGGCGAGAACATCTATCCCCGCGAGATAGAGGATCGGCTCTACGATCATCCTGCGGTGCAGGATGCCGCCGTGTTCGGTGTCGACAGCGAGCGTTACGGGGAGGAGGTGTGTGCCTGGGTCAAGCTGAGGCCGGATCAGATGGTCAGCGAGGAGGAGATCAAGCACTTCCTCTCGGCCCGCATCGCCTACTTCAAGGTGCCAAGATACATACGTTTCGTGGAGGAGTACCCCATGACGGTGACCGGCAAGCTGCAGAAGTTCAAGATGCGGGAGGCCATGACCCGCGAGCTGGCCCGCCAGCATGCCGAGGCGACGCGTTGAGGTGGTGTTACCGCGATGAGAAAAGGGCCTGCGGGCCCTTTGTTCGTTGTTGCCAACAGGCTGCTAGCGCGGTGTGATGCTCACATCCGTGGGGCACTGAATGGTCAACGAATGGACCGTATTGGCGATGCGGTGGGGTGTGCCCGCCTTGTATATTTTCTTCTCTTCGTCATAGCTGCCCGTTGTGTACTGGGTGGAGTAGAGCGTTTGCTGACGACGATCCGTCTCCTTGTAGCCCTGGGGGCAGGTCTGGTTGGCCTGCTGGAAGCAGGCCGTCATGCTGCTGCACTCGATATAGAAACCCCGCTGGCTGGCATCGGACAGATGGACAGGGGTAACGGTGGGCGGGGGTGGCGACAACAGGGAGCAGCCGGACAGCGCCAGCGCGCCCAGCATGATGAGATGTTTTGACATAAATAACCTGAACCATGTGGTGTGATAAAGAGTGAGGGGGAGTCTTTTGCTCCCCCTTCGCTGTAGGGCACAGTTATAACCAAGCGGGCCTGCCCAAACCAGCATACAAATGTAAGAAAATATGAACCCTGTCTATGCCTGTGTGGCCAGCAGAGCCTCTTCATCCACCTGGTCCAGCTGTTCCGGCGCCAGGAAACGCTCGGCATAGTCGCGCCAGATACCGCTGCTGACGAACAGGGCAAACAGCGCCGGGTCTATGTGCTGTTCACGCACCATGTTCTGCATGATGGCCAGGGATTGAGCCACCGTCTTGCCCGACTTGTAGGGGCGATCGCTGGCGGTCAGCGCCTCGAAGATGTCGGCGATAGCCATGATGCGGGCCGGGATGCTCATCTGTTGCCCCAGCAACTGGCGGGGGTAACCCTTGCCGTCCATGCGTTCATGATGTCCACCGGCGATCTCGGGCACATTGCGCAAATGGCGCGGGAAGGGGAGCCGCTCCAGCATGCGGATGGTCTGGATGATGTGCTCGTTGATCTTGTAGCGCTCCTCTTCTGTGAGGGTGCCGCGGCCGATGGCCAGGTTGTACCGTTCTCCACGGTTGTAGAGATAGGTTGGCACCCTGACCTTGAAGCCCCAGGGATTGCGTTCATCCAGGCTGTCGTGGACGGGGCGGGGTATGAGGTGGACTGTCCTGTCAGCGAGCAGTGGCTCGACACAGGGCAAATGGGGGGCCGGTTCGTTCTGGTGCAGCTTGAGTTCCTCCCGGCTGATGCCGAGCCTGTCGTCCAGGGTGCGCAACCAGGTGCGGTTGGCGATGGCATCGAGCCGTGTCAGCTTCTCCGGTGCCATCCATTCCCCGCCCAGGTTGCACTCGGCGACGAAGGCGAACTCCTGATCCAGGGTACTCCAGCGTGGCGCCACCTCCGCTCTTGCCGCTTCCCGTTCTGACGCCGGCAGACGGGCCGCCAGCACCTCGATATAGGCGTCGCGCTTGAGCACCTCGAAGCGGGTGCGGATCTCGTGGATCCGATCGTAGATAGTCTCCAGCTTGGTGGCCTTGTCGACCACAAACTCCGGCGTGGTGACCTTGCCGCAGTCGTGCAGCCAGCTCGCGATGTGAATGGCCTCCCACTCCTCTTCATTGAGCCGAAAGTCGGCGAAGGGACCCTGCTGCTGGGCACAGGCCGCTTCGGTCAGCATCCGGGTCAATTCGGGTACCCGCTGGCAGTGGCCACCCGTGTAGGGACTCTTGGCATCGATGGCCCCTGCCATCAGCTCGATGAAGGACTCCAGCAGCTGTTTCTGCTCCTCCAGCAGGCGCTGGTTCTCGATGGCGGAAGCAGACGTGCCTGCCAGCGCCTCGATCAGGCTGATGCGCGAGGCCAGTTCGCGGGCAGAGCAGCCGGGCAGGATCAACAGCAGGCAGCCGATCAGCTCCTGTCGATGATTGCACAGTGGCTCGGCGACCAGCTGGCAAGGGCCGGGGAAGGGACCCCAGCTCGCCAGATGTTGCTGCCAGCCCCGTTCGTCGACGGCCAGGGTGAGCCGCTCGCCATGAGCCAGCTTGCCGAGCAGCGCCTCCTGCCAGGGAGCCTGGTCGGCGGGCAGAGACTGTTGCCGCCAGAGCGCCTGGACTGCCACCATACTCTGCTCTTGCGCCAGGTAGAGGCAGCCCCCTTCGGCCTGTACGGCGGCTATGGTCTCGTGCAGTATGCGACTGAGCAGGGAGTCGAAGCGGTGTTCCGCCGCCAGTGCCCGGCCCATGTTCATGAAGTTGCCCAGGGTCAGTCGCATGCCGGACATGGTACGGGCCAGATCGTCGATCTCGCGGATCGCCGATTCCGGGACCCGGCTCTCGCCGAAGTCGAAGTGCTGGATCCGTTCGGCCTCTTGAGTCAGGGCCAGCAGGGGGGTCGCGGTGCGGCGGGAGACCAGCCAGATCACCGGCAACAGCAGCAGCAAGCCTGCCAGTGCCCAGCCGAGGTTGATCAGCGCTTCGTTGCGAGCCTGTTGGTAGAGCAGGTCGGCCGAGACCAGCAAGGCGATATAAAAGGGGGATCCCTCGCCGAGGGGAGAGAGATTGACCAGCCAGTCACTCTGATCGGCGGCGGTCAGATTCAGCTCCACCGGGCTGCTCAGCAAGGCGGGTTGGCTGGTGACCTGTTGCTGCAGCTGGGTCAGCACGGGATGGGACAGCGCCGACAGCAGGGGCAGCTGGCTCAGTTGCTCGAAGCTGGGAAGCTGTTTGGGATCCGTGGCAAGCAGAGTGGCGTATTCGTCGAACAGAACCACCTGACTCTGCTCTGGCAACCGCAGTTCACCGATCAGGGCCGACAGTCCCTCGACGCTGGTATCCAGCCCGATCACTGCCCTTCTGTTGTCGCTTTCCACCGCCAGCGTCATGCCTGGCTCCTTGGTGGTAAAGAAGAGATAGGGGTGGGTGGTGGCGATGCCTGAACGCCAGCGTGCCTGCTTGTACCAGTCACGGCTGCGGGGATCAAACTGGTATTGAGGCATGGCCCGGCGCTCGAGCAGGGTCAGCCGCTGGTCGAAGTAGAGAAACTCCCCCTTGCCCTGGTGCAGGCTCTGCACCAGCAAGGTGCTGGCCGCTGGGACCCTGTCCAGTTGGGCTCGGGCCCGCTCGGTCAACTTGCGCACCAGGAAGAAATCACCATCCGCGTAGCCGGCATAGACGGCGCCATAACTGGGGCTGTTGGCCAGCACTTCCGCCAGTTGTGGCAGGTAGCCGAGCCGGGCATCCAGACTGTTCATGGCCGCCAGCTGACCGCTGCGCAGCAGACTGAGGGACATGCGGGCCGGCCGCTCGTTCAATTGAAGGGCAAGGGCGAGCTGCTCCCGGTATTGCAGGAAATTTTGCCGCTCATGCTCCAGTCCCTGTTGTGCCGCTTGCTGGAATTGCAACGCGATAAGGGCGCTGCCCAGCAGGGTAAACAGCAGGATGAAGAGGGTGGCGATATGCACATAGAAGGGTTTACGACCTGGCCTGGCACTTGTCATGGACACATCCTTGTCACACGGGCGATTGCAGAGACGATCTACTATCAGTGTGCCAACAGGATGACAGAAAACACAATAACCCGTTCAGATATATCAGGATATGGCATAAACGTGACGGCCCCATCGGGGCCGTCTTGAGGGGGCAAGCCAGTACTGCGGCGGGCACTAGGGTGACGGGGGCGTCTTTCACCTCATGCCACACTTGATGGTTGTCCTGATATTTGTAGTTGGCCGTGCCTGATTTCCAGTCTTCCCCGAGCACCATGCGCAGCTCGAAGTTGGGCTGGATCACCGGCCCGATCCCGCCGCTCTGGGGCCACTTGATAATGGGGTAGCCCTGCGCAGTCACCAGGATATGGCACTGCTTGGGCATGACGCACATATAGGTGTATTGGCCTTTCAGTTCGGAGGCCATGTCGAGCGGTGGATTGGTTGCCTGGGTCAGATGGGCGACGCCATTGACAGTCTCCCCTGGCGTATAGACTGCCAGGTTCAGGTGCAGCAGTTGCGCCCCCGGCATGGCTTTGCCGATCTCGAAAGAGGCGAGGAAGAGGCCGGTCTTGATGTCTGTGATTGCATTCATGCCTGTATTCTCCTGCAAGAAGAGGGGGTAGGTTGAGCTCACAACCAGACAACGAGCCACAGCATGCTAGCTCTTGCGGTCAGAGCGGGTAACTGTGGATATTGTCACTTGACGCTCAGCCCGGGCTGGCATGGCGCCATCTGCCTCTGGCAAGGCAGGAGGCTCAGGGAACTCAGGCGGTGCGGTGATTTCGATTATCGGTTGCCAGCAAAGAGCCAGGGTCAATTCGTTGGCCTGGCGCGTGATTCGTTCAGGTATCCCGTGCTACATTGCCTCCCTTGTTACTGGTCTGTAAATCAATGGAGTGACCCATGTCTGCCATCCCCTATTCAGTGCTCGATCTGGTCCCCGTGCCCGAAGGCTCCCACCCGGCCGAGTCGTTTCGCCGCTCGCTGGACCTGGCCCAGCATGCCGAGCGCTGGGGGTATCAGCGTTACTGGCTGGCGGAGCATCACAACATGCCGGGCATCGCCAGTGCTGCCACCGCTGTGCTGATCGGTCATCTGGCGGGGGGCACCAAGACCCTGCGACTGGGCGCCGGCGGCATCATGCTGCCGAACCATGCACCGCTGGTGATTGCCGAGCAGTTTGGCACCTTGGCTTCGCTTTACCCTGATCGCATAGATCTTGGGCTGGGTCGTGCCCCGGGCACGGATCAGCGTACCATGCAGGCACTGCGACGTCAGCGCAGCGGCGACGTGGATGAGTTTCCGGCGGATGTGCGTGAGTTGATGAATTATTTCGGTGACGAGACAGGGGCGGTACAGGCAGTGCCGGGTCAGGGGCTGCATCTGCCCATCTGGCTGCTGGGTTCCAGTCTTTACAGTGCTCAGCTTGCCGCTTCTATGGGGCTGCCGTTTGGTTTTGCCTCTCACTTTGCTCCCGGTCTGTTGTTGCAGGCGCTGGAGATCTACCGCGCCCAGTACCGCTCCTCGGTGCGCTGGCCCAAGCCCTATGCCGTGGTCTGCATCAACATGATCGCCGCCGACAGCGAGCGGGAGGCCCGTTTCCAGTTCACCACTGTGCAGCAACAGTTCCTGCGTCTCTACCGGGGTGACGCTGGCAAGCTGCCCGCACCTGTGGCCGGGCTGGGGGAAGAGTGGTCGCCCCGTGAGCTGATGGCGATGGAGCAGACCCTGGCCCGCTCACTGGTGGGAGATCGCGATCAGGTGCGTCACGGACTCAAGGCGCTGCTGGCCGAGACGGGTGCCGATGAGCTGATGTTCAACGGCCCCATCGTCGATCAGGGGGCGCGGCTGCGCTCGTTCGAGATCGCGGCCGAATTGATGCAGAGCCTGTGATCCATGGATGAGGTCTACTGGAACCCCATGGTGCCCGAGCTGTCGGTGACCAGCCTGGCAGCTTCCTTGCCTTTCTATATCGGGCTATTGGGGTTTGCTGTTCGCTATCAGCGCGACGATCCCCCCTTCGCCTATCTGGAGCAGCAACAGGTACAGTTGATGCTGGAACAGATCCATCCGGCAGGATGGCTGACCGGTGTGCTGGAGCCTCCGCTGGGACGCGGCATAAATTTGCAGATGGAGCTGACCGACATCGAGCCCCTGCTCGCTCGGCTGGCGCTGGCCGGGGTGGCGCTCTATCGACCACTGCGTGAATCCTGGTATCCGGTGGGAAATATGAGCTCGGGTCAGCGGGAGTTTCTGGTACAGGACCCCGACGGTTATCTGTTGCGGTTCGTCCAGCATCTGGGCGAACGACCGGTTTACTGATCCAGAATTACATCTAATTCATTGATTTTAAACAATAGTCAGGTTGATGTCGGCCATCTGTCGTGTCACCTTTCTTTGCGCTGGCCCTATGCTGGCCCTGTCTACCACCACAAGGAGCTCATGATGATCGTCAGGAAGTTGAGATTGCAACGGGGTTGGTCACAGGATCAGTTGGCGACCCTGACTGGCTTGAGTGTTCGCACCATACAGCGGATCGAACAGGGTCAGCAGCCCGGACTGGAATCTCTCAAGGCCCTGGCCTCCGTCTTTGAACTTGATGTGGCTCAACTGGATGGGACACAACAACAGGAGCGCGAGATGAGAGGGAATGAAACTATGGGTCAGGACAGGGTGCAGGTGTCGGCAGAGGAGCGGGCCGCCATGGGGTATGTGGAGGGGCTCAAAGGCTTTTACTACCACATTTTCAGCTATGTGCTGGTGATCTGCGGGCTGTTTGTCATCAACTACCTCAGCAACCCGGACTATATCTGGGCCTGGTGGCCGGCGCTGGGGTGGGGTCTGGGGCTGATCTCCCATGCCATCAACCTGTTCCAGCCCTTCAAGCTGTTTGGTCCGGAATGGGAGCGACGCCAGATCGAGAAGCGACTGGGGCGCAAGCTGTAACTCATTGGTGCGAATGGAACAAAGCCCGGCAACTTGCCGGGCTTTGTTCTTGTGTAACGCGACAGAGTGGGGTTCTCACCACTCTTTCCCCTTACTTGGCGTGAGTGGGGCAAGGGGTAGCGATCAGGGCATCGTCTTCGTAACACCACAGAGTGAGGCTCTCGTCGCTCAGGCGCAGCCCTTAACCATCACTTGGCGTGAGTGGGACAGGGCGTCGCTATCAGGGCATCGTCTTCATAACGCCACAGGGTGAGGCTGTTGCCCCACACGCAGCCGGTGTCGAGCGCCTTGATGTCGTTCCTGCCTGTGTTGCCCATCAGGGCCGCCCAGTGGCCGAACACCAGTATGGGGTCATCCATATGGTGCTCGCGCTGCTCGAACCAGGGGCGCAGGCCGGGAGTAGACTCTGTGGGGCCTTTCTTGCACTTGAACTCGAGTCGGCCATCGAAATAGCAGAAGCGCATCCGGGTGAAGGTGTTGATGATGTAGCGGTAACGCTCGATACCTGCCAGATCTTCACTCCAGCCATCGGGCAGATCGCCATACATGTTGTGCAACAACCAGCTGTACTGATCGCCGCGCAGCAGACTCTCCACTTCGCGGGCACAGTTGCGTGCAGTTCGGGCGTCCCAGGCGGGGGAGATACCGGCATGCACCATCATGATGGGCAGATCCGGGTGCTCCGCCAGCAGGGGGCGATGGCGCAACCACGTCAGCAGCTCGTCCCGATCCGGCGCTTCCATCAGGGCTTGCAGCTTGTCTTTCTTCTTGAGCGGCGCAACGCCATCGGCGACCGCCAGCAGGTGAAGGTCGTGGTTGCCGAGCACTGTGACGGCCCGCTGGCCCAGCGACTTGACGTAGCGCAGTGTCTTCAGGGAGTCCGGTCCACGGGCGACCAGGTCGCCGCAGAGCCAGAGCACGTCCTTGGCTGGATCGAACTTTGCGAGATCCAGCAGACGACGCAAGTCGTCATAACAGCCCTGGATATCGCCAACAAAACAGTTCGCCATGAAACCTCAGTTAATAATGTTTGGGACGGCCAGGGTAAAAGGCGCTATGGGCGCCTCGAACGGCTGCCCTGACTCATCTTGCAGGGTATAGCTCCCTTCCATCACCCCAAAGGGGGTGTCGAGTGGCACGCCGCTCTGATAGCGAAAGGTCTCCCCTTCGGCAATCACGGGCAGCTCCCCGACCACGCCGGGGCCCTCGACTTCCAGCATCTTGCCGTTGGCATCCGTGATGAGCCAGCGCCGGTGCAGCAGCTGCGCCGGCCCTGGCCCCAGATTCTCGATCTCGATCAGATAGTGGAACTGGTAAGGGTCCTGGGTATCCGCCACATAACGGGGGTATGGGCGGATAACGATATGCGGGTATGCCACGGGATCAGGCCTGTTGTTGATCCGCCAGCCAGTTGGCGATCATGACGAACTGCTCCAGGGAGAGATTCTCCGGGCGCAGGTTGCCATCGATACCAAGCTCGGTCAGCTGAGCGTCCGTGATGAAGTTGGCGAAGCTGTTGCGGATGGTCTTGCGGCGCTGACCAAAGCCTTCGGTACAGACGCGGCTCAGGCAGCGGATGTCTTTGGCGACTATGGTCGGGTTCTTGTGCGGCACCAGACGGACCACGGCTGAATCCACTTTCGGTGCCGGTTTGAAGGCGCCAGGGCCCACTTCCAGCACGGGGATCACCTGGCAGTAGTACTGCACCATGACGCTCAGGCGACCATAGGCCTTGCTGCCCGGGCCGGCAGACATCCGCAATACCACTTCTTTTTGCAGCATGAAGTGCATGTCTTCTACCCGGTCGGCGAAATCGCACAGGTGGAAGATGAGCGGCGTGGAGATGTTGTAGGGCAGGTTGCCGAAGATGCGCAGCGGCCCCTTGCCTTCCCCCATCAGAGTGCCGAAGTCGAAGCGCATGGCATCGGCCTCGATCACGGTCAGTTTGTCCTTGAGGGTCGGGTGCTCGCGCAGGCGCGCGGCCAAGTCCCGGTCCAGCTCGACCACTGTCATCTTGTCCATCTGGGAGGCGACCGGTTCGGTCAGGGCTGCGAGGCCCGGGCCTATCTCCACCAGATTCTGACCCGGCTGCGGATTGATGGCGGCCACTATCTGATCGATCACATAGCGGTCATGCAAGAAGTTCTGACCGAAACGCTTACGGGCCGTGTGACCCATGTGCACCTTGTTGCTCTGCACCTTACTGCTCATATCTTTTTTTCTCTACCATCTTGATGGCGTGGTTAATCGCGGTGATCAGACTGCCCGGGTCCGCCAGGCTCTTGCCTGCCAGATCCAGCGCAGTGCCGTGATCCACCGAAGTGCGGATGAAAGGAAGTCCAAGGGTGATATTGACCGAACTGCCGAACCCCTTGTATTTGAGCACGGGCAGCCCCTGGTCGTGGTACATGGCGAGTACCGCATCCGCATCCTTGAGGTATTTGTCCTGGAACAGGGTATCGGCCGGCAGCGGGCCGACCAGATCGATCCCCTCCTGGCGCAAGCCGGCCAGGGCGGGTTCGATCACGTCAATCTCTTCACGGCCGAGATGACCCCCTTCCCCTGCGTGGGGATTGAGGCCGCAGACGTAAATCCGGGGCTTGGCGATGCCAAACTTGGTTTTGAGATCCGCATCCAGAATGCGGATCACCTTGCCGAGGCGATCCTCCGTGATGGCCATGGCCACGTAGGCGAGCGGTATATGGGTGGTCGCCAGCGCCACCCGCAAGCCTTCGGTCGCCAGCAGCATCACCACGTCGGCGGTGCCTGACTGCTGTGCGAAGAACTCGGTATGACCACTGAATGACACGCCCGCCTGATTGATGATCCCCTTGTGCACCGGCCCGGTTACCACGGCGGCAAATTCACCGCTGAGGTTGCCGTCACAGGCGCGCTGCAGGGTCGCCAGCACATAGGCACCATTGCCTTCATCGAGTTCACCCGGCACCACGGGAGCGCCCAGGGTCACAGGACAGATGCTCAGGGTACCCGCCCGCTGCGGCTCGGCAAGGGCCTCGGCGTCATAGGGTTGCAGCTCGATGGGCAGCCCCAGCAGAGCGGCCCGTTCGAGCAGCAAGGCGGGATCGGCGATCACCACCAGCTGGTGGGGCCAATCCTGCTGGGCTATCTGCAACACCAGGTCCGGGCCTATTCCGGCGGGCTCACCCGGGGTAATGGCGAGACGACGACAGCTCATCAGCTGCCGGCGCCTTCAATCTGGATGTAGGCCTCGTCACGCAGCTCATCCAGCCAGGCCTGGGACTCTTCGGTGAAGCGGCGGTTGAAGATGAGCTGATAGGCACGCTGCTCCTGGGCCTTGCTGGTGGCATCCTGGCTGCGACGCTCTTCCAGCTGCACTATGTGCCAGCCGTGGGTAGTACGGAAGGGGGCGCTCAGCTCACCCGGCTTGAGGCGGTTGACCATGTCGCGGAACTCCGGCACATAGACGTTGGGATCAGACCATCCCAGCTCGCCGCCCTGCACCGCAGAGCCCGGATCTTCGGAGTATTTTTCCGCCAGACTGGCGAAGGTCGCCTTGCCGCTCTTGATGTCGTGCAGTATGCCATCCAGCATGCCTTTGGCTTTCTCTTCGCTGAGGATGATGGAAGGCTTGATCAGTATGTGGCGTGCTTTCACCTCGGTCTGCAGCACCTGCTGCTGACCCTTGGCATCGAACACCTTGACGATGTGCAGACCGGCGCCAGAGCGCAGCGGGCCCACTATGTCACCCTTGGCCGCGCCTTGTACCGCTTCGGCCATCAGGGTCGGCATCTCTTGCGGGCTCATCCAGCCCCAGTCGCCCCCTTCCAGTGCCTTGGGACCATTACTCTCGGCAATGGCCAGCTTGCGGAAGTCGGCGCCCTGTTTCAGGGCAGCCAGGATGCGCTCTATCTTGCTCTTGGCGGCGTTGAGCTGCTCGGCGCTCGGGTTGTCCGGCAGGGCAATCTGGATATGGCCGACATGGTACTGCTGTTGCTGCTGGCCCTGCTTGGCGAGGATATCCACCACCTGCTTGACCTCTTGATCGGAGATGTTGATGCGACGGCGCACCTGGTTGCGGCGCACCTCGTTCATCAGGATCTCGCGGCGCACCTCTTCCCGATACTGGGCATAGGTCAGGCCTTCGCGGGCCAGTTGGGCACGCAGCTGATCCAGGGTCATCTTGTTGTCGGCGGCTATGCTCTGGATGGCTTGCTCCAGCTGGGTGTCGCTGATCTTGAGGCCCTGGCGATCCGCCAGTTGCAGTTGCAGGCTCTCCTGGATCAGGCGATCCAGCGCCTGCTTGCGCAGGGTGGCATCATCGGGCAGGGACTGGCCGCTCTCCTGGGCAGAGCTTTTGACTTTCTGTACCAGGGCTTCCTGCTGGCTGGCCAGCACCACGTCCTTGTTGACCACGGCAAGCACCTTGTCCATCAGCTCGGGGGCGGCGAAGGCCCCCTGACTCATGGCTCCGAACAGGCCTGCAGTCAGCAGGGAAATCAACGTCTTCTTCATATCCATCTCTCAAGGCGTTTGCCAGACCGGTTATTGGTCTCGCAGGTTAAACGGACGAATGTAAGGCAGTGCTTCGGTATCCAGGGAGGTGCCCTTGGAGCCGGTGCCCACGCTACCCAATCCTTTCATTTCAAACTGAATGCCCAGGCTGCGCTCCGAGGTCGGACGCATGGTCACGTTATCCGGTGTATTGACCCACTCCAGGTTGAAGTTGATGCTCCAGCAGCAGGAGTCATATTTCAGGCCCACCTTGCGATCCACCTTCACTCCCTGATCAAGGTCGTGATAGTAGCCACCGTAGAGGTGCCACTGATCATTGAGCGGTGTGGTCAACAGCATACCGACCTGATTGAGGTCGGCGACCTGATTGGTGTTCGACAGGTCGTAGTTGGCATTGCGCACGAAGCGGTAGTTCAGCTGGCTGATCAGCTTCTCGCGGCGATACTCGAGGGCGCTGTTGGCAGAGCTGATCTCGCTCTGATCCATATCATATTGCGCCCCGGCATGGGCAAACCACTGCTCGTTGATCTTGGCATCCCCCTCAAACGAGAGCGGGGAGCGGGTGTTGGTCGCCAGTGACTCGCTGGGGTAGAGCTTGACCCTGGGGGCAACAAAGTCGAAAGCTTGGGCAACGGCCAGTCGAATTCGTTCATCACCAGCTTGATCATAAACCCGGGTGGTAACACCGAGTGAGACCCTGTTGGAGTCGCTGATGCGGTCCAGACCGGCATAACGGCGGTCGCTGAACAGGCTGTAGTAGTCCTGACGCATGGTAGTGGAGTCGTAGACACCTATGTTGTCCTGATCCTTGTAGGGCACATAGAGGTACTGGAACTCAGGCTCCAGAGTTTGATTGGCGTCACCACCAAACCAGTCCTGGTTGCGTTCGAAGGTCATGCCGCCCTTGAGGCGAAAAGAGGGCAGGGTCCGGGTGATGATGCCCTCATCCAGAGTAACACCGCTCGCACCTTCAGGAGTGAACCGCTTGGTGAAGGTGGAGCTCATGTTGTCCGGCACTTCCTGATCGTAACGGGTGTACATCAGCTTGTACTGGCTGTCGAGGTAGTAGCCTGCCTCGTCGATGAGCGGCATGGTCAGGGTCGGCGCCGTGTAGACACGGGTGCCGGTATAGGCATCCCCCAGGTTTTGCGCTGAGGCCTGGGTGTTGTTGTAACCGAACCGGGTGACTTCGGTATTCCAGGCCAGATCGTACCAGTTGCCCTGATGGTAGTAGTTGTGGTTGATCCGTGGCATCAGCTCGTGAGGCTGCTGGGCACTTGCCAGCAGTATCTGGTAGGTCCGCACCTCTGTGTTGAGGTTCCAGTTTTGCTGGAAGTAGCCGGCCATCAGGGATTGCTGCAACTGGTTCTCGACCTGGGTTCCCACCTTGGGGGAGAAGTCGTTGAAGTAGTTGTAATCCCGATCCCGGACCTTGGTGTAGTCGACCGACACCTGCATGGCATTGTCGGCAAACCGCGAGGAGTGGCGCGCATTGAGCAAATAGCGATGCCCGTCAGACAGCTTTTCGTTCAGGCTGGGGGTTTCATCATACTGTTTGTCGTCTGCCAGATTTTCGAAATAGAGGCTGCCGGCATGGGCCGGATCCGGCATATAGCGGAACTCGACCTGCTCCATCAGGCCCCGTCTGTCCATGAAACGGGAAGTGATGGTGGCATCGTAGTTGGGCGCTATGTTCCAGTAGAACGGCTGGGTGATGTCCATGCCGTTCTTGGAGCTCTGGGTATAACCCGGGTAGAGCAGGCCGGTTTTGCGCTCATCCTTGATGGGGAAGTTGATATACGGGAAGTAGAACACCGGATAGTCATAGAGCCAGAGGCTGGCGTTCCAGGCTTCCCCGAACACCTCTGTCTGATCGATGTCGATGCTGCCCGCTTTCAGGGTCCACACTTCCTGGCCAGGTGGGCAGGTGGTGTACTGAGCCCCTTCCAGAGTGATGTTCTGGTTGTTGTTGGTCATGGTGACCCGGTCGGCAGAGCCGCGTACCGGTGAGCCATGAACCTGGTATTTGCCCTCTTCCAGCTCGGAATTCTTGGTATCCAGGTTGGATTTCAGGGTCTTGTCACTGGTGACAGTGATCTGGCCATCGTTGTAATAGATGTTGCCGATGGCGATGACATCCCGGCTCTTCTGATCGAGCTCGGCATAATCCGAGTCAAATTTGCGCACACCCTGGCGAACTTTGACATCGCCCTGATAGACGGCGGTACCGCCCTGCTTGGCCTCCAGCCGATCGGCATCGACTTCGACAGGTTGGGCGTTGGCATCCTTTCCGGGGGCCAGTTTCTCTACCTTGGGTACATAGTCATAGCAGAGCCCGTCCAGGATCCCGGTGGCGGGCGGCGGCGTCAGCGGAGCCGCCTGCACTATTGCCGGGGTCAGGGCTGGGATAAGGCTGATGGTCAGGGCGATGGGATATGAGTACCCCAGTGTCCATTTTGTCATGTGAAAGACTCGCGCAATCCGTGGTAGATACGGCTGATTCAAGACATGCATTTTACGACAGGATTCATCGAGTTGACATTGCATGTCATTGCTTTATGTTAGCCGGCAATGATAAAGCATTATTGCGGCCAGGGCTAACAGCCAAGTGCTGCTTTCCAATTCGGTCCCCGACTTATGTACGATCGCGATTCCCTGCTATTGCAATGGGCTCGCCGGATTTCCGGTGATGCCAACCTTGAGTTGACCCTGATTTCCGGTGACGCCAGTTTTCGCCGCTACTACCGTGGTGGTGGCCTGGTGTGGGTGGATGCCAATCCAAAAACCGAAAAAAATCATGAGTTTGTCCGCAATGCCTTTGCTCTGCATGCCATGGGGCTGCTGGCGCCCGAGGTAAAAGGGGTGGACTATGATGATGGCCTGCTGGCTGTGACAGATCTGGGGGATACCCAGCTAATCAGCTGTCTGGATGCACAAAATGTGCTGGCCTGGTATGGCAAAGCCATCGCCTTGCTACCCAGACTGGGGGCGGTCGCACTGGCGCTGGAGCCCTTCGACGCTGCCTTCATGGCCCGTGAAAACAGTATTTTCCCCGAGTGGCTGCTGGGCCATCATCTGCAGCTGGCCCTGAGCGAGTCGGAACAACAGTTGCTGGATGATATGTTTGCCTGCCTCACCGCCAGCAATCTGGCTCAGCCCCAGGGGGTGATGCACCGTGACTTTCACAGCCGCAACCTGATGGTTTGTGGTGGTGATACTCCAAACGGTAGCGAATTGGCCATCATCGATTTTCAAGACATGGTGATAGGTCCCCTCAGCTATGACCTCGTCTCCCTGCTGAAAGACTGTTACGTGCGCTGGCCCGACGATGTGATCGAGCAGGGCATGCGCCATGGCTTCGATACGCTGCAGCAGGCGGGTCTGCTTGGCGGGCTCGACTATGCCAGTTTCCGTCGTCATGCCGACCTGACCGGCATGCAGCGTCACCTGAAGGCGGCGGGTCTCTTCACCCGCCTCTATCACAGGGATGGCAAGTCCGGTTACCTCAAGGACATTCCCCGCACCCTGGGCTATGTGGTGGATGTGTGCCAGCAACATGGCGCCAGCTATCCGGAGCTGGCCCGCTTCGGTGCCTGGTTGCAGCAAGTGGTGCTGCCCGGGCTGGCCCGAGTGGCCGGAGCCCCAGTATGAAGGCGATGATCCTGGCTGCCGGCCGTGGCGAGCGGATGCGCCCGCTCACTGACACCTTGCCCAAGCCGCTGCTGGCGGCAGGGGGCAAGCCGCTCATAGTGCACCATATCGAAAAGCTCAAGGCTGCCGGAGTGACTGAACTGGTGATCAACCACGCCTGGCTCGGCCACAAACTGGTGGAAGCGCTCGGTGATGGCAGTGCGTTCGGGGTCAGCATTCACTGGTCGGCAGAGGCGAGTGCGCTGGAAACCGCCGGTGGCATAGTGCAGGCGCTGCCCCTGTTTGGCGCCGATCCGTTTCTGGTGATCAATGGCGATACCTGGCTCAATCTGGACTATCGCACCCTGGTCAACCAGCCACTGGGTACGGATCTGGCCCATCTCTGGTTGGTGCCCAATCCGCCCCAGCATCCTCATGGGGATTTCTCGCTTCACGCAGGTCGGGTGCTGGATGCGCCAGCCTGCACCTTCAGTGGTGTCGGGCTCTATGACCCCGCCGCCTTTGCCGGTTTGCCGTCGGGTGCGCGCAAGCTGGCCCCCCTGCTGCGCGAGTGGATGGCGCAAGGCCGGGTCGGTGGCGCCATGCTGGCCGGCGAGTGGCGCGACATTGGCACCACAGAGCGGCTGCGCGAGTTGGATGATCAGCTGCAACGGCGCACTTATTAACATCACGAGGTCTTGAACCATGCGTATTTGGGGTAAGGTGCTGGGCGCCTTCTTCGGTTTTCTGCTCGGCAACATCTTTGGTGCCCTGCTTGGCCTCTGGATCGGCCATCGTTTCGATCGGGGCATGGGTATTCGGGGCGCGTTTCAGCGTGGCCCCAGCCAGCAACAACAGGCAGTATTTTTCCATGCCACTTTCGCCGTCATGGGTCATATCGCCAAGGCGAATGGCCAGGTTACAGAGCAGGAAATCCGGGTTGCCTCCAACCTGATGGATCGGATGCGACTGGTGGGGGATCAGCGAGCACGCGCCCAGGAGTCGTTCCGTCTGGGCAAGGAGGCCGAGTTCCCGTTGCGGGAAACTCTGGCCGAGTTCCGTCGTGCCAGCCTGGGACAGCGGGACATACTGCGTTTCTTCCTGGAGGTGCAACTGCAGGCAGCCTTTGCCGATGGCAAGGTCGAGGCCGACGAGCGCGCCATTTTGCATACCATCGCCGATGAGCTTGGCTTCAGCCGCATCGAGCTGGCCCGCATCCTGGCGATGGCCGAAGCGCAGATGAACTTTTTCAACCGGGCGCATGGCGGCCAGTATCAGGGCGGTGAGCATGGCGGGCAGCAGTATCGGCAGGAGGCGCCGTCAGCGGATCGCCTCAAGGATGCCTACCAGTTGCTCGGGGTGAGCGAGAGCGACAGCGATCAGGACATCAAGCGCGCCTACCGCAAGGAGATGAGCAAGCATCACCCCGACAAGCTGGCCGCCAAGGGGCTGCCACCGGAGATGATGGAGATGGCGAAGGAGAAGACCCAGGAGATCCAGCAAGCCTGGGAGTGGATCCGCGAGGCCCGCGGCATCCGTTGAGTGCCGCTATCTGCCAGCCATAAAAAATGCCCGTCGATGACGGGCATTTTTGTTTGCGAAAGTCAGGTTTAGCGGCTGTCGACCCAGACAAACTTGAGCACGAACAGCAGGGCGACCACCAGTACGCAGGGGTTGATCTCGCGCCAGCGGCCTGTGCCTGCCTTCATCACGCAGTAGGAGATAAAGCCCATGGCGATCCCCTCCGTGATGGAGAAACTGAACGGCATCATGACAGCTGTCATGAAGGCGGGCACAGCTTCGGTCAGGTCTTCCCACTTCACCCGGGTCAGCTCGGAGCACATCAGCACACCCACATAGATAAGGGCCCCTGCGGCGGCATAAGCAGGCACCATGGCAGCGACGGGGGAGAAGAAGATCGCCAGCAGGAACAGCAGGCCGACCACTATGGCGGTCAGGCCGGTGCGGCCGCCGACGGCGACGCCGGAGCTGCTCTCTATAAACGCGGTGACAGAGGAGGTGCCCATGAAGGCGCCGCCGACCGAGCTCACGCTATCCACCAGAAGCGCCTGCTTCATGCGCGGGAAGTGCCCCTTGTCGTCCGCCAGCTTGGCGCGGTTGGTGACGCCTATCAGGGTACCGGAAGAGTCGAACAGGTTGACCAGCATAAAGGAGAAGATGATCCCCGCCAGGCTGATGTCGAGCGACCCCATCAAATCCAGCTGGCCGAATACCGGCTCTATGCTCGGTGGCATGGAGACGAAGCCCTTGAAGGTCACATCGCCAAACAGCCAGCCCAGGGTGGTGGTCACCACTATGGCGATCAGCACGGCGGAGTGAACGCCGCGGGCTGAGAAGATGCAGATCAGGAAGAAACCGAGCAGTCCCAGCAGGCAGGGCAGGGAGGTGAGATCGCCCACCGTCACCATGGTCGCCGGGCTCGCTACTACGATACCTGCGTTGTGCAGGCCGAGCAGGGCGATCAGTAGACCGATACCGGCTGTGATGCCGACCCGCAGGGTGAGCGGGATATTGGCGATCAGCCAGTAACGAACCCGCAGCAGGGTGAGGATCAGCAGACCCATGGCACCCCAGAAAATGGTGCCCATACCCACTTGCCAGGAGTAGCCCATGCCGGCCACCACCACGAAGGCGAAGAAGGCGTTCAGTCCCATGGCCGGGGCCAGGGCGATGGGCAGATTGGCCAACAGGCCCATCAGTATGCTGCCGATACCGGCGATGAGGCAGGTAGTGACGAACACGGCCTGGGTGTCCATGCCAGCCGCAGAGAGGATTTGCGGGTTGACGAACACGATATAGACCATGGTCAGGAAGGTGGTGATCCCGGCGATGACCTCGGTGCGGGCGGTAGTGCCATGGCCTTGCAGGGCAAACAGACGCTCAAGCAATCCTTGCCCGGCGGCCTGATTGGCAGCTTGGTGTTGTTGGTTCATGTTGGATTCCAATAGGTGACGTGAAATAAGCAGCAGGAGAGTCGGCACACCATCCATGCGTGGGCAAGGGGGCTGTTTTTCTGGTGGCTAAGTGACCTGACTCGTCCTGCTACCGTGACAGCGCGCACATTTTCACACAGGCGGTGGCGTTTACAAACCCCGGATCTGCGAAGCGGATCAATGAATAGAGCAAAAATTCAAACGTTTTCTTTTTGAGCAATAAAAAAGGTCCTCGATAGAGAACCTTTTATGACTGACAGATGCCGCGTCAGAGGGTCTTGAAGTAACGCTCCACCAGCTGGGCCAGGACGGAGTCGAGTTTGTCCTGTACTTCCCCCAGCTCCCTACCGACACGACGCAGGAACAGACTGGCCTGCTCCTCGGTCAACTTGCGCCCCTCGATGAAGAACTCCTGCTCCGGCAACTGCTTGTCATAGCGCGGGATCAGCACCCAGCTCACCAGCTCGGGATAGATGGCGGCGAAGATCTTGGCGGCGGCGACACAGAAGGTCTCGATGTGTTCTTTTCCATCCGGCCCGAGGCAGCCGGGTTCGACCCGGATCTGGATGGTGAGTTTCTTCTCTGTGGGGGTCTGGGTCGTCATTTCGATACATCCATGCAAAGGCATCCGTCTTGGATTGTATGCCAAAAGGCAATAGAAAGGGGAGCCGAAGCTCCCCTTGTGACGCCGTCACCCTTATTTGGTGATGCGTTTGTATTTTGCGCGATGGGGCTGGATCGCCTCGGCGCCGTAGGTCTTCTTCTTCCACTCTTCGTATTCGGTAAAGTTGCCTTCGAAGAAGGCAATATTGCCCTCGTCCTGGTAGTCCAGGATGTGAGTGGCGATGCGGTCGAGGAACCAGCGATCGTGGGAGATGACCATGGCACAACCCGGGAACTCCAGCAGGGCGTTCTCGAGGGCGCGCAGGGTTTCGATGTCCAGATCGTTGGTCGGTTCATCCAGCAGCAGCACGTTGCCACCGGTCTGCAGCAGCTTGGCCAGATGCAGACGGCCACGTTCACCACCGGAGAGCTCGCCGACCCGCTTCTGCTGATCGGCGCCCTTGAAGTTGAAGCGGCCGATATAGGCGCGGCTCGGGAACTCGTAGTTGCCGATGCGTAGGATATCCTGACCGTCGGCGACCTCTTCGAAGACCGTCTTCTTGTCATCCATGCTGTCGCGGAACTGATCCACAGAGGCCAGCACCACGGTTTCGCCCAGGGTGATGTTGCCGGAATCCGGCTGCTCCTGACCCGACATCATGCGGAACAGGGTCGACTTACCGGCACCGTTCGGACCTATGATGCCGACGATGGCTCCCTTCGGAATGGCAAACGACAGATCGTCGATCAGCACCCGATCACCGTAGGATTTGCGCAGGTTCGCCACTTCCAGCACCTTGTCGCCGAGGCGGGGTCCGGGCGGAATGAACAGCTCGTTGGTCTCGTTGCGTTTCTGGTAGTCGTTGGTGTTGAGCTCTTCGAAGCGAGCCATACGGGCCTTGGACTTGGCCTGACGACCTTTCGGGTTTTGACGAACCCACTCCAGCTCTTTCTCGATGGACTTGCGACGAGCCGCTTCGGAGCTGGCCTCCTGGGCCAGACGGGCATCCTTCTGCTCCAGCCAGGAGGAGTAGTTGCCTTCCCACGGGATACCTTCGCCGCGGTCCAGCTCCAGGATCCAGCCTGCCACGTTGTCGAGGAAGTAGCGGTCGTGGGTGATGGCCACCACAGTGCCTTCGTAGTCGTGCAGGAAGCGCTCCAGCCAGGCCACGGATTCCGCATCCAGGTGGTTGGTCGGTTCGTCCAGCAGCAGCATGTCCGGTTTTTCCAGCAGCAGACGGCACAGCGCCACGCGGCGGCGCTCACCACCCGAGAGGTGCTGGATCTTGGCGTCCCAGGCCGGCAGACGCAGGGCATCGGCCGCGCGCTCCAGCTGGTTTTCCATGTTGTGGCCACCCTGGGCCTGGATGATGGCTTCCAGCTCGCCCTGTTCGCGGGCCAGCTTGTCAAAATCTGCATCCGGATCGGCGTAGGCCGCATAGACCTCGTCGAGGCGAGCCATGGCGCGCTTGACGTCACCTACCGCCTCTTCGACCGCTTCACGGACTGTCTGCTCCGGATCCAGCTTGGGCTCCTGGGGCAGGTAGCCGATCTTGATGCCGGGCTGCGGACGGGCTTCCCCTTCGATCTCGGTATCTATGCCCGCCATGATGCGTAGCAGGGTGGACTTACCGGCACCATTCAGGCCCAGTACGCCTATCTTGGCGCCCGGGAAGAAGCTCAAGGAGATGTTCTTGAGGATATGACGCTTGGGCGGCACTACCTTGCCGACCCGGTTCATGGTGTAAATAAATTGAGCCATTGGCTAATTCTCTTCCTATTCAGCAGGTTAATGTCTTGGCACTAACAGACTGATGTCGTGGTGGGGCCAGGTCGACACGCCGTCAACCCGGTTCCAAAAAACGCTCCGATTGTAAACCAATGGGGGAAGGGGGGCAAAGGCAGGGCCCGGCTTGTAGCCCTCTTTGCCGCAGCCGTCACATCCGGCTGTGCGCTGGGGGCTCGCCTGGCATGATGAGGACTCTTTTTTGTGCCAAAGCCGCCATATTTGGCTGTTCGTCGCTGACCAGTCTTGCCGGCCAATATTTTCGCTGGCCGCGAGCGAGACATTGGGTTGTACCTGGCTCTGATTGCCGGTCGCGGGTTGGGAAGGGGACCGACGTCTATTTCCAGATCGGGCATGAACGGGTGAGGGCTACTTCCCCTTGTGACCGGCGAAGTAGAGCACTCGCCGCACATATTGTTGGGTCTCCTGGTAGGGGGGGATGCCGCCGTACTGTTCCACCGCTCTCTCTCCGGCGTTGTAGGCTGCCGACATCAGTATCCAGTTGCCATCAAACCGGCGATCCAGCCACTTGAGATAGGTCACACCCCCCTTGATGTTCTGTGCCGGATCGAAGGGGCGAGTCACGCCGAAGCGCTGCTGGGTTTCCGGTATGAGCTGCATCAGCCCCTGTGCATTCTTGGGGGAGACGGCGCGGCTGTTGAGGTTGGATTCGGCAATGGCGATGGCCAGCACTAGCCGCTCATCGAGGCTGTGGTGCTTGGCGGCATGGCGCAACATGGTGGCCAGTTTCTGTTTGGTTGGTGACTGGCGGGCCAGGTAGGCATCCAGATTGAAAGGGGTATTGGGGATCTCGGCAAAGTAACTGCCTGCTCCCCCGCCGACGCCGGCGCCACACTGATCCCCCATGATGGCGTTGCCGATGCGGGCATTGTAGTAGCGGGCGGCTTGCTGATTGCCAAGGCGCATTGCCATGGCGAGGTAGGCGTTGGCCATCTTGGGGTTGCGCACCGAGCCCGGGCCGGTGGCAAGCAGGCGACCGATGCGAAAATAGCCTTCCGGGTTGCCCGTCGTGGCGGCGGCACAATAAAAGTGGATGGCTTGGGTCAAATTGCCTTGGCTCTGCGCCACCTGACCCTTTTTCAGAGCAGTGAGCGCCTTGGGGGCTTGTCTGAAATCCCTGCTTTGCGCTGCAGCCTGCACAGTACCGGCCAGCAACAGCGATAAAAAAAGCAGCAAAAACAGCCTGTTTTCGCTGAGGCTCGCCATGGATTCTCTCCTGTTGGGGTACAGAAGATATAGGGGAACATGGCCTTCTCTGCCATTAATCCAGTGGATCCTGTTGTTATGACGCCACCTGCCCAGAGATCAAAATGGTATGGAACCAATGGTAAATACAGGCCCGTGTGGGATGCCGGTGGGCATTGGAAGGGACAGTCCCATCACAAGGGGTAGCAAAAGCGGCTTGCGATGGGGGAAGCCTGTGATGACTTATGTTCCACGCCGCATTATTTAGTCAGGATTGTACATTCATGTCACCGGGGGACTCACCCCGGCCGGTAATAGTCGAGATACCAGCGCACGAACTCGGCGACTCCCTGCCTGAGCGGGGTGGCGGGGTGGGTGCCCGTGAGGGTGTGAAGGGGCTCGCTGTCGGCCCAGGTGGCGTGCATGTCGCCTGCCTGCATGGGCAGCATCCGCTTGATGGCGGGCTTGTCCAGCGCCTGTTCCAGCGCCTCGATAAAATCGAGCAGCCGCACCGGCTGGCCGTTGCCTATGTTGAGGATGCGATAGGGTGCAGTGCTCTCGGCCTGGCTGTCCTGACTGGCGTGCCAGTGCGGATTGGCGCGGGGCGGCAGCTCGGCGATGGCGAGTATGCCGTCTACTATGTCGTCTATGTAGGTAAAGTCGCGGCTGAGATCCCCGTGGTTGTACACATCGATGGGCTCGCCCACCAGGATGGCGCGGGTGAACTTGGCGATGGCCATGTCGGGGCGACCTCAGGGGCCATAGACGGTGAAAAAGCGCAGGCCTGTGGTAGGCAGACCATAGATCGCAGAGTAGGAGTGGGCCATCAGTTCGCCACTCTTCTTGGTGGCGGCATAGAGAGAGACGGGGTGATCTACCCGCTGTTCGGTACAGAAGGGCATCAGATCGCTCAGGCCATAGACAGAGCTGGAGGAGGCATAGATGAGATGCGCTATGCCGTGCTGGCGGCATCCTTCCAGTACAGTCAGCATGCCGGTGAGATTGCTGTCGGCATAGGCGAACGGGTTTTCCAGTGAGTGGCGAACCCCCGCCTGGGCGCCCAGGTGGATCACCCGCTCGAACTGGCCGCTGGTGAACAGGTTTGCCATGGCATCCCGATCTGCCAGCTCCTGCTGTTCGAAGTGGAAGTGGGGGAAGGGGAGCAGTCGGGCCAGTCGCGCCTGTTTCAGGCTTACCTCGTAGTAGTCGTTCAGATTATCCAGCCCCACCACCTGATGGCCTGCCTCGCATAGCCGTTTGGCCACGTGAAAGCCGATAAAGCCGGCGGCGCCTGTCACCAGATACTTCATGAGTGTTGTCCTGTGCTGATCATTGGGGGTCTCTGGTCCTGAACGGGGACTGGAAAATGGCTGTGGGCTTTGTACCAGAGCGCGCACGCCAGCGCCACGTCGTTCCGGCGACATGGCGGGCGATGGCGGAGCTCGTCAGGCGCGGCATGCTGCATCTTGGTGCACGGCCTGTCAATGGAGAATGACAGGCACCAAAACGGGGCGTTTCCCGAGGCTATTGTGATCATGGTCGCAAAAAATAGACTGGACCCCATAACGAAGCCCTGCGGACAGGGCTCGCGTCCGCCACGGCGGCAAAAACACTCTTTTCACTTCGCTATTGGATACAGGTTATGGACAACACCCCAGGCTCTGCGCGCTCAGCCCGTTCTGCGCATCCACTCTATGAAGATGTACTCGCCCTGCTGACCGCAGCCGGTTTCGTTTCCCTCGGCATCTTCCTGTTTCATCAGGTTGGCCTGCTCACCGGCGGTACCGCCGGGCTGGCGCTCTTGCTGCAACAGGTGACGGGCCTGAGCTTCGGCCTGCTGTTCTTCGGTATCAATCTGCCGTTCTACGCCCTGGCCTGGCTGAGGATGGGGCCCCGCTTCACCCTCAACACCTTCGTCTCGGTGGCGGCTGTCTCCTTCATGACGGATCACCTCAACGCCGTGTTGCAGATCGGCAAGATTGAGCCCGTCTATGCGGCCCTGATCGGTGGCACCCTGATTGGCATGGGGCTGCTCATCATGTTCCGCCACAAATCCAGCCTGGGTGGCTTCAACATACTGGCGCTGTTTATTCAGGACCGCTTTGGCATCCGCGCCGGCAAGCTGCAAATGGGGCTGGACTGCACCATAGTCGTTGCCTCCTGCTTCGTGGTGCAGCCCTGGATCCTGGCCCTCTCGGTAGTGGCGGCCATCATCTGTAACCTGGTGTTGACACTCAATCACAAGCCGGGCCGCTATCAGATAGCGTGAGAACCCGATATTACGTTCATCCGATATCCGTATCGGGTGTTGACGTTCAACGACACAAGCCGGGCCGCTATCAGATAGCCTGAGCCAGAACTTCTCTCACAATCAAAAAGAGCGCCTGATGGCGCTCTTTTGCTATCCAGGATCCCGACCCCTCTCACACCACCATGGGCAGGCCTGTCTCAGGGTGATGGATCACCTGAGCGGGATAATCATAGAGGCGGTCGATCAAGGCCGGGGTCAGTACCTCGGCCGGGGTGCCATCGGCCATCAGCCTGCCCTTATCCAGCATCACCAGTCGATCGGCGTAGCGCGCCGCCAGATTGAGGTCGTGCAGCACCACCAGCACTGCGGTGTTGCGGGCGGCCAGGACGCGAGCCATGGTAAGCAGTTGGTGCTGATATTTGAGGTCGAGCGCCGAGGTGGGTTCGTCCAGCAACAACAGGCGCGCCTGCTGGGGATCGTCCGGCGCATGCCAGATCTGGGCCAGCACTCTGGCAAATTGCACCCGCTGTCGCTCCCCCCCGGAGAGGCCGGGATAGAGACGTCTGGCCAGGTGCTCGACCCCGGCGTGGGTCATGGCGGCCCGCACTATCTCGTCCCGTCGGCTGCCTGGCTCAGTGTGGGGCAGACGCCCCATGGCGACCACCTCTTCGCACAGAAACGGAAAGTTGAGAGACGAGCTCTGCGGCAGCACGCCGACGCGGTGGGCCAGCTCTCTGCTGGCCCAGGCTTGCCGCTCCCGGTCAAACAGATTGATTTCCCCTTCGTACTCCAGCTCGCCGGTCAGGCATTTGAGCAGTGAGCTCTTGCCTGCGCCGTTTGGGCCAAGCAGGGCGGTGAGCGTGCCGCCCTGCAGTGTGAGGTCGAGCCTGTCCAGGATGGGGCGGCCACCACGGGTGAGGCTGAGCTGGTGGCAGCGCAGCAGAGGAGATGGTATTGACAAGGTGAGACCTCCGGTTAAAGCGTCCGGCGGCCCTTGACCAGCAGCCAGATAAAGAAGGGAGCGCCCAGCAGGGCAGTAATGATGCCCACCGGCAACTCGGCCGGCGCCATCAGGGTGCGAGCCAGCATGTCGGCGCCCAGCAGCAGGGCGGCGCCGAGCAAAGCTGAAAGCGGCAACAGTCTGACATGGTTGGGACCGGCCAGCAGCCGCACCAGATGGGGCACCACCAGACCGACGAAGCCGATCATGCCCGCCACGGCGACGGCCACACCGACCCCAGCGGCGGTGAGCAAGATGAGGCGCCGCTTGAGGGATTGCACATTCACTCCCAGATGACGGGCTTCCCCTTCCCCCAGCAACAGGGCGTTGAGGGGATTGGCATCGTGCATGAACAGCAGCAGCAGGGCGGCCAGGGTCAGCAGCGCCAGTACCACGTCCACCGGTTTGCCTGCCGCCAGTGTGCCCATCTGCCACAGACTCAGGTTGCGCAGCATCTGATCGTCGGCCAGATAGGTGAGCAGACCGATCACGGCGCCGGAAAGCGCCGTAATGGCCACACCGGCCAGCAACATGACGGTGACGGAGGTGCCACCTTCCCGAGTGCCGAGTAAATATACCAGCGTGGTGGTGAGCGCCCCGCCGAGGAAGGCGAGTAAGGGCAGCAGGCCGATGCCGAGCAGACTCTGCCACTGCTGGCCGAGAGGGGCCAGCAGCACTATGGCCAGCGCGGCACCGAGGGCGGCCCCGCCGGAGACGCCTATGATGCCGGGATCGGCCAGCGGATTGCGAAACAGCCCCTGCATGACGGCGCCACAGAGGCCGAGAATGCCGCCTACTGCGATGCAGAGCAGGGTACGGGGCAGGCGGATCTCCTGCACGATCAGCAGCTTGTGGGCTTCAATGCCGCTTTCCTGCCCGGCAAACAGAGCGCGAAGACTCTCGCCGAGGGAGAGCGCCATGGGGCCGGTCGCCAGGGATCCGACCAGCAGCAGTGCCAGCGCGGCGCTGGTGAGGCAAAGCAACCAGGGCAGTGGCAGGCGCATCATGAGCCCAGCTTGATCCACTTGGCGATCTGGTTCGCCTGTTGCAGCGAGGTGAGACTGAGACCCCCTTGCAAGGCGTGGCCGTCGATGGCGTGGATGGCTCGATTCTTACCTGCCGGCGTTGCTGCGAGCGCGGGCACCTGTGCCAGCACGGTTTGTGGATCCTGATATTGTTGCCAGTCGCGGCCGCTCACCAGCACCAGGTCCGGCTGCAGCTTGATCAGGGCTTCGGCAGAGACGGGTTTGTAGTCGCTCAGCTGGTCTACCGGATTGATACCGCCCGCCAGGGTGAGCAGGGCGCTGGCGGTGGTGTTGCCGCCAGCTATGCTGGTGGGTTGCCCCTTGTGCAGCAGCAGGAAGGCGACCTTGAGCGGCTTGTTCTGTTTAGCCTGCGCGGCCAGCTGATCGGTCTGGGTCTGGATCTCGGCCTTGAGTGCCGCCCCGGCGGCCGGGTCATTGAGCAGCTTGGCCAGGGTATCGATACGCTGGTTGAGGTTGGCCAGGGTCGGTGCCGTCTCCAGCACACTCACTGCTACGCCTGCACGGCGCAGTTGATCCAGCGCCGGTGCCGGGCCCATCTCGTCGCTACCGATCAGGCGAGTCGGCGCCAGACTGAGGAGCCCCTCGGCGGAGAGAGCACGGTGATAACCGACCCTGGGCAGATTTTTCGGTTCAACGCTGCTGATGTCGGTGGCGACGAGGCTCTGTTCACCGCCCAGCGCCAGAATGAGCTCTGTGGTGGCAGGACCTATGCTGACGATACGTTCCTGTGCGCTTGCTGGCAGGGAAAGAGCTGAGCAGCTCAGCAGGGTGAGTGCGAGGGCAAAACGACGGCCCATGCTAACCTCCGAAGGTGAATGAAGTTGGGTTTGCGCCGAGAATATCAAGTCGGTGAAAAAAATGCACTGAGAATGAAAGCGATTATCAATTGCATTGGTTTGGGCGCTTTATTACAGTATTCGCCATGACAGAAGAGGGATGCAGAACGCATCCCCAGGGAGAACCGATGAGCATTGCACAACGCATTCATGAGCTGCTGGAGCAAGATCCCAGCGCCCATCCTTCCAGCATTGCCACTCAGCTGGCGGTCAGCGAGTGGGAGGTGGTGCGCCACCTGCCCGACGAGCTGGTGACCCTGGTCCCAGCCGAGCAGGCCGAAGCCCTGCTGGCGGACCTGGCCGACTGGGGTCAGGTGACCACCATCGTCGAATCCGATGGCTCCATTTTTGAGGTGAAGGCACCCTTCCCCGGGGGCAAGAACGCCCGCGGCTACTACAACCTGATGGGGCGTGACGGCGAGATGCACGGCCATCTCAAGCTCGACAACGTGGTCGGCATTGCCCTGGTCAGCAAGCTGTTTATGGGTAAAGAAGGCCACTCTTTCCAGTTCTTCGGCCACAGCGGCCGCTGTATTTTCAAGGTCTATCTGGGACGTGATGAGCAGCGCAAGCTGTTGCCTGCCCAGGTGGAGCGTTTCATGGCCTTGCGCCACCAGTACCAAGAGGAAGTAAAAGCATGAGTGAACGTCAGGAGCGTCTGCAGAATCGTCTGCAACCGGAGATCCGCGAGTTTCGCGACGGTTGCCGCACCCTGCAACTGGCGACGGTGGACAGCGAAGGCAACCCCAACGCCAGC